>RCNH01001122.1_pt1 | contig 10359 bp, 7 predicted proteins | sample 2041161 | NCBI WGS metagenome assembly RCNH01 (sample SAMN09708215, study PRJNA481090) | Feces metagenome, whole genome shotgun sequencing project. | biome: feces | host: Leptonychotes weddellii | place: Antarctica: Sion Island | collected 2010-03-01
AAATCGGCATTCCCGCCGGATATTTCGCTTTCTGAAACCGGCGAACTGAATTTCAATTCGATTTTGCACCGGTTGGCGCGTCTGCCTGCCAAAACTTAATAAAGGCGGTTTCATTGCAGCTTGCAATGAACGTAAAGGAAAAAGCCCGGTTCAGAAAAACTTCTGAACCGGGCTTTTGTGTGTTATCAATACTTTTGTTTGCGGCGTTTGATGATCACAAGCACCACAATGGGAGCGCACATAATAAGAGCGGCAAGCATACCCCACAAAACAATGGTAGGCATTGCAGCGGGCTCCAAAACGGCGTCAAGCGCTTGCTGCTGCGCCTGCTCGGCCGCTTCTTCGGACGGAACTGCTGCTTGGGCGGGAGCGGATTCTGAGTCGGCAGGAGCCTGTGCAGCAGACGATGAATCAGGAGCCGGTGCAATCAGCAGACCTTCGCTGTCGGCAAAAACATTCATGCTGCAAAAAGTGAGCAGCAGAATCAGCAAACAGATGCTGATAAGCCGAAAGGGCGTTTTAAGAATTTTCATTTGTGAATTGCTCCTTCCTGTTTTAAAGGAATTGCCATGTTCCATGTTTCGGTTGCATCCAAAAAGCTGTCGGTGCCGTTTGATACGGCAAAGAACAGGCAGATGGGAGCTCCGTTCTCAAACAAAATAAAGGGACGATCCAAGTTTCCCATGGTGCGGATCTTGCCGTCATCCCAAAGAACGTGGCGGGAATAGGCGCATTTGCCCAAATCGGCTGCCCAGTGAACGCCGTCTGCGGAATGGGCATACACGCCGCCGTACTGTTCGCCGCAAATGCTGCCGGTCATATCTTTGGCAATCATATGAAGGCCTTGCTCATCCCGCCAGATAAAAGGATCTTCCATCAAAAGCTCGTTTGAAAAAAGCGGTTCGGTGGTTTGTGCGCAATAGGGCCCGTCCCAGCAAGGCGCTTTTGCAATGCCGAATTCCATTCTGCCATGGATGTGGCTCTTGGGAGCATGAGGACCGGGGCGCACGCCCACACTTTTGTAAACCATCAAAACAGAACCGTCCGGGTTTACGCAAGGGGCAGGATTCGACACGTACAGATTATCGAAGCAATCCGGCCGGGGCTTTAAAATCGGTTCATTGCGCCGGGTCCACGGCCCAAAAACACTGGGAGCGGTGGCAATACCGATGCGCTTGTTTGCACGGGCAATATCGGTTCGCAAATCGTTGATCTCCACCCGGTCATCATCCGCAGGAGCAGGGAAGGGGAAGGTGGTGCCGATATAATACAGCACATAGGTGTCTCCCTGCTTGGTGATGTGGGGATTGTGAACGGCCATGCCATCCCAATATTGCTGTCCTCGGGCGGTGAGGACCACCTCTTCAAAGGTATAGGGGCCTTCCGGAACATCCGAAGAAGCCCGAACGATTTCGGAGCCGAACAGCCAGCCGGGGTGCATGGGCTGCGTCTTTTTCCAGCGGGAAGCAAACATATGATAGCGACCGTCTTCCCCTTTGATTACCGAGCCGCACCAGACCCAGTAGCCTTCCATTTTAAATCCGCCATGCAGCGGTGCGGGAAGCATTTTGTTTTTTAAATCCATACAAGAACCTTCTTTTGAATTGCACACAGGAAACAGCAAGAGCTTGCAGCTGTGTGGCAAAACGTAAATTTTCCTTTACTTTTATTATAAAATCCGCAAGGCAGCGCACCAAGTGCAAATTGAAAGGATGAGTTCAAAATTTAAATCGCCTTGCTAAAAAAGCAAACAAAACTGTTTTGTGTCGGAAATTACCCCTCAAAACAGCACAACTTAAAAGGCCCGCAGGCGGAGTCTGCGGGCCTTTTGAAAGTATTGCAATCTGCGTTATGCCTTGGCAGTAAAATCCGAAAGACGGATGGTTTTGCCGCCGTTGATGCGGGATTCTTCGGCTGCGAGAGCCATCACATGGCTTTCGATCGAAGCGTCCAGACTGGTCAAACCGCCTTGGCCGCCATTGGCAACCATATCACACAGCTGTTCGATCATGCGGGTGTCGCCGCCGCCGTGGCCTGCGAACTCGTCCTTGGTTCCGGCCAGCTCAATGATTTTTTCCGGCTCACCAAAGCGGCGAAGATACAGCTTGTTCTGATCCAAATCGCCCTCGATCTCACCCAGAGTACCGGTAACTTTGATTGTGCGATGGCAGGCTTCGGTAAAGGCACTCATGGTAAAGGCGGCAGTAACTCCGTTTGCGAATTCCATGTTGACCGTCTGATGATCGGCAACATCGTTGTCACAGTGGAATACACAGCGGCCATAGGGGCCGGTGCGCAGCGCCTCGTAAAGATTTTCCTCCGTGGGAGGTTCGGGGGTTACTGCATTGCAGGGCCAGCAGGGGCCGGTGTTGCGGATTCCGCTGTATTTGTTGGTAAAGTAAATCTTTTCGGCGTCATAGGGGCAGCTTTCTTTCACACCGCATCCGTCAAGGCAGCGCAGAGCGGCACCCTCAGGAGCGCGCTCCGGCTTGAAATAAGAAAGAGAGCCGAAGCTTTGGATGCTTACACAGGAAGCGTCTGCCAACCAGCGGAGCAGGTCCATGTCATGGCAGCATTTGGCCATGATGATGGGGCTGGTCTCTTCACTGCGGCGCCAATGGCCGCGCACATAACTGTGAGCAAAATGCCAGTAGGCAACGTGCTCAAACGCATCAATGGTCTCGAGCTGGCCAATCGAGCCGTTTTGGATCAGCTCTTTGAGTGCACCGTAAAATTTGGTATAGCGCAGAACATGACATACCAGCACAATGCGGCCGGTTTCCTGAGCCTTTTTTTGCAGTGCGAGGCATTCGCCCAAATCCGGAGAGATGGGCTTTTCGAGCAGGATGTGGTAGCCTTTGTCCAGCGCTGCAAGGGCCTCAGCCATATGCTGACGATCCTGAGTGGAAATGATCATAACATCCGCAAGGCGGGGCTGGCTGAGCAGTTCTTTGTCGGAAGTAAAGCACATTTCGGACGGAACATCATAACGGGATTGGAGAAGTTCCAAGCGTTCGCTGCGCGGATCGGCTCCGGCAACGATTTTCATTTTTTCGGGGGAACGCTTTTGAAAAGATGCGTATACCTCCAATCCGCGGCAGCCGCAGCCGCAAATCGCAAAAGTAATCGGTTTTGCCATAATCAAGGACCTCCTAAAATTAAAAAAATAATATATCATATCAAAGATATGGTGATTCTTCTTTACAAACGCTCAAAAACGACTGCACTAAAAATAAAATCGGAGAAGCATATTTTTGCATGAATCGCCGGTGTTCCCATGCATTATAGAAAAGCTCAAAGCGAATTACAAGCGTTTTAAAAGCAAAATGCGAAAGTTGGACTTAATCTTCAAATTTGTACTCCTGACCGCGCAGGTTTGATTTATAATATAAAGTAAGAAATTCGAATTGAGGACTGGGAGTTGATGGAATGAATAAAACCAATGTAGTTTTTATCCTTTCGGACGATCAGGGATACTGGTCTTTGGGATGTACCGGGAACAAGGAGATCATTACTCCGAATATTGATGCGCTTGCCGAAGACGGAATGCTGTTCAGCAATTTCTTTTGTGCATCTCCGGTGTGCTCTCCCGCACGGGCATCGCTGCTCACCGGATGCATTCCTTCGCAGCACGGGATTCACGATTGGCTGCGGGATGACAATGACCGACAGGCGGCAATCGAGTATCTGGCGGGCCAGTATTCCTACACAAAAGCTCTCTGCGAAAACGGCTATGACTGTGCCCTTTCGGGAAAATGGCATATGGGTGCCAGCGCGAAGGTGCAGCAGGGCTTCGATCACTGGTTCTGCCACAAATCCGGCGGCGGCCCCTATTACGGAGCACCGATTTATAAAGACGGTGAGCTGTATCACGAGGAAAAATATGTGACCGATGCCATCACCGATGATGCAATCGAGTTTTTGAGCAGCAGAGAACAAAACGAAGAGCCGTTCTTTTTGTACGTGGGATATACCGCACCTCATGCGCCGTGGCTCAACAATCATCCCAAGGAATACACAGATCTGTATCAAAACTGCCCGTTTGAATCGGTGCCGCATCTGCCGCGCCACCCCAACAGCATCTCGCTGACCGATGAGGTGGCAAAGGACGAACGGGGCAACCTGATCGGATATTTTGCGGCAGTAACCGCCATGGATGCGGGGATCGGCCGCATCTTGTCAAAACTGGACGAAATGGGCCTTGCAGAGGATACACTGGTCGTGTTTACCTCCGACAATGGTTTCAGCTGCGGGCACCATGGATTTTGGGGCAAGGGAAACGCAACATTCCCCATCAATATGTATGAGGAATCGGTAAAGGTGCCCTTTATTGTGCGTCATAAGGGCAAGATCCCGGCAGGCCGGGTGTGCGATGCACTGGTGTCGGCATATGATTTTATGCCCACACTGCTGGATTATCTGAATGTTTCTCCGTCCGACAAAAAAGAGCGGCCGGGAACATCCTTTGCGCCGGTGCTGCGTGGTGAACCGTTCACCCAGCACGATGAAGTGGTGATTATGGATGAATACGGGCCCAACCGTATGATCCGAGACCGTCGATTCAAGTATGTGGCCCGTTATCCCTATGGGCCAAACGAACTGTACGATCTTGAGTCAGATCCTCACGAAACCTGCAATCTGCTGCAGAAAGAGGGCTTTGAAAAGCTGGAAAATGAGATGCGGTTCCGGCTCGAGAAGTGGTTCGCAAAGTATGTAAACCCCGAAATCGACGGGGCCAAAGAAGCAGTGTTTGGTTCCGGTCAAATGGGGCTTGCCGGTTTGTGGGGCAAGGGAGAACCGGCACACAGCTGTGATGACTACATCAAACAAAGCCCCAATTATGCGCCTTATCGGATAAAATAAAAAATCACCGGTACAGAATGTTCTGTACCGGTGATTTTTGTTTAAATGCGGGCTATCGTGGGCTGTCGGTCTCAATACACCAAATCAGCGCAGCCGTCCAATAAAAATGTTATGCCTTAGCGGTAAAATCCGAGAGACGGATGGTTTTGCCGCCGTTGATGCGGGATTCCTCAGCTGCGAGAGCCATCACATGGCTTTCAACCGAAGCGTCCAGACTGGTCAGGCCGCTCTTGCCGCCGCTGGCAATCAGATCACACAGCTGCTCCATCATGCGGGCATCGCCGCCGCCGTGGCCCGCAAACTCCTCTGCGGTAACATTCAGCTCAATGATTTGTTCCGGCTGGCCGAAACGGCGCAGATACAGCTTGTTTTGCTCCATATCACCCTCAATTTCACCCATGGTTCCGGTTGCTTTGATGGTGCGGTGACAGGTTTCGGTAAAAGCACTCATGGTAAATGCGGCAGTGACCCCGTTTGCAAATTCCATATTCACGGTCTGATGATCGGGAACATTGTTGTCACAGTGGAAAACACAGCGGCCATAGGGGCCGTTGCGCAGAGCCTCATACAGATTTTCCTCGGTGGGAGGTGCAGCGGTTACATCATTGCACGGCCAGCCGGGGCCGATGTTGCGGTAGCCGCTGTATTTGTTGGTAAAATAAATTTTTTCAGCATCGTAGGGGCAGCTTTCTTTGCAGCCGCAGCCGTCCAAACAGCGCAGTGCAGCGCCGGCAGGAGCACATTCGGGCTTAAAATAAGAAAGAGAACCAAAGCTCTGGATGTTTACGCAGGAGGAATCTGCCAGCCAGCGGAGAAGATCCATATCGTGGCAGCATTTGGCCATGATGATGGGGCTTGTCTCCTCACTGTTCCGCCAATGGCCGCGAATGTAACTGTGCGCAAAGTGCCAGTAGGCAACGTTCTCAGTGGCGTCGATGGTTTGGAGCTGGCCGATCGAGCCGTTTTGAATCAGCTCTTTGAGTGCACCGTAAAATTTGGTATAGCGCAGCACATGACATACCAGTACAATGCGGCCGGTTTCCTGTGCCTTTTTTTGCAGAGCGAGACATTCGTCAAGATCCGGGGAGATGGGCTTTTCCAGCAGGATGTGGTAGCCCTTGTCCAGTGCGGCAAGAGCTGCTTCCATGTGCTGGCGATCCTGAGTTGAAATGACCATAACGTCCGCAAGGCGGGGCTGGCGAAGCAGCTCTTTGTCGGAAGAAAAGCACATTTCAGACGGAACGCCATAGCGCTCATGCAGCAAATCCAAGCGTTCCGGGCGGGTGTCGGCACCGGCAACCACTTTCATTTTTTCGGGGTGAAGCGTTTGAAAGGATGCATACGCTCCCAGTCCACGGCAGCCACAGCCGCAGATCGCAAAGGTGATCGGTTTTGCCATAATCAAGGACCTCCTAAAATCAAAATGTGATACTATGATCGTTTTACAGAATCCGAAAGCGGGAAATTTGCCCCAGAGACGGTAAGGCGTGAGGGACGGTTGAGTTTTGGCTGTTTGTACGGTGCTTTGTCCTTTGCCGGAATGCCCGAACTGTGGGGAGGCATACAGAGGAGCTTGCATTCAGTGCTGGGTGCGACAGTATTTGTATCTCTTGCGCTTTGCAAAAATCAAAATAAGCCCCAGCAGTGCGGTTAAAAGCTCTGCCGCAACAAGGGAGAGCCAGATGCCATCCAGCTTTAAAACCGAAGGGAGGATCAAGATGGTAGGCACCTGAAAAAGAAATACCCGGGCAAAGGAAAGAACGGCGGAAATAAGGCCGTTGTTCAGTGCGGTGAAAAAGGAAGAGCTGAAAATAGCAAGCCCCGCAAACAAAAAACAAAACGAGAACAGGAAAAAGCCGTGGATGGTCATGTTGAACAAATCCGCATCGTATCCCACAAAAATTCGGGAGATGGGCACGGAACAAAGCTCAGAGAGGGCAAACATCAAAAGAGAGCCGGAGCAGATGATAACAAGGCTTTTTCGCAAAAGACTGCGCAGTTCGGAGTGATTTTCGGCACCGTAATGGTAGCTGATAATGGGAGACACGCCCACCACATAGCCCCAAAAGATGGCGGTGAACAGAAAGTTGATGTACATCAGCACACCGTAAGCAGCAATGCCGCTGTCACCGGCGTACTTCAAAAGCTGTACATTATAAAGAAGGCTTACCACTGCAATCGAAAGATTGTTGATCATCTCCGAAGAGCCGTTTGCGCAGATTTTTAAAAGAGCACGGAAATCCGGTTTGCACCGCACAAGACGAAGGGCGCTGGAGTTTTGTCTGCCAAAGTAGATAAGAGGCAGAATTCCGCCGATCCACTGGCTGAGGATGGTTGCCGCCGCAGCACCCACAAGGCCCCAGCGGAAGACAGCAACCAACACCGCATCCAGCACAATGTTGCAGAGGCCGGAGGTGACCGTTACATATAGGCCGAGCTTGGTTTTGCCGGCGGTTGCAAAGAGGTTTTGAAATTCGTACTGAATGATGGAGGCAGGAACGCCGAAAAGATAGATCTGTCCATACAAAAGGCTGCCGGACAAAAGCTCACCGGAAGCGCCCTGCCATACGGCGATGGGGCGGAGAAACAAAAAGCCGATAACCGAAAACACCACGCCGATGATACCGGAAGTCCATGTGAGGGTGGAAAGGATCTCGTTTGCTTTGCGGTTGTTTCCTTCACCCAATGTTTTGGCAATCAGAGCGCTGCCGCCGGTGCCGAACATAAATCCCACGCTGGAAAAAAGCATCAGGTAGGGCAGTATAAAATTGACTGCCGCAAAGGCTTCTTTGCCCACAAAATTTGATAAAAACAATCCGTCCACAACGCTGTAGATGGATGTGAAAATCATCATAATCACAGGGGACACCGCATAGCGCAGCAGTTTTCGGTAGGTAAAGTGTTCTTGAAAGATCATGGTACAGCATTACTCCTTGGTTGGTTTGTTTGATCCTTTTAGGGAGCAATAAAAAACCTCTTTGCAAGACACTGCTCCCCAGGTTCGTTCTGTGAGCAGGCCGCAAAAAGGCGACAGGACACCGAAAAAAGGCTGATTGCCGTTTGCTTCGGCGTCGCTACAGTGTTTTTGAGTGTACCATAAACAGATGAGGATTTCAATTATCCGCAAAAAGCAAAATACCCGAACTCCTTGCTGATACTTATTTATAAAGGGGTTCGGGCATTGCTTTTTATAAAGGGGCAGCGTTTGGCAACCAATCAGCTGTTTGTGCTGAGAAGCTGCAAAAGACGATCATAAACCTCGGCAAAGGTTTCGGGGTCGTCATCGTAATCGGAATTTGTGCGGAACACACGGCCCACCAGCTCATCGTGAGCGGCGGGATCTTTTGCGCGCAGCAGCTTGAGCAGGGCCGCATCCTCAGCACCTCGGCGGGCGGCTTCCATACGCATACCGGGCCAAGGACCGTTGTCGCCGGGATAAACAAGGAAGGAGTCGCCGCAGGGGAAGCTGGTGCCGATGCCGGTGTGGTTGGGGCAGCTGGTTCCCTCAAAGGGATTCATCTCGCAGGGGAACTGGTTGAAGCCCCAGTGCAAAAAGCCTGCCAAACGGTTTTTGGCGCAGCCCCAGAACAGCAGACGGCCTTTGAGCACGGCAAAATCCAAAAAGCGGTTGAGCCAGTGGCCTTCCGGGCCGCAGCATACATAGGCCCAAACCTCTTCACCAAGGCCGATCAAACGGTCAAAATCTTCTTTGTGCTCCTCATAGCCCGGAGTGCCGGGAACCCAAATATCCACGCCGCCGCGGAACTCGGCAGAGGACACCGCCTCAATCACCTTCACGCAGGGCAGATATTTGCGCAGAATGCTGGCAGCCAGATAGTACTGTTCCTTGCGGGGATGCAGGGCTTCGTCGGGGCAGTGGATGTCCGGCTCGTCGTGAATGTGGAACACCACATCCTTGTCCCAGCCGTGACGGCGCAGAAACTCTGCAAGATCCTGCACAAAGCGCACCGTGATCGCATAGCCTTCGGGAGTGTTGATGGGAACATCCGGAGCCATGGCACAGGTGAAGCTGTCAGTGTACATATTGGGCATACCGTCGGGCAAAAAGCCTCGGCTGAGCAGGGGGCCGATCTCGATGGTCTTGAGACCTGCGTCAAAGAAGCATTGAATCAGCGGCTCAAGATAGGTAAAGTCGAAGGAGTAAGGCTCCCGGCTGGCAACGCAGGTGTCATCCAGTTCCAGATAGAACATGGTCTGATGCATCCGGCGCATGGCTTTGGCATATTTGCGAACCATATCGTAAAATGCATCCGAGCCTTCTTCCAGATGGTGCAGGCGGGCAATGGCCTTGAGGCTGAACCAGTTGGTCACCGGGAAGGTGTTTTCCGGGATGGTCACATCGTATACCTTTACCTCGATGCTGCACTGGTAGTCGCCCACGGTGAGCCGGGCGGTATGAACGCCGGGCAGGATGCCCTCCTTGGGAATCAGGCAAACGTAAAGAGCGGCAAGCCCGTTTTCCGGCTGGAGCTCGTCCCCGATGGGCTCAAGGCAGTCAAAAACGGTAAAAGGAGCAAGGCGGGTGGCATAGCTGGGTTTTGTTTCGGGGCGCTGCTCCAAAACCATGGCGCCGCCCTGATCTTCGCCGTTGCCGGTGTTGTATTCCACCGGGATGGCACGCATACGGAACCATTCGGCGGTGAAGGAGTCGCTTTCCAATTTGAGCGAAAGCGGCTGGCTGCTTTGCATCAGAAGCTGAACACCCGGTTTGCCGTTTTTGGGCATGGACAGGGTGAGGGCTTCCGGCAAGGCGGCAGTAAAAGAATTCCTCACGGGCGCTGATTGCGCCAAGGGTTTCGTGTTTCATGTTTTTTGTCCTCTTTTTTCGGAATGGTTAAAAACCGTACTCAATGGGAGTGAGCAGGCTGGTTTCGGCAGCTTTTTTAGCAGCGAGACAGGCGGCCGCGCTGGCAAGACCGCTGTTCAGTGTGCAGCGGCTGGGTTTTCCCTCCAGCACGTCGGCAAAAGCCAGCGCAAGCTGGGCGTCACCGCCAAAATGCATGGGGGAGGGATAGGTAAAGCTGTGTACCGCGGTGTGGTTCCAGTCGTAATAATCCACACGCATTTCGGCGGTATAAAAATCAAACTCCGCACTGCCCTTGGTGCCAATGAACCGTGCGCCGCGCCGTCCGGCCTTCTGCTTAACAAGGAAGGTCTGGTGATAGTTGATGATGGTGCCGTCCTCACACACAAAGATAGCAGCACCCACATCCTCGTTGCCGGTATCCTTTGCAAAGCAGCAGCAGTCGCCGGTGGGCTCGCCGCCGTAAATGCTCTTGCAGATAAAGCTGCTTTCGGGGCAGGTGTGGTACTCCGGGCAGTCGGGGCAGTGAAGTCCCTCGGGGTGGTCGCCCTTAAAGTACATTTTGGCGGTCTGTGCCATGACCTTCACCGGGCGTTTGCCCAAAATATAGGTGATGTAGTCGATGTCATGGGTGGATTTTTGCAAAAACAGGCCGCCGGTCAGGCTGGAAT
>RCNH01001012.1_pt1 | contig 10354 bp, 6 predicted proteins | sample 2041161 | NCBI WGS metagenome assembly RCNH01 (sample SAMN09708215, study PRJNA481090) | Feces metagenome, whole genome shotgun sequencing project. | biome: feces | host: Leptonychotes weddellii | place: Antarctica: Sion Island | collected 2010-03-01
GGGGGTAAGGCGAGTGGATTTGCTTTCGCCGGTTTCGGCACCGCCGGCGGGAATTAGGCCGCTGCAAGTTGCGTACGAAACGCCAAGGCTGTTTGCAAAGCGCAGGGTTTCGGCATAGTTGCGGTTCAAACTGCACAGGGGCGTGTTTATCGAAACATTCAGCCCGGCGGCAACCGCATTGCGAATGCCTTGTACCGTGTCGGCAAAGCCGGGTGCGCCCACAAGGGTGTTGTGGACGGCCTCGTCCGCAGAGTATAAGGTGATTTGGACACTGTCCAAGCTGGCATTATACAACCCCTGACACAGCTCCGGTGTAAGCAAACGGCCGTTTGTGTTCAGGCGTGTTACAAACCACTGGGCACACTCTACCAGATACACTAAGTCCGAGCGCATGGTAGGCTCACCGCCGGTAAAGGTGACCTGCGGAATATTTGCTGCACGCAGGGTATCCAAAATGCTGCGCCACTGGTTTGTGTCCAGCTCATGCGTTTCACCCATAGGCTGCCCGGCGGCATAGCAGTGCAGACATTTTTGGTTGCAGTGCCAAGCACCGTTTTGCGTCATGGCGGAAACCATTAAGTCCATGCGATGGGGGGCAGTCATATGTTCGGCATATTCGCCAAGGCTGAGGGAGCCAACCGGTACGTCCGGCTCACGACCTTGTGCAATAGCAAGCAAAGCGTCCAGCATACGCTCTAAATCATTGCGAATCAGCTTTGCGGAAACCAAAGGATATGTACGGCGGGTTGCTTTTATAGCAGCGTCAGCAGCTTCCTTCCATTTTTCGGGGGGAATTTCCCGCCCGGCCAGCAGCTGCACAGCATCCATAAAGTTTGCCAAAAGAATCGCCCAGCTGATATTCAGAGGAATCAGCTGACTGCCGTTTAGCAGCAGCAAAAAGGGCTGCCGTTTAGCGGATGGCTTCGGTGGGATGAGGTGCATACGGACGACGCCGGGCCCTTTAGGGTCCAGCGTAATGTGGCGGACTACGCTTAGATGCTGGCGGCAATAGCGCCGCTCGCTCCAAGAAAGGTTTGCATGAAACATAAGCAACCTCCGTTTACAAAAAAGTGTAAAGAAAAGCCTCGCCGATGGGCGAGGCTTTTCCAATCGTCCTATATTAAATACGAGACAGCACAACAAATCATTGCAAGAATGGCATTATTCTAAATCCAAGTTGCCAAATTCGCTCAGTTCCAAGGTTTCGTTGTGGTTTTGTGCCCAGTTGATAGACCACGGGTTGGTGAACAGCAGCAGGCGGTTGCCACGCATATCCTCAACAGCCTTCGTATCACTGGTCAGGTCCAGCTCACGCAGGTTGTAAGTGTCCGGGTCATTCTGAATCCAGCGCAGGTGCTCGAAGGGCAGCTGCTGCATACGGATTTCTACGTTGTACTCGGTGTTAAGGCGGTATTCCAGAACTTCCAGCTGCAAAACACCAACAACGCCGACGATAACTTCTTCCATACCGCCGCCGACTTCACGGAAAATCTGGATTGCACCTTCCTGTGCAATCTGCTCCATGCCCTTGACGAACTGCTTGCGCTTCATGGTGTCCTTTTGTTCCACACGGGCAAAGTGCTCGGGTGCGAAGGTGGGGATACCTGCAAAGCGTACCTTCTGTTTACCGGTGCACAGGGTATCGCCGATGGAGAAGATACCCGGGTCAAACAAGCCGATAATATCGCCGGCATAGGCTTCGTCTACAATGGCACGGTCCTGTGCCATCAGCTGTGTGCCGGTAGCCAGCTTGATGTTTTTACCCTGCTGTACATGGTAAGCTTCCATGCCGCGCTCGAACTTACCGGAGCAAATACGCATAAATGCGATACGGTCACGGTGTGCCTTGTTCATGTTTGCCTGAATCTTAAACACGAACGCAGAGAAGTTGTCCTGTGCAGGGTCAACTTCGGTGTTGGTGTTCATATCCACACGAGCCAAGGGGCGGCTGGTCAGCTTCAGGAAGTTTTCCAGGAAGGGCTGCACACCAAAGTTGGTCAGCGCACTGCCAAAGAATACGGGGCTCAGCTCGCCGGAAAGTACCTTTTCCAAGTCGAATTCTTCCGCAGCACCGTCCAGCAGCTCGATTTCGTCGTTCAACTGGCTGTGCAGCTCGGGGGTCAGCAAATCGTCCAGCTTTTCATCGCCCAGCTCGGCCTGAATTTCCTCAACCATCTTTACGCCGTTGGCACGGCCGTCGCTCTGGAAAGCCAGAACCTTGCGGGTGTTGCGGTCGAACACGCCCTTAAACTGCTTACCGCAGCCGATAGGCCAGTTCATGGGGTAGGTTTTGATACCCAGAATCTCCTCGATGTTTTCCATCAGCTCGAAGGGGTCACGTGCTTCACGGTCCATTTTGTTCACGAAAGTGAAAATGGGGATATGACGCAGGGTGCAAACCTTAAACAGCTTGATGGTCTGTGCCTCAACGCCCTTTGCGGCGTCGATAACCATGACAGCGCTGTCCGCTGCCATCAGGGTACGGTAGGTATCTTCCGAGAAGTCCTGGTGGCCGGGGGTGTCCAGAATATTGACACACTTGCCCTCGTACTCAAACTGCAGCACAGAGCTGGTAACAGAAATACCACGCTGCTTTTCAATGTCCATCCAGTCGGACACAGCATGGCGAGCGCTCTGCTTGCCCTTAACGGAGCCGGCCTGATTGATGGCTCCACCGTACAGCAGCAGCTTTTCCGTCAGTGTGGTTTTACCCGCGTCGGGGTGGCTGATAATCGCGAACGTCCTGCGACGCTCGATTTCTTCACGATTGGTCATAAATGATTTCCTTTTCTATTAAAAACTAAAGGCTGGCGGATACAGAAACCTGTTTACATGGGAATAACTCCCTTTCGATTTTGCATAAACCTATAACAGCACATACATACTCTATTGTACGATATTTAGTTTGGTTTCGCAAGATAAAATTCACATCTGCCGTTACTTTTTCAGCACAAAACAGGGCAGCGGTGCAGTATCGGCCCAGTTTGCAAAGTCACAAACCAGCACAGTGTATTTGGTTAAGGGCAGGCTGCGCAGCCAGCCAAGGACAGCCTGCTTTTCATCGCAGCCGATTACTTTGCCGCTGTAAAGCACAGCACTCAGGATTCCGCCCGGGCGCAAAGCTTCCAATGCGGCTTGCAGGGCAGGGATACTGCTTTGTGCGGTGGAAAAGGTGTCGTGGTCAGCGCCGGGCAGCCAGCCAAAGTTAAACATAACAATATCCGCAGTACCGGGCTGCACATATTGCAGCAGATTTGCATGGCTGTCGCATACCACTTGGCAGGCATCGGCAGCGCATCCAAGCTGCTGTAAGTGCTGCCGGGTGCTTGCACAGGCAGCGGGCTGTATATCCATGGCCAGTACCTTGCCTCCCAATCGGCACAGAAAAGCGGTGTCGCCCCCATTGCCGCAGGTTGCATCAATGGAAAGCTGCGGTGCTGGGCAGTGGCCTGCCACAAACTGCTGGGCAAACTGTACCGCAGTCAGGTCAGGCTTTTTGCGGCGTACCCAAAGGCCGTCGGTGCCGGGGGCGAAATCAAACTTTTCCAAAAAGGCACGTGCGGCAGGGTCGGCAGGGGCAGGTGCTGTGTAGCAGCTGGCAGAATTTCTGGTAAAGCCGCCGGTACGGGATAAAAGAGTTTTCATCAGATAACTGCCATATCCACGGCGGCGCCATTCCGGTGCGATAACCAACATGGGAATATGCCCGCCGCCCTCGGCAGGGCGCAGTTTTGCAATGCCGATTTCCTCATCTTCTTTTTCCAAAATCCAGTTATCATCTCTGCGATAAATTTCCATGGGGGAAGCTCCTTATCTATATGAGGCGCTGCTTGCATTAAAGCTGCTTTCCTTGTATATTGAATATAATACTATATGGTACGATAACGTAGCAAAGCAGGAACGTCAAGCCCTAAATAAAAGGCTTTTCACATATTCTTCACCCTGCTGCACATCTATTTTCATAAAAAACCAGTAAAATAAGACCATAAAATAAAAGGTCGCCTATAGAGGGGCAACCGAGCATCAAAAACGATGCTTGAAAGGTAGGAGAAACATGGAGAATGAAAACAAGTGGGAGTACGATTACTCTTCCCTGTACCGCCAGAACAGTACAACTCCCCCTGCAGATACAGGTTATCAAAATGTAGGTTCCAGCGGAACAAATACGGCAAATCAGTTTGAGCAGCCTACACAGGCACAAGCAGCCGATAACGGAAATAATGGTGCAGTTCCCCCGCCGAACGTGCCGCCGTACAGCGGTACGGTTCCACCCCGCCAGCCCCAGCGTCCTTTGCAGCCTAAGAAAAACAAAAGCGAGTGGGCAGGCCGTGCGCTGACAGTTGCGCTGGCTGCGGTTGTTGGTTTTGGCGGCGGTGTGGCAGGCTTTGCGTTTGCAAACCGAAACGGCATGGGCAACCGTGTGGTGATGCAAACGGTGGAGCGCCCCAGTGCCGGCTCGATGATTACTTCCACCGGCGGCAAAGAGCTGTCTCGCCCGGAAGTAGCAAGCATGGTCAGCCCCAGTGTAGTGGTTATTACTACCGAGCAGATGGTTGCTACCGGCAACTGGTACGGGCAGGGCCGTGTGGAAAGCGGCGCAGGCAGCGGCGTTATCATGACAGAAGATGGCTACATTATGACGAATGCGCACGTTGTAGCGGGTGCTTCGTATATTACGGTAACCATCGACGAGAAGGATTACCCGGCAACGCTGATTGGAGAAGATAGCGAAAGCGATATTGCTGTTTTGAAGATTGACGCAAAAAATCTGATTCCCGCAGTGATGGGCGACAGTGACACGCTGGGTGTAGGCGAATCTGTTGTGGCGGTAGGTAACCCCCTGGGCGAGCTGGGCGGTACAGTAACCGAGGGCATCATCAGTGCGCTGAACCGCAATGTTCTGGTGGAAGACCATACCATGACCCTGATTCAGACCAGCGCAAGCGTATCCCCCGGTAACTCCGGCGGCGGCTTGTTCAATATGCAGGGCGAGCTGATTGGCATTGTTAACGCAAAGTCCAGCAGCGACCATGCAGAGGGTTTGGGCTTTGCGATTCCCATCAATACAGCACGCCAAGTAGCAGCCGACTTGATTGAAAACGGTTATGTGAGCGGCCGTCCCGCCATGGGCGTAACCATTATTGATATTACCAATCAGGAAACAGCTGCCCACTACGGTGTACCCAGCTTCGGTGTTTATATCTATGCAGTTGAAAAGGGCTCCGCAGCGGAAAAAGCCGGCTTGCATCCAGGTGACCGTGTGCTGAGTGTTGACGATATCGAAGTAGCAAACAGTGGTGTGCTGACAGATTGCATCAAGGGCCATAATGTGGGCGATACCATTACGCTGACGGTAGCACGTGAGGGCAAGACGCTTTCTGTAGAATTGACACTGGGTGAAAAGAGCGCACCGAGCGCAGACAATCCCCAGCCGGAAGTGCAAAAGCAAGAGGGCTGAGCCTGCTGAATAAAAAATAAAGAACCCGGAAACAACATGGAGCAATGGTTGTTTCCGGGTTCTTTTTATATGCGAATAAAACGGGAGCAAAACTTTCTGCTCACAGGCATGGATGAGATAAAAGGATTAGTTCAGGCTCTCCAGTTCGTCTACCAACTCGCCGAACAGCTTCAGGGCAGAGTTGATGGGTTCGGGGCTGCTCATGTCTACACGAGCCAGCTTCAGCAGGGAAATGGGGTCGCTGCTGCAGCCGCCGGACAGGAACTTTTTGTAATCATCCACAGCGGGCTTGCCCTCGGTAAGGATGCGGTTTGCGATTGCTACAGCGGCAGAGAAACCGGTAGCGTACTGGAATACGTAGTAATTGTAGAAGAAGTGCGGGATACGAGCCCACTCCAAGCTGATGCCCTCGTCGGAAATCATGTCGGGGCCAAAATACAGCTTGTTCAGCTCCAGATACTTATTGCACAGAGTTTCGGCGGTAAGGGTTGCGCCGCTTTCGGACATACGGCCCATTTCCAGCTCGAACTCAGCAAACATAGTCTGGCGGTAGATGGTGCCCTTGAACTTATCCAAGAAGTGGTTAATCAGGTAAGCACGCTCTTTTTTGTCGGTGGTCTTTTCCAGCAGGTAGCGCATCAGCAGCACTTCGTTGCAGGTGGATGCCACTTCGGCTACGAAGATGACGTAATCGCTGGTGCTTACAGGCTGATACTTGCAGCTGTGGTAGCTGTGCAGTGCGTGGCCCATCTCGTGTGCCAGAGTAAACATGCTGTCCAGGGTGTCTTCCTGATTCAGCAGTACGTAGGGGTGGGGGCGAGCGTTGCCGGAGGAGTAAGCGCCGCCACGTTTGCCAACGTTGGAATAAACGTCAATCCAGCGGTTATTAAAGCCTTCCTTCAGCAGGTCGGTGTAATCTTCGCCCAAAACAGCCAATGCCTCCAGAACAGTCTGCTTAGCTTCCTCAAAGGAAATCTTTTTTGCAGCGTCCGTTACAATGGGGGTATAGATGTCGTACATATGCAGCTCGTCTACGCCCATCATCTTTTTGCGCAGGGATACATAGTGGTACATCTTATCCAGATTGTTATGCACAGCCTCAATCAGATTGGTGTATACCTCGGTAGGTACTTCGGTTTCGTCCAGAGCGGCACTCAGGGTGCTGCTGTACTTACGAGCACCGGCAAAGAAGCGCAGCTGCTTAAACTGAGCGTCCAAAGTAGCTGCTGCGGTGTTCTTGAACTGGCCCATGGTTTCGTAGTAAGCATTAAATGCGTTTTCACGCAGGACACGGTCTGCACTTTCCAGCAAAGGAACAAACGACACGTTGGTCAGGGTGTGGGCTTCGCCCTTGCAGTCTACTGCATTGGGGAACTTCAGGTCTGCGTTATTAAAAATGCTGGAGATATTGCCGGGAGCATCTGCCATTTCGCCTGCGGAAGCCAGCAGGGTTTCCTCGGCAGGGGTCAGGATATGTGCAGCACGGCGGCGAATCTGGTACAGGCTGCGGCGGTACTCTTCCAGAGCAGGCAGCTCAGCAAAAAATGCATCCAGCTTTTCCTGCGGGATTGCCATAATTTCGGAAGGTGCAAATGCAAGTGCACTGGAGATGGCTACACAGGTGCCGGTAGCTTTGCCACGCATATCCTGATAAAAGCTGTTGCCGGTGTCTTGGTCGCTCTTGCAGCTGGCGTAGCCGCTTAAGGAGCCCAAACGCAAAATAGCCTGGTCCTGCAGCTTGAAAAAGTCCAGCAGAGTCTGCGCACTTTCGCCTAAGCGGCCCTGATAGGCTGCAAATTGGGGAGCCAGCGTTTTGATTGCCTCGTTCTCCTTTGCCCAGGCTTCGTCACTTTCAAAAATATCGCTCAAATTCCAAGTGTTTTCTTCAGCGACTTGGCTGCGCTTTAGTGTTGCATATTCTTGCATAAAAACAATGCCTCCGTTTCTTGAAATGTAAAGTAGAATTATCCTAATTATACTACAACAGACAAGTGGCGGCAATTTTCAAAATGCATAATTTAGTGCGGTGGGATAGGGTGCCGTGAGGATAAAAAAGCAAAAAGGCAGTTTTATTCTTGGGCAAGCGGAGGATACCCGAAGGCAACAGGCGGCACAGAGGAGTCCAGTGCGGCAAAGGTATACCCCTCGGCAAGTAAGGTGTCCAGAATTTTTGGCAGCGCAGCGGGTGTGGATGCCTTGGTATCGTGCATTAGCACGATAGAGGGGCTGTGCTGGCGGTGAACCCCCTCTATCACCCGGCGGGCAACCGTATCGCCGCTGGGGGCGGGGGATACGGCATCCTGCGCCGATACGTTCCAGTCGTAATAGCGATAACCACGGCGCAGCAGTTCGGCTAAAAGTTCGGGGTAGATGCCGCTGTTATAATGATTGATGCTTCCACCGGGCAGCCGCAAAATATCAGTGGTGATATTGTTTGCACGCAAGGTTTCCACCAACTGGTGCATATCCGCTAAAAAGGCATGGGGACTTTGGTAAATGTCGTTGTAGTCATGGGTATTGCTGTGCAAACCGATGGTGTGGCCTGCGTCAACAATCTGCCGGAGCTGCTCGGTGCGGCCGGAAATGGAATTGCCCACCACGAACCAACAAGCAGGGATATGGTACTTGCTTAAAATTTGCAGGATTTCCGTCGTGTGCTTGCTGGGGCCGTCATCAAAGGTCAGGTAGACCGTGCGCTCAGCGGCAGGCTGGGGAGTAAGCGGCTCGACCTGCAAGTCGGGATAGAGTACAGAGTAATCCGGCAAGCTGCCGGGAACAGGGCTGGGCGCAGGGGTGGCTTCGGGCGGCTGTGCGGCCGTTTCCAGCGCAGATACCCGTGCGGAGATTTGCCTGAATTCCGTAAAACACCCCATGCCCGCAAAAAGAGCCCAAAGCGAAAACGCCAGTGCGGCAAAGGGGAGCGCCCGACGCAGCTGGCTTAAAAGTGGTGTATTGCGGTTCATGGTATTCCTCCAAAATAGTTTTTTAGGAGTGTATGCGCCGGGGCAGGCAATCATGACGGAAATGTTTGCAGTATAGACTTTTTGCGCCATATTTCGTATAATACATAATGTATGTGCTAATGAATTTGCGTAAGAAGGACGGAACCGATTATGGCGTTCAATTCCCTATCATTTTTGATTTTTTTTCCTATTGCGGTAATGGGGTACTACTTGGTCCCCAATAAAATGAAAAACCTGTGGCTGCTGGTGCTTTCGTACTATTTTTATATGTGCTGGAACGCAACCTATGCGCTGCTGATTTTCTTTTCCACCGCATCAACATATTTGTGCGCAAGGCTGATTCAAAAGATAGCGGAGCCACGCGGCAAAAAACTTGCGTTAGGGCTTAATATTGGCGTCAACCTCGGCATCTTGTTCCTGTTCAAGTATTATGAGATGTTCACCCAGCTTTTGGTGGATATTTTAGACCCGTTGGGTGTGGTATTTGTACCGGCAAAACTTTCGCTGCTGCTGCCGGTAGGCATCAGCTTTTATACGTTTCAGGCGCTGGGATACTCCATTGACGTATACCGTGGAACGATAGAGCACGAAAAAAGCTTTTTGAACTATGCACTGTTTGTCAGCTTTTTCCCCCAGCTGGTAGCCGGCCCGATTGAACGGTCGGAAAATCTGCTGCCGCAGTTCCGGCAGGTACATACCTTCCAGTACGATAACGTGGCACAGGGCCTGCGCATTATGCTGCTGGGCTTTTTCAAAAAGGTTGTAATTGCGGATAACGCAGGCATTGCAGTAGACCGTATGTATACTTATCTGGATAAGTTCCCCGGCCCGGTGCTGATTTTTGGTGTGATTTTGTTTGCGGTACAGGTTTACTGCGACTTTGGCGGCTATTCCGATATTGCGGTTGGTGCGGCTAAGGTGATGGGCTTTGACTTGATGCGTAACTTTGACCACCCCTATTTTGCCCAGAGCATTGCGGAGTTCTGGCGCCGCTGGCATATTTCTCTGGGCGGCTGGTTCCGTGATTATCTGTTTTACCCCGTGCTGCGCTCCAAGCTGTGCATGAATATGATGCGCAAGCTGAATAAATCCGGACATCGTCAGCTGGGCCGTATTTTGCCTACAGCCATTGCACAAATGGTGGTTTGGTTTACAACAGGCCTTTGGCATGGCGCTGCGTGGACCTTTGTGGCGTGGGGCAGCCTGCACGGTATATACCAGATTGTGGGCAATGCAACCCAGAGCTACCGCAAAAAGCTGGCGAAAAAAACCGGCTGGGACCGTGTGCCTGTGCTGCCAAAGCTGGTGCGGATTGTTACCACCTTTACCCTTGTATGTGTGGGCTATGTGTTTTTCCGCTCGGCAACCTTTGGGCAGGCATATTACATTTTGACCCACTGGTACCGTGGCTGGGGCATTTTTGCAGACCCGGCCGGTGCGGTAGGTGCATTTGTCAGCCTGGCGGATTCGGCATACATTACCTGCATCATTTTGATTTCGACAGCGGCACTGTGGCTGTTGGAACTGTACGAACGCAAAAAGAACCAGCGCTTTGAGCAAATTGTGGCAGAGCTTACCTTGCCGGTGCAGTGGTGCATCTACTATGTAATGCTGTTTGCCATTGCATTGTTTGGCGCATTTGGCCAATCTTCGTTTATCTATTTTCAGTTTTAAGTTAAAGGGAGGCAGAGAGCATGAAACAGCTTCTCCGCTTGATTGCACTGTTAACGGCATTTTTGCTGGTGGTCTTTTCGGTAAACTTTGCTGTAGACCCGGCCAATATCTTCCGCACAGAGTATGAAGACCGGTTAGTGGAAATTTTATTATCCGGCGAAAACGCAGCAAATGTGGATAATATGGATGACCGCCGTTTTTTGGAGCTGTACAGCGCAGCACGCACACAGCCCATTGATACTTTGGTACTGGGGTCTTC
>RCNH01001013.1_pt1 | contig 10354 bp, 7 predicted proteins | sample 2041161 | NCBI WGS metagenome assembly RCNH01 (sample SAMN09708215, study PRJNA481090) | Feces metagenome, whole genome shotgun sequencing project. | biome: feces | host: Leptonychotes weddellii | place: Antarctica: Sion Island | collected 2010-03-01
CCAGCAAGAACTAAAGCTGTGATGGTTTTATTAAACTCAGCATTAATGTCTGTATCGTGGCTGGTATCTTGTGCAGATGTATGCTGTGTGTGATTTGCTAGGCCCTCTTCATGATAGGACTCTACACTATAGCCAGCCTCGCTAATAGAGTCGCAGATTTTAGAAGCTATAGCACTGAGACTCGCTTCGTTTTGAGTATCTATTTGAGCAAGAAGAGTATTTTGAAGAAGGTTAACATGAGCTGAGCTAACCCCTTCTACACTTAAGGCAGCTTTTTCGACGTGCGATGCGCACACAGCACACGTCATTCCTTTTATATTGAATATGTATTTCATACACACCTCTACATAAATTTAGAAACTAATGAAAGTACCTCATCGATGATCTCTGTGTTGCCTTTTTGAATATCATCAACAACACAAGTTTTCATATGCTCAGCTAACACCTCGCGAGATATCGCAGATATGGCTTTTTCAACAGCAGAAAGCTGAATGAGAACATCTTTACAATAGCGATCTTGCTCTATCATTTGCTTAATTCCCGTAAGTTGACCTTGAGCCCTGTTTATACGTTTGATAAGTGCATCTTTGGTCTCTTGAGATCGTGGCTTATTTTTATAAGCACAACAACAATGTGCTTGCGCTTCTTTTTCATTCATATTTCAATGCACCTCCTAAAATACATTAACTTCAATATACCCCTATGGGGTATCAATAATCAACTTGAATAAATCTCAAGTGAGAAAACTTGAATCTCTCTACATAGAGCAGAAAAAACGCCAAGCCTTTTTACAAGACTTGGCGCAGTGTGTTGCCTTATTCGTCGTAGTTGAATAAATCACTGAGATTAAATGGTGATTTGTTAACATCTTGAGGCTTGTTCATGTTCTCATCGCTGCCTAAGGTCAGCTCTGTTTCCATCTCTCTTCCTCGATGAATGTAGATTACCTTAATCTTTTGTCCCACTTCCTTAGAGCGTACTGACAAAATCAAGCTACCAGCAGTTGAGATTTCCTCATGATCTACTCCAATAATGACATCTCCAGCCTTAATGCCAGCTTGATCTGCAGGAGATCCCTTAGTAACTTCTTGAACATATGCACCTTGTGAGACTGGCAAGTGCTTAGAGCGTGCAAGCTCAGGCGTGACATTCAAAAGCGTAGCTCCAAAGTATGGATGCAGTGGCTGTTTGCCGTCGATAATAGTATTTGCAACCTTAACAGCATAATTGCCAGGAATAGCAAAACCTACTCCAGCATTAGATCCTGAGGACGATTGAATAATTGAATTGATTCCAACTAGTTGACCCTTTGCATTTACAAGAGCACCACCGGAGTTACCAGGATTCATAGCAGCGTCTGTTTGGATGAGGTTTGTATAGATGGTGTTTCCGTTGTATGAGGGAAGCATAGTATTTCTATACAAAGATGAAACAATTCCTGAAGATACTGACTGGTCAAGTCCAAATGGACTTCCTATACTCATAACCCAATCTCCAACTTGAAGATCAGCTGAGTCTCCAATCTCAATTGGAACAACCTTCGTATCACCAATATCAGCCTTGATGACAGCTAAATCACTTGATGGGTCAGCTCCTGTTAGCTGTGCTTGATAGGATTTATTTTGAATGGTTACCTGAATTTTCTGAGCACCTTCAATAACGTGGTAGTTGGTGAGAATATAGCCTTCCTTATCAAGGATAACTCCCGATCCTCCAGCCTGTCCTTGTGATGTCTTTACATAAATTGATACAACACTTGGCAATGCCTTTTTCGCAACAGCAGAAGCTAGAGTTGCATCTTCATTTTGAGCATTAATTACAACGTTTGTTGGATCTTGAGGGGAGCTGAGCAACTGAGGAGATATTGTAGGAGTTAAAAATTTAAAGAGTAAGATGACGACGATGCTTGCAATTACACCAAACAAAGCACCTGTTCTTGCAGCCTTTTTCGCTATGCGTCTCTCATAATCTTTTTGCTCTTGTAAATTCTCATGACGTATATCACGTGCATGATCGTCTTGGTTATCAGAGCTCTCATCTGCACAAGATGAAGACGATTCATTATTCTTTGCAGGAGGCACAAAGGTATCTACACCTTGATTTTCAAAAGAAACATTATCTGCATCAGGCAACGGTTTGTTTTGCTCATCAGACATAACAAAAGCCTCCTTAGTTGTAAGCCTTATAAAATAATAGATACATACCCCGAAGAGATATGTATCTATCTTTAAATTATTAAATTCAAATAATATGCATCTAAACTATACTGTTTATGTTGTTTTACTGCCCTTACTAGACTCTAAACATGTAGCCTACACCACGAACAGTTTCGATGTGAGCTGCAATCTGAGGTCCAACTTTAGAGCGAACACGACGGACATGTACATCAACCGTTCTGGTACCTCCGCAGTACTCAAAGCCCCAAACACGATGCAAGAGTGTCTCACGTGTGTATGCACGACCAGGATGTGTTGCCAAGAAGCTCAATAGAGAATACTCCATGAGTGTAAGGTCAATAGGAGATCCATCAACCATAACCTGATAAGTTGCAAGGTTGATTGTCATATTGTCTATTGAGATAACATCAGAAGACTCAGAGTCATCCTCTGGCCACAAGAGCCTAGAAATTCTCATCTCATACTCAGCCTGAGATGCATTCCCTACAACAAAATCTGAGGTGATAAGAGGTGGAAATTCAGCCTCTGCTAGGCGAGCTGGATCTTCAATAAACAAAACAGGAATTAAGCCGTTTTGTACTACATACTCATTTAAGTCAGACAAAAAGGAGTTCGTAACGTTGTTATGATCCACAATAACGAGGTCAAACTCATAACCAGAATTGATGGCCTGCTGGAATTTCCCAGGGTCAGTCAAAAGCGTGGATGCATCAATCTCATTTGATACCGCACGAATCATGTCATGATAGCGCGATGTAAATGAAACATATAATATGTTTCGATGGTGCACGAGTTACCCCTCCTTTAGATGGTCATGTTTATGACTATCCTAAAAGAATACCACATATTCATAAATTTATTCTAACTATATCTTAAAAGCCTGCATAATGGCGTTTGATTTCCCAGTCAGTAATGAAGCTGTTGTAGTCTGTCCATTCTGCTTTCTTGGTTTCAAGAAGATAGTTAAAGATGTGGTCACCCAAGGTCTCGCGCATAAGTTCACTGTTCTCAAAATGAGAAATAGCCTCGCCTAGATTGCGTGGCAAACGTACACATGATTGAGCCATATCAGACATTGATTGTTCATTAAATACAGATCCTGAAGTCTCTTCAGGAAGTTCAAGCTTCTCCTCAATTCCCTTAAGGCCTGCCGCTAGTGTTACGGCAAAGGCAAGGTAAGGATTGCAGGTAGAATCAGGCATGCGAAGTTCAGCTCGAACACTAGATACCTTACCTGGCTTGAAGGTTGGAATGCGTACATACGCACTGCGGTTTTTGCGTCCCCAATTAGCATATACAGGAACTTGTCCTGATGGAATGAGTCGCTTATATGAATTGACAGTAGGGTTGGTAACCAAACTGATTTCAGGAGCATATTTCAAAAGTCCTGCAATATAGTGCTTTGCTAAATCAGAGAGAACAACACCTTCTTCGCTCTCTCCTCCCCAGAAGAGATTCTTTCCATTTGTATCAAAGAGAGACTGATGGATAAAGAAAGCATTGCCAGGCTTATCTGCAAAAGGCTTAGGCATAAATGATGCATACATACCATCGGTATAGGCCTCTTGCTTGATTACAAATCGCGCTGTCATGATGTTGTCAGCGCAACTTCCTGACTCAGAGAGTCTAAGCTGGATACCATGTTGAGAAGGGCCTACAGCATGGTAGGAATAAGCAACAGGAATGCCCATCTTCTCAAGAGTTTGAGTGGTGTTGCGACGTGTATTGCGCTTTGAATCAAACGGGGTCAAATCGAAATACTCTGCATCATCAACAGGGGTTGGTGTTGATGGATCTTTGAAATAGAAATATTCAAACTCAGGACCAGTAACTGGCAAATATCCTTGAGACAATGCTTTTTCAAACATACGTCGCAAACAAGCACGCGGATCGCCTTCAAAAGGATCGCCTTGTGGAGTCTTAACATCACAGATCATACGTGCTGTTTTTCCACCATCGCTCCAAGGAAGAATTTGAAATGTTGTTGGATCTGGGAAGATAAGCATGTCAGATTGCTCATAAGGAGTAAAGCCATTGATAGCGCTTCCATCAAAGCTGATGCCCTCCTCAAAAGCCTCTTCAATATCTTCTGGTGATACTGCAAGGGATTTTAAGTTACCCAAAACATCTGTAAACCAAAGGCGAATAAAGCGAATCTGTCGCTCCTCAATCGTCCTGAGAATAAAATCTATATTCTTGTCGTTTGGCATAAAAACCCCGTTCATAATTAAAGTTTAAATAAAAAAGAAAGCGTACTACGAAACTGTAGCACGCTTTGTTTATCAAAATAAGTCATTTGCGTTTCTATTAACCTAAATTTAACGGATATTAATATAACGCTCATAGTCACAAATCTATTTCTTGTCTGATACTGCCTTTTGCATATCTGAGACCATCTTATCTGCAGACGAACAGCACGATCCAGAACAAGAATCAGATCCACTGCATCCGGCGCATCCTTTGCTTTTAACGGTTTTTCTAATGGCAAAGAATAAAGCTACCAAAACAGCTACAACTACAATGATATCTATGGCACTGTGCATGATTCCTCATTTCATCAAAAGTAAACCTTGGCTAATTATACTACTTTAACATTCGATGAACAGGTTACATTGTAATTTTAATAGGCTCTCTGATACATTGTCACACTTAAGCTGTAAAGAAAATCATGATAATGATCAGAATAAATCCTACAAACTCAGTAAATGAATAGGTTGTGCCCAAGAAAATCATTGAGGTGAGAATAGCCATAAGAGGCTCTGCTGAGTTGAGAAGACTTGCCTTCATAGAGCCAACTTCTTTTGTTCCCTGCAAAAACAAGGCATAAGCTCCATAGGTTCCCACAACAACAGAAATCACTACAAGAAATATTCCAAACCCATCTAAAACAGGCATCATATCCCATGGCTTTACAATGAGAGAAAATACAATTCCAACGATAAGCATAGCGATGCCGTTTACAACAAAAGATCCAAACTCACCAATAAGCTTAACTGATGCAATTACCAACACAGCAGCAGATAAGGCAGTTCCCATTCCCCACCAAAAACCTTCAGGAGATAGCTTTAGCTCGTGGATATTGCCGCCAGTAGCCAGCAAGAAGGTTCCCACAAGGGCCAAAACAACTCCGATTGCCTCACGTTTGTTTGGCTTGCTCCAAGTCCTAAAGCAGGTATAGATCATAACAAACAAAACTGAGAGCATCTGCAAAATAGTAGCTGTAGCTGGGTTTGTTGTTCTAATAGTTTCAATATATGTAAGGTTAGATGCAAGCACACCAAAAATACCGAGCATAAAGATACGAAGGATATTTTTTGGGCTTGACCAAGCTGCTTTTAGCTGTTGTTTATTTACAAGAAAAGCTGTGAGCAAAAACAACCAACAAGAGCCAAGCTGCCTGACTGCTACAAGCCATGAAGACTCAACGTGATATTCATCCAAAAGGTATTTTGCAACGGTTGCATTAGCACCCCAGCAAGCAGCACCCAAAAGTGTAATGCCACAACCCTTTAATAATTTTTTCTTCTCTTCCGTTAGCTCTGCAAACATATCTACCGCCTAATCAATACTTTCTACTGGCAAAAGTTCAATCGTAGGACTCTACCGCCAGCAATCTATAAATCACACGCCTTGTACTATAACAAGACAACCGTTGCTTATTGATTGGCTAGAGATAATTTATACATCGTACACCCAATTTATACAGAAACATCAAGAAGCAAAATTATTCACTCCTTGATGTTGTTTGATTGCGAATATTTACTATGAATGCAAAAAGCCTTAATTTTTGTTTTCTAGACTATTGAGATAATCAATAAACTCAGACTTTTGAACACGGTTGATACCTGAGTGCTCAACATCAGTTGAATCATCTACATCAATACCGGCTAAACGCTTGAGAACTTCCTTTACGCGAGGTCCACAAAATGCTCCTTGACACCAACCCATACCAGCTCTTGTTCTGCGCTTGACTGCATCTAGAGAAGTGATTGGTATTCCACGGCTCAAAGCATCTCTAATGGTGCCTTCAGTTACCTGCTCGCAGCGACATACCATGCGCTCATCGCCCTCTTCCATATCTACTAGGTGAGAAATCTCAGCTAGTGGCTTGAGTTCTTTGCGCTTGATGATAGGTGCGCGGTAAGGATTATAATTTGGATCTTCCTCTAGGGTCAAAAGATTATTTTCGATGATAATATTTACTACCCTATCGGCAATTGCAGGAGAGCTTGTGAGTCCTGGAGATTGAATTCCTGCACACTGAATAAAACCTTCTACCTCAGAAGCCTCAATGATAAAGTCATGGGTAGATGATGTTGCACGAACACCAGTAAATGAGCGCAAGAAAAGTTGTGGATTGATTTTATCGCAAGTCATAAGCGCCTGCTGGTAGATCTTTACCAAGCGATCTGCATGAGTTTCGCGGTCGATTTCCTCTTCATCCTGAGCATCTGGTCCCAAAAGCAAGTTACCATGATAGGTTGGAGTTACTAAGATTCCCTTACCCATATCAGTTGGCATTTGGAATAAAACATGCTTAACCAAAGAGCCTGTTCCACGAACAAATAGGATATATTCTCCGCTTCTAGGTATGATCTTGAATTTATCAATTCCAACCATATGGCTCACATGTGCAGAGTTGACACCAGCACAGTTAACTACAAGTTTTGAATAATAAATATTTCCTGACGTGTCTTTTACCTCAAAGACTCCATCGACCTCTTTGATGTGAGCTACCTCGGTGTTGAGTTTGAGCTCACAGCCATTAGCAATAGCGTTTTCCATCATTGCAATAGCCATCTCATAAGGGCTTGTAACTCCTGCTCCCTTACAATAAAGAGCGTATTTAACATCAGGATTGACGTTAGGGTCCAACTCTAAGATTTTGTCTCTATCGATAATTTCGATATCATCCAAGCCATTGAGATTTCCGTTTTCCTTAAGCTCTTCTAACTTTGGCAAATCGTTTTCATCGAAGGACAAAACCATTGAACCGATTGGATCGAAACCAAAATTGAGTTCTTCATCGAGCTTTGCAAACTGCTTTCTTCCCTGATAACAAAGACGGCCTTTAACTAGATTGTGGCTCTCTGCATAACCACCATGAACGATGGCTGAATTTGCTTTAGTAGCACCCATTGCTACATCATTTGCGCTCTCAAGCACTAAAACATCGAGTTTGTAGCGGCTAAGTCTTCTGGCTAAAGTAGTTCCTACAATTCCCGCTCCAACGATTAATACATCATGAATTTGCTTGTTTTCAGACATATTCATCACCCTCCTTGTTTATATCAGTAACATAAATGTTACTTGCTATCTATCATTTATGTTGTATATACTACTCCACATTTTTGAAATACTCACTCACATATTGAGAAACTATAAATAGATATAACCAAGTTTTATATAAACAAACCACCAGATGTATATTTAGCTCTCTGCTATTGTCTTATAGCTGCGTTGACTAGCAGGTGATTTATTAAGAAATAAATCTTAAAATTAATCTAAAGCTTCAACTATATAAAGAAACCCCCAGACGTTGATATTACCAACATCTGGGGGTTTATATTGTGCCCAAGGGCTTAAATTTAATATTGACCTTAGCTTACGCGGCCGCGCTCAATATTGACAAAATTATCTGAGAAAGCTGCTGTAGATGCACGGTGTGAAATCAATACGATTGTTTTTCCGTAGCGAGATTCAGCAATACTTTTCATAACAGATGCCTCAGACAAAGCATCAAGATTAGAGGTAGGCTCATCGAGCAAAACGAAAGGAGCATTGTGCAAGAACATACGTGCAAGTCCAATACGTTGTCTCTCTCCTCCACTGAGGGAAGATCCTAGGTCTCCTACCTTTGTGTCTAGGCCGTCAGGAAGATCTGCAATGAAGTCTTCCAAGCTAGCAGAGCGAATAGCGCCTGCAATCTGAGCCTCTGTTGCATTTGGCTTAACCAGGCAAATGTTCTCACGAATGGTGCCGTTGAACAAGTAGGTCTCCTGGGTCATATAACCCTCAGACGACCTGAGAGATGAGGTATTAATATCGTTGATATTTTGATCTGAAATTAAGATCTCACCCTCATTGACTGACCAAAAACGCATCAAAAGCTTAAGCAATGTTGATTTGCCGCTTCCGCTCTTACCCGTAATACAGGTGATGGTTCCTTCATTGAAGTCCAAGGAGATATCGTTGAGGATTTGCTCCTCACCATATGAGAAGCTTACATTTTGAGCCTTAGCTCCCTCAAATACAATATCAACACCATCGGTGATATCTAACACTTCAGGTTTCTCATCAAGAAGACTCAATACACGCTCACCAGATCCTACAGTCTGCTGCAAGCTAGTGCCCAGGCGACAAACTGCAATTACAGGACCAAAGCTAGAGAAGAAACTGAAGGTAACAATGAAAGCAGAACCTAGACCGATTTGACCGGCATCTACCAAAGCAATAGAGCTAGTGAGCATATAGAAGCCTAATAAAAGTACAACAGCTGCACTCAAGCTCTCAGAAAGAGCACTGCGACGACGTAGGAGGTCTTCAGTATGACCAACAGAGTCTGTCTTGTATGCCAAGGTTCTTGCCGCTTGCATCTCACGGCCATACTGAATAGTTTCAGATACACCACGAAGCTGATCTAGGCAGTAGGCATTAATCTTACCTACCTCGCGTCGAACCTGAGCTCCCTTACCACGAAGGCCCAAAGACATTACAAAAGGCATTGCAATTCCAACGATTGCATATCCCAACAGTGCAATAAGTGCCAATTTCACTGAGTAGTAGCCAATGAACAAGCACATAATTATAGATACTAACAAAGCGATAGCTACAGGAGAGATGGTGTGTGCGTAGAATACCTCAAGAAGCTCAACGTCTGAGGTAATCAAACTGATTACATCTCCCTTTCCTTTGCCCTCAAGCTTAGCTGGAGCAAGCTTTCGAAGGGCACTGAAGAGCAAATCACGAATGCGAGCTAGGATTCTAAACGCAATGTAGTGGTTTGCAAGTTGCTCAGCATAGCGTGCAGGTCCGCGAACAACGCCGCAGATTGCAACCCAAACTAAAGCTGCAGTAAATCCAAGCTCTGTTGGATTGGAAGTCTGATCCATAAGAGCATATGCTCCAAATGTTGGAATCAAGATAGCTGCCATAAAGCCAACGACACCCAAAAGCACAGCAAGTACCAAATATGGGAACAAAGGCTTTACAAGGCCTACGAGACGAGCAAGAACGCGAAGGGCACTCTCTGAGCGTGGAGCCTCCTCTTTCTCTATGTGCTCTGTAGGCTTAAAGCTTAAATCAAGCTCTGCATTAAGTGCATCTGCACCATAGCCCTTATCCTCAGCAAAGCTTGCAAGCTCCTCTTGGCTCTTCCACAAAGCAGCATATTCACCCTTTTGAGCAAGAAGCTCTGTGTGTGTACCAACTTCGCGAATGCTGCCTTTATTCATGACAACAATCTTATCTGCCTCATCGATTAAGGCCAGACGATGAGCAACGATGATAACAGTATGGTCCTTAGCAAGGTCTTTCATAACCTCACCGATTGCATACTCACTGGCAGCATCGACATTGCTGGTTGCTTCGTCGAAAATATAAACTTTAGAGTTGTGTAAAAGAGCACGTGCAATTGCCAAGCGTTGAGCTTGACCACCTGAGATATTGTGTGCGTTCTCTTCAATCTTGAAGTCAAGGCCACCTACAGCACGAACAAAGTCTTCGATGCGTGCTCTGCGAAGTGCTTCATAGAGCTCCTCATCGGTTGCCTCTGCCCTTGCCATAAGGAGATTGTCTCGAACTGATCCTTCAAACAAATGAGCGTCGCTTCCAACAAGGGTAACCTGTCTCATAAGAGATGACGGATCGATATCTTTGTAGGAGATTCCCCCAAAGCTTACCTCACCTGTATAGTTGAGTTTGCGACCAGACAAAATACCAGAGATTGTAGATTTACCAGATCCAGATAGTCCAACAAGAGCAATCATGCCTCCTGCATCAACATCAAGATTGATATTTCTAATAGCTGTGCGCTCTCCGTATGAATAGCCAACATCTTTAAGACTCAAATTAGCCTTAACGTCAGCATCATCAATTCGAGTTGTTCCTTTTGAAGGGTTTTCAGCATCCAAAATCTGATACATCTTACGGCTTGCAGCAAGTCCACCCATACCTGC
>RCNH01001014.1_pt1 | contig 10353 bp, 9 predicted proteins | sample 2041161 | NCBI WGS metagenome assembly RCNH01 (sample SAMN09708215, study PRJNA481090) | Feces metagenome, whole genome shotgun sequencing project. | biome: feces | host: Leptonychotes weddellii | place: Antarctica: Sion Island | collected 2010-03-01
ACAGCCCGGAAAACAAATGGGGAGACCCGGCGGGTGCCGAATCGCAGGCGCATGTTGCTGCATCGGGTGCGGCCCAAAAATATCCTGTGACTGGCAGCGGAAATGTTCGGTGTATAAATATGCACAAAAAAGAGCGGACGGAAGTGATTTTCGGCCGTTCTTTTTGCTTTTCAGCGGCATTGGAAGCCGGGAAAGAATACGCGGATTTGCTCGCTTTTCTTGAAATACAGGGCCAAAAGGAGTAAAATATAATAGCGTGTATATGTCCATGCGCGAAAGAATGCGCTCATCCCTATACCGCACAGTAACATGATAAGGATAAAGAGGTGCGAAACATGATTTTGAGTATGACCGGTTTCGGCCGCGGCGAGCAGGTGCTCCACGGCCGTGACATCACGGTGGAGATCCGCAGTGTGAACTCTCGTTACTTCGAGTATTCCTCCCGCATTCCCCGCAGCTTTGCCTTTTTGGACGCACAGCTGAAAAAGCAGCTGGCCGCCCGCATCAGCCGCGGCAAGGTGGAACTGTCGCTCACGGTGCAGAACGTGGACGCCCCGGACAGCACGGTGCAGGTGAACATGGAGCTGGCAAAGAGCTACCAGGCGGCGCTGGCACAGATCAGCGAGACTCTGGGCGTCAAGAACGAACTGACCGCCCAGACCCTGGCCCGGATGCCGGATGTTCTGACCGTCACCGCTGCCCATACCGATGAGGAAGAGCTGACTGCCGACGTGACCGCTGTTTGTGAGGATGCTTTGCAGGCATTTATCGCAATGCGTGCCACCGAAGGCGAGAAGATGAAGGCGGACGTTCTGAGCCGCCTGCAGACGGTGGAAAACTTCGTCACCCAGATCGAGGGCCTGACCCAGGGCCGGGTGCAGAATTACACCGACCGCCTGTACGAAAAGCTGAAGGTCATTCTGGAAGACCGTGACATCGACGACAGCCGCATTTTGACCGAGGCTGCCATCTTTGCCGATAAGACTGCCATTGATGAAGAAACCGTGCGCCTGCGCAGCCACATTGCCCAGTACCGGCAGATTTTGTCTCTGGACGAGCCGGTGGGCCGCAAGCTGGATTTCCTGACCCAGGAATTGAACCGCGAGACCAATACCATCGGTTCCAAGTGCCAGGATCTGGACATCACCCGTATTGTGGTGGACATCAAGGCCGAGATCGAAAAGATTCGTGAGCAGATTCAGAACATCGAGTAAAAAGGGGAAAGGGCTATGAAGCTGGTAAACATCGGGTTTGGCAACATGATCAACCCGGGCCGTCTCATCACCATCGTCAGCCCGGACTCTGCACCGGTCAAGCGTCTGGTGCGAGAAGCCCGCGACCGTGGTGTTTTGATCGACGCGACCTATGGGCGGCGTGCCCGCGCCGTCCTGGTGATGGACTCTGACCATGTGATTCTTTCGGCCTTGCAGCCGGAGACTGTGGCCAACCGTGTGGCCGGCAGCGCCGAGGAGGGCGCCGAAGCTCTGTTGGAGGTAGAAAATCATGGAGAATGAAAAATGTTTGTTTGTCGTGTCCGGCCCGGCTGGTGTGGGTAAGGACAGTGTTGTGGCTGCGATGCGTGCTGCACATCCGGAAATTGAAAAGACCGTCTCCGCAACGACCCGCGGCCCGCGCCCCGGCGAAGTGGACGGCGTGAATTACCATTTCCGCACGGTGGAGCAGTTCAAGCAGCTGCTGGACGAAGACCAGGTGCTGGAATCCAATTTCTATTGCGGAAACTATTACGGCACCCTGCGCAGCGAGGTGGACGCCCGCCTGAATTGCGGTAAGGTGGTCGTGCTGGTCATCGACGTGCACGGCGCTGCCAACGTGAAGCGCGTTTACCCTGGCTCCACCACCGTTTTCATCTGCCCGCCCAGCGCAGAAGAGCTGGAAGCCCGCCTGCGCGGCCGCGGCACCGAGAACGAAGAGAGCCTGAAGAAGCGCCTGGCAACCTCCCGCGAGGAGCTGGCTCTGGCAGAGACCTACGATGCACAGCTGGTGAACAACACCATCGAGCAGTGCGCAGAGGATTTGTATCAGCTGATCTGCCAGCGCGCAAAGTAAGCGCGCAATTCCAAAGCCATCGAAAGGAGGGGGCGGTATGGCAAAGACAGTGCAGGTAGCGGTCAGCAATACCACCTACCATTTCGATAAGCTGTATTCTTATCTGGTCATGCCGGACCAGGAAGCGCTGGTGCGCTGCGGCAGCATGGTGCTGGTGCCCTTTGGCAAAGCGTCCAAGCCCCGCATGGGCATTGTGCTGGGCTGCGACGAGGTGCCGGTGAACGCCAAGCTGAAAGCGGTGTTCGACGTGGCCCCGGATACGGCGGCCCTGACGCCGGATTTGATGCGTTTGGTGCTGTTTTTACGGGAACGCACCTTTTGCACCTATTACGAAGCCGTCAAGGCGGTCATCCCATACGGCGCGCTGTATAAGCCCGCCCTGGCGGAAGACGGTGTGACCCCGGTGCTGCAAAAGCAGCTGACCCGCCACACCGAAAACCAGTACCGTCTGGTGGGCACGCTGCCCCAAAAGCCCAAGCCCACCGCCAAACAACTGGCGGCCGTGGCACTGCTGGGCGGCGGCCCCCGCCTGCTGAATGACCTGGAAGAAAAGGGCATCAGCAAGGACGTACTGGACCGGCTGTGCGCCAAGGACGTGCTGGTCTGCGAAAAGGTGAACAAGACGGTGGACCTGTACAGCCACATCCCGTATACGGGTGCGGAGGTGCACCTGACCCCCGCCCAGCAGGACGCCTATGACGCCCTGGCACCCCACCTGGCAGACAATCGGCCCCACGGCGCGCTGCTCTACGGCGTGACCGGCAGCGGCAAAACGCTGGTGTTTGTGAAGCTGATTCAGCAGTGCCTGGCTCTGGGCCGCAAGGCGCTGGTGCTGGTGCCGGAAATCGGCCTGACACCCCAGATGATCACCCGCCTGAAATCCGCGTTTGGCGATCGGGTAGCGGTGCAGCATTCGGCGCTGAACCACACCGAGCGCTTTTTGCAGTGGCAGATGATTCAGTCCGGCGGCGCGGACATTGTGGTGGGTACCCGCAGCGCGGTGTTTGCCCCGCTGAAGGACATCGGCCTCATCATTATCGATGAGGAACAGGAGCACACCTACCGCAGCGAATCCGCACCCCGGTTTTCCGCCCATGAAGTGGCCCGGCAGCGCGCCGCAGAAAATGGTTCGCTGCTGTTGCTGGCTTCGGCCACGCCCTCGACGGAAACCTATTACGCCGCGACCCAGAACAAATACCAGCTGGTGAAGCTGACCCAGCGCTACGGCGGCAATCCGCTGCCCAGCGTGGAACTGGTGGATATGCGGGCCGAGATGGCAGCCGGAAACCCCGGCGACATCAGCCGCACCCTGGAAAGCTCCCTGCGGCAGACCCTCGCCAACGGGCAGCAGGCCATTTTGCTGCTGAATCGGCGGGGCTACCAGACCGTCACAGTCTGTGAGGACTGCGGCCAGGTGCTGAAGTGCGAAAAGTGCAGTGTGCCGATGGTGTATCACAAGGCCAGGGGAGAGCTGCTGTGCCACTACTGCGGCAGCACCATCCGCCCTGTGCCGAAAATCTGCCCCAGCTGCGGCGGCAAGCTGAATTACACCGGCTTCGGCACCCAGAAGGCAGAGGAAGAACTGGCCAAGCTCTTCCCGGAGGCGCGTATCCTGCGGATGGATCAGGATTCCACCTCCACGAAAGATGCCCACGAACGGCTGCTGGCACAGTTTGGGCGGCATGAATACGACATCATGCTGGGCACCCAGATGGTGGCCAAAGGCCTGGATTTTGAAAACGTCACCCTGGTGGGTGTGCTGGGAATCGATTCGCTGTTGTTTGCCCAGGGGTTCCGGGCCTATGAAAATGTATTCAGCCTGGTCACCCAGGTGGTAGGCCGGGGCGGCCGCGCCGGAACTCCGGGCCACGCCATCATTCAAACGGTGGCCCCCGAGGACCCGGTTTTGAACCTGGCGGCCCGGCAGGATTACGACGCTTTCTTCGAGCAGGAGATCGTGTTCCGCAAGCTCAGCCTGTACCCGCCGTTCTGCCGCCTGTGTATGGTGGGCTTTTCCGGCACGAAAGAGCCGGACGTGGCGTTCGCCGCCGCCCGCTTTGCTGCTCTGTTGGGGCAGTTGGCGGCACAAAATGGAAAATTGCCTTTGCGTGTGCTGGGCCCAACGCCCTGCACCATCGCAAAGATCAATGAAAAATACCGCTATCAGCTCACTGTGAAATGCAGGGGCGACAAGGCCTTCCGCGATTTGATGCGGCAGGTGCTGGCCGCCTATGAAAAGGAAAAGCTGCCCCAAAAGGCCAGCGTGATCCTGGACATGCATTCCGACGGTGATTTATAATTCGAGACAAGACAAAATATTTGGAGGATTTTTAGAATGGCTCTGCGCAATGTTGTTACCGAGGGAGACCCGATCCTGAACAAGGTCTGCCGCCCCGTCACCAAGTTTGACGACCGTCTGGCACAGCTGCTGGACGACATGCACGAAACCATGATCGCACACGACGGCGTGGGCCTGGCTGGCCCGCAGGTCGGCATGATGCGCCGCCTGTTCGTGGTGTGGGACACCACCGACTGCCCGGACGAGATCCCCGAGGATTACGAGTACAAGTTCATCGACTTCATCAACCCGGAGATCGTGGCTGTCACCGAGGAGACCGAGACCTCTTATGAGGGCTGCCTGTCCTTCCCCGGCCACACCGGCGCTGTGGAGCGTCCCGTGGGCGTGAAGGTGCGCGCACAGGACCGCAACGGCGAGTGGTTCGAGCTGGAGGCCGAAGGCACCCTGCTGGCTCGCTGCATCCAGCACGAGAACGATCACCTGGATGGCATTACCATCATGGAGTCCAGCAAGTTCTTCTATGAAGATACCGAGGAAGGCCGCGCCGAAGCCGAGGCCATGGAGGACTAAGTATGCGAATCCTGTTTATGGGCACCCCGGATATTTCCGCCGCGTGCCTGGAAGCTTTGTGTGCGGCCGGCCATGAAATCTGCGGCGTGTACACCCGGCGGGATAAGCCCGTGGGCCGCAAGCAGATTTTGACCGCACCTCCCGCCAAGGAGGTGGCCTTGCAGCACGGTCTGCCGGTGTTCCAGCCCCGCACCCTGCGGGACGGCGGCGAGGACGAGAACATTCGCGCCCTGGCCCCGGACATCATCGTGGTAGTGGCCTACGGCTGCATCCTGCCCCCGCAGATTTTGGCCATGCCCAAGTATGGCTGCATCAACCTGCACGTGTCGCTGCTGCCCAAGTATCGCGGCAGCGCCCCGGTGCAGTGGTCGGTTTTGAACGGCGATGCCGAAACCGGCGTGTCCATCATGCAGATGGACGAGGGCCTGGACACCGGCGATGTGCTGATGTGCAAGAAAATTGCCATCGGTGCCGACGAAACCAGCGAAGAGCTGTTTGACCGTGTCACCGCTGTGGGCGCACAGGCACTGTGCGAGATCCTGCCCCTGATCGAGGCAGGCAGCGTGACGGCAGAAAAGCAGTCTGAGGAAAACGCCAGCGTGGCCCCCATGCTGACCAAAGAGATGGCCCAGTTCCGCTTTGACGAGGACGCAGCCCACATCCATAACTGGGTGCGCGGCATGTGGTCCTGGCCGGTGGCCTGGTTCCAGCACGGCGAAAAGCGCATCAAGGTGCAGCAGAGCCGTCTGGCAGAAAACCCGGACAACGCCGCTGCCGGTACGGTGCTCAGCGTCAAGCCCCTGGTGATTGCCTGCGGCACCGGCGCAGTGGAGCTGTGCCGCGTGGTGCCCGAAGGCTCTAAGCCGATGGACGGCAGCGCCTGGGCAGCGGGCTTGCGCCTGAAAGCGGGGGACTGCCTGTGACGGCCCGCTATCTGGTAGCAGAAGCGCTGATGCGCGTGGAAGAGGGCGGCTACGGCAACCTGGTTTTGGACGGTATGCTGAAGAAAAGTCAGCTGTCCCCGGCAGATAAGGCCTTTGCCTCCGCCGTGTTCTATCAGGTGCTGGAACATCAGAACACCCTGGATTTCATTCTGGATCAGTTCTTGAAAAAGCCCGTCGCCAAGCTGGACGCGCCCGTGCGCGCCATCCTGCGCAGCGGCCTGGCCCAGCTGCGGTATATGTCCACCCCGGCATCCGCTGCGGTGAACGAGGCCGTCAAGCTGACCCGTGCGTTCAAAAAGTCCAGCGCTTCCGGCATGGTCAATGCCGTGCTGCGCCGCGCTGGCAGCTACGACCTGGCGCAGGCCAAATTCAAAAATGAAGTGCAGCGCCTGTCCGTGCTGGGCTCGGTGAGCCCCTCGGTGGCAGAGCACTTCCTGCGCTGGTACCCGGAAGAAGCGGAAGCCATTTTGACTTCCACCCACACGGGGCAGGGAACCGCAATCCGCGTGAACACCCTGCGCACCACCGAACCGGCCCTGACCCAGCGGCTGCTGGACGAAGGCGCACGGGAAGTGGTCTCCGGCGGGATTCCGGGCTGCCTGCTGGTGCAGTTCGCCGGCAGCCCCGCAGACGTGCCCGCCTTCCGGGAAGGCTTGTTCCATGTGCAGGGCCGTACCAGCCAGTTGGCTGCCATGGCTTTGCAGGCACAGCCCGGCGATACGGTCCTGGACCTGTGCGCCGCACCGGGCGGCAAAAGCCTGACCATCGGCCAGGAAATGCAGGACCGCGGCAGCCTGACCAGCTGTGACGTGTCGGAAAACCGCGTGTCCCTGCTGGCAAAGACCCTGGCCCGCGGCGGCCTGACTTGTGCCAAGGCCGTACAAAACGATGCTTCGCAGCATAACCCGGACTTTGTGGGCGCAGACCGCATTTTGGCGGACGTGCCCTGCTCGGGTCTGGGCATTTTGCAGAAGAAACCGGATATCCGGTATAAAGACCTGGCCGGCCTTGCCGAGCTTACCGCTTTGCAGAGCCGCATTCTGGACAGGGCCGCAGAATACCTGCGGGACGGCGGCAGGCTGGTGTATTCCACCTGCACCCTGAACCCGGAAGAAAATGAACGACAGATCGAGGCGTTCTTGCAGCGTCACCCGGAATTTACCGTGTGCGCCGTGCCCCATCTGCCGGATACGATGCCGTATGGGCCGTTTGGCGCAGTATCTGTCCCGAACCACACCCACATGGATGGCTTTTTTATTTGTGCTATGGAGAAACATTGATGGAAAAAAAGTGTCTGTCCTCGCTGACGCTGGAACAGCTGAGCGCCCTTTTGAAAGAAATGGGTCAGCCCAGCTTCCGTGCTAAGCAGATCTTTCATTGGATTCATCAAAAACTGGTGACCGATTTCTCGCAGATGACCGACCAGCCCAAAAAGCTGTTGGCCCAGCTGGAGGAAAACTGGTACCTGGCTGCCCCGATGATCGAGCGCCGCCAGCAGGCAAAAGACGGTACCGTCAAATATTTGCTGCGCATGGCGGATGGAAACTGCATTGAAACCGTTGTGATGCGCTATAATTATGGTAATACCGTATGCGTGTCCACCCAGGTGGGCTGCCGCATGGGCTGCCGGTTCTGTGCATCCACCCAGGCAGGCCGCGTGCGCAACCTGGAAGCGGGCGAGATCGTTTCGGAAATCTACACCGCGCAGAAGGACATCGGCGAGCGCATTTCCCATATCGTTTTGATGGGTATCGGCGAGCCGCTGGACAACTACGAGAACGTGATGGATTTTCTGCATATCATTTCTTCGCCCGACGGCGTGAATATCGGTATGCGCAACATCAGCCTGTCCACCTGCGGCCTGGTGCCCGGCATTGGACGGCTGGCAGAGGAAAACTTGCAGCTGACCTTGTCGGTGTCGCTGCACGCACCCTTCAATGATATCCGCAGCAGCATGATGCCGGTGAACAATGCGTTCCCGCTGGAAAAGCTGATGCCTGCTGTGCGGGACTATCAAAAGACTACCGGCCGCCGCGTCAGTTTCGAGTATTCCATGGTGCGCGGCGTAAACGACAGCGAGGCCTGTGCCCGCAAGCTGGCACAGCTGATTCGCGGTATGGGTGCCCACGTGAACCTGATCCCCATCAACCCGGTGGACGGCAGCCCTTACTCGGCTTCCGATGCGGAGAACGTGCGGCGATTCCAAAAGCTTCTGACCGATCTGGGCGTGAACGCCACGGTCCGCCGCCGTCTGGGCAGCGAGATCAGCGCCGCCTGCGGCCAGCTGCGGCGTGAAGAAATGCAGGAAAAGGAGTCTGGCAAATGCGATTGAGCGGGTGTACTGACGTGGGCTGCGTCCGCAGCGAAAATCAGGATAACTATCGCGCAGGCCGCTTGCAGGGCGGTGCCGCTTGGGCACTGGTTTGTGACGGCATGGGCGGAGCTAACGGCGGTAAGCTCGCGGCAAGCCTGGCCTGCGATACCCTGGAAGAGTGGATGATGTCCTGGGACCCCCACTACGAGGGCGGCCCGCGGGGCTTTATCATGAAAGGTCTGGACAAGGCCAACACCGTGGTGCACCGCCAGTCGGTGAGCGAGATCTGCTACCAGGGCATGGGCACCACAGCGGTGCTTGCGCTGATTCTGGACGATCAGGTGCATATCGCCCACGTGGGCGATTCCCGCTGCTATCATTACCACAGCGGAATGCTGACCCAGCTGACACGGGACCATTCCTATGTGCAGGAGCTGGTGAACAAAGGCGCCATCACCCCGGAAGAAGCCCGCAACCACCCCCGCAAAAATGTGATCACCCGCGCCTTGGGCGTGGAACGCACGGTGGAACCGGAATATACCACTTCCACCTTATACAAAGGTGAGATGCTGCTGCTTTGCTCGGATGGGCTGAGCAACGTGGTGTCGGATGACCAAATCGCACGGATCCTCAGTACACAGCCGTTTTTTGCAGCGGCTCAAAACCTGGTGGATACCGCAAATGCCTGCGGCGGACCGGACAATGTGACGGTTTTGCTGGCAGCCCCGGAAATGGAGGAGTGAAATGGATAAATTGATCGGAACCAAACTGGATGGACTGTACGAAATCGAAAGTCTCATCGGTTCTGGCGGCATGGCCAATGTGTATAAGGGCAAAGACCTGCGCAATGACCGGCCCGTAGCCGTTAAGGTGCTGCGGGAAGAGTATATGAATGACCAGGATCTGGTGCGCCGGTTCAAGAACGAATCCAAGGCCATCTCCATTCTGGATCATCCCAACATCGTGAAGGTGTACGATGTGTCGGTGACGGACCAGCTCCAGTACATCGTCATGGAGTATGTGGAAGGCATTACGCTGCGCAACTACCTGGACCAGCGCGGCGGCAAGCTGACCTGGCGCGAGACCGTGCATTTTGTGAGCGAGATTTTGCAGGCTTTGCAGCATGCCCACGAAAACGGTGTGGTGCACCGTGATGTGAAGCCCCAGAACATCATGCTGATGCCCAGCGGCGAACTGCGCATGATGGACTTCGGCATTGCCCGCATTTCCCGCGCGGAAAACCAGCTGGTCAGCGGCAAGGCCATGGGCAGTGTGCATTACATCAGCCCGGAGCAGGCAAAGGGCGATGTCACCGATGCCAAGAGCGACATCTACTCGGTGGGCATCATGATGTACGAGATGCTCAGCGGCAAGCTGCCCTTTGAAAAGGGAAGCGTCGTAGAGGTGGCCATCAAGCAGATTTCGGACAATCCGCCCCCGCTGGCAGAGATCGCCCCGGGCGTGCCCGAAGCGCTGATCCAGATCACCGAGCATGCCATGGCCAAGGACCCCGCACAGCGGTATCCCACGGCAGCAGCCATGCTGGACGATATCCATAAGTTCAAAGAGGACCCGGAAATTCAGTTCGAGTATAAATATATGCCGGCGCCCGTACCGGCCAATGTAACGGAAGCGACTATGAAGCAGACGAAAAATACAACGGAAACTCCTAAGAAAAAGATCAAGCGCACCCGCAAAAAGAGCATGTTCCTGCCGATTTTGTTCGGCGTGACCCTGGCTTTCTGCATCGGCTGCGGTGTGATGTGCCTGAGCATTTTGAAGAATGCAAACAACGCCATCTTTACCCAGAATGAGGACGTGATCCTGCCCAACTTTGTGGGCATGAGCAAGGATGCTGCCCAGCAGGACCCGCTGTCCCAGAAGGTGAAGTTCGTTTACGAAGAGCAGTATAACTCGGATCAGGAAGCGGGCATGATTTACCGCCAGACCCCCGGTGAGGGCCGCACGGTCAAGGCCGGCCAGGAAGTGAAACTGTATGTTTCTCTGGGCACCCGCTATGAGGAGATCCCGCCGCTGACCAATATGGTCGGCGCAGACGCAAAGGCCACGCTGGAAGACCTGGGCCTGTACGTGATGATGCTGGAGCGCGTGGACCCCAATGTGGCTGTGGGCACGGTCATCCGTACCGAACCCGAAGC
>RCNH01001015.1_pt1 | contig 10352 bp, 9 predicted proteins | sample 2041161 | NCBI WGS metagenome assembly RCNH01 (sample SAMN09708215, study PRJNA481090) | Feces metagenome, whole genome shotgun sequencing project. | biome: feces | host: Leptonychotes weddellii | place: Antarctica: Sion Island | collected 2010-03-01
GAGCGTCCTTGCGGCTCAGGTTGATGCGGCCCTGCTGGTCGATCTCGGTGACCATAACGATCAGCTCGTCGCCCACAGCAACCACGTCCTCAACACGCTCAACACGCTTTGCATCCAGCTTGGAGATGTGGACCAGGCCTTCCTTGCCGGGAGCGATCTCAACAAAGGCGCCGAAGTTCATCAGACGGGTCACACGGCCCTTGTAGATGGCACCCACCTCGGGGTCCTCCACGATGGTCTTGATGGTGCGGATCGCACGGTCGGCATCCTCGGCATCAATGGCGGAAACAAAGACGTGACCGTCCTCTTCCACATCGATCTTGCAGTTGCAGGTGGCGCAGATGTCCTGAATGACCTTGCCGCCCTTGCCGATGACGTCCTTGATCTTGTCCACAGGGATCATCATGGACAGCATCTTGGGAGCGTACTTGGACAGCTGAGCGCGGGGAGCGGGCAGCACAGGCAGCATGATCTCGTCCAGGATGAACTCACGGCCCTTGCGGCACTTCTCGAAGGCTTCCTCGATGATCTCGTAGGTCAGGCCGTCGATCTTGATGTCCATCTGGATGGCGGTGATGCCCTTGTGAGTACCGCCCACCTTAAAGTCCATATCGCCGTGGAAGTCCTCAACGCCCTGGATGTCCAGCATGGTCATCCAGCGCTCGCCCTCGGTGATCAGGCCGCAGGAGATGCCGGCAACGGGAGCCTTGATGGGCACGCCTGCATCCATCAGGGCCAGAGTGCTGCCGCAGATGGAAGCCTGGCTGGTGGAGCCGTTGGAGGACAGCACCTCGCTCACCAGACGGATGGTGTAGGGGAACTCTTCCAGAGAGGGCAGAACGGGAACCAGAGCACGCTCTGCCAGAGCGCCGTGGCCGATCTCGCGGCGGCCGGGGCTGCGGGGAGCACGGGCCTCGCCCACGGAGTACGGCGGGAAGTTGTAGTGGTGCAGATAACGCTTATACTGCTCGGTGGACAGATCGTCCATCAGCTGATTGTCCTTGGTGGAGCCCAGGGTTGCAATGGTGAGCACCTGGGTCTGGCCGCGGGTGAACATACCGGAGCCGTGCACACGGGGCAGCAGGCCGACCTCTGCGTTCAGGGGGCGGATCTCATTGATGCCGCGGCCGTCCACACGCTTGCCCTCGTCCAGCAGCCAGCGGCGCACCACGAACTTCTGCATCTTATACATCAGCTCTTCAATGGCGGCATCGCCCCACTGCTCGGCGTACTTCTCTTCCAGCTTTTCCCGGATGGGCAGCAGGCGGGCATCCCGCACGTTCTTGTCATCGGTATCCATGGCAGCCTTGAAGTCATCCAGGAACTCGGCCTTCACGGCCTCCAGCAGATCGTGGTCGATCTCCATATCCTGGAACTCACGCTTGGGCTTGCCGATCTGGGCAACGATGCCGTCGATGAATTCGATGATCTTCTTGATCTCGGTGTGGGCTGCCTTGATGGCATCCAGCATGGTGACCTCGTCCACCTCGTTTGCGCCGGCCTCGATCATAACGATCTTGCCGCGGGTGGCAGCAACGGTCAGCTGCAGATCGCTCACCTCACGCTGCTCCAGGGTGGGGTTCACAACCAGCTTGCCGTCCACCAGGCCCATGAACACGCCGCCGATGGGGCCTGCCCAGGGGATGTCGGAGATGGACAGGGCGATGGAGGTGCCGATCATGCCGGTGATCTCAGGGCTGCAGTCCTGATCCACGCTCATAACGGTCATGGTAACGCAGACGTCGTTGCGCATGGTCTTGGGGAACAGCGGGCGGATGGGGCGGTCCACAACACGGCTGGTCAGGATGGCCTTTTCGCCGGGACGGCCCTCACGGCGCATGAAGCTGCCGGGGATGCGGCCCACAGCGTAGAGCTTCTCTTCAAAGTCCACACTGAGGGGGAAGAAATCAATGCCGTCACGGGGCTTATCGCTCATGGTGACATTGCACAGAACGGCGGTCTCGCCGTAGCGCACCAGGCAGCTGCCGTTGGACAGACCGCACATTTTGCCGGTCTCAACGATCAGCGGGCGGCCGGCCAGTTCCATCTGGAAGGTTTTGAAATTGGGGAAAGTTTCGTGCTTAGAAGCAAATTCCAAAGCCATTTTATTACCTCCTAAAATTGGTTTTTGGGGTCCGTCCATGGCTTTAGCAATAAATCCAACGCTCTCGCTTTTATTGGTGCGAAAGCCCTCGATTTACCGCTAAATCACGGTAGATACCCCGTTTATAAAAGAAAAATTAAGATAAAAGGCAGGCAGCCCAAAACGGCCCGCCTGCCTTCTATTACAAAATTACTTACGCAGGCCGAGCTTTGCGATCAGGGCACGATAGCGCTCGATGTCCTTCTTCTGCAGGTAAGCCAGCAGGTTGCGGCGGCGGCCAACCATCTTCAGCAGGCCACGGCGGCTGTGATGATCGTTGGGGTTAGCCTTCAGGTGCTCAGTCAGGTGATTGATGCGAGCGGTCAGCAGAGAAACCTGAACCTCGGGAGAACCGGTGTCCTTCTCGTGAACGCGAGCAGACTCGATGATAACATTCTTCTGTTCCATTGTGAAATACCTCATTTCTATTATTTGCCAATGACCAGGCACGGGGCAGCTGAGGCGCGTGCTGCACGCATACGCCCTGTACCGAGCCACGGTAGCCTGTACATTATACCACACCCCGCTTTTGAATACAAGTGAAACTTTCGGCTTGTTTGCGGGGGTGAGCTGTACTTTCTGCCTTATATTATAAGGGTTTTAGGAGCGCGCCTCAAGGGCGGCCGCATGGTATTTGAGCGACTTTGCAGCAGCGTCTTTTACGCAAGCGGTAAGCTCTTCAAGGCTGTCAAACTTTTGGGTGGGGGCAAGATACTCATAAAACCGAACCTGCGGGCATTCGCCGTAAAGGTCTCCCTCATACTGGGCAATAAACGTCTCACAGGTAATGCTTTTGCCGTCTTTGTTCACGGTGGGCCGGCTGCCAAAGCCGGTTGCCGAGGGCAGCCAAAGCCCGGGTGCCACCATCGCGAGGGTGATGTACACGCCCTCTTTGGGGGTGGCATAGCCCTGCGGGAACAGCTGATTGATGGTGGGAATGCCCAGCGTTTTGCCAAGGCCCTGCCCATGCTGCACCGCAAACTCGATTTGGTAGGGGCGGCCCAGCATGGCATTCACCGCAGGCATATCCCCTGCTGCCAGCGCCTCCCGAATGCGGGTGGAGCTGACCGGGGCATCCTGCCAGATGGTCATGGGAACCTCAAACACCTGAATGCCCAGCGGGGCACACAGCTCTTTGAGCAGTGTCACATCCCCGGCCGCTTTTTTGCCAAAGGTGAAATTGGAGCCGCAGAACACGGCCTTTGCCCGGCACAGACCGGCCAGCACCTTATGTACAAAATCTTCCGGCTCAAGGCCGCAGAACTCTTCAAAGGGGGGTGCCAGATAATGCTGGACGCCCAGCTGCTGGATCTCGCAGCGCTTGCGCTCTTCGGTGCAGATGCGTCCGCCCTTGAGGGTGTTTATGAGGGGCAGCTCAAAGGTGAACACCGCCGCCTCAAGTTCATTTTGCTGCGCATAATCCACGGCAGCCTGAATCACTGCCCGATGGCCGATGTGGACCCCGTCAAAAAAGCCCAGCGCAATGCTGGTGCGCTTTTCTCCCTCAATGCGGGTGAGCGCATTGTAAACCTTCATATCACATTTTTTCACGGGGCCGGTTCACGCCCTTTCCACAAACAGTTTTTCCACCTTGAGCACGTTGTTTTCGATTCGGCCAAGGCCCATAAAGCCGTTTGCCGACTGCAAACGATAAACCCCGTTCTTTTTGTAAACCCGATAGGTGGGTGCGCCGTTCAAAAGACGCTTTTCGGTGTCCTCATTCACGGTGAAGCTTTCCAGATGGGTAAACACTGTCTCCACCGGCAAAAAGAGCTCCTCTACCCTGCCCTCATCGGCAGCGGCTTGGATCTCTTCCAGCGTATGGCTGCCGGAAAGATCAAAAACACCGGCCTTTGTGCGCCGCAGTCCGGCAAGGCAGGCGGGGCAGCCAAGGGCTTTGCCCACATCCTCCACCAGAGTGCGCACATAGGTGCCCTTGCTGCATTCCACGGCCACTTCAAACTCGTTGGGAGCCTTTTGGCTCAGCAGCTCCAGCCGGTAAAAGGTTACCGGGCGGGCAGCACGCTCCACCGTCTTGCCCTGACGGGCCAGCTTATAAAGCGGGGTGCCGTTGATCTTGACTGCCGAGTACATGGGCGGGGTTTGCATCTGCGGGCCCAAAAAGCCCGCGAGAGCCGTTTCCAGCTCTTCGCGGGTGATGATTTTGTCGGAAGTTTCCAGCGTTTCGCCGGTAACATCACCGGTATCGGTAGCAAGACCGAATCGAACAAGGGCCGTGTAGGCCTTGTCGTGGTTCGGCTGCATATCCACCGCGCGGGCAGCGCCCCCGGCAAACACCGGCAGCACACCGGTTGCCATGGGGTCGAGAGTACCGGAATGGCCCAGCTTGCGGGTTTTTAAAATGCCCCGCAGCTTTGCGATCACGTCAAAGCTGGTCCAGCCGGAAGGCTTGTCCACCACAAGTATACCGTTCATTCCGCTCACTGGCCGTCCTCCTTCGGAGCTTCGTCCAGTTTATTCAATTCTTTTTCCACCTCAGCCAAAATGGCAGCCTTGGCATTTTCCAAATTGCCCTCCAGCTCACAGCCGGCAGCGCGGGCATGTCCGCCGCCGCCAAGGCGACGGGCAATGGCGCAGGCATCCACACCCTTCACGGTGCGCACGCTGATCTTATAGCTTGCACCGGGAAGCTGGCGCAGAGTGATGCCCGCCTGCACGCCTTCGATCTTGCGGGGCAGGCCGGTCAAGTCTTCCAGTTCGGACAGGTTCACGCCGCTTGCGGCAATCTCTTCCCTTGTGAGGAACATGAGGGCGCAGCGTCCGTCAAAATGATATTCCAGATTTTCCAGCGCAACCTTTTCAATGGCCATCCGCTCGGGGGTCTTGCTCTCAAACAGCTGCGCATTCAGATCCTCCACACGGGCACCGGCCTCGATCAGGTCGGCGGCAATGCGGTGGGTCTTTGCGGTCGTATTGGAATACAGGAAGCAGCCGGTATCGGTTGCGAGACCCGTGTACAGGCAGTCGGCCATCTGAGGGGTGACCTCCACATCCGCAGCGCGGAACATTTCATACACGATCTCGGCCGTGGCAGCAGCGCCGCCGTCCAGATACATTGCATCCGCATAACCGGAGTTGGAAGAATGGTGGTCGATACACAGATCCACCTGAGAGCACCAAGGCTCTTGGCAGTCGCCAAACAGCTGGATGCTGGCCACATCCACCGCCACCACATAGCCGGGGGTAAACTGACCATTAAAAGTCTCGAATCCCATATAGTTGTAGCGGGTAGGGATGGGGTCGCCGCACAGCAGCGCCGCATTCTTGCCCAGCTCCTTCAGTGCGTGGTACAAGGCCGCCGCACTGCCAATGGTATCGCCGTCGGGATTTTTATGGCAGAGCAGTAAGACATCATCGGCGCGCAGCAGCCGCTTGATGGCCTCCAGCAGTTCCAAAATTTCACTCATGACGTTCTCCTTTTACTGGGGGGAATTGCACGGGCGGACAACGCCGCCCGCTGCTTATTTATCCAAGCCGGCCAGCAGCTCATTGATATGAGCCGCATATGCCGCGCCGTCATCCTGCACAAACACAAAGCGGGGTGCCTTGCGGATATGCATACGGCGAGAAACCTCAGTGCGCACATGACCGGAAGCCCGGTTCAGTGCATCCACTGCTCCTTTTGCGCCTTCGGTGCTGCCCAGCACACTGATGTAGACCTTGGCCACGTCCAGATCGGGCGTAACGTCCAGCCGGGTCACAGTGAGCAGACCGTTCGAAAGCCGCGGGTCTTTCATCTGGCCGATAATGCCGATGACTTCCCGCTTCATATCCTGAGTCAAGCGACCCAGATTTTTTGCATTTGCCATTCGTATACCTCGTTATCAGTCACGGTACTCTTCCAGAATGTATGCCTCGAAGATGTCGCCTTCCTTGATGTCGCCGAACTTCTCCAGAGTAACGCCGCACTCGTAGCCGGTAGCCACTTCCTTCACGTCGTCCTTGAAGCGGCGCAGAGAAGCGATCTCGTCCTCGGCCACCACGATGCCGTCACGCACAACGCGGATCTTGCTGCTGCGGGTGATCTTGCCGTCCAGCACATAGCTGCCTGCAACCAGACCCACGGAGCTGATCTTGTAAACCTGACGAACTTCCAAACGGCCCTGCTCCACTTCGCGGATCTTGGGAGCCAGCATACCCTTCATAGCGTCGGTAACATCGTTGATTGCATCGTAAATCACGCGGTACATACGCATCTCAACTTCGCACTGAGCAGCCTCTTCCTTTGCGATGGGATCGGGACGCACGTTGAAGCCGATGATGATTGCGTTGCCTGCGTTTGCCAGCATAACGTCGGACTTGTTGATTGCACCGACACCGGCGTGAATGACCTTAACGCGGACCTCGTCGTTGGAGATCTTTTCAAGGCTCTGCTTCACTGCCTCGGCGCTGCCCTGAACGTCTGCCTTAACAATGATGTCCAGCTGCTTGCGCTCGCCCTCGGCGATCTGGCTGAACAGGTTATCCAGAGTGACCTTCTGGTAGCTGCTGAACTGCTTTTCCTTCTGCTCGGCGGCGCGCTTGTCGGCCAGCTCACGAGCCAGCTTTTCATCCTCAACGGCGTCGAACATATCACCTGCGGAGGGAACCTCGGTCAGACCGGTGATCTCAACAGGAGTGGAGGGACCTGCCTCTTCAATGAAGCGGCCCTTGTCGTTCTTCATGGTACGCACGCGGCCCACAGCGGTGCCTGCGATGACGCAGTCGCCCTTGCGCAGGGTACCCTTCTGAACCAGAATGGTGGCAACGGGGCCCTGACCCTTGTCCAAGCGAGCCTCGATAACAGCGCCCTTTGCACGGCGGTCGGGGTTTGCCTTCAGCTCCTTGACCTCAGCAACCAGCTGAATGTTCTCCAGCAGGTCGTCGATGCCCATGCCGGTACGAGCCGAAACGGGCACGCAGATCACGTCGCCGCCCCACTGCTCGGGGATCAGCTCGTACTGAGTGAGCTGCTCCATCACGTGGTCGGGGTTTGCGGTGGGCTTATCCATCTTGTTGATAGCAACGATGATGGAAACACCGGCTGCCTTTGCGTGGTTGATGGACTCAACGGTCTGGGGCATGATGCCGTCATCGGCTGCAACAACCAGAACCGCAATATCGGTCAGGTTTGCACCACGGGCACGCATGCTGGTGAAAGCTTCGTGGCCGGGGGTGTCGAGGAAGGTGAGCCACTTGCCGTTGGTCTGCACCTGATAAGCACCGATGTGCTGGGTAATGCCGCCGGCCTCGCCCTGAGTAACGTGAGCGGAACGGATGGCGTCCAGAATGCTGGTCTTGCCGTGGTCAACGTGACCCATAACAACGATAACGGGAGGACGCTCCTTCAGGCTCTCTGCGGGATCTTCGTCCACCTCAAACAGACGCTCCTCGATGGTGACGTGCACTTCTTTTTCAACCTTTGCGCCAAATTCTTCGGCGATCAGGGAAGCGGTGTCAAAATCAACGACCTCGCTCACAGAAGCCATAACGCCCAGACCCATCAGCTTTTTGATGACGTTTGCGGCGGTCTGCTTCAAGCGGGCAGCCAGATCACCCACGGTGATCTCCTCGGGGATCTGAACCTTCAGCTGTGCCTTGCGGGCCTTTTCCAGCTGGATGCGCTGCAAACGCTCTGCCTCAGTCTCACGCTTCTTCTGGAAGGTGTTCTGGCGGCCGCGGTTGCGGCTGTTGTTCAGCTTGTGCTTGTTGTTGGAGTTTGCGGACTTGCGGCGGTCATCCATGTTCTTGGTGCCGGCAAGCTCGGTGTATTTCTCGTTGAACTTATCCAGGTTCACATCCACAGTGCGGGTGTCCACAACCTTGGTGACAACCTCACGGCGAACGCTCTCCTGAGGCTTTTCTGCCTTCTTTTCGCTCTTCGGACGGGGCATCTCAACCACGGTGCCGTCGGCCTTCTTGAGCACTTCAGCGGGCTGCTTTGCCTTTTCGGGAGCCTTCTTCTCAGCGGGCTTTGCAGCGGGCTTGCGGGCAGCCTTGGGGGCAGCGGCCTTTGCGGGCTTTTCTTCCTCTGCGGAAGTATTGTTCAGGTAACCTTCCAAGCTCTTCTCCTCACTCTCATGGGTGTAGTGCTCGAACAGGAAGTTCATCTCACTCTCATCCAAATTTGCGCCGGGCTTTTTGACCTCGCCGCCGCGCTGCGCCAGCAGCTCGATGATTTCCTTTGCAGGTTTATTCAAATCTTTCGCGACATCACTCAGCTTGTATTTAATGGTCATGCGTTCTCCTCCTTCTGCTGTTCGAGAGCATTCTCGCACAGCGTTGCAAGATTTTCATCTGTAACGGCGTAGACGCCCACTTTCTTGCGGGTGATCGGGCACAGATCGATCTGTGCGAGGGGCATCTTCTGGCAGGGCACCAAGTCTTCGCAGACGCGGCGCATCCGCTTTTCGGTGCCTGCACTCACGTCCTGAGCCAGCAGTACCAAGCAGGCACTGCCCTCATAAACGCTCTGAGCCACAGCCTCAAAGCCCATCACGAGCTTTGCCGCGCGGCGGCACAGGGACAGGGCCGAAAATAGCTTCTGATGGTTATTTTCCACTCTCTGCTCCTTCTATCTCATGCCGGATGCTTTCATAAACTTCCGGCGGGATGGGGGTCTCCAAAGCCCGCTCCATCCGCTTTGACTTGAGCGCTTTGGCTAGGCACGCGGGGTCCGGGCACAGGTAAACGCCCCGGCCCGGCTTTTTGCCGGTGGTATCCAGAGAAATTTCTCCCTCGGGACTGCGCACAACGCGCACCAGCTCCTTTTTGGGCTTTTGGGTGTTGCAGCCTGCGCAGCGGCGCAGGGGGATCTTTTTCTGCTGCACGGAGCATTCTCCTTTCCTGTTTACAAATGGGGGGACAAAAATTATTCCTCTACGGTCTCTTCCTCGTCCTCGCCATAGTATCCGCTCTCAGGGCGGATATCAATATTATAGCCGGTCAGGCGAGCGCAAAGACGGGCATTCTGGCCCTTGTTGCCGATGGCAAGGCTCAGCTGATGATCGGGAACGGTCACACGGCAGGCCTTCTTCTCGCCTTCCAGCAGCTCCACCTTCAGCACCTTTGCGGGGCTCAGTGCGGCGCTGATGAACTCCTCGGGATCTTCGCTCCAGCGAACGATGTCGATCTTTTCGCCGCCCAGCTCTTCCACGATCTTGTTCACACGCACGCCGTGAGCGCCGATGCAGGAACCAACGGGATCGATGTTCTCGTCCTTGCTCCAAACGGCCATCTTGGTGCGGATGCCAGCCTCACGGCTGATAGCACGGATCTCAACGGTGCCGTCAAAAATTTCGGGAACTTCGTTCTCGAACATCCGCTTGACCAGCTGCTCGCTGGTGCGGCTGATGATCACGCGGGGACCACGCTCGGTAACCAGCACGTCCTTCACATAGATCTGCACGAACTGACCCTCGTGATAAACCTCGCCGGGAACCTGCTCGGAACGGGGCAGCACCACTTCGTTCTGGCCGATTGCCAGCACCACCAGACCGCGCTCCTCGTCGGTGCGAACCACACGGGCGGTGAGGATCTCGTGAGCCTTGGACTGCATCTGGGTGTAGAGCTGATTGCGCTCTGCATCACGGATGCCCTGACGCAGCACGTGCTTTGCGGTCTGCGCAGCAATGCGGCCAAAGTCCTTGGTGCTGAGGGGGATCACAGCACGGTCGCCCACCTGATAGCGGCGATCCAGCAGGTGAGCCTCCTCAAGGCTCATCTCGGTGTTGGGATCAAAGACCTCATCCACCACGTCCTGAACCAGGCTGACCTCAAACTTACCCTCGGCGCAGTCGATGTCCACCAGCACGTTGTCATCCTCGACTTCGTAGTTCTTCTTAACGGCGATCACGATGGCTGCTGCAATTTTATCCACCAGATACTCGGTGGGCAGTCCACGTTCTTTAGCAAGGATGTCCAGCGACTTGAAAAATTCGGTGTTCATTTTTCTCTTCTCCTTCGATATGCGTCTCAATTCATATGATTAAAACAGGTCTTTATCGTCGCAGGCTTTTACATAGCTGGCGGCGGAAAGGGCGAACGTCCGGGATTTTCCGGATACATCAAGGGTGAGGTTTCCCTCTGCAAAGCCGGTGAGCACACCTTCGTAGTTGCGCTCGCCTTCCTCATCCGGGCGAACCAAGCGGATCTCGACCTCTTTGCCGAGATACTGCTCAAAGTGCTCCGGACGGGTGAGCCTGCGGCC
>RCNH01001016.1_pt1 | contig 10350 bp, 8 predicted proteins | sample 2041161 | NCBI WGS metagenome assembly RCNH01 (sample SAMN09708215, study PRJNA481090) | Feces metagenome, whole genome shotgun sequencing project. | biome: feces | host: Leptonychotes weddellii | place: Antarctica: Sion Island | collected 2010-03-01
ACACTTGCATTTGATGTTGTAATGTAAGCATTGCTGTCTAAAAATGTTCAAACGGTAGGAGCATAGTTTCTTGGAATTGCTAATCCAAATGCAAATGAATAACCTAATCTGTATCAAGTTTTGTTTGCAGTGTATGGGTTATATGGAACAATTCTTCCGTTCAATGTAACCATAGCTCTATCATCAAGATAAATTCCAGCAACATTTTGTAGGTAACTGAAATCACAAACATTGTTAAAACCATAACCTAATGGAGATGTAGGAGTTGGTTGAACAACTGCCTTTAAGCTTCCGTTTTGTAGGTAAGGTAGAACTAATCTGTCTTCTGCTTTTACATTGAAGTAACGGCTAATGTAAGCGTCGTTGATTGTGCCTTTATTAACCATATCAACATTAGCTTTGGTTGCTCAGTTCAAGTTCAATGTGTTTAGAGATAGGTTGTTCTTTAATGTGTATGAACTATATAAGTTCAAGTTTTCATAGTCATAACCAACTGCATAGTCAGTGATGGTTTGTGGGAACTTGATTAAGAATGTAGATAATGCACCAAATTCGTTTGAAACTTGTTGGTTCATAGTATCTACTAATCCAGTGTTCTTTTGAGCTAATAATGGGCTCATTTCAGTTCATTGAATATTTGTTGCTCCAATCAAATCATCCATTGGGTTGTTACCACTTGTTAGGATTGGCTTTGAAATTGTTTCAGCAAATAAGAACTGACCACTTGCTAATGAGAACATTGATAGGTATAGAGCAGACAATGATGTCTTAACCATTGCAATACTTCTTGGAAGAGATGAAATCAAAAAGTTTTCAACTCCTCTTTGGAAGTCAGCTTTGGTGTAGTTCATTGTTGCGTCAATTCAAACATCAGCTTCCAAAATTCAAGTTGTAGTTGCTGTTTGTTGCATAGCAGTCAAGAAACTTCTGTTAATGTCTGTTGGTGCAAAGTTGGAAATTGGTAATAGAGAGTTAGTCATTGTAAAGATGTAAGAACCACTTGCGTCAGTGATTTCTTGTGACTTAAAGTTTCTTCCAATTCAGCCAGTAGCATAAGAGTTATTTAACAATTCTTTCATTGTTACATTACTGATTGCTTGTGCTGGTGTCTTTCCAGACATTTGACCTTTGGTTCAACCAGAATAACCCATTAAGGTTTGTAGGTTAAATGTTTGGGCTGGGGCTGGTGTTTGATACATTTGTCCAAATGTTGAGTTTGTATTGTTATTAGCCATATTATTCTTCATCTTCCATTTCTGGCGCTAAATCTAATTCACTCTTACTTGAATTGATAGCGTCTTCTAATTTTTTAATCCTTTTTTCCATATCGCCTAATCTGGCTTCATGGTCTTCTCATCGCTTATCATCATCATCACGATGGTCTTTGTCTTCTTCCTTATCATCATCTTTGTGGTCTTCTAATTCATCACGAAGTGCTTTGATGTCTTTTTCTTTTCCTTTGTCGCCGTAATCTTTGTCTTCTTCATCATCGTGAAGTTCGCTCTTTTCGGCATCTCTTACTTCATAGCCATGGTCTTTTTCGCCATGCTTGTCGTAATCCTTGTCTTCTTCCTTGTCTTCGGTTTCAGCCTTTTCGGCGTCGTCCTTTTCGTATTTCTTATCTTTCATTTATTTTTCCTTTTCTTGTTTCAGTTTGAATACTAATCTATTTTTTTCACAAATAAATAACAATTAAATTTTTTGTTTGCTAATTTAGAGGCAAATTCCTTTTGATTTCAATTCTGTTGTTGAACTCATGGAAAGTTTTTAGGTTGTGGAATTGGCTGTTGAATAGTAGCACAAGTTCCGTTCTTTTGATTCTTAATAGCTGTGGAATTAATTGGGTGTGGTCAGCATTGTGTTGCAAATGATGTGTCGTTAATTCCAGACAACCAACCACCTTGAAAGTTCATTGTTAAACTATTGTCTAAATAACTCTGTGCTGGTAAATAGCCGTATGGATTGTAGTTAATATCTATTAATGCAAAACTTCCCATAATAGAAATTCAAGGACATGTATATGTTTGTGGAATATACATATCACCATATTCGGTTTGACCAGCAAAATAGTTTGTCTGGTTAGGAGTTGATAGTCCATAAGGAAACTGACCAGTATAGTTTTTAGCACTTGGTAATGGAACATCAAAATGCTGGTTTGTGTCTTGCAATAACTCTTCTATGTATGGTTTTCACACATTACCTTTTTGGTCGTAATAAAGCATATTTCCATCAATGTAGAAGCCGACAATATCACTACCAGATGGAACATTAGTTACTTTAGAGTGAGGCACTCAATTTTGTAATACCTCGCTTGGGTTTTCATCTTCTGGTAAAAAGACATAATCAAAATCATATTGTGCAGTTCCATCAGCATTAGCACACACCTTAACTGGAAAGGTCATATCTCGGTTAATGATTTCCATTAAGGTCATTGGATTAAGGATTGGATACTGAACTACGACTTGCATTGCTCCTAATCAGTTGATATAGGTTGCAAATGGTTTTTGACCAATTAAGTTTGAACTTCAAGCACCAGCAAAAAAGGTAGTCATAAAAGCTGTGGAATAGGACTGAATAACTAATTGTGCTGGAGAATAATTACCATTGGTTGTATAGGATTGTCTGGCCATATATTCTTGGTAATTAGGGTCTTCATAATAGCAGTAATTTCCTTGTGTGATATTTAATGGAACTGGCTGTTTAGGAGTAAGCTTTTCGTTCATTGTTGTAATAGGTTCAAATTGGCCGTTAGTATCAATAGGCCAATAAGTTGCTCCATTTCACATTTGAGCACTCTGCATACTTGGATAGATAGTGTGATAAGGTCAAAATGTTCCGTTGTTAAATCCAGTTGTGATTAATGCTATTGGAAAGCCAGTAATGGTTGTATGGCCGTTTTCTTGGCTTAAAGGTCATACTGAATTTCCACCACCACCATTGTAGTATTCGTATATTGAACTATTATTTCCAGCATTAAAGGTTCAGTTGTTATCGCCAAGGTTGGTATAAGAAAGGTCTTCTTGATGGATTACATCGCTAAATACCAATCCTTTTCAACCGAAGTTGTAAGGTTGATAGTATGCTCTTTCTTGGCTTCCAAGATTTACACAACTTCAATTCTGTGTCTTCTTTCACTCTGGAGCTGGTCCAAACTGCAAGGAAAAGTATGGAGAGCAGTTATCAGCTACCTTTGTGTTGTATAAGTCATATGCACTATAAAATCTGTGATTATCTAAAAACGAATAATTTTGATGGACCTTTGCATTATTTACAAATCAGTCCTCGCCAGTTTTATAGAGTTTGTTTGTTGTTTCATCAGCAGTCAAAAAAGTTAGGTGCAAGTTGGATTTTCCAAGTTGCTTAACATTAACGGCATCAACAATATAGCCATTAACATTTTCGTTTGGTTGTGGTTCAGTAAAGAACACAAAACTATTATTTGGTATATCTACATAACTCATTATAATAACCCCAAGATATCTTTAATTCAACCCAAGCCAGTTGTTCCAGCCAATAGGTCCTTTGCGATTTTAATTACTAATCCAGCATCGGTATGTGTTCCTAAAATCGCATTTAGTAATGGAGCAATAGCACTATCAATAATGGAAATCTTACCATCTATTGTTCCCATAATTGTGTTAATTAACTTCTGCACATTTTCGTTAATGAAGTTTTGAACGATTGGTTGCGATAAGGCATTGTTTCACTCAATTTCAAACTTCTTATCAATCTTGCCTAATGCTTCGCCAATCTCTTTTTCGGCATCGCCAATTAACTTATAAATAAATCCTTGCACTTTCTGTCTTATGGTTTGTTCAACCTTTCCAATAAAGTGCTTGATAATGATGTTTCCCTCTTGACTTACACTTCCACTTCCACCCACACTTCCAGCTTGGATATTGGCTTGTGGTTGTTGTGGATAATAAGTGTTATAGGTAGTGAAACCATCAATCAATTCTAATTGCTTTCAACCAGAAGTGTTATATGCTACTCCTTGCTTTGTAGAGTAATACATATCGGTTAATTGAAATTGGAAACCACTTTGATACATCATCTGGCCAGTAGCTGTTTGCTGTTGGAAAGTATTATCAAAAATGTCTAACGGAATAGCATTGTAGTTATCGCCCTCTGGATTTAGGTATTGCTGTGCAATGTAGCAGATAGAACTTGGTATCATCAAGTTATAACTTCTGGCCATTGTATTTCTAAATCATTTGCTTTCACCAGATGTATAACCTTGCAAATCATCAGCAATAGAAGAACACCAGTTTTCTAACATTGATAGCAAACCACCATGACCTCTGTTTTGGTTAGTATAGATAACTCCATCACGATATGAAAGTTCCAAGTTATGAACTGGAAGCATACTCATACTCATCAATGTAAATGCTGTTGTAACTGGAAGATAGGAGTTCTTATAAGTCCCATCTAACTTACTTTGAGCCATACGAGTGATACTTGTTATTTCATCACTTCAAGAAGTGTCTGGATAGTAGCCATCATCAAATAACTGGATTAATGGAGAGTTCTGGTTAAAGTCAAACACACCCCAAACTAACTTGTTAAATCTAAAGTCAAATGTGGATACACCAGTTGGAAGAACAAATCCTCCTTGCTGTGCTTGTAATTGGTCCAATGGAATTTTAGAGATGTTACTTCTAATAACTTCACTTAAGTTTCCAGAACCTCAACCTTGAGCTCATGGAGGAAAGTTAGATACGATACTGCTTTCTTCATTTACAACCATTGCTCCACCATTGTTTAGTCAAGTTCCAACAGAAGCAATGTTTTTTCACATTAGAGAATTGTTATTAACCAAGTCACTTTGAACACCCAAGAATGCAAGACCACCTTGGAACTGGAATTTTGATGGAACCACATTGTAAATCTCTTTCATATTCTTCCAGTTGCTTCACAATTCTTCATTAACAAATCCCATATTAAAGGCCATGTTATAAGAGGTGTGAATTAAGGTGTTATGTGATACAACCTCATCTTCTATTGGAGCTTCAAATTTGGCTGGAATTAGGTATCTTTCTTTGCCTAATAACCTAACCAGATAGCCACTTCCAACTTCAACATTAAATGGAACATATGGTCTTCCATAAACGATAGTTCCCATTTGAGCACATAGAGAGTTATTCTTAACACATAGAGATGTAACACCACCATATTTAGGAAAGGCAAGTCAAGGATTGATATAAGTGTGTATTTTTCCATTGATTGTTTGTTCGTATGGAAAAGCATAGGCATCGTTTGGAGCTCCAAATCTAACATAAGTTAAGATACTTCTTCCAGAAGAATTAAAGTATTGATTTAAACTCTTAAACTGAATATCACATCATTGGAACTTTCCATCTGGACTAATGTGTGGTGTAACAGCTGAAATTCGCAATGCAATAGGACAAGCATATCGCTTATCAATGATGAAATAGACAAACTCGTTCATCTCTTGAAATGTTGGATATCAAGTGTTAGAGATGGTTGTGTATTCATAGTTTGTTTCATATACGGCTGTTTCCACATTATCAAGGTTTTCTGTCTTGTATGGAGCTGTTGTAACATTTTTATCTATTACTCCAACTTCCTTTCAAGGATTTTCAGTTCTTCCAGTTAGTGGATTAGTAAAAGTTTGTGGTGCAAACAAGTTGTCTTTCTGGCCGTTAGCTTGGTCGGTATAGACACTTTCCTTGGTTGCATAGCAATTCATTCACTCTTTAATTCCATTAGGTCCTATATTCGCATAGAACACTCCAAATCAATAGATGATGATTGGTTCATTTCCAGAATATAGCAAAGTCATATCGGTGTATGCTCCACTTGGTGTGTGTTCTTTCATCACTCCAGTTTCGCTAACGATTGGGTGGCCTAAATCTTGGCCTAAATCATACATACCACGATTTGACTGATAAGCAAAGCCAGTACAAATTTTGAACGGATAAACACGGACTGGGTCGCCAATTATTCGTTCAACATAATCTAATTCATCACTTCTAACAAGTTCGGTAGGAGATTGTAAATACTGATTAATGGCCATTGTTTTCTTCCAATTCTAATTGTGATGTTTGTTCTGGTTCAGCCATTGATGATAAGCCATTAACATCTTGCTGTTGTGTTTGTTGTTGTTCTCTAATTAAAGCAAGTTCTTGTTGAAGTTCCATCTCGCTCATCATTGGATTACATTTTCTAACTGCTAAATCCAAAGATAATAAGCCAGATTGATATTGTGAAATGTAGGTGCTGATTTCGGTTGGTGTTGCATTTCCTCTTGCTGATTGCAACTCAATATCAAAGTAACCATCAAAGTCCTTTCCAAACTGAAAATAAAGAGCACTCTTAAAGATTTGTAATAGTTGTTCTTTGTATCAAATTGAAAGTTCCAGTATAGTTTCTCTCTCACTTACACTTCGTTGCAAATTTTCGGTTGCTGTGCTTTCTCTGGTTGCACTCTCGCCGAACATTTCAAATCCACAAGCAAATTTGAATAGCAAGTCAATGTAATCTTTTAATCCAGCAATTTCGCTTTCGCCATTGAAAGTTGATGGATATGGAGTGATGGTTTGACCATCGCCGATAGTAAAGTTAAATGCTCTCTTATTAGAGAAAGAGTTTGGAGTGTTGAATAGCATTTTTTCATTGATAGAACCATTAGTGAATTTTGCTTGTTCTCAAAGTTCTGTCTGTGCTGTTGGGTCAAAGTTTCCAACAACTCTTGTGATGTTGGTTTCTTGTTCTTGATACATTCTTTCCAAATAACTTGGAATTAGAGGCATAATGGTTTGAATAAATCATCAGTCGCTGTTTTGGACCATATTATCTCAACCAAGTTGAAATCGCTTGTTTTGGAATACTAAAAAAGGCAAGTGCTCTCTATTTGGAACAATAGGTCATACATGTGTTCCATCTGGTGTAACAATGTCTTCGTATTTTAGATATGCTCCAAATTCAACCTTTTGTGGAAGTTGAAGCTTCATATCATCTTCTAACGGAATTCAGTTGATTGCTCCAACCATAAAAGGAATTTGCATTCCAGCCGTTCCTAAAATGGCTAAGCCGTGCAAGTCCTTGGTTACAACGGCATAGTTTGGAGTGATGTATCTTTGGTGTGTAGGGCAAGTTTCGTATGTAACAGCCAAAAAGTTTCTGGTGCTTGTTTCTATAAGCCAGTTATCATAAACTGATGGAAACGGATTGGTATAGATGGCTGTTGAAATTCCAGCCGTGTCTTTGCTAAATTGTCGTTGAATATCAACGATTGCATAGCCGTTCATACTTGCTTGTTGAATGCAGTTTGATAAGATTTCCTCGGGTTCAAACTGATTTAAAAAATCCTTGACTACTTGTGGTGTTTCATCAAGGTATATGAATTTAGCCCCTTGGGCTATAATTCTTGCTTTCTTTTCTGCAAATAATCCAGCAATATCTATTTGTGGATATTTGACTTGTGCTCTGCCGACAAATCCAGAGTATGCTTGGTAGTCGTTCATTGAAATATTTTCTCTCCTATTGATGTTGGCGATGTGTCTTCCATTTCTGGTTCGTTATCCAGCATTGAAACATCGCTATTTGGTTTTGCTTTTGCTGGTTCGCCTATAACTGCTACATCAAATACTAATATATGAATTTCTCTTTTCATCTCAATAAATGTTAAAAGTCGGTTTTTGTAGCAATATTCTTGGTTTGGAGTTAGAGAAAAACCATCTAAATTGCCGATTGCATTGTGTGTATTAAACAATTCGCTGAAGTCGGCATAGCCCTCCATCAACTGCTGAACTGGAGTGTTCGTTCTGTTATCGTTACGAATATAAATTCTTCACTGAATTACATTCGGTTGTTCTTCCACCTTTCTAAAAAGGCCTTTCCTCCACTTGTGATTAAACAATATGATAATCCCCCTATTATTGTGTCTGTATATTTATGTTCTGGCTCTGGGTTCTGCTCTACCAAAATGGTTGGCTTTTCCTTTCATACAGCCCCTCTTAAGTCATCGTAAAGATGTGGCTGAAAAGAGCGAGAAACTTGAATTGCATGTATTCCTAATGCTTGATTGATAAATGTTATTCGGTCATACACTTTTCATTTTATTTTCTGTGATGTGGTAACACCGAAGAAATAAACTTGTGCTCCAACGATGTTTCGTTGCTTTCACTCTTTAGCAAATGCCGTGTGTATGTTGTCGCCCCCTCCATCATCAACATAAACCATAATTCGCTTTTGATATTTCTTTCATAACTTCTCTATGTGGTCCAAGATTAATCTTCGCTGAACATCGCCATTAATGATTTGCTCTTCATTGTGATGGTAGTATTCATCAATTCCACACATACCTCAAGAAGCACTGAATAAAAAGGCCTCCATACAAGTAGCTCCACCATTGGCCTTGATGTCGGTTCAACCAATATCTACACCACAAGTTATTCAACTTCCAGCTATGAACTGCTCTGGTTTATAAACATCGTTCATATTATCAAAGATACGGCCTTGACCAACCCCCATACAGCCGAAGATATTGATGGCTGTTAATGTCTGGTCGTAGCTGTTGCTGTCTATAATGCTGTTTATAAGCGTTTCAGGGCATAAAGGATTGGCGAAAATAGAAGCTCCTATATAACATGTATCGCCAACAACTTTCTCTCTAAAATAAGGTGGTTTAGAACCTAACTCTTCATTTCAATCTTTCATACCGATGGTTCATCGGCGAACTCAGGTGTTGCTTGGACTTCAAGGGTTTCCAAGATAAATGTTTAGCCGTGGTGTTTCATCTCTGGTTTTCATAGAGCCAAGATACTGACTGGCTAATCTTGGGTGTATGTCTTGCACTTCATCAAAAAGATTTACCACTCCTAAGATATCTAACGGAATGGAAATTCCAGTTGCAGTCATGGTCTTGTTCGTTTCATTGGCTAAGAAACAACGAATAGTCAAGTTTCCACATGTTATTCGCATGTCGCCTTTATTGAATTTGTAGGTATAGCCAAAGGAAGATAAGATGTTCTGTATATCTTCAACGATTTCATATAGTCGCTGTTGTCTTGGTTTGAAGATATTAACTCTTATCGGCTTCTTCGCAAATGGAAATAAGGAGCAGATAACAGACAAGGTCGTGGTTGTCTTTCCAGTGTTTCTGGCCGTGATAACCAGATAGTTTGGATTGACTGGCTTATCGCCCCTACTTATTCTTTCTAAGTCGTTGCAAAGTGTTGTTAATAAAGGTGGTATTTGAACTAGCATTTATTCTCTTTATTTCGTTTGGCTTCATAGCTGGTTGCTTAAGCGCTTCTTCTTGTTTGGCTTTCTCATCGGCCTCGGCTTGTTTCTTCTTAAGTGCTATGGTCTGCATTGTCTTCGCCATATATAAAAAATGACCCATATTGGAAGCTTGTTTATACAAACCCCAAAGAGCCATCTTTTCTTCTTGTGTCCCAGACACACAAAGCTGTTCTATGATAGCGATGGTGCTTGGGTCATTATCTCATTGCATTTTCTAAGATTTGGATTTCAAGTCCCATCTTCTTTTGTTCTTCGCTTAGAGATTTGTTGAATTCTGCAGACACCTTATCCAACATCTTTTTTAATTCTTCTTTTCCCTTTCCTTTTAGCAATGTAAGTTCGGTGTTGATTTCATCTTCAACTTTTTTAAGTTCTGCAACCTTATCAATCTTATTGACTTCTTCAGCCAACTTATTTCTTTTGTTTAATGTTTCTAATAGTTTTTCCATATGTTTCTCTCATTCCTATTGCTTCATACTCATCAACCCATCGGTTGGCTTGTATCATCATATCGCCGTTCTCCATGATGTTGCGAACAGCACTCTTATCGGCCTCGTTGTCGCTCTGTTTCATCAAAGCGATGAATAAGCCCATAACTTGTTCTGCCGGCATTCCAGCATAGAATTCCAACTGCTGGTTTGGGTCATCACTCTTAACAATCTTTCACTCACCATCTGGAGCTTTGACCACTCGCTTCTTCATTTGAACCAGCTTCGCCTTGATTAGTGGAAGCATGATTGGAAGCAAGATGCGGGCCAACTTGCGATACTCTTTTGGATTTGCTTTTCAACTCATATGTTTCCATTGTAGCATATTCCCCATGGCCCCCCTTAAATAAAGAGCCCCTACCTCCCCCTCCAAGACCACCTCCTACTAACCTAGAAATTCATATTCCCCATCTAAATCTCATTTGCTTATATCACTTCGTTCAATAAGCAGTTAGTAGTTATTAGAGTGTAGATAGAAAAATGAGATAGTCAAGTTATTTTAAAATAAATCTACTCTCTAGGTAATATATATGTGTAAGTTAAAACAGCAAGTTAACTTATAAGTAACTTATATATTTAGGTATATATAAAA
>RCNH01001018.1_pt1 | contig 10345 bp, 2 predicted proteins | sample 2041161 | NCBI WGS metagenome assembly RCNH01 (sample SAMN09708215, study PRJNA481090) | Feces metagenome, whole genome shotgun sequencing project. | biome: feces | host: Leptonychotes weddellii | place: Antarctica: Sion Island | collected 2010-03-01
CACAAAATCAAATAGAAGAAAATAAACCAACTGAAAATAATGATGAATAATAGTGGAAAAGCTTGAGAAAATGGAAACCCTGTATCAGATAAAGAATTTGTAATTAATTTATCTGGATTTAAAGAAATGAGTGATGCGGTTACACAATTTGAAACATATGATTTAAATAGTAATAAAACTAATGTTTTCACTGGTGTTAAATTCTTCTATCAAGATTGAAATATTACTGCTAATCAAACTGCTTTCATTAGTACTTTCAAAAAATATGTTGTTGATAATTTATATTTATTTGTATCAAACCAAACAATTAATGGAACAACAATCAGTGTTGGTGATGTTACATTAGCTGTAACCCCTAATGAAGCAACATTCTCAGTGACATTCGATAATTGTATTTTAACACCTGGAGGAGCTCCTACATCTAAAACATTACAATACAAATTAAGTTTCAACCAACCATTAACTGATATTAATTTGAATATTAGTGCAACTAAAGTTAAAAATATTGTTGAATCACATCCAAATGATCCAACTGCAATTGAAAATGCTGTAAAGGAACTTGTTAAGGAAAAATTAGATACTTGATTTATTAACAATGATTCAAAAATTCCTAACATAGTATTAAAAGATAAGGACACCATAATTCAAAATATCTTAAATGCTATAACAATTTCTTATACTAATGAAGATGGTGCTGAAAAAGTTACTATTAGTGGAGCAACAAGTGATGGATTTACATTAACTAGTAAAATCATTAATATTGCTGGAAATACTGCTTCAGATGCTGTGAACGGAAACAGTGTAACTATTTTAGGATGATGACCTTGATTAGCATTAGGTATCTTTGCTTTATTTGCAGTTTTATTAACAGCTTATAGATTCACTGTTTCATATAGAGAAAAAAATGGTATTGCTCCTAAAGTAAAAACTAAGAAGAGCAAAAATAATGGTAAAGATGAAGATGATGAAGATGATAATGTTCCTCCACCACCTCCGCCACCTCCACCATCAAACAATGAACCAAAGATTAACTTCTAATTGGATTAAAATCTAAGACTATATTTCTAAAGAAATATAGTTTTTTATTTATTGCTAAAATAACCATAAATCATCAATACTTATGTTTTGTAAAAAAATACTCTTTTTTTATTTTTTTTGAGTAAAAACGCCCAAAAATAAGCAATAAATTAATTTTTTTTATATATATAATATAAATACTAATTGGTGATTAATGATTAAATTTAACAAGAAATTTCTTATTTCAATTTTTACTGGCATTACCGCAACTATTTCAGCAATAAGTTGCAATACTTTAGGGTATAGTTCAAGTTTACTTCAATATAATGATGCAGTAACTTCTGCGAGAAATTCCTCATATACAATATATCTTGGTCAAGACGATTCAAGTTTGTCTTATTCTCATGATGAGTATTGTTTTGATGGTAGAAATGAAAACGGTTGATTCAGAGATATAATGATTTCTGGAAATGACTGAGTAAGAGATAATATTAATGCCATTAACAATTGTGGTTTTGATAGTGGTCCCTGAAATGTGGCGATGAGAGCATATACTAATGCAGGTTTTACTTTTGAAACCAGACAAGATTCATGTTTTGTTAACAACAAAGATGTTCCAGGATGATATCCAGCCATTATTTATAGAAGAGAAGATAACCGTCCTTATGCAAATATAAAAAATAACGATTGAGCTGCCAATGGAGAAATGGTAAATAGAAATAATCGTTTATTTTTTGATTCTAGTTATAATAGATCATCTGATGGTGGAGTTGTAAATGGTTCTAAAAATGGATACTTATTTTCTTCTGGTTCTTATTTAGGTGGTGGAGTAAAGATTAATATTCCTTGATGATGAGGAGATAACAATAGTAGTAACACCCCTTCTTGACACCAAGTGGGTGTGAGAAAGCCAAACGAAAAAGCTAGCTCTATCTATCAGTTATCTTCTTCTTATAGTTGAGCTAACTATAACAAGCAGTATGGTAGTGGTGATACATATAGTTGACCATATTGAACATGATCTTTTGAAAACACTAGTGGGAATGGTTGAAGAACTAGTACCATGAGTTTTTATGTTTTTGACAATACTGTTTATTTTACTTGAAACGACTCTTCAATTAGTAGTATAAAGGTTGATACATCTAGAACTATTGATGATTATAAAAGATCAGTAGCTAATGGCCAAACAACTGGAATTAGTATTAGTCTATACAATACTCCAAAATGTGTTATTCAAAATAGTAGTGGTAAAGATAGTTATTTAAGCATTACTTTTGATGATGATGCTGAACAAATGAGAATTTCTATGACAGTTCCAAGAAACTTCTCTCCTAGATATACTAGAAGAAATATAAGCGATTACACCGATACATCGATTCGAACTTCTGGAATGAGTAATAGTGTTACAATTCCTTATTCTAGTTTTCCTCATACTAACACTTCTTGAAAAGCTTCCACTTCAACACCAATTAATATTGCAGATTTAGATGGAAATAGTTGAAGTAATACTAATGTATTTGATTTAACTACTCAACAAGTTAAAGAAATTATTGTAAGACATATTTCTACATTCTTTAATAACATGCCATCTAGTTTATCAACTGGTTACTTAAATGTTAGTATTTCTAATCAAAATTATAATGAAGGTTCTGTTTATATAAATTGTTCTACAAGTTACGGATATCATAATGGGGTTCTAAGAAATCATACTGATGGATTCTCTGTTAGTGGTTCAGCTAAATTAACAGGATTAAAAATAGTAAGAAATACAGTATGATACCCAACTAGAGGTGGAGATTTAGTTAATAGTAGAAAATGAAATGTAAATAGTACTTCTTATGGTAATACTGAAGCTGCTAAATTAAGAGTAAAGAATGTTAATCAAGTAAGTCTTGATGATCTTAAAGTAGCAATTGTTGATGCTAGAGGTTGATGATTTGATGATATGCCATCTGGATTAACTGTAAATAACTTAGATGTTAAAATTACTAATCGTAATCCAATTACAGGAGAAATTGAGTTCACCTGTTATTCTAATTTTGGTAATTATGGTGGAAGAACTGGGACTTTATCCACTAGAGTTGGAGGAAGAGGGATTGTCAGTGGTTTAGTAAAATTACCTGCAACTGGTTTTGTTGCCCCTTCAGGAAACATTGATGGTAGATCTACATTTGGAACACAATATGCAACTAGCAGTATCAGTGATAGTGCTATCCAACAATTTATTTTTAATCACAATAGTAGTTTTATAACTGGAATGGTTGATGGAACTAGTGCAAGTAATATTGTTAGCATAACAAAAACTCCAAATATTAAAGCTGGAACAATGCAAGTTACTTTCAACTTAAACAAATACCTAAATAGTAGTGGAGTCTATGTTGATAGTAGTGGTAGTACTACATTAGGTCCTTCACCAACCTATACGATAAGTGGATTCAAACAAGCACAAGATACTGCTATATCTAAAACAATCAATTTAACTACAATTAAATCTATTAGAGCATCAAATGCTGAAGCTAATAAAGCAACTATTATTACTGCAATTAAAAATAGTGGTGCTATTACTAACACTGCATTTGATAGACCTTTAACTGATGCAGATATACAAATCCAATTCTTGAATGATACTGCCAATGATGTTAATGGTTCAATCCAAGCTAACATTACTATTGCTAATAAAAAATCATGAACTAATGGTATTGAAGATACTACTAAAGTATTTAATAACATCACTATTAGTGGATTTGAACAAATCCCTGCAACAGAATGAGCTGCAAATAAAACTGTATCAATTCCTAGTGATGATTTCTTTGCTGGAGTTACTTCTAACTTTGTAGATAATGAAAGTTTGAAGTTGTTTGTGTCAGAACATCCATCTGAATTTGTGGTAAATCCATTAAATGGAAAATTAAGTGATGATCAATTTGATGTTGCAATTATTCCTGCTAGTATACAAAATCCTGCTGATGGATCATTACGGTTCACATTAACATTAAAAAAATATGTTGATGGTTCTACTGGAAAAATAGTTGATGGAAGTAATCCTTCATTATATAGAACTCAAGAATTTACTATAACTGGGTTCTATAATACTGATTTAACTACTATAATTGATGATTCTCATCCAGTTGATTCTACATTATCTAGCATTCTACCAAGTCAAGTCATTGGCAATGCAAGTTATATTGATACCTTAAAACAAGCTTTTATTGATGCTAATATTGTGACTGGTGTTCCGTTTGGTGAAAAGTTAAAGAAGACAGATATTATAATTACACCAACTATGAATGAAGCAAATGATGTAAAAGGTACATTAGTAACTCTTGTAACAATTAATCATAGTAATGCATGAGTAAATGGTGATTTTACTGACGTGTCTAAAACTATTACATTTAATGGTTTTGATACCGCTTTAGCAACGAGATTCAACACTAATACAACATCAGATTTAGTATCTGGAAGTGAATTGATTAATGTACCTACTAACTTAGTAACTAATCCACAAATAAAAGAATATGTCAAAGCAAATTCTGATTCATTTGTAATCAATCCTTTAGGCGGAACGTTAACAGATGAACAATTTGATGTTCAAATTATTACTGATAGTACAACTAACCCTGCAACTGGATCATTACAATTTAAAATCATTCTTAAACAATATATGGATGAAGCTACAGGTTTACCTGTAAATGGAACAGACACAAGTAAAAATAGAGAAGAAACATTTACTCTTAATGGATTCTATAAAGGCAGTCAAACTACAGAAATGTCAAATATGGATATTGATGTTGCAGATACATTAGGCTCTACTAAAGCTAGTGAAGCTGCAGCTATTACTAATAACCCACAATTAGTTGCCGCTGTATTAAACAAAGGAAATATTACAGGTCTTCAACCAACTAAAACATTGCAAGCTAGTGATATTACAGTAACTACATTACCAGATAACTATAATGATGCAGATGGTTCATTAACTGCTGATGTGACTATTTCAGCTAATGTTGCATGAAAAAACGCTGAAAAGCAAGCAGTAACCTTTAATGGTGTAAGATTTCATGGTTTTAAAAAGGTAGCACCTACAGAATTTGTTACTCCACCAACTCTAGTTAATGGAGCAGATACATTCAGTGCAAAATATGCTGATCAAGTAAATGAAGCTGATGTGAGAGCATTTATCTATGCACATGCTTCATCATTCTACATTAATCCAGTCGAAGGAATGACTGCTGATAATATTGTTGATATTCATTTCAGTTCAAATATGACAGAAGGAAATATTACTGTAACATTTAAACTAAATAAATATATAGACAAGACAGGACGTGTAATCGATGGGACTCTTAGTGATATTTCACCGACTTACACTATTGAAGGATTTAAAAAAGCTGTTGGTGAAACAACAATTAAATCTAATAGTATTACTTTAGATGCAAGTGTTAATGATTTATTACCATTAGATATTACTAATGCTAATGATGCTGCTAAAACAAAGATTATTACTGCTTTAATAGCTATTCCTGATTTATTTAGTAATGTTGCTTATGGTGCAACTGTTGAAGCAGGCAATCTAACTATTACTAACATAAGATCACAAAGCAATCTAACAGGAAGTATTGTTGCAGACATTGTATTAGGTGGTAATAAGTATTGAAACAATGGTACTACTTCTTCAACTCATACTTATAGTGATATTACTTTAAAAGGATTTAGACAAAATATTCCAACAACGTTTAAAAATGATGTACCAGAATTAAGTGCTTCGTCTGATATTTCAAATAATCAAGCAACTAGCCAACAAGTAACAGAAACTATGTTGAAAGAATTTATTGCAAATAATATTAATAAATTAGTCGATAATTCTTCATCTGACATCACTGCTGATAATGTTTTAATTGAAGGAACACCAACTTATAATACTGGTACTGGTTCTATTTCACTAACATATAGATTAAATAAATTTATTGATGAAAATGGGGTGGAAATATCTGATGGAAGTAAAACTACAGAAGTTTCTCCACTATTAACCATTACTGGATTTAGTACTGAAGGTATTACAACTCTAACTCCTAGTGCTAAATTAAGTGGATTAGATCAAGATTTAGCTTCTTCTGTGGTGACAACTGATGAAGCTATGATGAATAAAATTAAAGCAGCAATTGCTCCAACTATTACAAACGTTGTTAACAAAGGAACAATTGACCCAATAACTGATTTAGAAATCAATGGTGTTGCCACAGCAAATGATGTTGCTGGTTCATTAGCAATTACTTACACTATTAAAAATAATAAGTATTGAGATAAGGGTGTGATTCAAGATAATAAACAAATCACCCAAACTTATACTGGATTTAAAAAGTTAATTGCAACCGATTTTGTTAATCCAACTACTAATATCAATGGTAGTAAAGTATTTGGAAATATGTATGCAAGTGATGAAGTAGATGATGAATTAATCAAGCAATTTATTATTGATAACCATGAACAATTTATTGTTGGAATGGTAGATGGAACTGATAAAAATAATATTGTGGAATTAACAAAAACTCCAAATGTTCAAAATGGAACTATGGATATTACTTTTAAATTAAATAAATATTTAGATAAGACTACAGGAACTGTTGTTAATGGTACTGATACTACAAGAGTATCACCAAAATTTACTATTAGTGGATTTAAGAATACTGATTTAACCACAACTATTGTAGGAACTAACCTTGCTGATATGGGTGGAGTATTACCTTCAAGTGTTAAAGCTAATGATGCAACAATTATAGCAGCAATCATTAAATCAGGTTCAATTAGCAATATTGCTTATGGTAAGGAATTACAAACAAGTGATATTTCATATACAATCGATAGTTATGACAATATAAAAGGAACTCTAACCTTAATTGTAACTATTGGTGGTAATAAGTATTGAAACAATGGAAGTATTGAAAATAATAAAGTTATGAGTGCAGTCACATATACTGGATTCAATCATTCTTTAGAAACAACCTTTGTAACAGATAAAAACATTACTGATACTGATGCATTTGGATCAAAACAAGCAACTGACGTGCAAGTGAATGTTGATTTTGTAAAAGATTACATTGTTGGTCACTTAGATAGCTTTATTAATAATAAAGTTCCAGGAACAAATGGAACTAACATTAAAAATGTTACGATCAAAAAATATAATACTGCTGATGGAACCATTGAAGTTTCTTTTGATTTAGATACTTATACAAGTAGTACTGGACAATTAGTCACCCCAGGTAGTGGTACTACTTTACCTTCAGGAACATTTATCTTAGGTGGATTTGATACTAATGGATTAACAACAGAAATTACTGAAGGAACTTTGAATTTATCTGATTTAGAACCAGAATCATTAAAAACTAGTGATGAAGCTAAACAAAAATTAATTGATGCCATTATTGCTAAAGGCTGAATTACCAATTTAGCTAATAGACAAACTTTAGATAAAAGTAATGTAAAGATTACTGATGTTGTAAGTGCTAACAATGTTACAGGTGAAGCGACTGTTGAAATTACTATTGGTGGTAGACAAGCTTGAACTAATGGAGCGATTGACGAAACTAAAGTATTTACTGTTTCTTATTCAGGATTAGGAATTACCATTCCAACTAAATGAGTTAGTAAAACTACTATTGATGGACGTGAAGTATTTGGTTCATTCCAAGCTACAGATGCAATTAAACCTGAACAATTAGCACAATTTGTTGCTGATCACGAAAACTTATTCTTTACTAATGGTTTAGGAAAAATTACAGCTGATAATGTAAAAGTAAAAACTCCATTAAAATTCGATCCAACAAATGGAAGTATTACTTTTAGTTTTGGTTTAAATCAATACATTAATAGCAAAGGAGAAGAAATAACTCCGGATATGACTGGATCTCCACTATTTGATTCTCCAGAATTTACTATTACTGGATTTGATACTAATGGATTAACAACTGTTTTATTAGATGGTGAATTAAGTGGGGTTAAGAATATTGTTCCTTCATCAATAAGTAGTAATGAAGATTTAAAACTACAAGTATGTAATGCTATTGCTCCAACCATTACTGGAACTGCTTATAAAAAACCAATTAGTGGTACTGATTTAACTTTAGATATTACTAAATATAATGATGTAACAGGAACCATTACTGCAAATGTTACTATTAACAATAGTTTAGCGTGAGATAATGGAGTGGTAACAAGTGATACCAAACAATTTACTGGTTTAACTTTTGGTGGATTTAAAGCAACTCCAGCAACAACCTTTAGTACAGTCACAGCGATCAATGATCCAAGCTTATCAGATATTGCATCAAATACTTATAGTGATGAACAACTACAAGCATATGTCTTTAAACATAAAGAAAAGTTTATTATTAATGAAGTGCCTTCAATGCAACAATCTGATATTGTGATTAAAGATAAAACATTTAGATTAGTAGATGGTACTGTTTCATTTAAGATTGGATTAAAGAAATATTTAAATGATGATGGACAATTAATCTTAAATGGAACTGATGGTGGTACTCCAGGATTAAAAGTATCTCCTGAATTTACTTTAAGCGGATTCTTAAATGGTGATGTCTTTACCACAAGCATTGATACTAACAGTATCAGTTTACAAGGAGTGAACCATATCTTCGCTAACCAAGTCGCTAACAATGATATCAATATTAAAAATGCCCTATTACCACAATTAAAACTTCATGTGAAGAATTTAAATAATCGTAAAGATCCATCAACTTTATCAACCGCTGATTTTGATTATACAGTGGTTAAAGATTCAACAGCAGTTGCTTCAGGAAATTTAAAGATTATTGTAACCTTAAAAAATAATACCGCATGAGTAGCTGGAGTAACTAAGGAAAGATATGCTTTACCTGAAATTACCATTAGTGGATTTAAAACTGATGCATTAACAACAATAGCTACTTCTTCAACAATCAATGTTAGTGGAGATTTTTCTACTATTACTGCAGCACAATTTACTACAAATACATCAGCTCAAGATCAATTAAAAGCAATCATTGTAAATGAACACAAGATTATTAATTTAACTGATGGAGCAACTACATTAAAAGTAAGTGATATTACTTTAACTAATATTAAAGTTAAAGATCAATTTGCTGGAACGGTATCATTAACAGTTAATGTAATTAATGATATGGCATGAGAAAATGGTACTGCTGTTGCTTCCAAACCATTTGACTTTACTATTAGTGGATTTAAACCAATTGATAAAGCCACAACAAGCTTTAGTGATTTTGATATCAATACCCATAAAGATGCCATCTTTGGAGATAATAAATTCTTTACCATTGATTGAAATGATGCATCAGCCGTCACTAATTACCAAAATCAATTTAGTAATTATATCAATACTCATTTAAATGAATTTATTAAAAACACTACTATCAATGGTATTACTGCAAGTGTTAACAGTGTTACTTTAACCATTGATAAGGTTAATAATATGGCAAGCTTTAGTGTTACATTCAACAACTGTGTTGTAACTGCTGGAGGAACTGGGACAACTGTAAATAAAACATATACTTTAAACTTAAATGCAACACCAAACTTGATTGCAGGGCATGATGTTACCCCTTCAAAAGAAGAAATTGTGAAGATCATTGAAGATAATACTGATGCTAATGGTAAAGTTAATACTGTTGCTGTTCAAGCAGCAATTAGAGATTTAATTGCTAATAACGTCAATGAAATTTTAAATAGTATTAATAAAGACAATGTACCAGACACAATTTTTGATAACAAAGAATCTTATATTAACGACTTTAAAGATAGTATTAGCATTACCTTCAATGATACTACTAAAGTCTTAGATATCTCAGCTTCTAATAGTGTGGAAGGATTTGATTATAGTGGACAATCTTTAAATCTAAAGAATAGTTTAATTAGTCAAACAATTACTGGAGTTTCTAATTTAGTTAATTGATTACCTTGAGTTATTCTTGGAGTTTTATTACTTGCAATGTTAATTCTTATTGCAACCAGATTAAACAGTAATAGATTAGTGGATAAGAATGTGAAGAACTCAAGAAAGATTCTTGGTGGAGATGATGACTCAAATAATGAAGCAGAAGAAGTTCCACAAGAAGAAGAACAAGAAGCAGCAGAAGTTCCAGAAGAAGTTGCATCAGAAGAGGAAGAAGATGATGACGACACTCCTCCTCCACCACCAATTAACCCTGATATTGAAATCAAGTTCTAAACCACTTTTATTTACCCTTTACCTTATGAGGTAAATATTTGGTATAATATACCTTATAGAATTATGAGTTATACAGCTGAGAATATTAAA
>RCNH01001040.1_pt1 | contig 10341 bp, 7 predicted proteins | sample 2041161 | NCBI WGS metagenome assembly RCNH01 (sample SAMN09708215, study PRJNA481090) | Feces metagenome, whole genome shotgun sequencing project. | biome: feces | host: Leptonychotes weddellii | place: Antarctica: Sion Island | collected 2010-03-01
GTTCTGGAAAGCTGCGGCTACCTGCCCTTTATTGTTATTGACCAGGAGGGAGGAATGGTATCACGAATCCCTCCGGAGGCAGTGAATGTACCCAGCGCCATGGCTCTGGGTGCAACAGGAGATCCTCACAACGGATTTCTGGCTGCTGGAATTACGGCACGGCAGCTTCGGGGTCTGGGGCCTAACTTCACGATGGCACCAGTGCTGGATGTGAATAGCAACCCGGAAAATCCTGTGATCGGAGCCCGCAGCTATGGAGACGATCCTGAGATGGTTGCCCGATTCGGAGAAGAGGTGGTTCGGGGATACTGCGGAACCGGAATTCTCTGCTGCGGCAAGCACTTTCCGGGCCATGGCGATACTGCGGTGGACAGTCACCTGGGTCTGCCCTGCATTGATAAAACCGTGGAGGAGCTGGAACAGGCGGAGCTGATTCCTTTCCGCCGTGCCATTGAGGCGGGAATTCCTGCCATTATGAGCAGCCACATTCTCTTCCCCAGAATCGAACCGGGCAATGTGCCCGGAACCATGTCCCGACGGATCATTACAGGGCTCCTGAGAGAGCGGCTGGGCTTCCGGGGACTGATCTTCAGCGATTGTCTGGAGATGAATGCGATTCAGAAATTCTACGGAACTTCCAGAGGCATGGTGGAGGCATTCAAGGCCGGTGTGGATCTGGCGGAAATTTCCAGTACATTCAGCCTGGAGGTGGATGCGGTTCAGCGTGCCAATGAGGCAGCCGAGCAGGGAGAGCTGGATTTGGAGGAGCTTCACGCTTCTGTGGAAAGAATCCTCGCCTTCAAGGAAAAGCTGGCAGAGTACTCTCTGGATGAAGAACTCAGCGGTCGTCCGGAGGACCGCCGGCAGGCAAGAGCGCTGGCACGCAAGGCAATTTGCTGTTATGGGGGAACACCCTTTAAACCTACGGAAAAAACTCTGTTCTGCGGCTGCGGAGATTACCGCACCACGGAGGCTGCCAACAAGATTGCCTGTGTGGCACCCTTCCCGGAGTATATGAGCAAACGGTTGGGCGGCGGCTGCTGGATCACCGACAAGAATCCCCAGCCTGAGCAGATCAGTCAGGTTGCAGAGATGACAGAAAAATGGGATTCCATTGTGCTGGCTGTTTGCAATGCCCACCTGTTCCCAGGTCAGCTGGAGCTTGCAGAGGCTTTGGCAAAAACCGGAAAGCCTCTGACGATAGTTACCACCCGCAATCCCTATGACCTTCCCAGACTTCCGGGCTGCGCCTGCAGAATAGCGGCCTTTGACTATACCGAAGACTGTTTTGAATCCTTGATCGAAGTGCTGCAGGGTGGAGAAATGACCGGAAAAATGCCGGTGAAGCTGTGAGGTGCGGTCTGTGTTTGTAATTGGAATTGACGGTGGCGGTACGAAAACCCGGGTGGAAATCCGGGACGGAGAGAACCGACTGCTCAGAAGGCAGACCTTTGGTGCGTTTAACCTTAACAGCATTGGAGAAGATGCTTTTCGCAGCCTGCTGGAACAGGTATTTTCCCAATGCGGAGATATGTCCCAGTGTGCAGGTCTTTGCGTTGGTGCGGCTGGAATTTCCAATCCTCGGGTAGGTCAGATCCTGGAGGAAGTCCTGGAAAATCTGAGGTACTGCGGTCCACGGAAGCTCTGCGGCGATCAGGAGATTGCGCTGCGGGGGGCAATGGATACGCCGGGACTGGCTGTGATTGCGGGAACGGGATCTATCTGCTTTGGCCGCAGTGAAACCGGTGAGACGGCACGCAGCGGCGGCTATGGTCACCTCATTGATGACTGGGGAAGCGGCTATGCCCTGGGCAGGGATGCCCTTTCGGCAGCTGTCCGTGCGGTTGACGGCCGGGGACAGGGTATACGGCTCCTGGAAAGAATTTATGATTTTCTGGGAATTTCTTCGCCAGAGGAGCTGGTTCGGTTTGTTCATAGCCCTAATACCCAGAAATCCCACATAGCGGCACTGGCAAGACTGGTGCTGGAGCTGGCAGAGCAGGGCGACGAAACGGCGCTGGGAATCCTGAGCCGTGAAGCATCAGAGCTTGGCTGTATGGTTCAGGCGGTGCAGACCAGACTGAAGCTCTCTGGCTGCCCTATTGCGCTTCTGGGAGGACTGTTTGAGTCCGATAATCCTTACAGCCGGATTGCATCCCAAGAGCTTCGTCAGTACGGAACCGTTCAGAAGCCAGAACACGATGCTCTGTGGGGAGCTGCACAGATGGCCTGGGAGCTTTCCAGGATCGGTTGACGGAAAAACAGAAAATACTGAAATCCAGTTGGAATACAGCATCCGGGGGCGGGCATTTGCCTGCCCCCGGATGTCTGCGTTTCGGGGGAAAGAGGTATGTTCCCGGCGGGGACAGCGTATACTATTCTGAAAAACAGGACAGGCAATCAGGAATGGAGGGACCCTATATTAAAGTAAAGTTTTTGTGAATAATTCCTGGAGAACTAGTCAAGGGACAGAATCTCCATTATAATGACAAGGAAGTCTATGTGTTTTTCATCTTTGGAGAGAAGGTGCGTCAATTTTGAAAAAAGAACAGATGAGGCCCTATCTGCGGACAGGCCTTACCGCCTTTGTGGTGATTGCCGTGTCTATTGTGGTCTATTTTACGGTGTTTCATATACAGACCATAAGAGACGCCATTGCCAACATCCAGTACATTCTGCGGCCCATTTTCCTGGGACTGGTTTTTGCATTTCTTCTGCTGCCGGTTCACAAGAGAATCTATGGGTTTCTCTGTGAAAAATTCAGGGCAAAAGTGGAAAAGAATCCAAAGCTCAGAAAGCTTTTTAACGGACTTTCCATTCTGCTCAGCCTGCTGTTTGCCTTTGCCATTCTCTATGTGCTGCTTGCCATGGTGGTGCCTCAGGTCTATGTGAGCATTGTGGGTCTGGTTCAGTCCATTCCTACCTTCATCAACACGGCCCAGACCTGGATTATGAAGTTCCTGGAGGATAACCCGGAAATTCAGGAAATGTTCCTGTCTACCTACAATCCTGCGGCGCTCAGCTTTGAAAACTGGCTGAATAATGAGATTATTCCCAATCTGAACTCTCTGGCGTCCACCCTGGAATGGATCAAGGAGTCTCTGCTGCCCAACATCACCGGTGTGATTTCCAATGTGTCTTCCCTGGTATTCCAGATTCTGCTGGTGTTCAAGGATGCTTTCATCGGTGTGATTGTTTCTGTGTATCTGCTGGCAAGCAAGGATGTCTTTGCGGCCCAGAGCAAGAAGATTGTATACAGCATTTTCTCCCCCAGCCACGGCGATCTGATTGTGGCGGAAACCAGAAATGCCTACCGGATTATGAGCGGATTCATCAACGGTAAGCTGCTGGACTCTCTGATTATCGGTATTATCACCCTGGTCTGCTGCAATCTGTTCAAGTTCCCCTATCCTGCACTGATTGCCCTGATTATCGGTGTAACCAACATTATTCCCTTCTTCGGCCCCTTTATCGGTGCCATTCCCGCAGCCTTCCTGATTCTGCTGGTAGATCCCATGAAGTGCCTGTACTTCTGTCTGTTTGTGTTTGTGCTGCAGCAGTTTGATGGCAATATCCTGGGCCCCAAGATTCTGGGTGAGTCCACGGGTCTGGCCTCCTTCTGGGTGCTGTTTTCCATTATCCTGGCCGGAGGACTGTTTGGCTTTGCCGGAATGGTTCTGGGTGTGCCGGTGTTTGCCATCCTCTACAGCATCCTCGGACGGCTGGTGGAAAGCAAGTTGAAAAAGAGAAAGCTGCCGGTTGCAACCTGTGACTATATGGGCACCACCGGAGAAATGGCCCAATGGACCCCGGAGAAGTCCGGGGAAGAAAAGGCTCCCGCCGAAGAGAAGACGGAAACCGCTGCCCCTGCCGGGAAAAAACAGAAGAAATCCTGAATGATTCAGTCTGCCGCAGAATCTGCGGCAGACTTTTTTCGTTTCGCAGTCAGATTTGTCCGAAAGCCTGGCAGCAGAATTTGCCCAAAAGCATATGCGGGGAGAAATCCTGAAAAAACAGAAAAGCCTCCGGCTTTTAAGCCGGAGGCCAAGGTGCAGGGCGGAAACTCTGCTTTTGTTTTTATCTTCCCAGGAAGCCCTTAAACACTTTGGTGAGGGCATCCATTTCCTTGCTCATGCCTTCCAGAGAGTTCATAAAGATGTTGAGCTTCTGAAAATCCAGGCTGCTTAACTCACCGGCCGTTTCGGAAAGGCTGGCGATTCCGCTGTTGAGAGAATCCACATCCACAGCGGAGAGCTTGTCCGCAGCGGACTTGAGAGAACTGACGGCGGCATTCAGCTCGTCCAGATCCAGCTGTTCTGCCATAGCCATAATATCGTTTACCTTAAAAGCCATAAACAGCACAAATGCCAGGATGAGCACCAGAATTCCGGCAATCATAACGGTCTGAATCTTCATCATCTGAAGCTGCTTTTCTTCAGGGGTTTTCGTCTGATCTTTCATGGAACATTCCTCCTCGTGTATTTGCAGGTATGTGATTCCTGTTTATTATAGTCTGGGAAATTTCTCCTGTCAAACAGGAATCTGTGGATTTTTGGAAAGGTTTTCTGACCGGAGCCCGGAAAGTCCGGTGCAGGGGGAGAGAGGAAAATCTCATCTTCCTGTGAAAAAAGAATTGCGAAAATCGGAAAGCAGTGGTAACATGGTGGAAAGGGCAGACCCGCCCCGTGCTTCCACTTGACCGGTGGGGCAGAGCAGGGGGCTTCTGCGGGAAACAGGGGCCGCCCGGAGATTGTTTCTCTTGAAAGGAGAAGAAAAATGGGAAAATATATCTGTGATAAAATGATCATTGCGATCCTTCAGAATGACGATTATCATGAAGTGGTTCAGGATCTGAACGAGCACGGCTTTTATGTCACTGTGCTGCAGTCCAGCGGCGGTTTTCTGAAGCGCCCCAACGCCACGATCATGCTTGGCCTGAATCACGAAGAGCTGGATAAAGCCATGGATCTGCTCAAGCAGTATGGAAAGCGGACGGAAATTGAGTATCAGCCTGCAACCAGCACCGTCGGCATGACGGTTCCCCCCATTGCAGCAACGCCTGTTCCCATTCCCGTGTCCTGCGGCGGCGTGGTTCTGTTTGTGCTGGACGTAAACGAGCATCATCGTTATTAAAAAATCCTTCCCCGGAGCTCTGCTCCGGGGATTTTTCTGTATTCTGGGAAAGTGTGAGCAGAAAATACAAGTTTTTATCCGAAAAAATCAAGGTGCTTAGAATATTTTCAAAAAGTTAGCGTATGCTAATTTTAGTGCTTGCATTTTGGAAAGAGATATCTTATAATAACCTCTGAAAAGTTAGCTTAGGCTAACAGAGAAAGAAGTGTGCCGGATTCGGTACCTTCCCGAACTGTCTGCCGAAGCGCATAATATTCAGATCAGATCCGAAAGGTAATACAGAAAGGATGTAATACCAATGAACAATCTTAAAATTGAAAAGGTTATCGGCCGTGAAATCATCGACTCCCGAGGCAATCCCACTGTGGAGGCCGAGGTTTATCTGGCTGACGGCACCATCGGCAGAGGCGTTGCTCCCAGCGGTGCATCCACCGGTGAGTTCGAGGCTCTGGAGCTCCGGGACGGCGACAAGGCCCGGTTCGGCGGCAAGGGTGTCACCAAGGCAGTTTACAATATTAACACCACCATTAACCAGGTTCTCTGCGGTATGGATGCTTCCGACATCTACGCAGTGGACAGCGCTATGATTCAGGCTGACGGCACCAAGGACAAGTCCAATCTGGGCGCAAATGCCATTCTGGCCGTTTCTATTGCCAGCGCACGGGCTGCTGCTCTTTCCCTGGGCATTCCTCTGTACCGCTTCCTGGGCGGTCTCAATGCAACCCGCCTGCCTGTTCCCATGATGAATATTCTCAACGGCGGTGCTCATGCAGCCAATACCGTTGACGTTCAGGAATTCATGATTATGCCTGCCGGTGCTTCCTCCTTCAAGGAAGGTCTGCGCTGGTGCACCGAGGTGTTCCATTCTCTCCAGTCTCTGCTCAAGAGCAAGGGCCTGGCTACCTCTGTTGGCGATGAGGGCGGCTTTGCTCCCAACCTTTCCAGCGACGAGGAGGCAATCCAGGTGATTCTGGAGGCCATCAAGCTGGCCGGTTATGAGCCCGGCAGGGACTTTGTTCTGGCTATGGATGCTGCTTCCAGCGAATGGAAGACCGGCAAGGTGGGTGAGTACCGTCTGCCCAAGTGCGGCAAGACCTTTACCTCCGCAGAGCTGGTTCAGCACTGGAAGGAACTGACCTCCAAGTACCCCATCTACTCTCTGGAGGACGGTCTGGATGAGGAGGACTGGGAAGGCTGGCAGCTTCTGAACCGGGAGCTGGGCGACAAGATTCAGCTGGTTGGCGACGATCTGTTCGTTACCAACACCGAGCGTCTGGCAAAGGGCATTCAGATGAACTGCTGCAACTCCATTCTGATTAAGCTGAACCAGATCGGTTCCGTTTCCGAGACTCTGGAGGCAATCCAGATGGCTCATAAGGCAGGCTTTACGGCTGTTACCTCTCACCGCTCCGGTGAAACCGAGGACACCACCATTGCCGATCTGGCTGTTGCACTCAACACCTGCCAGATCAAGACCGGTGCTCCCAGCCGCAGCGAGCGTGTTGCCAAGTACAATCAGCTGCTCCGCATCGAGGAAGAACTGGGCAAGAGCGCTGTGTATCCCGGCTTCAACGCCTTCAATATTAAGAGATAAACTGAACTTTATCATAAACAAATACCGGAGTCAGGCTTTCGGGCCTGGCTTCGGTATTTGTTTTTTGTTTTATGTGGAAGAAGACGAAAGCCCAAGTTCTGTTTCTTTGCTGAAAACAAAATAGAAAGGAAAAGTTTAAAAAACAGGAAAAATAAAAGAGTGAAAATATTTATACTGTCTATAATGCAAGGACAGATGGTAAATAATTAAAATACACTAAATTGTCCATAACTCGAAAATGTGTTTTCACAGAAAAACACTTTACCACGATATTGTGGAATACTGCCTAAATTGAATGGGATGGATTCTTTTGAAATTGTGCAGAATGATTTTTCAACTGCCTGATCTTGCTTGCTCTTGAATTTATTAAAAAATTGTGAAAATTCTCATTGACAAGAACAGCATTTCGGGATAAAATAAAGCCAATGTACGCATATGAAAGACTAATGTATTCCATATGTGGAACACAAGAATGGAGGTTAACAAAATGAAAAAGCTTATCACTGTCCTGTGCGTTATGGCAATGCTGCTTTCTCTGACAGCTTGCGGCGCAGCACCTGCTGCGGAAGCTCCTGCAGAGGATGACTATCACATCGGTATTGTGACCGGTTCCGTTTCTCAGTCCGAGGATGACCGCCGCGGCGCTGAAGACTTCCAGAAGAAGTACGGTGAGGACCGTATCATTCTGGCAACCTATCCCGATAACTTCAACGATGAGTTTGAGACCACTGTTCAGACCATCGCTAACATGGCTGATGACCCCAAGATGAAGGCCGTCATCGTCAACCAGTCTATCCCCGGCACCACCGAGGCTTTCCGTCAGATCAAGGAAAAGCGCCCCGACATCATCTGCATTGCAGGTGAGGCTCACGAGGATCTGCCCGTTATCAGCTCCGCAGCGGATCTGGTCTGCAACAACGACTTCGTTGCCCGTGGTTATCTGATTATCCGCACCGCTCACGAGCTGGGCTGTGACACCTTCGTGCATATCTCCTTCCCCCGTCATATGTCCTACGAGACTATGAGCCGCCGTGTTGCCGTTATGAAGGCAGCATGTGAGGAGTTCGGTATGAAGTTCGTTCTGGAAACCGCTCCCGACCCCACTTCTGACGTCGGTGTCTCCGGTGCTCAGGCTTACATCCTTGAGAACGTGGAAGGCTGGGTTGAGAAGTACGGCACCAAGGCTGCTTACTTCTGCACCAACGATGCTCACACTGAGCCTCTGCTGAAGCAGCTGCTGCAGTTCGGCGGTTACTTCATCGAAGCTGACCTGCCCTCTCCTCTGATGGGCTATCCCGGTGCTCTGGGCATCGACCTGACCGAAGAGGCCGGCGACTTTGAGAAGATCCTGGCCAAGGTTGAAAAGTCTGTCTGTGATGCAGGCGGCGCCGGTAAGTTCGGTACCTGGGCTTACTCCTACGGCTACATCACTTCCGCAGGTCTGGCTCAGCACGCTATGAACGTCATCGACGGCAAGAGCGAGCTGTGCGACATGGATGCAATCGCTCAGGCATACCAGGAGTTCTCTCCCAAGGCCGAGTGGAACGGCTCCAACTACACCAATGCTGAGACCGGTGTCAAGTCCGACAACGTCTTCCTGGTCTATCAGGATACCTACATCATGGGTAACCCCGGCAAGTTCATGGGCTCTACCGCAGTTGAGGTTCCTGAGGAGTACTTCACCGTTAAGTAATCGGTCAGGTACTGCGAACATCCTTTTCTAGGCACAAAAATTTTAAGTCCGGGAAAAGGCAGCCGCCTTTTCCCGGCTTTCATTAGGCGGGGAATTTACTATGAAAAATGATGCACCACTGTTGGAACTGAAAAACATAAAGAAGGATTTCTTCGGCAATCCGGTTCTGACGGACATTCATTTCACCATGAAGCCCGGTGATGTCCTGGGCCTCGTCGGTGAAAACGGCGCCGGCAAGAGTACGCTGATGAAGATCCTCTTCGGCATGGACGTGATCCGTGAGACCGGCGGCTATGAAGGCGATGTCCTGATCGACGGCGAGAAGGTGGAGTTCCAGACTCCCTTCGATGCTCTCCAGGCCGGAATCGGCATGGTTCACCAGGAGTTCTCTCTGATCCCTGGTTTCGATGCCACTGAAAATATTCTCTTAAACCGTGAGCCCAAGAAGGGCAACGTGATCTCTGCCGTTTTCGGTGATCGCCTGAATACCCTGGGCTACAAGGAAATGTCCGAACGGGCAGAAGAGGCCATTGAGAAGATGGGTGTGCAGATTGATGCCAATATGGTCATCAACGATATGCCTGTCGGTCACAAGCAGTTTACGGAAATCGCAAGAGAGCTCAGTAAGAAGAACCTGAAGCTCCTGATCCTTGACGAGCCCACAGCCGTACTTACCGAGAAGGAAGCCGCGGCTCTGCTGGACTCCATCCGCAATATGTCTGCAAGAGGCATTGCGGTGATCTTCATCACCCACAGACTGCAGGAGATCCTGGATGTCTGTACCAAGGTCGTCGTCATGCGTGACGGCATGGTGGTGAAGGACATACCTGCAAAGGAAGCAACTGTGCAGGATCTGACCCGCTGGATGGTGGGCCGGAATGTGGCCCTCGGTTCTGCTCCCGAGGAAGAACCGGAGGAGGACGATAACTCTGACGCAGAAATCGCCATGTCCATCCGCAAGCTTTGGGTGGATATGCCCGGTGAGACCGTCCGCAACGTCAATCTGGATGTGCGCAAGGGCGAGATCCTGGGTATTGGCGGTCTGGCCGGTCAGGGTAAGCTGGGAATTCCCAACGGCATCATGGGCCTGTATGAGGCCGGCGGTACCGTGACCTTTGAGGGGAAGGAAGTTCCCCTGAACAATCCCAGAAAATGTCTGGATGCCTCTCTCGCCTTCGTGTCTGAGGACAGAAGAGAAGTCGGTCTTCTCATGGATGAGAGCCTGGAGTGGAACGTGGCATTCCCTGCCATGCAGATCCACGATAAATTCCTGAAAAAATATCTGGGCGGCCTGCTCACCTGGCGTGATGACAAGGCTATTCACGATGTGACCCAGAAGTATATTGAGGAACTGAACATCAAGTGCACCTCCTCCAAGCAGAAGGCAAAGGAACTTTCCGGCGGCAATCAGCAGAAGATCTGCCTGGCCAAGACCTTCGCACTGGAACCCCGGTTTCTCTTCGTTTCTGAGCCCACCCGCGGTATCGATGTCGGTGCCAAGGCCCTGGTTCTGGAAGCTCTTCGGAAGCTCAATAAAGAACAGGGTGTTACCGTCGTCATGATCTCCTCCGAACTGGAGGAGCTGCGCAGCACCTGTGACCGGATTGCCATTGTTTCCGGCGGCAAGGTTGCCGGTATCCTGCCGGCATCCCGGCCTTCCGAAGACTTCGGTACCCTGATGGTCAGCCAGGTCATTTAAGGAGGACACTATGAAACGAAACGATTATCCTGAAAAGCTGGGTGAAAAGACCCGGTTCCAAAACCTTGTGGAAGAGTTCGGCCTGCCCCGTCTGATTATCGCAGGCTTCCTGCTGCTCATGTTTGTGATGGCTCCCTTTGTGGGTGTCAATCTGGGTATGCAGATCACCAATGTTATCAACCGTTTCAGCTGGAATGCCATCCTGGTCCTTGCCATGGTTCC
>RCNH01001019.1_pt1 | contig 10330 bp, 8 predicted proteins | sample 2041161 | NCBI WGS metagenome assembly RCNH01 (sample SAMN09708215, study PRJNA481090) | Feces metagenome, whole genome shotgun sequencing project. | biome: feces | host: Leptonychotes weddellii | place: Antarctica: Sion Island | collected 2010-03-01
TCTTCTTTGCGGCAGCCCAGATGAGGTAGCCGAGAACAGCGATGAAGGCGCCGAGGATGATGACCATCTCGAGGACATGGTGCGTCGGGTCCACCCAGATCTCGCTGAACATGTTCATGCGGCCGAGGATCTCCACAGGAGTCCAGAACACCATGACGGTCGCGATGGCCATGCGGATGTTCGCGCCCCAGGACGGGAGACGGGTCTGTCTTTCGAACATGAAGAGGGAACCGATGAAGCAGCCGACTCCGACCAGGAGAGTCACAGGATGGTTCTCGCCGAGGAAGTTGTCATCGTAGCAGAACATCAGGAGGATATACATCGCCCAGATGATCATCATGAATTCCATGAAGGTCACGATGGAGGTGTGGCGGGTCATCGGTCTGGCCGCGATCTCGTCCTTCTTGCTGCCGAACAGATGCCGTTGGCACCAGTTCAAGAAGTTGCAGCCGTTCTTCGTGCTGAAGAGGTACATCAGCATGATCATCATCCAGAGGCCGAAAGTGGCCGGGAGGATGAGGTATTCCGGACGGGTGATGACTTCACCGGTCAATGGGTCCAGTTCCGGCTGTGTGCCGAAGCGGATGGCATAGTACTGGAAGAGGAACTCCACCCAGCCGGTCCAGAAGAGCAGGGCTCCGAAGAAGCCGAACAGGGTCTGCTTGGTATCTCCCTTCACGAAGACACCGATGATCACGAGGATCATTCCGATGAATCCGAGGCTGAACGCCGCATAGTGCAGCGCTGTCTCGTTGAAGATATGCTCCATCATGATCATCAAGGCGTGGCCGAGCGGCATGGTCAGGAGCACCATGAAGAAGGAGGCGATGGCCTTCCACCAGTAGCGAGGCCTTCCGGCCTTTTTCTGAGTCAATTCAATATTCTTTTCCATTTGATCTAGTTTATTGTCAGTTCAAGGATAACCGCTGCAGGATCTGGGGCTTGAGGCCGCGCATGGCCTGCAGCGCAGTATAGAAGTTCATGATCGTCACGGCAGCAGATAGGCCAGCATGGTTCCGAGATAGTTGCCGACCGCGAAACCGATGACACCGATGGTCAGTCCCGGAATCAGGGTCTTCCTGTTTCGCATCGCAGCTGAAATCATGGGCACGAAGGCCGGGGAATTGATGTAGGCGACAGAAGTGATCACCATGGTGTCGGCATCGACTTTGAAGAGCTTGCCGAGAAGCGCGCTGATGAGGAGGGAACCGAAGACCGCCATGAAGACGAAGGTCGGCATCCAGTAGTCTGTCGTCAGCGATTCTTTCAGGCTGCTGAAATCTGCCATGGTCGCGATGACCAGACTGAAGATGTAGATGCAGTACAGGCCGATGTTGTAATGTTCTTTCCTGTTGTGGATGTTCTTGACATAGGACATCAGGATAGCGAAGGTCGTGATCAGGAGGAAGAAGATGGTCATGTTCAGCTGTCCGCCGCTCACCAGCAGCGTGATGCCGGCTGAAAGCGCGACAAGCCCGAGGGTCGTGCCTAAGAGGACCAGCGTGTTCTTCATGCCCTGTCTCGTGAAGATGGAGGAGAAACCTTGTTCCTCGAACTTGAGGTCTTCTTCCAGTTTCTTCTGTTCTTCCATTTCTTCCGGACTCAGCTGGTGCTTCTTTCCTTTCGGAACGAGCTGGCTGGTGTTCGGCAGCCATTTGCGGAAGAGCTTGAAACCGCCCAGCAGCAGGAAGACCAGATAGGCCAGACAGATCACGATGTCGTAGGTCTGGATCAGAATGTAGGTCTGGTTGTCTGCCTGCAGGCTTTCCTTGATCGCCGCCATGTTGATGGTTCCGCCGGTGTAGACACCGGTCAGCATACCAGCCACCTTGTTGGCTTCATGGACATGGTCCTTGCAGAGGAAGTAACCGAGGACAACCGCGATGACGACGCCGGCCAGACCGGTGATCATGGCGGTGAAATGCCGGCCGATCTCCTTCTTGTTGAAGACGCAGCTGTACAGCATCAGTGGAATGGCCAACGGAACCATGGCCGTCGACAGGATGTTCTGCATGGCTGTGATTTCGTTCGGGAACAGACTGGCACCATTGATCTTGATGCTGCCCAGGAGCATTCCGACACCGTACAGAACCATGATCGGACCGAGTTTACCCAGCCAGCTGTAGCGCTTGCAGAGGAAGATCGCAAGGGCAGGGGTGACCAGGAAGAACACGGTCAGGAGGAAATAGTTGAGGATGTCGATGAAGGTTACGCGATGGTTCTTCTTGATGACGTTCACCAGACCGGTCAGGGTGACATCCGTCGCATCGTCTTCGATGTAGATGCCTTTTCCAGCATTGATGATCTCTTTGAAATCCGGATCGTCCGCATTCTCTCCGGTACCGACGATATAGGTGAAGATATGGCCTTTCGCGGCTTTCTTCGCGGCTTTCTTCGCGGCATCGATCTCTTCACGGGTCATCTTTTCCCGATCCGTCAGGATGATGATGCCGTTCTTCACGGCACCGGTTTCCCATTTGATCCTGGAGGAACATTCTTCGATGGTACGAGCGATGCAGTTCCCATCTTCATTGGCTTTCGGAGGATTGCTGGTGATGAATTTCCGGACGGCGTCGAAGTCATCGGTCAAGGTGTTGATCATCGTCGCATTGCTGCTGGAGATCGCTCCGATCGTGACACGGGTGCTGCCCGGTGTGAAATCCTCCAGTTCCTTGAGAATCCGTATCCTGGCCTTGGCAACCGGTGAGTCGATCTTCTGGGATGAGGAATCGAAGGCGAGCATCAGCTGGATCTCTCTGGAATCATTCTGACGGCTGCTTTCGTCACTCTCGACCGGAGAAGCGAAGCCGACGATCAGGATGGCGTAGACCAGACAGAAGATCGAACAGATGAACCATCCGTTGGTGATCGTGAATTTCGGGTTCAGGCGTTTCTTCGGGAATTCTTGCCCTTTCTTCTCGGCCTTCTTCTTCCGTTGCAGACGGATCAGGCCGTAGAGCAGTACGAAAATGGGAATAGCCCACAGTAGATGGAGATATTCCGGGTGTGAAAATGATAACATGATGTTATATTGGTTTAGAGTTTGTCACATTGATGTGAAATAAGTACGAAAGGTACGACTTTTTTCCGACAATCATACTTCTCAAGGATATTCCTATCTTTGCAGTTTCAAGGAGAAAACTGATGAAAACTATAGAAGTCGTTGCAGCCGTCATCATGGACGGAAACAAAGTGTTCGCTACCCAGCGGGGGTATGGCGAGTTCAAGGACGGGTGGGAATTCCCCGGTGGCAAGATGGAAAAAGGGGAAAGCCCGGAGGAGGCGCTCCGTCGGGAAATCCGGGAGGAACTGGCGACCGAAATCGCAGTCGGGGAACTGCTGGAGACCGTCCAGTACGATTATCCGGACTTCCATCTGACCCTCCATTGCTACCGCTGTTCGGTCGTTTCCGGTCGCTTGACCTTGCTGGAGCACGAAGCGGCTCGCTGGCTCACGGCTGACCAGCTCCTTTCCGTCGATTGGCTGCCGGCGGATCTGGATCTCGTCCGTCATCTCCAGCAGTCGCTGCAGTCCGAGTGCTAAGGGAGCGCTTCGACTTTGGACACCCCGATGTTCCGGATCGCGATCTTGGTCGGCTGACCGGTATAGCTGATGGTAGAGACTCCGACGCAGCTGCCGCTCAGGATGCCGTAGACCTGGACCTTGATCTGGGAAGAACCGGTCGCGTCGGTTTCCGCATTCTCGCAGGAGAGTCTGAACGCATCGATGGCAGAGACACCGGTCGCTGAGGCCTCAAGTCGGTCCGCGACTCCTTCCAAGATGATGCTGGAAGTGCCTGTCGCCTCAGCTTCGACCTTTCTGGCACGGAGATTCTTCAGGTCAATGGTAGAGACTCCTGTCGCGGAAACTTCTATTTCGTCGGCATAGATCGGTCCGTCGGAGACGATCTCGCAGTTTCCTGTCGCAGAAAATTCCTTCAGCTGACCGGGAGCGATCCGCAGGTGGATCGGCAGCGTCCTGACGATCCAGCCTCTCTTGATGGAGAAAGAAAGTTCTCCTTCATCCTCCTCGTGTTTCACGTATTTCAGAACAGCCTTGTCGGCTTCCAGGAGTGCCTTGCCTTCCGGAACCTTACTGTCCAGCAGGACCTTGTAGGTGCTCTGGACGGAAAGTGAATGGCAATCCGGCTGGAATGAGATTTCTTCTGTAGCGGTCACGCCTTCCGGCTGGATGACCTGCCCGGGCTTGCAGGCCGTCAGGGCCAGCAGAGCGGTGGAAATGAGTAAAATGGTTGTCTTCATGGCTGTAAAGGTAAGTGATTGTTTTGAATTTCCGCACAAAAGTTTCTCGTGCTCTTCATCTATTTCAATCAGCCCGAAGAATCTCAGGAAGAAAGGCAGTAGTTTTCCTGGGGTTCAGCGTATCTATCGGCTGTCTTTCACCGTAATCTGGCAGGTCTGCCGATTTCCGGAACTATGGTTCTCGAGGAAGACTTTGTTGAGGATATAGTCGAGGCAGGCCAGCGTGTGTTCCCGTGCCTTGGGTTTCAGCTGACATTCCCAGATGACCACGACATTCCAGCCTAAGCGGTGCAGGGCCTGATAATCTTCCTCGTCCCGCTGCCTGTTGCGCGCGAACTTGGCGGTCCAGAACTCGACATTGGATTTCGGAATCGTGTGGTACCTGCATCCCTCGTGCGCATGCCAGAAACAGCCGTTGATGAAGATGACGGTCCTGTATTTCCGCAGCACCAGGTCCGGAGAGCCCGGGAGCTTCTTCTGGTTCAGCCGGTACCGGTAGCCCAGCCCGAACAGGTACTTCCGCACGATGAGTTCCGGCTTCGTGTTCTTGCCGCGAATCCTGGACATGCACCTGTGGCGCTGCTCCGGTGTCATCTTGTCTGCCATCTTCCTTGCTTTCCCCGCAAAGATACCCCGTTCCCCCGAAACTGTCAAGGGGCTTAGGTCAATGATGTCGTCCTTATCCTCTTCAGGTTCGTTCCCATCGACCTGACATTATAGCGCAGAAACGTTCTTGGTTCGGAAGGATTCCTTGGCCTTGCGGACATACAGCCGGATGATGACCGCCGGCAGAATGCCGGAGTTCGCAAACTCTCTGGTCTTTTCCGGGAACTTGTAGAGCGCCGTAGCCAACAACCATGCGACGGCCATATTGACATAGTAGGGAACCGGGCCGAGAACCTGCCCATGCCCCGCTGAAGGAGTCTTGCTGAACTCGTACTCAGAGATGATCCGGTCATAGTTCAGGCGGCTGATCCGCTCGAAGACCGCATCGATATAGTCTTCCGTGAGGAAATGAGCCAGGGACATGATCAGCGCGAATCTCACCTCGAATTCCTTCTCGGACTTGAAATAAGGTTGCAGGAACTCCCACGTCTCTGTCCTCTTCTTCACGCACCACTTGGCATCCGAGCAGATGCTGTCGCACACCGCCCAGTTGTCTATCGCCGGGATGAAATCACGGAACTTGTCCAGTCGCTCTTCCAGGCTGCACGGCATCCTGTTGAGGAGCATTCCCCAGATCATCTTTTCTTCGTAAAGAAGACCGTACCGTGCATCTTCAAGAAAATGCTTCCTGAATTCCGGAATCATCGCCTCATGTCGGCCCTCCTTGACGATCTCTTGCGCGAGCTTCTTCATTTCCGGGATATGGAGCCCCAGAACCTTTACTCCAGGAAGAGGATTGATGATCCTGATGTGGCCATGGCGGTATCTCTCGTCGGCAAGAAAGCGTTCGGAGATATGTGGGGTCAATAATTCTTCAATCATACTTCTTTACTTTTCAGTTCCGCCTGTATCTTCTTGGGAAGCTTCCGGACCACTTCTTCATAACTGTGCCGGATCAGTTTCCGCACAAGTTCATCGGGCAGCGAACCGCTCAGATCCAGCTGGATCCAATACTTCTTGTTGCAATGCCAGGCCGGCTCGATCTCCATCCATTCCTCCTTCAGCTCCGCCGAATATTCCGGATCGCATTTGAGCGCATACCTGCCCTCCGGCCGGGTGCTGATCATCGCGAAGATCTTCCCCTTGATCTTCCAGGTCATGACATTGTCGTCGAAAGGGAAGACCTGCTCGGCAAAGGGCAGGCTCTCGCAATAAGCTATGAAAGATTCATGAGTCATGGTTACCAGGTCTTTGCGATGGATAATCCTTCCTTAACTGCTTCCGCAATTTTCAGGTCAATGGTTTCAGGGGTGCTGTAGTCCATGTTCTGTGCTGAGATGACCGTCAGTTCGCCGAGCCCCCAAAGATGGCTGAGCGCCTTGAGGTAAGGCGTGGCCTGCTCGAGCGGAGAGCCCGTGCTGATGTTCATTCCTCGCGTGGTGATGTACAGCATCTTCTCGCACCTGCACAGCCCGACGCATTCCTTGTCCGTACTGGCGAAGGTGATGTTGAAGAGAGACATGTTCTCGAAGAAGACTTTGAGGATGCTCGGGAAGCTCATGTCCCAGAAAGGAGCCGCGATGACGATCCTGTCCGCCTCGGCGATTCTCCGGGCCATGGCGACCAGTTCATCCGGCACATAAAGCTCGATGTTACGCTGGTGAAGGATGTCCCGGTCCACCGGCTGGAAATCAGATTTGTCCAGATGGATGGTCTCGACTTCGTAGCGACTGGCCAACTCCTTCATGATCGGAGCGGCGATCCTCTGAGTGCGGGATTCCTCGCGCATGCAAGCATTGATATAGATCAGTTTCTTCATTGCCATAATGATTTCTTATCAGAGCAAAGTTAGCCAAAATGGGCAGAATTTCGCAGGAAGAATTTGTCTTTTTGCTAGTTTTGGTTGCGATGGGTTGTTCCTGCTTCGTTGCCCTCGCAATCAGGTCGATCAACTTCATGGTGACTGGCTTGCCGTTCAGATGGTGCTCCGGAAGAAGGTCGCTGATATTCCAGCGATATTCCTTCAGCTCTTCCTCAATATCCGGTGACAGGCTGAAAACCATGTAGGTCTGATGTTCTTGAGTGTGGGCTTGTTCCTGTTTATTTGCAGGATAGCCTTCTTCAATCAATTGAGACCGGGTATAGATTTGGGGACTGTCTTTTTCATTGACCTTAAAGAGCTGTTGATGCTTTCCATGGTAGAGAAGGATGTACCGGGCTTCTATCAGATTCCTGTTAATGTCGACGATGCCTCTCTTTCCGCCTGTTCTGACATTATATTTCAGATTATTCAGAATCCACTGAAGATGAGCATCATTCTTATAGTACCCGACAATGATTGTAGTCTCGTCAGGGAAGACACCGCGGTTACCGTCAATGGTCTCCGGAAGAACTGCTTTCAGAACCGGCGGCTCTGTTGGTTCCTTGTCGGTTTTCGAGGTCTTCGGATAGTAGATGTCATATTCATGGAATGCCATTTTCTCCCGTGCAGAACAACGATTCATGAAATGCTCTCTGATATCAGTCAGAAAGCGATGAAGTTCCTTCGAATCCTCTGTCCAGTGCCCAGGTCTGATTCGGAATGCGCCCAGTCCAGGAATGATCTCGTGATAGCCTTGGATCTGTCTGTTTTCTGTTCCTGGGTAAATCACATAGGCTCCGCTGGTCCTTCTTATGGCATCTTTGTAGGCATGCATCTTGAGCAGATCAGCACGCTTGTATATTCCTTTCTCCTGGTCTTTCTTTTCCTCATCCAAGTATTCGGAAGATGCATCTTTGTCTTCTAACAGGATCCTGTCCAGACGGTATTTGGCATCGAAATGAATATGAGTGATCAAGTCTTGTTCCTCCGCCTCATCCTCCTTGATGTTTCCCGGCCAGATGGATAGGGTATAGTCCGGTCGCATTGACATGGTCCAGCTTCCTGATTTTCCGACTGTATTCTCCTCTTTTGAAGGCTTTTTGAATGTTCTGTTATAGTAGAATGCAACATTGAGCTTTCGACAACTGGTCATTTGAAAGCCGTGAATGACTTTCATTCGTCCTTGCTTGATATCCAGGTCAATGGTGTCGTTTGTCCGGGTGAGCAGTGCTGCTTTGTCTACCGGATCAATGTTGAAGAAACCGGAGATCAGTTCAACCAACTTGAAGAACAGCCAATACTCATAAAGAGTCGCAATGTTCTTCTTGCCGGCTTCATAGACATTTTCACCGCCAGTCCAGTTGAGTTTCGCAGCCAGATCGAATAGTAACCAGACTTGGAAGATTTCTCGGTAACCTTCTTTTCTCTGGAGAACAGGGCTGTTCATATTGAAAACGCTAGGCATGGAAATGCCTCTGAAAAATTGCGTTTCCAGATATCCTGACAAAATTTCCAATGTTCCTGCGGCTTCTGCCTTCAGCCTGCTTCCAGCATTCCGATGTCTCATCAGGTCCGTGCAGAAAGCGGAGAATGCGTTCAGTGCAAACTTGATGAACTGGTTTTCCGGAACATCGACCGTATCTTTCTTGTATTCTATGTCAATGGTTCTCGGAATGCTGTTCAGCCCTTCAGCTATCTGGAAACCGGAAGGTAGGGGAATACGGTCAGAGGAAGAGGCGAACTGGTTGATGTCCTTTCTGGAAAGTCTTTTGACGGCCGTTATGTCTTTCGAGCATCTCGCATCTGTCCATTTCTTGACCGGATTGGAGACGATTTTATGAATAGCTTCCGCGAACCCATCACTTTCAATGATGGATTTGATGAAGGCGAATCGTTGGTAAAGACTCTCGGAGGAAGTATTCTCATCTATTTCCAGACTTTGGGTGACCGGAGCACTCTGCTGGAGTACAAGATCGGTATAGTAGTCAGCAATATCTTCAAGCATCTGCCTGTAATCATGCTCATAGTCTGTCTTGACGCTGCGGATTTCAAAGCCTATCTTGCCGCAGCGTTCTCGTGTCGCGATGTTCACGATGTTCAGGGACAGATGACCGACATATATTCCAGTATTGATGAAGCCTTCGCAAGGGTGTCTGTCGGAATGATGGAAACGGATGATTTCATCTTCCTGCTCAAACTGATACTGTCCATCACTGCTTGAAAATTCATAGGTATAGCTGCAACCCTCTAGAAGATGCCATTTCTCTTGCCCGATGATCGGGGCCTCTTCCTCAAACAAAGTGTCCTTCCCTGTATTGTTCTGAGGATAGATTGATAATATGGCTTCTTTTCCTTGTAGGGTTACCGGTATTTCCAGATGATTCAGAGGTCTCATGACAATCAAGCTTCAGCATAACTGGTGAAACCATTGTTCTGGGCAGCCTCATACATCCGCCAGATCTTGTCGGCAGTCTCTTTGTATTTAGCGTCTTGGACCTTCTCTTTATTTATGGGAATGCTGTCTTCAGTATTAAAACATAGATTCCAGAGTTTTTCCAGTACCGGAGTGAGTTTCTTTCTTGAGCCATGAAGCTTCGGCAACAGTTTCTGTACGATGGCCGCATCGATAATCTCCTGTTCGCTCATCTTGCTTTGAGTATCATCATTATTGGATGCCTGGCTGATGAACCGGAAAATCTCAGCTGCAGAACGGTAGCCGAATTCTGCATTGACGGTTTTCAGTTCTTTGAAGAAGGCTTTGAATCCATCTTTTGCAGTATTGCTGATTTTCATTTCCTTGGAACGGGATTTTTCTACGAAATCCTTTGCCATGTCGGCACCTTTACTTACAATGCTTTCAGGATGAATTTCTTTGACATCATCGAGGAAATCACTCATCTCCTTTTCTGAAATCTTGAATTCAATCACATTTGCCCTGTCGAGGACTTTCGGAGAGAACATGTATGTGGTCTCATCGACATTGATGGTGCCGATGATAAATAGGTTGTCCGGAAGACCAATGGATTTGGGAACTCCACCTTTTGCTACGCTACCGTCCCAGAGCGCGATTTCCTCGTGGCTCTCCATGGCTGAAAGGAAGTCTGCGAAATACCGTTCCACATAACTCATGTTCATTTCATCCAGAATGAGGAAATGAGGCTTATCCTTATCTTTATTTGCTTCCATCAGCAACTGGAGCACTCCACTCTCCGGAAGAATATAGCTGTCCTGTTTCAATGCATTCGGAAAACCCAAGAGAGGTTCACGGTTCGTCCAGTCCGCTCCTACGCTGACGACGCACATCTGCTTTTTCTTGTCTTCGACCAGAGCACTGGCAAAGGCCAGGACCAGTTGTGTCTTGCCGGATCCAGCCAGACCGCTGAGAATCAGGAACCGCTTCGACATCAGTGAAAAAGCGAAGCGTTTGATTAACGAATCCGAGTAGATAAGACCGGTGGCTTTGATGAGGTCAATGGTTTTGGACAAGGAGAAAGTAACAGTCTGATTTTCAATCGTGTTGTTTTGTCCCATTATATACATAAGGAATTTTTGATATTTCTTTAATGCAGAAGAATAATAATTGTTTCCTTTTATATTTTTA
>RCNH01001020.1_pt1 | contig 10324 bp, 7 predicted proteins | sample 2041161 | NCBI WGS metagenome assembly RCNH01 (sample SAMN09708215, study PRJNA481090) | Feces metagenome, whole genome shotgun sequencing project. | biome: feces | host: Leptonychotes weddellii | place: Antarctica: Sion Island | collected 2010-03-01
TAGAATAACCTAGTTAAATTTTATCATAAAAAATATCTAGATTCAAATACAAAAAATCTAGAATTTGACTATTTCTAAAGTGTTGATTTCAACAAGCTCTTGAAGCTGTAATATAAAGAGAAAGCCACCTGCCACACACGACGTGCAGCAGGTGGCTTTTAAACAGATGCTTATTCCGGGCAGGGAATGCTCTGCTTTGTTATAATTTGAGCCTTATATTCACGCAAATATTTGAAGGGAAAGGGAAGAACCGTCCAGCCAGAAGAAAATACAAAGTCCACAGCTAGCATAGGCAGAAGAAACTGCCTCAGAGCAGTGCAGTCAGAACCATCACAGGCAGTTAACTTCCGGACACGACAGGCGTGTGGAAATGTAGTTTGCAGAGACTCGTTTTTGTTGCCGAAAAAGAAGAAGATAGATTTCTTCTCCTGGTACCAGCGAATGTCCAGTGTGCCGCCAAAGTAGGTTTCAAAATTCTTTTTTGTCTGATTCCATTACCAATGCGCGTGCCAGTTTGTTCCCAATAGTACAGATTGATTTTTTGCCCGGCAGAACTTCTCAGGTTGATAGCCCGGCGGATCTCTTTTCGTGGAGCTTGACTGCCTAGTGCCTCCAGACTGTTTAGAATTTTCTGATAGGTAGATTGTTGCTTTTCCGGTTCTGCAGCGCAGAGTTCTTGTGCCAGATTCTTTATGGGAAGTACGTCCAGCGGGGTCCCGCCTATTGTAGCATGCAAGGCTTGTTCCAACTGCTCCATATTGGGAAGCGTATATCGATCAGTTTGTTGAATTTTGCAGATAGGAGCATTTTCCAGATAAACCAAACCGTCTATTAGACGATCACGTTTGCCATATGCATTTAAAAATGCATGGGTCAGTTCGAGCTGAATGCTATCCCGATGGGGGCTATCAGACTGCCAGTGGTCAAACTGCATTTGTCCATCTGGCTGAATAGTGAGCCGGAAACAGTGAAACAAACTCGTGTTCGGTTCGTCTTCCGCGGATACGAAATGAATCGGCTCAGACAGGTTCAGTTTTGTCCACGGATACATATGAATAGCTCCATGATAGATATCCAGTTTGATGGCAATTTCCAACAGGACTTTCCTTAAAGCCGCATCGTCTGTGTCTTTGCGGGAACCTGTAATCTGAAAGTCTTCTACTGTGACATGCTGGAGCACATATCCGGGGTGTGCGGACTCATGCGGATCAGGCAGATTTTGAAAGGCATACCAGTCACGATTATGAATGATACGCAGAACGACACTGCCAGGAACAGGAGTATCCGTTAAAGCATGTACATGACTGTGGTGTTCTAGCTCATGCTGCAGGAGAGAAAACAGACAAGCAGAATCGGAATTCTGAACCTTATCTTCCAGATAAAAAGAAACGTTGGTAAGACGCTTGCGGGTTTCTGCCAAAGTGTCAGGCAGTTGATGAAGATCCGGGATGTAATGCTTGCTTTCACAAATGGAAAGGGGAGAAAGAGCCATATAAGAAGAAAGGGCTTCTGCGACATCTTTTCGATAGCGGTGTAGGATGCCTACTTTACATGCACGATAGTTTTCCAGAGAGTCAAAGCACAAAAAAGGCAGCGTAGATTTCCGCTTAGGGTTTAGTGCGCGATTTTCGTAGCGAGGTAGTGCTGCCGGGTCAGAGTCCATGGCTCTGCGCAATGCGCCGGTGTCTGGATCAAATACGTATAGGGGATGATTGGAGGCGTTTTGTCCTTTGCGGAGTAGGGTAAAAGGCTGCATCTTCATGGTAAGCTCTAAATTCTTGTTGAATTGCAATTGCAGCATGGAGAAGAACTGCGGACCCTTTTGGGCGCTCTTACTGTTTTTAATCTGGTAATAGAGCTTTCCCTGTACATTGGAATAGGTGGCATAGTCATCCAGAAGAACCGGTAATGCATTACTGAGTAGTTGTGCAAGTTCGTTCTTAGGCAGAGTTTCCGGAGCAATCGGCTGTACCGCTACAGCGGAATCTATCTCTTCCGCCTTCTCTTTAAGAAGCGGCAAAGGATTCTTTCGCAATTCATTCGAAAAGAGGGCATAACACGAATTCCCTTGCTGATACACAACTGCCTTGCAGCGGCCTAGCTGACGAATCGTATCTACAAGAGGACTTTTGTAGTAGTTTCCCTTATCCTTGTGAATGTGGAAGATGATAAAATCTTTTCGAATAGCCTCATAATGAAACTGGATATCCATTTGGTTTGTCAGCATTCTAATTCCTCCCGCAGCAATTCGATGGCTTCCGGGTTCAGTGTGTTATCCTCCCGAATAAGACCGGTAATCTCCACAATCTCCATGTCGGAAGAACAAGTGGACTTGGATCCCTCGGAATAGAACAAATTAATGATATAAACACGCTTACCGTGTAGTTGATGTAGCTTGTTTCTGCATTTTTCTCGCATCTGGTCTTGATTCATGTGCATATTAGATTTCCAGTGTTTAAAATCTACATATACGGAATCATTGATTTTATAGTCGAACAATGCAAAACAGGCGGGGGCATCCATTTCAAGCAAGGAAATGCCCAGTTGCTGTTCCAGAATAAATTTTCCGGCAACTTCGCCTAGTGCTCCTTTATAAATGTTATGGAATAATGCAGGACTTAGGATATAATCACAATCTTGGAAAGCGGTGGCCCAACCCTGCTGAGAAAAGTACGCTCGCATTCCAGGATAAGCAAGAATCTTTTCCAGACGTGCATCCGATGCACTGACTTCCATATGACATCCATCCGAACAGCGTTTCTGCAATTCCAGAGAATTTTCGGTATCAGACAAGTAGATATCGGAAAATCACCTTTTTGTGTGTATAAATAAGACGGCTTATGTGCCAATGCAGGGATATAGTAGCAGCGAATGATGGGATTCTTTTCCCAGTCTTCTCTTGTTGCACAAGGAATGCGCAGAACAAGATCCCGCAAATCCTTCCAGAGCTGTACACTATTGGGTGTCCAGTCGTTGGACAGCATTTGTAAAATATAGCGCGATTACCCTGGGTAGCGATGCGTTCTGCAGTATTGCGAATCGTTCTTCCGACAAGCTTTCTTTGGACTGAGGACACAAGGCAAGCAGAGACTGCATTTCAGGGTAAAGAGTGCTGCCCAGCAGACAGACCGGATCAAGGAAATTCACAACATCCTGTGTGGTTAGAATGTGTACGATCTGCGGCTTCTGGAAGGTGCGGCAAATGCGTCCCACGGCCTGCACGATATGGCGTGTAGCTTGACGGCGAATGCTTTCCATTTCTTTCAGGGAGATGTAGTCAGACTGCGAGTTAGAACCAGTCATGTGGCGGATACCATTTTTGATGAGACAATCCAATGTGTTTGCAGAGATTTCATTGTTTTGGTATAAGCTCTCCATTTTCGTGCAGAAAGCAAATAACTCCTTGCGGGTAAAAGGCGCATTACCGAAGCGGTTTTCGATCAGATTTGTGATATCCCCCAAATACAGCGCATCCATATCTTTTTTGGAATAGCGAGGATCTTCTGCACCATATACAGAAGGCAAAGAAACCAGAGAAAGATTTTCGGGAACAGGATACTGTAGGTTTTGACCTTCACCAAGCGTATTGTAACTGGAAAAAAGAAAAATCTTTTCACCGGCACTCAAGCGGCCGCGCAGGTTTTCTTTGGCATTTTCAAAAGCATCTCCGCTCTGCAGCACGAGCAAATCTGCCTTGCAATCCGGAGCAAGAATTCGGCCCATACGAAGAAACTGCTGCTTGAAAAAGTCCAAATCAAATTCAGCTTTTCCGGATTGCGGAAGCGCTTCATTCAAACACAAAAAAGAGTGAATCTCAGGATGACACCAAAAGGTTCTAAAAGCAGAAAGAATATTACAGTAGCACTTACTGTAATATTGGTTGTCACCAGGAAAGTTTCCCAATTTTGTTACGCAGGAATGGAGCATCTTTTTCGGTAAAATTTTTTGCAGACGCTCTTCTATGGGTAAGCCGAGAAAATCGTGGTCTACAATCTCAGACTGTACCTGAATCTGGCCCTCCTGATAAGTCGTCCAGCAAACCTGCAGTTCGTCCTGAATATGGTCCTGAACGAATGCGGGCAGTTCTTGATAGAACGGTCCAAGTTCCTCTTTCAGATAGGTGAGGTCATAGTTTCCGGTTACAGTAGCAAGCGCAGCAGTAGCGGATAGACCGATGACCTTTGCGTGGCTTGCCAGAAAAAGTATGATGTTTTCCGGCGTAGTGGACATTTGAAAATAATGAAGTTCTGTCTTGCTCTGGTGCTGGTCATCATCTGCAAATTCAAACAAACGGAACCCATTGGCATAAAAAGAAAGGTCCGGGGTTGTGACAGAAGTGTGGTGTTCAGAATAACGTGTGTTACTGATTTCGGACAGCATCATGTCAATTTGTGCCTCGCGCAGACCAAATTCCTTATAAATGGTGCGGAACATGGCATGAATCCGATTTGGGCATCATTCCGATGCTGCAGATATTCCTTTTTTGTGTCAAAATGAATGACAGCTTGTTTTCTGCCGTCATCCTTTACACAATGAATATGGGTTTTATTCCCATGCAGGACCGTATGATAGGATGTATCGTGAAAGAGAAAATTACGATTGGAATCCGTTACAGATTTGCAATATGACCTGAACGTTTTGCATACGGTCGGCATGGTAGCAGCGCTGCTGATCTTCAATGGAATGTTCTGGATTTAAAGCTTGTAGATAATGACGCTCATCGGCCCATACAATTCGGAGGGGCTGAATATTTGCGTAATGCTTAGTCAGAATACGATTGCCACACAGATCGAATTTATAGTAGTCAAAGGAAACAAGGTGATTGTCATCAATTGCCTGATAAAGTTTTTCTAAGGTTTCTGGTAGCTGCGAAGAAGGAAGCAGGCAGGATCTGGTTTGCAAACGATTGCGCAGTCGACGCATATCGTAATGCGATAATAAAATTTCCATCTGTGTTAGTAAGTCCTTCTTTTGAGAAGAGGATAAAAAAGGGCTTGCGGATATGGAGTCGAACGCCAGTCGCGCTTCATTTAACCCAAACTTTGGTCGAATTAGACGATAACTGAATTGATTATGAGAGCCGGGGTGAACTTCCAATTTGAAAGGGAGAACATGCGTATCACATAATTGCTGTAGGCTCTGTAGACTATTACGAACACCTGTTTCCTTTATAGGATAGTCAGGATGACGATTGTTTAACTTGTCCTGTATATCCTGAAGTGTTAAAACGTGTGTGCAATCTGTTTCCTCTTTTAGAATTTTTAGTAAATAAAAAAGATGTAATGCACTCATTCAAACAACCCCTTATGCAGTTTATATTCTTTTATAGCATAACAAAAAAGATCTGCTTGTCATGAATTTAATAGAAAAGTGCTTCAGAGTATAGAAAAACTATGCGGAGTATAAGACAGGTGTGCTATACTATATCAGCGTGGATGTGTTAGAGGATTAGCATAAAAGAAAAGTGCGGGGTATAGCATGAATCTATTTGCAAAATTAAAAAACTTTATTTCACCACAGGCCGTTACACTTACCGTGGGACAGGAGATGGAAATTCGTGAGCTGATGGCCCGTGCAAAGACGGCGTCAGCAGCTTTGGAGAATCAGTATGTCACGCGAGAAAAAGAGCAGGATCTGCAGACATTGTGGGCAGATTGCGTACAAAAAATTGATACATACCATGTGCCGATGCAGCATCCTTTGTCGGTAGAAATTGATGTATTTCGCTCATTGTATAAAGGCTTGCAGGATTCGATTGAAATGCAAAACCAGCAATGTCTTGCAAAGGAATGTGCCGATTGCCAGACGCTGTTTTCGAATATTGACGGCAAACAATTGGATACCCAGCAGCAGAGCGTGGTGGTGTGCGATGAAAACAGAAATCTGGTTGTCGCAGGAGCAGGCAGCGGAAAAACGCTTACCATTGCTGCAAAAGTAAAATATCTTTGCGAAGTGAAGAAAATCCGACCGGAAGATATCTTGCTGATCGCGTTTACAAAGAAATCTGCAGAGGAGATGACCGAGCGCATAGCAGGGAAGCTGTCAATTCCGGTAGATGCGTCTACTTTTCATAAATTGGGTTTGGGAATCATTACACAAGCAACTGGGAAACGACTGGAAGTGCTGGACCAGTTATCCGATTTTGTACGGCAATATTTTGAAAAAGATATCATGCAGAATCCCCAAGCCATCCAAGACCTGATGGAGTATTTTGCATATTATCTGAAGATGCCTGCAAACCTGGAGAAGTGTTCGTCGCTAGGGGAGGCCTATGAGAAGGAAAAGGCCGAAGATCTGGAAACGCTAAAAAGTAAATATCAAAAGCGAAAATATGTTGAAGCAAGAGAAGAATCCCGGCAATCCGAAGTACGTACTCTAAAAAATGAAAGAGTCAAGAGCCTGGAAGAGGTGATGATTGCTAACTTCCTATTTTTGCACGGCGTAGCATATGAGTATGAGCGACCCTATCCCTTTGCAGGGGGAGACCTAACCAGAAAAGCGTATCGCCCGGATTTCTACTTACCAGAATATGACATCTATATCGAACACTTTGGCATCAATCGCACAGGAAGATTGCCCTGGCTGTCTCCCATTGAAGAGAAAAAATATCAGGAAGAGATGCAATGGAAACGCCAGCTTCACCGGAAAAATGGGACAACTTTACGAGAAACCTACTCCTACTATGTACAGGAAGGCCGTTTGCAAGAAAAACTGGATGAACTTCTGCAAAAAGAAGGCGTGCACTATAAAAAAGTGGATTTTGCAGAGGTATTCCAAACGACATATCTTTCCAAGTCCGAAAAGTATGTCTCAGAATTCATGAAGCTATGCTGCACATTTATTACTCTCTTTAAGTCCAATGGGTTCCAACGGCAGCAATTGAAAGATTATATTACATCCCATAGTGGTCTGCTGCAGAGTTTGTTCTTTTCCAATGTCCGCACGTGTAAGTTCATGAAAATTATGGATCCGCTGCTGGAGGCCTATGAAAAATATTTGACGGAGCAGCAAGCGGTGGACTTCTCAGATATGATCAATCAGGCGGCAGAATTTGTAGCGGGAGGATGCGACATTCAGCCGTATAAGTGGATTATCATTGACGAGTTTCAGGATATCTCTATGGCACGCTATCGCCTGGTACAATCCATTTTGGCACGGACGGGGGCAAAACTGCTCTGCGTGGGAGATGATTGGCAGTCCATTTATCGTTTCGCGGGCAGCGACCTTGCACTTTTTACGAACTTTGAGAAGTATTTTGGCCCGGCGGCAATCATGCGGCTGGAAAAGACTTACCGCAATTCTCAACAGCTGATTGACCAGGCAGGAGCCTTTGTTATGCGGAACCCGCAGCAGCTGCGAAAGAATCTCCGATCTGCAAAATCTTTGGATTACCCGATTGCATTTATGTCCTATCATGGAGAGGCAATTCCCACTTTAGAGCGAACTCTGCGCAAGATTATTCATGATAATGGTCCGGAGGCATCGATTTTGCTATTAGGACGTACGAATTATGACATGGAGATGCTGACAGAGTCGAACTTGTTTACGATCAATCGAATGGGAAAGTGTGTTTACCGGAAATCTCCGCAGACACCGATTCGCTTTTTATCGATACATAAGGCAAAAGGATTGGAAGCGGATAATGTGGTACTTCTGAATTTTAAGAATACAACCTTGGGATTTCCCAATCAGGTTATGGATGATCCGGTCTTGGATTTTGTTTTGACCGAACCGGAGGCATACCCATATGCAGAAGAACGGCGTCTACTTTACGTGGCATTGACCCGGACCCGAAATCGAGTGTTTGTCCTGGTAGATGCGGAGCACCCTTCCGAATTTCTGGAGGAATTTTCTTCTTCCAAGTCTGTGTTCATGCAGAAAGAAAAGCAGCAGGAGAAAAAAGTGGTTTTGTGTCCGCTCTGCAAAACAGGACATTTGGTACGCAAGAAAACCGCGAACGGATACAAAGATTTTGTGGGATGCAGTAATTACCCGCGGTGCCAGTTTAAGGTGCAGGACCTATCCGTATTGTGGGAGCCTCGCTATTGCCCCAAGTGTGGTGGGCTGATGGTCCGGCGAAAAGGAAAGCGTGGCTGGTTCTATGGATGCTCCAACTATCCGCTGTGTGAGTATACGGAACAGCAAAAATCAGAAACATAAAGTACAATACAGTGTAGAATGATAAAAATGATGCTAAAGGATGATGAAGAGGAATTCTGTTGGTATGAAAGTATTGATTTGCGATGATGATTTGAATTTCTTACAAGAAATTAGTGGTTTGGTCAGAAAATTCAGCGATAAAACGAGGTTAAACTGGCAGATTACGGCAGTAGGAACAGAAGCTGAGCTGCAAACATTAGATTATGCAGGCTTTGATATGGCGCTTCTGGACATCGACATGGTTGGAATGAGTGGATTGGATGTAGCATATGAAATAAGAAAATGGCGTCAAGATACAATTATTATTTTTGTAACAAATTATGTTGAATATGCGCCAGAAGGATACGAAGTTCAAGCATTTCGATATTTGTTGAAATTGGAACTGAAAAAGAAGCTGGAATCGTACCTGCAGGAAGCAATCGAATGGTATAACAAACAACACCAAGCAATTTCATTTCAAATAAATGGAGAGGAATTTTCTGTTCCTGTAAAGAAAATTTTGTATATTGAGGCATATCGGCGTACTATGATTATGCACCTATTGGAAGAACAGGCTATATATCAATTCTATTCTACTATGGCAGAGTTGGAGCAAAAGTTGAATTCAGCGGGTTTTTTACGAATTCACAAAAGCTATTTGGTAAATATGGAGTATATCCAACAGATGCAAGCAGGACGAGTGGAGCTAAGTGATGGTACTGTACTTAGCGTAAGTCGGAAAAACTATGCCGAGATTAAAGAAAACTTCCTCATGTGGAGAGGAGAACATCGATGGGTGATATAATGACTCCTACGTGGTATATCAATGCTGCCCTGGTACTGTTAGAGTTTTGGGGATTTTTTCTGCTCATGGACACGTTTTTTCAAAGGAAACAAAGTGCAGCTTTTTTGGGGGGAGCTGCATGCATCAGTGCTGTTTTCATTTTATTGTTTGATTTACTATTTGGGGCGCATCTATGGAGTAAAGGCCTTTTTTTTGCGGTATTTTGGCTGGACATAGCATTACTGTATGAGGGAAAACAAAGCAAGAAAATCATTTGTATTAGTGCTTATTTTGTATGTTTATACTTGCTGGATGTATCTACGATGATCGCTGTACAAATTACTTTTAAAGTCTCAATGCTGGAGGTACTTCAAAACGATCTGCTATTCGGTTTAATGGCATTGTTTTCAAAAATATTTTTGTTGCTTCTGGTTTATTTTCTGGCGAAAGTACATCGGACGCGGCGGGAAATTTCAATTCCCATGAGGACATTGTTGATGCCCGCAATAGTGTTGTTATTGAGTTGCTGCGTGATGCTGGCCTGTGTGAAGTTAGCAATAGAGACAGACAGCATTTCAGCGACTGGAATGCTTGCCATTCTTTCGGGAATCGTATTGGTAGATTGGATGGCAATTTCCCAAGTAGGCTGGATTGAGAAATCTATTTCAGAAAAAAGCCAGCGCCAGCTGCTGGAGCAGAAACAAAAAGTCCAGATAGAGAGCATGGAGGCCTTGCAGGAAGCGTACATGTTACAAAGAAAGAATGCCCATGAGTTCAACCGGCATATTACTTTACTTTCTGAACTAGCAGAGCAAGGGAATTTGGATCAAATCAAACAGTATTTGGTTGCTATACAAAGAGACCAGACAAAGCGTGTACTGGCGATAAATACGCACAATATGATTATCGATACAGTTTTTAATCGATACTACTATGAAGCTCAAAAAAAAGAAATCGATATGAATTTTGTGGTGAATGATTTTTCGGATTTTTATATGCCGCCAGAAGAGTTGTCGGTTCTATTATCCAATTTATTGGAAAATGCGGTAGAAGCTTGCGAATATGTGAAAAATGCTCCTAAAATTCAGGTGCAGATGATTTATAATGCTCAAAAAAATGAAGTGTTTTTGTCCATTCGAAATACCTCAATGCCTGTTAAGATAGAGAATGGAAAAATAGAAAGTATAAAAAAAATACCATATGAACATGGATATGGATTAAGCAATGTCCGTGAGTTACTAAATAAATATCATGCAGAACCAATGTATCGATATAAAGATGGCTGGTTCCAGTTTACGACACTTTTTTCAATATAATACAGTTTGTAACATAATATGTATCTTATGTAACATGTTTATTGAAAAAATTAAAATTAGAAAATATCATACCCGGACAGGGTGG
>RCNH01001022.1_pt1 | contig 10299 bp, 8 predicted proteins | sample 2041161 | NCBI WGS metagenome assembly RCNH01 (sample SAMN09708215, study PRJNA481090) | Feces metagenome, whole genome shotgun sequencing project. | biome: feces | host: Leptonychotes weddellii | place: Antarctica: Sion Island | collected 2010-03-01
GCAAAAGAAGTTGTTGTAGCCAGTTGTGCAGTACTCTTTGGAGTTGGAAATGTTACTTCAGCAGCAGGAAGAGCTACATTAGTAAGTGTGTTAGGAAGTGCAGGGTTTGGAGCTTTGAATGCATACTGCTTAATGGTATTTTGTCTTTTGTATATTCCATGTCTTGCCACCCTTGCTACGATAAAGCGAGAAGCAGGAAATTGGAAATGGGTAGCAGGTATGGCGGGATTCCAGCTGATTGTTGCGTGGATTGTATCATTTGTGATTTTTCAGGTGGGAAGTTTGTTTTTTTAAATCATAAGGAAAAGGAGAAATGCTTGCATTTCTCCTTTTTTTCGTCTAAAATGTGTGTAAAGTATAGACATAGGAGATGATACAAAATGAAAAAAGATACAATTTGTGTACAAGGAGGATGGAACCCGAAAAGTGGTGAACCTAGGGTGCTGCCAATCTATCAAAGTACTACATTTAAATATGAGACCAGTGAAGAGATGGGAAAATTATTTGATCTGGAGGAAGAAGGATATTTTTATTCCAGATTGCAGAATCCTACCTGCGATATGGTAGCACAGAAGATCTGTGATCTGGAAGGTGGTTATGCAGCGATGCTTACATCATCTGGACAGGCAGCTACGATGCTGGCAGTTACAAATATCTGTGAAGCAGGAGATCATGTAATCTGTGCATCTAAAGTATATGGTGGAACATCCAATCTTCTTAGTGTTACCTTAAAGCGTTTTGGTATTGAGGCAGATTTGGTGGATCAGGATCTTCCTGCAGAAGAACTGGAAAAATATTTTAAACCAAATACAAAAGCAGTATTTGCAGAAACGATATCCAATCCTGCAGGGGTTGTTTTGGATATTGAAAAATTTGTAACATTGGCTCATACCCATGGAGTTCCTATGATTTGTGACAATACGTTTGCAACTCCTATTAATTGTCGTCCTTTTGAATTCGGCGTGGATATTATTACTCATTCCACCACAAAATATATGGATGGTCATGCCACATCAGTAGGAGGATGTATTGTAGATAGTGGAAATTTTGACTGGGAAGCAAATAAAGAACGGTATCCAGGTCTGACAACACCAGATGAATCTTATCATGGAGTTATCTATACACAAAAATTTGGAAAAGGTGCCTTTATTACAAAGGCAACAGCACAGTTAATGCGTGATATGGGAGCTTGTCAGTCACCACAGAATGCATTTTTAACAAATCTGGGACTGGAAACCTTACATCTTCGTGTTCCACGTCATTGCGAAAATGCGTTAAAGATTGCAAAATATCTGGAAAATCATGAAAAAGTAGCATGGGTAGAATATGCAGGGCTGGAAAGCAGTAAATACCATTCTCTGGCACAGAAATATATGCCAAATGGTGTTTGTGGTGTGTTGAGTTTTGGACCAAAAGGAGGAAGGGAAGGTGCTATGAGATTTACAAATGCCTTAAAATTGGTAAGCATTGTAACACATGTAGCAGATGCACGTTCTTGTGTTCTTCATCCTGCAAGTCATACCCATCGTCAATTAAATGATGAACAACTAATTCAGGCAGGGGTGCTTCCAGAATTGATTCGTTTATCTGTAGGAATTGAAAATGTGGATGATATTATAGAAGATTTGGACCAGGCACTGGCAGCAGTGTAAGATAGATAAACAAGGAAAGAAGGTAATTGGTGTGTTTCATAAAATTTTAGAAAATCTGCATCTGGATGCTATGGTGATCACAGATGCTTACAATATGCGATATATCAGTGGATTCAGAGGAGGAGAAGGAATCCTTTATCTCTCACAGACACAGAGAGTATTAATTACAGACTCCAGATATACAGAACAGGCAGAAAAAGAAAGCGATTTTACCATTGTAGAAGAACATAGTGGACATCGAAGAACAGAAATTTTAAAAGAGTGTATTGCAAAAGAAGAAAAATCAGATGAATTTCGCATGGGTTACGAAGATCAGGCGCTTCTTTGTTCTCAGTTCCATATGTTATCAGCAGGACTTCCTGTGACGGACTGGGTACCAGTAGAAAGTGCTGTTGATGATCTTAGAAGAGTTAAAACAGAAGAAGAGATTGTATGCCTGGCAAAAGCAGAGGAAATTGGAGACATTGCATTTAAGGAAATCCTTTCTAAAATAAAAGTTGGTATGACAGAATTGGAACTGGCAGCAGAATTAGAATATGCCATGAAAAAAGCAGGAGCAGAAAATCTCAGTTTTTCAACGATTGCAGCTTCTGGTCTGAATTCTTCTATGCCTCATGCTATTCCAGGGGAGAAAAAACTGGAAGAAGGAGATTTTATCACCATGGATTTCGGTTGCAAGTATAGGGGATATTGTTCCGATATGACACGTACTGTGGTTTTGGGAAAAGCTAATGACAGACAGAAAGAAATCTATAACGCAGTACTGGCAGCACAGCTGGCGGCTTTGGAAAGTTTGAAACCTGGTGTTACAGGAGCCAGTGTAGACAAGATTGCACGAGATAAAATCTCAGAATTAGGATTAGGAGACGTTTGTTTCAGTCATGGACTGGGTCACAGCGTAGGATTATTTATCCATGAAAGTCCAAGATTATCCCCACTGGATAATACGGTTTTACAGCCGGGAATGATCGAGACAGTAGAACCGGGAATTTATGTTCCGGGATTTGGAGGAGTACGTATTGAGGACATGGTTGTCATTACCGAAGATGGCTGCCGCAATCTGACCCACTCACCAAAGGAATTAATTGAGATTCCAGTATAAAATAAAAGAAAGGTATTGGGGCATGAGCAAAGAAAGTAAGAAGGCAAGTATTCAACGGGGGGATACAAGTCTTGGAATAGAGTTAGGATCTACAAGAATTAAAGCAGTATTGATTGATCAAAACCATGATACACTGGCTATGGGAAGTCATGAGTGGGAAAATCATCTGGAAAATCACATTTGGACCTATTCTCTGGAAGAAGTATATCAAGGGCTTCAGGCAAGTTATCTGGATTTAAAAAGAAATGTGAAAGAAGTCTATGGTGTTGTTTTGAAAACCGTATCGTCTATTGGATTTAGCGGGATGATGCATGGATATATGGTGTTTGATGAAAAAAAGGAAATTTTAACACCATTTCGTACATGGAGAAACAATATTACAGAACAGGCTACGAAAATTCTTACTCCTTTATTTGGTCAGCAGATACCACAAAGATGGAGTATTGCACATTTGTACCAGGCAGTTCTTAATAAAGAGAAGCATGTAAAAAATATTGCTTATATGACAACACTTTCTGGTTACGTACACTGGAAAATGACAGGAAAGAAAGTTTTGGGAATCGGTGATGCTTCGGGAATGTTTCCTATTGATTCAAAGATCAAAGATTTTCATGAAGAAATGATGAATAAATTTGATAATCTGATGAAAGAAGAGAATGTTTCATGGAAGATTAAAGAGATTCTTCCTAAAGTCCTTTGTGCAGGAGAAGATGCAGGGAACTTGACGCAAGAAGGTGCTTTATGGCTGGATCCAGAGGGAGATCTGCAAGAAGGTATTCCTGTTTGTCCGCCAGAAGGCGATGCAGGTACGGGCATGGTGGCAACCAACGCCATTGCTAAAAGAAGTGGAAATGTATCTGCGGGTACTTCTGTATTTGCCATGATTGTTCTGGAAAAAGCATTATCTAAGGTGTACGAAGAGATTGATCTGGTAACTACGCCAGATGGAAGTCCGGTGGCTATGGTACATTCTCAAAACTGTACCTCGGATTTAAATGCATGGATCAAGCTTCTAAAGGAAACATTGGAAACCTTTGGAGTGAAGGTAACCCCAGATGAATTGTATGGGACTTTATATCAAAAAGCACTGGAAGGAGATAAGGATGGAGGGGGACTTCTGCCTTATTGTTATGTATCAGGAGAGCATATTACACATTTTGAAGAAGGAAGACCGTTGTTTGTACGAGAACAGGATAGTAAGTTTACGTTAGCAAACTTTATGCGAAGTCACCTGTTTACAAGTCTGGGAGCTTTGAAAATAGGTATGGATATTCTTTTGAAAGAAGAAGGCGTGAAGGTTGACCGGATTTTAGGACACGGAGGATTTTTTAAAACACCTGTAGCCGGGCAGACTATTATGGCAGCAGCTATGAATGCTCCGGTTTCTGTAATGGAAACAGCTGGAGAAGGAGGCGCATGGGGAATGGCGCTGCTGGCTGCATATGCACAGTGGAAGAAACCAGAAGAATCTCTGGAAGATTATCTGGAGCAGAACGTATTTGCCCATGTAAAAAGTACAAAGATCTTACCAGAAATGAAAGATGTAGAAGGCTTTGAACAGTTTATGAAACGATACAGAAATGGTCTGGAAATTGAAAGAATGGCTGTTAGGACGATTTCATAAAAGAGACGCACCTATTTAGGTGAATATTTATAAGATAGTAAAAAAACGGCAACACTCCAGTTTTTTGAGTGCTGCCGTTTTTTGCTGTTTTATACAACTTTCAAATGTTGCGTGTTTCGTTGTAAATCATCCAAAAAGTTATTAAAATTTTAAGTAAAAGTTAGTCCAGTGCAAAAAAAGAAAGAAGACTGGAAAGCTGATGATTTAATACCAGCTTGTCAGGAAAATCTGTTGCTCGTAATAATGCTTCTCCGTATGGGAACAACCCAACCTTTTCAGGACCATGGCTATCACTGGATAAGACGATGGGATGGTTATAAAATCTGCACCATTTTAACATCTCTAAATCATTGGGCTTTGTATTTCCACGGTAACCGTCAGGAGAAAGGGAAGCTTCATTTAATTCTAATAGTACATGATATTCCTTTGCTGCCTGTACCAGTGTCTGATAATCTACTGGATATTTTACATCATCACAGTGTCCAATCAGTTTGACTTTTGGATGCTTCATAGCTTGAATATAAGCCTGGGTATTTTCTTCCTTTGTTCCGGGCGTGTGATTTTGCCGGTGCATGCTTGCAATTGCATAATCTAAATGAGATAAAATCTCATCATTAAGATCAACCGTGCCCTGACAATCCAAAATATTTAATTCAACGCCATAGAGGATTCGGACACCACATCGATATCGGGGTGCCATAAAAAGGCTTCGGAAATAAGATGAAGTTCCAGCTGCTATAGTGGCTGGACCGTGATCTGTAATTCCGATCATATCCAGTTTGTGATCATAAGCAGCCTTTGCCATATCTGTAATCGTACAGCTGGTGCCATGACCGGAAGCAATTGTATGTGTATGGATATCGAACTGCATTTTCATATCCTCCTTATGTATAGATAGTATCAGTATGATGTAAAAGTGTGGCTTTGTCAATGAAAAACAGAAAACCACAGGAAACCAATAAGCGAAACCACAGGAAACCAACAAAAAACCACAATCGAATATGTGGATTTTGTTGACTATTTTGAAAATAGCGTGTATAATGTATCTTAACCAAAATTTTCCCTTGAGATTTCAGGTAAAATTGAGGGAGTGGATATCATTTGTATTACGGTGAAAGGAGAGCTATGAGACAATTTTACACAAAAGAGATTGAAAAATCTCCAAGAATTTCCCGTCTGATCGATAACCTGTTTGAAAAAATGCCGGTAATTGAACCTGCCAGAGCAGTACTTCTTACAGAATCATATAAAGAGACGGAAGGGGAGCCAATTGTTACCAGAAGAGCCAAAGCTTTTGCCCATATTTTGGATAACATCCCGATTATCATTCGAGATGAAGAATTAGTAGTAGGAAGTACTACCATTGCTCCAAGAGGATGTCAGACTTATCCAGAATTTTCTTTTGAGTGGCTGGAATCAGAATTTGATACCGTTGCTACTAGAGAGGCAGACCCATTTTATATAGCAGAAGAGACAAAAGAGGCATTGCGTAAGGTACATGAATACTGGAGAGGAAAAACCACCAGTGAACTTGCTACATCTTATATGGCTCCAGAAGCTATTCAGGCTATTGATCACAATATCTTTACACCAGGTAATTATTTTTATAATGGTGTAGGTCATGTAACTGTACAGTATGAAAAAGTACTGGCTATTGGTTATCTGGGAATTATTTCCCAGGCAAAAGATGAATTGGCAAAATGCAGTATTGCAGATGCAGATTATGCAGAAAGAACACATTTCCTTCAAGCAGTTATTACAAGTTGTGAAGCAGTTATCCGTTATGCAGAACGTTACGGAAAATTGGCAGCAGAGATGGCAGAAAAATGCACAGACCCTGCAAGAAAAAAAGAGTTACAGATTATTTCAGCAAATTGTTATAAAGTGCCTGCTCATGGAGCAGACGGATTCTGGGAAGCATGTCAGTCTTTCTGGTTTGTACAGCAGCTGATCCAGATTGAATCCAGTGGACATTCTATTTCTCCTGGAAGATTTGATCAGTATATGTATCCATATTATGAAAAAGATATGGAACGCGGAAGCATCACAAGAGAATTTGCTCAGGAATTAATGGATTGTGTATGGGTAAAATTGAATGATCTGAATAAATGCCGAGATGCAGAATCAGCAAAAGGTTTTGCAGGTTACAGTCTGTTTCAGAACCTGATTGCAGGAGGACAGAATGGGGATGGCATTGATGTTACGAATGACCTTTCCTTTATGTGTATTCAGGCATCTATTCATGTACATCTTCCACAACCGTCTTTCTGTGTGAGAGTATGGAATGGAACACCACATGAATTCCTGATTCGGGCAGCAGAACTGACAAGAACAGGTTTGGGACAGCCTGCATATTATAATGATGAAGTTATTATTCCTTCTCTGGTCAGCAGAGGTCTTACTTTGCAGGATGCAAGGGAATACAATATTATTGGATGTGTAGAGCCACAGAAAGCCGGAAAAACAGAAGGATGGCATGATGCAGCGTTCTTCAATATGTGCCGACCACTGGAACTGGTATTTTCAAATGGTATGGACCAGGGCGTACAGGTCGGAATTCAGACAGGCGATGTAGAAAAAATGGATACCTTTGAGGAATTCTACGATGCCTATAAAAAACAGTCTAAATACTGTATTGAACTTATGGTAAATGCGAATAATGCCATTGATGTAGCACATGCTAAGAGATGCCCGCTTCCATATCTTTCCTGTATGGTAGATGATTGTATGAAAAAAGGTAAGACAGTTCAGGAAGGTGGAGCTGTTTATAATTTCACTGGCCCACAGGGATTTGGTGTCGCTAATATGGCAGACTCTCTTTATGCGATCCGTCAGCTGGTTTACAAGGAAAAGAAGATTTCCATGAAAGAGCTGAAAGAGGCATTGGAATGGAATTATGGAGAAGGATTTGATGCAATTACAGCGCAGCAGGTTGTTTCTATGACTGCAAATTATATGGCATCAGAAGGAAAACAGATCACACCAGAACAGGTAGAGGGTATCGTGAGAAATGTATTGACCATGGAACCTGCACCTGAGAAAAAAACACGATACAAAGAAATTCGTCAGATGATTGATGAAATTCCTAAGTTTGGAAATGATATTCCAGAAGTGGATGCATTTGCCAGAGATGTAGCTTATACTTATACAAGACCTTTGGAAACATACAAAAATCCTCGTGGAGGACAGTTCCAGGCAGGGTTGTATCCAGTATCTGCGAATGTTCCGTTAGGAGCACAGACAGGCGCTACACCAGATGGAAGATTGGCCCATACGCCAGTGGCAGATGGTGTTTCACCATCAGCTGGTAAAGATGTCAACGGACCTACAGCTGCTGCGAACTCTGTAGCAAGACTGGATCATTACATTGCATCCAATGGAACATTGTTTAATCAGAAATTCCACCCTTCAGCACTTAGTGGAAGAGAAGGATTGGAGAAATTTGTGGCATTGATCCGTACTTATTTCGATCAAAAAGGTAGCCATATGCAGTTTAATGTAGTTGACAGAGAGACTCTGATTGATGCACAGAAACATCCGGAAAAATACAAACATCTGGTGGTTCGTGTGGCTGGATATAGTGCACTATTTACTACTTTGTCCCGATCTTTGCAGGATGATATTATCCGAAGAACAGAACAGGGGTTTTAAAATATGAGTTATTTAGAGACAAAAGGCAGAATCTTTGATATTCAGCGTTATTCTATTCACGATGGTCCGGGAATTCGGACGATCGTTTTCCTGAAAGGGTGTATGCTTCGATGCAAATGGTGCTGTAATCCGGAATCTCAACATTATGATATTGAAACTATGATGGTTCAGGGGAAAGCCAAAACCATAGGAAGAGATGTAACAGTTGAAGAAGTAATGGAAATCGTGGAACGAGATAGAAATTATTATCGAAGATCTGGTGGAGGACTGACTTTGTCAGGAGGAGAAAGTTTGTTTCAACCGGATTTTGCCAGAGATCTTCTAAGAGCTGCAAAAGAGACCGGAATCAATACAGCTTTGGAAAGCATGGCTTGTGCTTCGTTTGAACAGATTGAAAAGCTCCTTCCGTATTTGGATACCTACCTTATGGATATAAAACATACAGATTGTGAAAAACATAAACTGTTTACAGGACGTTCCAATGAATTAATGTTGGAAAATGCGAAAAAAGTGGCAGAATCAGGTATGACGAATCTTATTATTCGAGTTCCGGTGATTCCTACTTTTAATTGTACAAAAGAAGAAATACAGGATATTGCAAAATTTGCAGATCAGCTTCCCGGTGTGAAGCGCATTCATCTTTTACCATACCATCGTCTTGGACAGGATAAATATGATGGTTTGGGAAGAGAGTATGTGTTAAAAGAGATTCTTCCACCAACAAATGAGGAAATGCTTGCATTGAAAGAAGCGGTCATGGCAGTATCGGAACTGGATTGCCAGATAGGAGGTTAACATGGGATATACAGATACAATGCCTGAAGAAATGAAACAAAGAATTGTTCAGGAACTGGTACCTGGAAAACAGATCACGCTGGCACATATCATTGCAAATCCGGATAAAGTCTTATATGAAAAACTTGGACTGGATCCGGCACTGGATTATTCAAAATCTGCAATTGGAATTTTGACGGTCAGTCCCTCTGAGACGGCGATTATTATGGCAGATATTGCAATGAAATCAGCAGGTATTGATGTTGGATTCGTAGACCGTTTTTCAGGAAGTCTGATTATTACAGGAACTGTTTCAGAAGTGGAAGCTGCTGTACAGGCAATTCTTGAATATGTGGAAAGCAAATTGAAATTTACCATTTGTCCTATTACAAGGACATAAAAGATAACAGAGATGATTTACAGGAGGCGCATATGAAAAAAATCGTTTTGGTGGGCAGGAGTGAAGCTGGAAAGACAACGCTGACCCAGGCGATGAAAGGGGAAAAAATAGAGTATCATAAAACCCAGTATGTAAACAATTTCGATGTGATTATTGATACACCGGGAGAATATGCACAGACAAAAGGATTAGGACATGCGCTTGCTCTGTATACATATGAAGCAGACGTGGTAGGGATGCTTGCTTCGGCGATAGAACCTTATTGTCTGTTTCCACCCTGCTGTGCAACGATGGCCAATAGAGAGGTAATCGGAATTGTCACAAAAATAAATCATCCAAAAGCAAATCCCGCTAGAGCAGAACGGTGGTTAAGACTTGCAGGGTGTAAAAAAATATTTTTTGTGGATTCAAAAACTCAGGAAGGTGTGGCAGAAATTCTTGAATATCTTAGGGAAGATGGTGACATCATGCCTTGGGAAATGAAAAAACAATAAAAACCACCCAAGCCCGCAAAACAGGATTGGGTGATTTTTTTACAATGGAAACTTACTAGGAAGTGAAATTATCTCTGGATACGACCGGAGCCGTCGCCGCCTGCCAGCTTTTCAACCTCGGCAACCGTGACCATGTTGTAGTCACCCTCGATGGAGTGCTTCAGGGCAGAGGCCGCAACAGCAAACTCAACCGCCGCCTGAGTATCCTTGCCGGACAGCAGGCTGTAAATCAGACCACCGCCAAAGGAGTCACCGCCGCCCACACGGTCAATGATGTGCAGGTCGTATTTCTTGGAGAAGCAGAACTCGTTCTTGGCAACGTTATACAGCATTGCACTCCAGCCGTTATCGAAAGCAGAGTGGCTCTCCCGGAGGGTGATGGCAACCATTTCAAAGCCGAACTTATCTGCCAGCTGCTTGGCTACAGACTTGTAGCCCTCGTGGTTCAGAGTGCCGCCGTAGATATCGGTGGCCTCAGCCTCGATGCCGAAGACGTCCTTTGCATCCTCTTCGTTGGAGATGCACACATCCACATACTGGCACAGCTCGGTCATGGCGGCACGGGCCTGCTCACGAGTCCACAGCTTGCCCCGGTAGTTCAG
>RCNH01001023.1_pt1 | contig 10299 bp, 5 predicted proteins | sample 2041161 | NCBI WGS metagenome assembly RCNH01 (sample SAMN09708215, study PRJNA481090) | Feces metagenome, whole genome shotgun sequencing project. | biome: feces | host: Leptonychotes weddellii | place: Antarctica: Sion Island | collected 2010-03-01
CGATAAAAGAGATTAATAAATATAAGTTAGAAGTGACAGATTATCTGGATCTGCTTACTGTCTGGTACCGGGATGTTCTGCTTTATAAAGCTACGAAAGAAGCAGGGAAAGTTGTGTTTAGCGACCAATTGACTTACATCAAAGAGAAGGCAAGCAAAAGTTCTTATGAAGGAATTGAGATTATTCTAGACAGTATTGAGAAAGCGAAAGCACGTCTCAAAGCAAATGTAAATTTTGATCTGGTAATGGAATTATTGTTGCTTACGATAAAGGAGAACTAGTATATGACAAGAGTAATCGGAGTGAGATTTCGCCCTGCAGGAAAAATTTATTTTTTTGCACCGGGGAAATTTCATATCAGACAAGGAGATAAAGTAATTGTAGAGACGGCAAGAGGTGTAGAATTTGGAAGTGTTGTGACAGGTCCAAAAGAAGTAAAAGATGAAGAAGTTACGCAGCCATTGAAATCGGTGATTCGTATTGCTACGGAGGAAGATAAAAGAACAGAGGCAAAGAACCGAGAAAAAGAAAAAGAGGCATTTGAAATTTGTCTGGAAAAAATTCGTAAACATAATTTGGATATGAAGCTGATTAATGCGGAGTATACATTTGACAACAATAAAGTGCTGTTTTATTTTACCGCAGATGGAAGAATTGACTTCCGTGAACTGGTAAAAGATCTGGCAGCAGTGTTCCGCACAAGAATCGAGTTGCGCCAGATTGGTGTGCGTGATGAGACGAAGATTCGTGGAGGAATTGGTATCTGTGGGCGTCCGCTCTGTTGTCATACGTATTTATCGGAGTTTGCACCAGTTTCTATTAAGATGGCGAAAGAACAGAATCTTTCTTTGAACCCGACAAAGATTTCCGGTGTGTGTGGCAGGCTGATGTGCTGTCTGACCAATGAGGAAGAGACTTATGAAGAATTGAACAGTCGTCTCCCAGCAATCGGAGACATGGTTACAACGAATGAAGGTCTGAGGGGGGAAGTACAGAGTGTCAGTGTGCTGCGCCAGCTTGTGAAAGTAGTTGTGACATTAGACAATGATGAAAAAGAGATTCGCGAGTACAAAGTAGATGAATTGAAATTCAGACCGAGAAAGAGAAAAAACGATGTGATACTTTCAAAAGAAGAGATGAAAGAGCTTGCAGCATTGGAGAAGAATGAAGGAGCGTCAAAATTAGATGATAACTAAGCTGAAATCAGACGAACGTCTGGATGACTTGCAGATTAATGGGTACGAGATCATACAGCATCCGGGGAAATTTTGTTTTGGAATGGATGCGGTATTGCTTGCCAATTTTGCGCGGGTAAAAAAGGGAGAATGCGCTTTGGATCTTGGAACCGGGACAGGGATTATTCCGATCTTACTTACGGCTAAGACGCAGGGAAAGCATTTTACCGGATTAGAGATACAGGATGAAAGTGCTGATATGGCAAGGAGAAGCGTAGCGCATAATCATTTGGAAGAGAAAGTTGACATTGTGACAGGAGATATAAAAGAGGCAGCCGATATATTCGGACCAGCCTCTTTTGACGTCATAACGACAAATCCGCCGTATATGATTGGACATCATGGGATTGAGAACCCATCGGATGCAAAAGCGATTGCGAGACACGAGGTGCTTTGTGATTTGAATGATATTTTGCGGGCAAGTGGGAGAATCTTAAAGCCGCAAGGGCGTTTTTATATGGTACATAGACCGTTCCGGCTAGCGGAAATTTTGTCGAAGATGATACAGGTAGGAATCGAACCGAAACGCATGCGGATGATACATCCATTTGTACATAAGGAGCCGAATATGGTGCTGATTGAGGGAATGCGTGGAGGAAATTCGCGCATGCGTGTGGAGCCGCCATTGATTGTGTATAAAGAGCAGGGAGTGTATTCAGAGGAATTGCTTTCGGAGTATGCGATGAAATAAGAAGGAGGCACGAATATGTCAGGAAAGCTGTATTTGTGCGCGACACCGATTGGAAATCTGGAAGATATGACATATCGTGTTGTGCGTACACTTGGGGAAGTAGATTTGATTGCAGCGGAGGATACGAGAAACAGCGTCAAGCTTTTGAATCATTTTGGAATCAAGACTCCGATGACGAGTTATCACGAATACAATAAGATAGAAAAAGGGAAAAAACTGATTGAAAAGCTGAAAGATGGAATGCAAATTGCACTTGTGACAGATGCGGGTACGCCGGGAATATCGGATCCGGGAGAAGAACTTGTAAAGATGTGCTATGAAGAAGGAATTGAAGTGACTTCACTTCCGGGAGCAGCGGCATGTATTACGGCATTGACTTTGTCGGGACTGTCGACGAGAAGATTTGCATTTGAGGCATTTTTGCCGACAGATAAAAAAGAAAAGCAGTCTGTGCTAAGCGAGCTGGTAAATGAGACTCGGACGATTATTCTATATGAAGCACCGCACAGGCTCATCCGCACATTGCGAGAACTTTTGGAGGGGCTTGGAAATCGCAGGATTACGGTATGTCGGGAACTGACAAAAAAGCATGAGACTGCATTTGTAACAACGATCGCGGAGGCTCTCGAATATTATGAGGTAAATGATCCGAAAGGGGAGTGTGTGCTTGTCATTGAAGGAAAAAGCCGTAAAGAGCTCCGGCAGGAAGAGATTGCAAAATGGGAAGAGATGAGTATTGAGGAACATATGGATTTTTATCTGAATCAGGGTTTGGACAAGAAAGAGGCGATGAAAAAAATAGCGAGGGATCGAGGAATTGGGAAACGAGATGTATACCAGATGCTTATTTCTTGAGATTCGTCGACTTGACGGGACATCTGAAAAAAATTTGTTCAACTTGGGCATAGACCCGATTTGGCTTTTTTTATATACTTTAAGAAAAGTAAAAAACGAAAGCTATTAGGAGGAAAATTTAAATGGCGAGTTTATCATTGAAACATATTAATAAAGTTTATCCAAACGGATTTGAAGCAGTAAAAGATTTCAACCTTGAAATTGCAGATAAAGAGTTTATCATCTTTGTAGGACCATCAGGATGTGGTAAATCTACAACACTTCGTATGATTGCAGGTTTGGAAGACATTTCTTCTGGAGAATTAAGGATTGGAGACAAACTTGTAAATGACATAGAACCAAAGGACAGAGATATCGCAATGGTATTCCAGAATTATGCGTTGTACCCACATATGACAGTATACGATAACATGGCATTTGGTCTGAAATTAAGAAAAGTTCCAAAAGATGAGATTGATAAGATGGTTCGTGATGCGGCTAAGATTCTTGACTTGGAAGCATTGTTAGACCGTAAACCAAAAGCTTTGTCAGGTGGACAAAGACAGCGTGTTGCTATGGGTCGTGCTATCGTTCGTAATCCAAAAGTATTCCTTATGGATGAGCCTTTATCAAACTTGGATGCAAAGTTAAGAGGACAGATGCGTATTGAGATTTCTAAATTGCACCAGAGATTAGGCACAACAATCATTTACGTTACACATGACCAGACAGAGGCTATGACACTTGGAACGAGAATCGTAGTTATGAGTGGCGGTGTTGTTCAACAGGTAGATACACCACAGGTGTTATATGATACACCATGCAACTTATTTGTAGCAGGATTTATTGGATCGCCACAGATGAACTTTGTTGATGCAGTATGTAATGTAAAAGGAGACAAGGCATTCCTTCAGGCAGGACCTTCTGCGATTGAACTTCCACCAGCAAAAGCGCACAAACTCATTGAGGGTGGATATGATGGAAAGACAGTTGTACTCGGTATTCGCCCGGAAGATGTACATGATGAAGAGATGTTTATTGAAGCTTCACCTAACACAGTAATTGAGGCTACAATCCGTGTATACGAGATGCTTGGTGCTGAGGTATACTTATACTTCGATTATGAAGGAACAAGTATGACAGCAAGAGTAAATCCAAGAACAACAGCAAGAACAGGTGATACAGTGAAATTTGCATTAGATGCAGAAAAAATTCATGTATTTGATAAAGAAACAGAAAAGACAATTACAAACTAGTGAGAATGAAGTTTTAGGGCAAGGTGGGAATCCTTGCCCTTTTTGTGTGAGAGGAATGAAAAGTAAAATGACGGAAAAGAAAGTAATTCAGAAGAATCTTATGAAAGATTGTCTCCCGACAGTATTTTCTCTGATGCTATCAGGTCTCTATTCCGTAATGGATGGATTATTTGTGGGGCGGGCTGCGGGAGATATTGGACTTGCAGCAGTTAATCTGGCATGGCCGATTGTTGCGGTGATTACTGCCACGGGGATTGGAATTGGAAGCGGTGGAAGTGTTTTATTTTCCAATTTGACCGGCAAAGCGGAAAAGGAAGAGAGTGAAAAGACGTATCATCTGACAGTATGTCTGCTTGTGGGAGTTGGAATGGCATTGAGTGTGCTATTGTTTTTTCTGTATCCAATGTTATTAAAACTACTGGGTGCAAGAGGAGGAGTACTGGTACAGGCAGAGGCGTATGTGCAGATTATTATTTTGGGATGTGTTTTTCAGATTATTGGATCAGGTATGATTCCGTTGCTTCGAAACAGAGGGATGGCAGTCAGTGCCATGGTGAGTATGATCACTGGAATGTTCGTGAATCTGGTGCTGAATTATGTGCTGATTTTCAAAGTAGGACTTGGAATCCGGGGGGCAGCACTTGGTACTATTGCAGCACAATTGTCTGTGATTTTCATTTGCATTTATTTGATTTATATCAAAGGAGGAACAAAAATGCAACTAATCTGGAACTGGAGAAGAAGCGCAAAAATATTCCAGATTGGATTGTCGGCATTTGGACTGTCACTTGCACCGTCGATCGTGCTGATTTTTACAAATTTGCAGTGTCTGAAATATGGTGGGGATGCAGCGGTTGCGTGCTATGCAGTAATCTCTTATGTTGTGTTCCCAGTGCAGTCCATGCTGGTAGGTGTGGGTGATGGCTCTCAGCCACTTATGAGCTTTTATTGTGGTGCAGAGAAAAAGGAAGAACTTGCATATATTAAGAAAACAGCATCTGCAAGTGTAATTATTTTGGGAGCGGTCATGCTTGCCATTGTTGTAGCAGTGTCCGATTTCTTTCCGGCAATTTTCGGAATGTCCAAGCAGTCTGAGCAGTTTTTCCATGTAGGGATGAGAATTAGTGCAGTGTCATTCTTATTTACAGGTCTTGCCAAATTCCACATCTCTTGCTTGAATGCAACATTGCGGGTGAAACCTGCTATGGCATTAATCTATGGAGAGACGCTGCTTATTGCGCCGGTATTTATATTTCTCCTACCAGCTATTCTTGGAATCACTGGAATTTGGTGGTCATTGGCAGCGACGCAGATTATGATGCTCTTGTTATATCAAATTGTAAAAAAGAAAGTTGGATAAAATGCATAAAATTATTGAAAGTTAAATTAATTTATTGTAATATATAGACAGATGTGAGAAAAATAGGCATATGAAAGATGAAGAAAGGAAAGAGCTATGAAAAGAGGAAAAAAGTTTTTAAGTCTCCTTTTGGGTATGAGCATGTTGCTACAGACAGCGGGAGTATCGGCAGTCAGAGCTGAGGATAAGGCTACAGAAGAATATCAGACAACGATCAGCCATAAGCAGACAAGCGGTGAGACGAATTTCTTTAAATTCGCAGAAGGAAAATGGGAAGATGGTGATGATATTCACACGTGGTCGACTCCGATTGATAAAAATAAGCCAGGAGATACCTATTACGAAGTGACATTTACTGGACATAAGATCGATGTCTATGCAGGAAAGAATCATATGATGGGGAAAGTCGAGTATTTTGTGGACGAGGAGAGTAAAGGAACATATAGTCTTTATAATCCGCAGAATATTAATTCTACAAAAATTGCTACGATTGATGATTTGGACGAAACTCAACATAAATTGAAGGTGGTAGCGACGGGAGAAAGAGAGGAGCAAGGGTCTGGAAAGGATATATTGATCGATGCTGCTGAGGTAGTTGTGTATCATAATCGTTATGAGATTTCAGCTATTAAGCCGAAAGAAAAATCATATACACTGAAAGAGGGCGAAGAACGACAGATTGAGTATACGATTGCACCTTCTCACGCAAACAAGGATGATGTCACGTTTTCTTCGAATAAGGGAGAGGTTGTCAGCGTTACAGATGATGGAAAGCTCATCGCAGAAGGTAAAGGAGAAGCAACTATTACATTGACTTCGCAAAAAGATAATAAGAGTGCATCTGTCAAGGTGACTGTGACAGAGGGCAAATCAGAACTGGGTGGTACTATTGTAGATAGTAACTTGCAATATACAACAGAAGAGAAATACGAAGCTGTTACGAAGATGGACCCAGTGAAAGAGGGAACGTTATCAGCATGGAAAAATGACACTGCAGTATCCCAGATTTCCTTATATACAAAGGATACAAGAGCGAAAAATGTGACTGTGGAAGTCAGTGATTTTACAGCAACAGATGGAAATAAGATTGACAAAAAGCATGTGGAAGCAACATTTATCAAATCGGTTCAGGCGTATACTGGAATGGATGGATACGGGGATCCGAAGAGACCACTGCCGGTAGGCAATCGTAAGGAAGCAAGTGAGGTGCTTTATCAGACAGCGCCGATGACTGTTTCACCTAAAACGTTGCAGAATGTTTGGTTATCTGTCAATGTTCCAAAAGATGCAAAAGCTGGAGCGTATACCGGAATGGTCACCGTAAAAGCAGACAGAGTGGACACAGCGCTTACTTTTAAATATACACTGAATGTGGCAGATGCAACACTTGCAGACGCAACCGAATTTAAAGATGGATTTGATATTGAACTTTGGCAGAATCCATATCGTGTGGCAGAATATTATGGTGTAGAACCATTTTCTAAAAAACACTTTGATATTTTGAAACCACACATGGAGAAATATAAATCCCTTGGAGGACATGCAATCACAACAACGGTTGTAGATGATGCGTGGTCTGGTCAGACATATGGAGAAGAGGCTGTGAAATATCCGTCTATGATTAAATGGACGAAAGAAACCAACGGGAAGTTCACATTCGACTATAGGGATTTTGATGCATGGATCAAATTTAATAAGGACCTTAAGATTGGAGATAAGATTATCTGCTACAGCATTGCTCCATGGAATAGTCAAGTGACATATTTTGATAAAAACACGAATAGGAATGAGACTGCAACTTTAAAGGCAGGGGAAAAAACATGGAAAGATCTTTGGACTGCTTTTCTGACAGATTTGATGAAACATATGGAAGAAAAGGGATGGAAAGAAGAGACTTACATTGGTATTGACGAACGTCTTATGGACATGAGAGCATTTGATTTGATTGACACCATACTTGGAAAAGATGGGAAACCGTTCCTGACAGCTGGAGCGATGGACGCAATTGATGAAAAACATGATCTTGCAATGCGTATTGATGATCTGAATGTTGGTTCTGTTGCTGTGAAAAAGCATAAAGACGTGTTTGACAAGCTTTTGAAGGAGCGTAGAGAAGCTGGACTCAGGACAACTGTCTATACATGTACAGGACATAAGCCGAGTAACTTCTCATTGAGTGCACCGGGAGAAAGCTATTGGACAATGATGTATTCTTACTCAGTAGGAGGGCAGGGATATCTTCGCTGGGCATATGATTCTTGGGTGAAAGATCCGCTTAGAGATACGACACATAATGCATTTGAAGCAGGAGATTGTTTCTTGATCTTCCCAGACGAAAAGGGTGTAGAAAATCCAGTATCTAAGTCTAGTCTCAGATTAGAGAAAATGGCAGAAGGTGTGAGAGATGTCAACAAATTGATGCAGATGAAACGAGAAGTCACTGCCATGGAAACAGAAGTAAATGATTTGATCAAGACAGTGAAAGCAAATTATGGTGAATCTGGTTATTATCTGTCAGAGGAAGGAAAAGCAGAACTGGCAGCCGATATGAAAAAAATCAAAGATGGAATTGCTGAACTGACGAAGAAATACGAAGATTATAAAAAGAATGGAACAACAGAAGTTCAATCTATGGAAATCGAGCAGGGAAAGACTGCAGCTGTTGCGTTAGGAAAGACTTTGCAGCTTGAGGCAAAACTGCAACCATCCACTCTTTTAAATACAGCAGTAACATGGGAGTCCTCCAAACCTTCTGTTGCAACTGTGTCCCAAAACGGTGTAGTTACTCCGAAGAAGACAGGAACTACAAAGATTACAGCGACATCTATGCAGGATCAGAGCAAAAAGGCAGAGATTCAGATCACAGTTAAGCATGTTGAGATTGATAAGTCGGCACAGGAATCTTATTATACATTCGAGGATCATAAGATAGATGACAAGTGGAATCAGAGTGATGGAACAAATAAGAAGGCAACTTTTGTAGATGGAAAATCTGGAAAAGCATTGAAGATTGCAAGGGGACAACAAGTAACATTTGAAAAAGCTAAACAATTGAAGGATGCTTGGACCGTTGGTTATTGGGTATACAATGAAGGGGCACTTGATAAAAGAAATTCTGTTCTCACAAGTAAAGACAAAGTGCGTTCTTTTGATAATTGTATTGATGAGAAGAACGCTAAAGCTGGTGTGCATGTAGTGGATGGTAATGGTGGTTATTTAACATTCCCATATGATGTTCCTACAGGCAAGTGGGTACATCTGACATGGACGAATGACAAGAAGAATGGCGGTTTGAGCCTTTATGCAAATGGAAAACTTGTTCAGACGAATGATTGGACAACAAAGAATGATTTCATTGCTCCAATTGATGTGATTGGTGGAGAAGGATTTGAAGGTATGATTGATGACCTGAAAATCTATAACTGTGCGTTGAATGCAGCAGAAGTGGAAGCTTCTATGAAAGTAAAAGGTCTGAATATTGCAGAGACAGATGTGAACATGTATACAGGTGGTACTTACGAGATTTTCACAGATCTTATCTCGGACAATACTGACAAAACAGTTACTTACAAATCAGATAATGAAAAAGTGGCAACAGTAGACGATGAGGGTATTGTGACAGCACATGGTAAAGGAACGGCTGTAATTACTGTTACAGGTGGCGGTTTTACAGAAAAAGTGCAGATTCATGTGCAGAAGAAATTAGAGATTCAGTATACAATCCCACAGCATGTTCTTCCAGAGGCAAATCAATCTGATATTGACAGACCGACAGACAAAAATAATCAATATCTTGGACAGCCGGATATGGTTGTTTTAAAAGACAATAAGACGTTAATTACATCTTATCCACAAGGACATGGATGCGGACCGCTTGTGATGCAGGTCAGCACAGATGCAGGTGAGACATGGACAAAGAAGACGGATATTCCAAAGGGATGGAAAAATTCTCTGGAGACACCGACCATGTATCGTTTAGATATGGCGGATGGGTCTGAGAAACTTGTTCTGATTACAGGGCGTCCAAAATGGCACGATAATACGACAGGTGGATGGGATATGTCTGTATCTGATGATGGAGGAAAGAATTGGACAGAACCAGTTACCTATCAGCAAAAGCGAGACAACGGGAAAGGTGGAGAAGAAGAGAATTTCTCAACTGTTGCTATGGCAAGTCTTGTGCAGTTGAAAGACAAGGATGGACATTATATCGATAAGTGGATGGGAGTTTACCATGATAGTGTTACATTTGTAAACTATAAAAGCTATTTGACTTTCGACAAAGACGGGACACCACATTGGAGCAAACCAGAACGTTATCTGTCCAAGTACCGTTCTATTGAGTCAGCAGCGCAGATGTGTGAAATTGGAATGTTCCGTTCCCCAGACAGTGAGCGTATTGTAGCATTGGCAAGAAGCCAGTCACATCAGCATAAATCTCTGATGTTTTATTCAGACGATGAAGGCGAGACATGGAGCAAACCAGAAGAGTTACAGGGGGCACTGCAAGGCGAACGTCACAAAGCGGTTTATGATCCAATCAGTGGAAGATTGTTGATTACATTCCGTGAAATTACATTGGATTACAATGGAAATGGTAAAATTGAGAACGATGATTGGATGGCAGGAGATTGGATTGCATGGGTTGGAACTTATGACGATCTGATGGAACAAAACGAAGGACAGTACCGGATTCTTTTGGACGAAGACTGGGCACAGAGTCCAAAATCTGGTGATACTGGATACACAGGACTGCTTGTACTTCCGGATGGAACGTTTGTAATGGACTCTTATGGACATTGGGATAAAGAATATTCTGAAAACTGGCATAAAAATGGTGGTGTAGTTACAAATGACCTTTGCTATATCAGACAGGCAAAATTCACTCTCGGAGAGATTGATCAGTTGGCAGGTCTGGTAGAG
>RCNH01002967.1_pt1 | contig 10295 bp, 7 predicted proteins | sample 2041161 | NCBI WGS metagenome assembly RCNH01 (sample SAMN09708215, study PRJNA481090) | Feces metagenome, whole genome shotgun sequencing project. | biome: feces | host: Leptonychotes weddellii | place: Antarctica: Sion Island | collected 2010-03-01
ACATTTCAACACATTTTCTCTTAAATTCATAGCTATAACGCATAAAAATACCCTCCTTACTGGTTGTCCAGTAAAGAGGGTACATATCATTTTCGTAAGCGTTTTTATTATTCTATCATTTGTCTCAATCGGTCCCTCATTTGAACAATTTCCTTAAAATCATTTTTTGTTGTTTCTAATTTGGAAGGATCTCGTAAAAGTGCAGACGGATGATATACTGCTGTCAAAGCACAGTTTTTCCTATGTATCCATGTTCCATGCTGCTTGGTAATTCGAAAATCTGGTGTGATAATACGTTGTGCGGCAACTCTTCCAAGACACACAATAATTTTAGGCTGTAACAAATAGGTCTCATATTTCAGGTATGGAAAACATTGTTCTTTTTCGGCATCCTTTGGATCTCTATTTCCAGGTGGATGACATTTTAAAATATTGGTAATATAAATTTCATCACGAGTCAATGAACACCCTGCTAACAACTGATCAAAGAGCTGACCTGCCGGTCCTACAAACGGGATTCCCGCTTCATCCTCTTTTGCTCCCGGTGCTTCTGCTATAAACATAATCTCTGCTTGATGGTTTCCTCTTCCCATAACCGATCTTTTTCGTGAATATGCAAGTGGACACCGCTGGCAATGCTCTACAAACCCTTCAAGCTCTTCCCATGTGTACATTTATTTTCCTTCTTTCCTTTTTGTATGACTATCTCTTACCGTATATCCTGCTCTAAAATATGCTGTAAAAGTGATTCGCAGCCCTCTACAATGTCATCATAAGTAATATCAAAATTTCCTGTATACCATGGGTCTGCAATATCACGAGGTCTGTCGCTAAAATCCAAAAGTCTGTGTATTTTACATTCTGGATCTGTACTGATAATACGTTTGATATTACGGATATTATTGCTGTCCATTAAAAGAATATAATCATACGCATCATAATCTTCTTTTGTAATCTGGATTGCCCCTCTTTTTGTATAAGGAATTCCCACTTCATCTAACTTCTGCTTTGTGCCATAATGAATATCATTTCCAATTTCTTCTCTGCTAGTAGCTGCAGAAGCAATGTAAAACAAATCAGACATACCACTTTTTGCAACCATGTCTTTTAAAACAAACTCTGCCATTGGCGAACGACAAATGTTTCCGTGGCAGATAAAAAGTACTTTTATCATAATTTTTATGAACCTCCTAAGTTCTAAATCTCTTTATACCTCAAAATATTCCAAGAATCTTTTATTCTTTGTTTATTATATCATACCAAGATACTTCTATCAGTAAAATCAGTTATTTTTTACCATTAAAAAAGAGCCGGATTCAACCGAACCCAGCTCCGACTATTTATTTCTTATTTTATTAAGATCTAGTAATCTTTGATTACTACTTCCTCTAAATTCAAGCATAAGATCTTTTTTCTCTTCAACAAATTCTCCATCAACTAATGTATCAATATAAGATAACATTTCATCTGTAACATCTGTATATACTTTACCGCCTTTTATAAGATCAACATCATAAGTATATCCTGTATAACACCATATAGTCTTTTGGGGAAACTTTGTTCTTATATTTTTTAAAAGTCCTACAAGCACCTTCTGGTTCTCTGGTTCAAAAGGCTCTCCTCCTAAAAGCGTAAATCCTGTAATATATATTGGCTCCATTGCTTTTAAAATCTCTTCTTCTGTCTCGCTTGTATAAGGTTGTCCGTAATTAAAATCCCATGTTTCCGCATTGAAGCATCCTTTACAATGGTGTGTACAACCGGAAACAAACAGACTGACCCTGACTCCAGGGCCGTCTGCTATATCATATTTTTTAATATTTCCGTAATTCATATTTCTCCCTCATTACAGGTGGAGAACTCTGTCCTTAATTTCCTGTGTTCTTCCCTGATTCCAAAACTGTGTTCCAATATATCCACAAGTTCTTCTAGCTACAAACATCTTATTTTGATCTTTGTTTCCACAATTTGGGCACTCCCATACGAGTTTACCATTTTCTTCTTCTTTGATGAGAATCTCGCCATCATATCCGCATTCTTCACAGTAATCACTCTTTGTATTAAGTTCTGCATACATAATGTGGTTATAGATAAACTGCATAACACTAAGTACTGCCGGAATGTTCTGCTGCATATTAGGAACTTCAATATAACTGATTGCTCCACCTGGGGAAAGTTTCTGGAATTCAGACTCAAACTCCAGTTTATCAAATGCATTGATTTCCTCTGAAACATGTACATGATAGCTGTTTGTAATGTAGTTCTTATCTGTAACACCTTTGATGATACCAAAACGTCTCTGAAGGCATTTTGAGAACTTATATGTTGTAGATTCCATTGGTGTACCATATACAGAATAGCTGATATTTTCAGCAGCTTTCCACTGTGCACATTTATCGTTCAGTTTCTGCATAACCGCCATGGCAAATGGTCTTGCTTCTGGATCTGTGTGAGATTTTCCAAGCATTCTTACACACATCTCATAAAGACCTGCATATCCAAGTGAAATCGTTGAATATCCATCATAAAGAAGTGGGTCAATAACTTCCCCTTTCTTAAGTCTTGAAATTGCTCCATACTGCCATAAAATAGGTGCAACATCTGAAATTGTTCCAAGAAGTCTTTCGTGACGACAACGAAGAGCTCTATGGCAAAGTTCAAGTCTGTCTTCAAGGATTTCCCAGAATTTATCCATATTTCCCTCAGATGAGCACGCTACATCTACTAAGTTGATCGTAACAACACCCTGATTAAATCTTCCATAGAATTTATGTTTTCCATCTGGTTTTCTCTGAGAATCTTCCACTGTAAGGAAAGAACGGCATCCCATACATGGATAAACCTCTCCCTGTTTTAATTCCTTCATGATCTTAGCAGAAATATAGTCAGGAACCATACGTTTTGCAGTACACTGTGCAGCAAGTTTTGTAAGCTCCCAGTATTTAGAATCTTCCGTAATATTGTCTTCATCAAGAACATAGATCAGTTTTGGGAAAGCAGGTGTGATCCAAACCCCTTTTTCATTTTTAACACCCTGCATTCTTTGTTTTAAAACTTCTCCAATGATAAGCGCAAGGTCTTCTCTTGTCTGGCCATCTTCTACTTCATCTAAATACATGAAGATTGTAACGAATGGTGCCTGTCCATTACATGTCATCAATGTGATCAACTGATACTGAATTGTCTGAATACCACTCTTTACTTCGTCTTTTAAGCGACGCTCTGTGATCTTTGTGATGATTTCATCATCAAGACTTTCACCACACTCTGTTCTTTCTTCAATTACACTTTTTCTGATTTTCTGACGGCTGATATCCACAAATGGAGCAAGATGAGCAAGTGTAAATGACTGTCCACCATACTGATTACTTGCAACCTGTGCAACTATCTGCGTTGTAACATTACATGCTGTAAAGAAGCTATGTGGCTTCTCGATCATCGTTTCACTGATAACTGTTCCATTCTGAAGCATATCTTCAAGATTGATCAAATCACAGTTATGCTCTTTTTGAGCAAAGTAATCTGAATCGTGGAAATGGATAATCCCTTCTTCGTGGGCTTTCACAATTTCCTCTGGAAGAAGAATACGTTTTGAAAGGTCTTTACTTACCTCTCCAGCCATATAATCTCTCTGCGTAGAGTTAATAACAGGATTCTTATTCGAGTTTTCCTGATTAACCTCTTCATTCATATGCTCAATAAGCGCTAAGATCCCATCATCTGTAGTATTAGATTTACGTGTAAGCTCTCTTTTGTAACGATATCTTACATATTTTTGAGCTACTTCGTATCCTCTCATCTCCATGATCCCTGTCTCAACCATGTTCTGAATATCTTCAACATTGGCCGCATGCGTAAATTTCTCTACCTGACTTGCAATCTTATGTGCAATCGCAGCTATCTGATACTGGTTAAGCTGATAGATTGGATCTACCTCTTCGTTCGCTGCTCCTATCGCACTAACTATCTTATTAATGTCAAAACTAACTTCTTCGCCATTTCTTTTAATGACTCTTAAATTAAACTGATCCATGGTATTCCCCTTTTACTTCTTCTACTATATATTGTCAAGTGTTTTGCTCAATCACTATATCTTGTGTTTGCTTGCTTATTTTAACTCAAAAAAATTTATAATAAAAGACTTGACTTTTTTATTTTATCAAAAACCACCATTTATTTACGATCACATTTTCAGACTTGTAAAACAAAAGAGCAGAGATTTCTCCCTGCTCTGAAAATTATCAAATATTTCGTCTTTAAGCTAGACTTTTCAGACTATAGCAGTTGTTTTAGAAATTCATCATCCTCTTCTGGTGCTAACTGTGTTGTTTCAACCTTTGGCGGCATTAGATAAGAGAATACTACAAATCCAATAAATGCTGCAACAAGACCTGGAATAATAGGCTGACTGAATGTTATGCCAAATAACACACCGTGAGAAACATGCTCAAGATAAACTACAACTACTGTTCCTAAAATTAATGATGCAACCGTTCCTGCTGTTGATGCTTTCTTCCAATAATGTCCCATAACGTATGGAAAGAATGATCCTGCTGCTCGCAAAGTAAAGCAGAACATTAAGATTGTTACAATACTCTGTGTATTAAAAAGTGCGATGAACATAGAAGCTACTCCAACAAGACACATAACAATCTTCGTAACTTTCATTACCTGATCACTTGTTGCATCCGGTTTCAAAACAGCTTTATAATTATCATTAGCAAAAATAGAACCAGCCCCTAGAAGATCTGAATCTGAACTTGACATGGTAGCTGAAATAATTCCGGCAAACAAAAGACCACAAATAATTGCCGGCATCGTCTTCATGGCAAGCACAGGAAGTGCATAACGTGCACCAACTTCTGCAAACTGATCTGCACTAAATTTATTCATGTTAATAAGTGCAAGTGTAATAATTCCTAAAACACTTGGAATAAAAGCATAAATAAAGTTTACAAGTGCTGCTAACCATGCTCCACCTTTCGCTGCCTTTTCATCTTTTGCAGCGTAAAAACGAGAAACAGATTCCTGACCAACTGAAAATGTTGCAGTATACATAATAACATGATAACTCAACAGAAAAAGAAACTACCGTCATAGAAAACATAAAAAGTGCAGCGATCATATTCATGGATTGGAATAGTTTTTTCTTAATTGGTGGTTGAGTATAACTCCCACTTTACAATCAATATATCACTCTTTTTTACCGTCAAAGCAAATCACTATTAAAGTTGAATTAAATTTTTTTACTATTTTATCATGGCTTAATTATACCATTTTTATATAATTTTTTCATAAAAAAAGAGAGTATGTAACTCTCCCATATGTCCGCAAACACAATTTTCATCCTGACTGTTCCTGGTGTCTCCGTATCTATGCCACTACTTTGAACACCTTCAAATTTACCATATTATTTGACAGGTTCCATTAAAGTTCTGTTGAATTTTTATAATCTAACGTTTATAGTGCCTGCCCCCACTGTATCCCTATGGCTACTTTTTATTATAAAAAAATGGAATATCTTTTTCAAGATATTCCACAATTTTTATACGTAATTAAAATCATCTTGTTCTTCTAATAACTTATTTCTGAAAATATACAGGAATAATGCTACTAATCCAAGCACTAAATATCCTAAAGCATAGGGAGATGTAAAATTAAGTCCTAATTTTGCACTATGTATAAATCCTGTTGCCGCAAGAATATATCCACATATTGCCGTAATAAATACATTGAACAACTTCTTATCAATGATAAATACTGCAATAGTTCCTAAAAGAATTCCTATTATGATAGCTCCTGCCTTAACACTTGGAACACCATTCCACATAACACCTGCATCCTGAAGTGCCTGTGTTATCTGAGGATTGTATTCCATAAGACCTGATGATGTTATTTCTGTAAATTCATTTGCAAGTCCAACAGCTCCTGTTACCTGTGTGTATAAAAAATCTGCAATAGGTGGAATCATGGCAATTACAATGGCGGCATAATGTTTAACACTACACTCTTTAAATGCCTGAGCAACCATAACTACTGCACACCATAAGAATGTTACTGCACATACAGCACGTGGTACGGCACTGCTAAGAAGAGTGAATAATCCAAATATTCCTGAAAGTCCTAAAATAATACCTGAAACTATAGAATATCCGATTCCGGCATTTGCTTTTTTAAGCCCTGCATGTCCAAGCCATACTGTGTTAGGAATAACACCTCCACAAAGTGAAGAAATCATAGTACATATACCATCTGCAAACTGTGTTTCTCTTACACTGTAGTTATCTCCAGCTGCATTGGCTGCTTCAACATTATCCATAGTTTCAATAAAGTTGTAGATTTCTACAGGAATGATGATTGTAAGGTATGGTGCCACTACAGCAAATCCGCTTATTAAGTGCTGAATGCTATTAACAGGATTTGGAATATAGAATCCTATTCCTGTAAAATCAAATGATGTGCGTCCAAGACAGAACGCATAAATAATTCCCCCTATAATGGCAATAACAAGTGGTGGTAATCTCTTAGGAAAAAGATATCCGCCAAAAATTCCAAGCATTGCAATAAATAAAATTGGAAGTCCGATTACAGGATCTCCGAACACATCAAATACTCCCTGTGTAGCCATCCATATAAATCCGATTCCGGCTACTGTACCAAGAAGAGCTGCTCTTGGAAGTTTACGTTTCATCCATGGTCCTATAAATCCACCCAGGAACTCAATTGCACCTCCGATAAAAGTAGCTGCAAGTGCTGCTGACCACGCAAGTTCAGGATCTCCTAATGCATAATGAAGTGGCATTATAACACCATATAAGATAACGAACATTGCAGTAGTTGATACACCTGAAGGAAGAGCTGTTACATCAGCACGTCCTTCTTTTTTAGATAATCTTCTTGCCTGGAAACCGTAGTAAAGCCCTCCACACAGAAGACCGATTGACATACCAGGTATAACTGACCCATATACAATTTCGTCCGGCCATCCAAGTACTCCTGATAATGTAGCAATTACAATAAGATAATTAACAATATTATTTGTAACAGCATACGCTATTCCACCAATGTCTCCACGTTGAAACCATGGAACAATATTATGTCGCTTATTCATATTTTCAACTCCTCATCGTATAAACAAACTATATGATTTTACTTCGCTTCTATTGATATAAAAGAGAAAGTTGTAACATCAAACAATCCCATATCTGTAAGTTTAATTTCAGGTATTACAGCAAGAGACATAAAACATAAAGTCATAACAGGTTCAACGCTATCGTTGATTCCAAGTTCGCTGTATGCTTTTTCATGTATTGATGTAAGCTTCTCATCTACCCATTCTCCACTTTGATCACTCATAAGTCCAGCGATAGGCATTGGCATTTTTTCTATTATATCCTGGTTTTTAACTAAAACGATTCCACCTTCCTGAGCTATAAGTGCATTTACAGCAAATTCCATTTCTTCATCGCTTACACCTACAACAATTATATTGTGAGAATCGTGTGCAACTGATAGAGCAACTGCACCTTCTTTTATTCCGTATCCTTTTAAGAAACCACAGGCAACATTTCCTGTTCCCTGATGTCTTTCAATAACGGCAACTTTGACTATATCCTTTTGTGGATCGTAAACAAATTCACCCTCATCATCAATGTTGACAGTTTCAACACTCTTCTTTGTTACTACTCCACCTGGAAGGATTTCTATAACATGAACTTTATCTGTCTTTAAGTTCATTTTAAATTTGTCTTTAGAAAAATCTTTTACAATAACACTGCCTTTTACAGTTGCAATATCATGTTTTACAACTTCCGGCAAATATTTTCTCTCTTCAGCAACTAAGTTACCTTCGATCCATACTTTATCAACTGTAAAGTCTTTAAGATCATCTAAAAGAACAATATCTGCACGGTATCCTGGAGCAATAGCACCTCTGTCTTTAAATCCAAAACACTCCGCTGCATTTAATGTAGCCATACGAATAGCTGTTACAGGATCTATTCCTTCTTCTACGCAGATTTTTAAATGATTATCAAGATGTCCGTCTTTTAAGATTGTCTTAGGCTGACGATCATCAGAGCAAAGGATACATCTTCTGCTGTTTTCTGTTGTAATTCCCTTACAAAGCTCTCTAAGATTATGACAGGCTGAACCTTGTCTTAACATAACGTATAATCCACGCTCCAAACGATCTTCCATCTCTTCAAGAGTTGAACATTCGTGATCAGCAAGAATTCCTACACATGTATAAGCATTTAAGTCTTTTCCAAATAATCCAGGACCATGACCATCAATAATCTTATCTTCATCTTTAGCTACCATTAACTTATCAAGGACACCATCATCAGCAGCTATAACTCCAGGGAAGTTCATAAACTCTCCAAGGCCTATAATATTATCTCTTTTGATAGGTTCCTCCATTTCAGGTGCATTTATAATTGCACCTGAATGTTCAAATGGAGTAGCTGGAACACATGATGGAAGTACATACTTGATGTCAAGCTTTGTACCTTTAGCAGCTTCCATCATATAATTGAGGCCTTCGATTCCACATACATTTACAATTTCATGTGGATCTGCCACTATCGTTGTTCCACCATGTGGAACTAAAAGTCTTCCTAACTCTTCCGGACTTACATATGAAGATTCAATATGTATATGGCTGTCAATAAATCCAGGTGCTGCATATTTTCCACCTGCATCTATTACATTTTTACCTTCGTAATCACCTATTCCGGCAATTACACCTTCACATAAAGCAATATTTCCTTCTTTAATCTTTCCTGAAAAAACATTTACTACTTTACAGTTTTTAATAACTGTATCTGCAGGGATTCTTCCTGCTGCTGTATCTACTAATTTTTTTAATAATTCCTTATTCATTGCCAGATACTCCCTTATTTCTCTATTACTTCAAGAACTGGATCAAATGTCTTAAGTGCAACATAATCAACAGGACCTACGTCTGTAATAGCGTAATCAGGTATAGCTGTAATTGGAAGGAAGAACATGTACATCATTGGGTCTGGCAAATCTGAACCAAGTGATCTTGCAGCTTCATCTATTTTCTTTTCTTTAGCAGCAATAACTTCCGGCTCCTCGTCACTTACAATACCACCTACTGGTAATGGAAGAAATTCTAAGATTTCGCCATCAGCTACTACAACCTGTCCACCACCCTGCTCGATAAGGTAGTTTGCAGCTATAGACATATCGTTTGCATTTACACCCATTACTACAAGGTTGTTATCATCCGGAGCTGCACTTGATGCCATAGCACCTTTCTTTAACTTCCATCCTGAACAGAATGCAAGTGATTTATTTCCGTTTCTTCCAAATCTTTCAAGAACTGCTACCATTGCAACATCCTGATCTGTATCTGGAAGAACAATTCCATTTTCTACTTTAAGAACAACATCACGTCTCTTTCTTACGAAAGGTCCTTTAACATCCATAGCTAAAACTTTTGCTTCACCATTGTTAATTGTTGTTTTATATTCAAAATCTTCTTTTGTTGTCTTTTTACATTTAAGTTCGCCTTTTAATACTGAACTTCTTTCAGGTGCATTGAGTTCGATAGTTAATTTATGGTCTTTAGCTACCATATTTCCGTTTGTCATAACTTCTTTAACTTCGAATTCTTTAATATCATCAACAAATAAGATATCAGCAATTCTACCTGGGCAGATAGAACCAACTTTATCGTCAATATGATAAGCTTCAGCACTGTTGATTGTAGCCATCTGAATAGCTGTCATAGGATCAACACCAGCTTCGATTGCAAGACGTACAACATTATCAAGATGTCCTTTCGTAAGAACATCTGTAGCTGTAACATCATCTGTACAAAAGCTTACTCTTCTTGCAAATGCAGGATTAACTTCTGTAACAGCACGAATATTTTCTTTTAAGAAATGAGTTACAGAAGATTCTCTTATAAGCATGTGCATACCTTTTCTCATCTTCTCAACTACTTCTTCATGATCATAACTTTCATGATCAAGTCTTACGCCACCGCAAAGATATCCATTAAGATCATTTCCAACTGCCATTGGAGCACATCCAAATACTGGTAATCTGTTTTTAAATGCTTCTGCAATAGCTCCAAGAGTGTTTTCATCTTCTTCCTGTAAGAACTCTCTTACAGTTTCCCATACACCGTAACACTCTGGCCACTTTTGAACTTCTTTATGAACTTCTTTTGTAAAATTAAAAGAAACTGTAGACTCAGGAATCGTATATGGAGTTTTATATGGTGCACCCCAGAATACTTTTAAAGGACTTTTCTTGACTTC
>RCNH01001024.1_pt1 | contig 10294 bp, 9 predicted proteins | sample 2041161 | NCBI WGS metagenome assembly RCNH01 (sample SAMN09708215, study PRJNA481090) | Feces metagenome, whole genome shotgun sequencing project. | biome: feces | host: Leptonychotes weddellii | place: Antarctica: Sion Island | collected 2010-03-01
GCCGAAATAGCTCAGTTGGTAGAGCGTTTCACTCGTAATGAAAAGGTCCCGGGTTCAAGTCCCGGTTTCGGCTCTAAAAAGGTTGCTTTTTGAAAGCAACCTTTTTTTGTATCCCCATCCCGCCCCGCAAACCCAAAATATTTCCTATTTTTGTATCAGACGTAAATCAAAATACTTTACTCCTATGAAAAAAATTCTTTTGATGTTGGTATTTCTGACTGCCGCTCTCGGTTTTGCTTCGTGCGAAAAATCGAAAGGCTGGAAAACAGTCGATGGAATCATTGTTTTCGACACGCCCGAACGTGCACCGGGACAGAAATCGGTCTTGGGCTTGAGAACCGAACCGATGGAGGTGGTTCGCGTGGGATTCATCGGTCTGGGCATGCGCGGTTCGAGTGCGGTGGATCGTTTCACCCACATCGACGGGGTAGAAATCAAGGCATTGTGCGACCTTTATCCCGATCGTGTGGAGAAGTCGCAGGCCGTCTTGAAGCACCACGACCTCCCCGAAGCCGCCGAATACAGCGGTGAGGAGGGTTGGAAACAACTCTGCGAGCGCGACGACATCGACCTCGTTTATATCGCCACGCCGTGGTTGCAGCATGTGCCGATGGCGGTCTATGCCATGGAACACGGCAAGCATGTCGCCGTCGAAGTACCCGCCGCAACCTCGCTCGAAGAGTGTTGGCAGTTGGTCGATACGGCCGAAAAAACACAGCGACACTGCATGATGCTGGAGAACTGCGTGTATGATTTCTTCGAACTCACGACGCTTAACATGGCACGTCAGGGTCTTTTCGGCGAGATTCTCCACGTCGAGGGTTCCTACATCCACAACCTCGAACCCTTCTGGGACGAGTATCAGGGCAACTGGCGTCTGGCCTTCAACCGAAATCACCGCGGAGACGTTTACGCCACGCACGGTCTGGGCCCCGCCTGTCAGTTGTTGGACATTCACCGCGGCGACAAGATGAACTACCTCGTGTCGATGGATACCAAGTCGGTAAACGGACTGAAACTCGTGAAGGATCGCAAGCAGGGTGACTCGTTCGCCAATGCCGACCACACGCTGACGCTGATCAAGACCGAGAAGGGGCGCACGATTCACCTCCAGCACAACGTCTATACGCCCCGCCCATACAGCCGTATGTATCAACTGACCGGCACGAAGGGTTTTGCCAACAAATATCCCGTCGAGGGTTACGCCTTCGAACCGGAGCAGTTGGCCGAAGCGGAAGTGCCCGACCACGAAAATCTCAATGCCCACAATTTCGTGTCGGACGAGGTTCAAAAGGCACTCATGGAGCAGTACAAAGACCCGATCGCCGTCGAAATCGAAGAGAAAGCCCGCGAGGTGGGCGGTCACGGCGGCATGGACTTCATCATGGACTATCGTCTGATCTACTGCCTGCATCACGGTCTGCCGCTGGATCAGGATGTTTACGATGCCGCCGAGTGGTCGTGCATCGGTGCGCTGACCGCCATGTCGATCGAACACAAGAGTGCTCCCGTGGCCGTGCCCGACTTTACGCGAGGCGACTGGAACAAGATCGAAGGCTATCGTCACGCCATGCCGGTCGATTAACCCTCAGGCAAAAGCCACAAAAAAACCCCGCACTTCGCAATGAAGTGCGGGGTTTTCTTATATAAATCGGATGTTTAAAGCCATTTTTTATAGCGGAAATACCAGATTGTCAGGCACGAACAGAACACCATCATGAAAATGGCGAAGATATAGCCCATCGGCAGAGTCCAACCGTTGTCGAGGTGAATTATCCAGTTCAATTCGGGAATGAACTTGAAGTTCATGCCGTAGATACTTGCGATGAGGGTTGCGGGCATGAAGATCACGGCAGCCACCGAAAAGATCTTGACGATCTCGTTCTGCTCGATGTTGATCAGACCCAGCGACGCATCTTGGATATAGTCCAAACGCTGGAAACTGAAATCGGCATGGTTGATCAGCGAGTTCACGTCCTTGATCATCAGTTGCAGGCGCGGGTAAATATCGTTCGGGAAGCGTTCCGAACGCAGGATGCCCGACAGCACACGTTGGCGGTCGAAGATATTCTCTCGCAGCAACATGGTACTCTCCTGCAAGGCACTGATGCGGTGCAGCACCTCCTTATTGATCGTAGCCTCGGAGTTGATCTCCTTGGCCAGCGTGGCAACCTGTTTTGCGACCAACTCCACAAGGTCGGCATCGAAGTCGATACGTACCTCCAGAAGCGAAATCAAGAGGTGATAACCCGTCGAATAACTGCGGTAGTTCATCTGAAGGCGTTTTTCGGTCTCCTTGAAGGTGCGGAACTCGGCATTGCGCAGCGACACCAGCACACCCTCGTTCGAGATGATGAACGATACGGGTTCCACGACGAACGAATCGCCGGTCGGAATGAAGAAGTTGGAGTTCGAAATGATGGAATTTTCCGTTTCGAAATATTTTGAGGTGGATTCGATCTCCTCGACCTGCTGTTTGGTCTGAAGGCTGATCTCCATGAAGTTCTCGACCGCCTTCTGCTCCTTGATGGTCGGTGACACCAGATCAATCCACAAAATATCGTCGTAGCCCAACTCGTCGAAGAGTTTCGTGTCGGCATTGCGGATGATCTTGTTGTATTGTTTGAGATAAATGGTAATCATAAAAAACGCCTCTTAAAAAATTGATGAACTCGTTTTGTCTGAACGGGCAGAACCTCAAACGGCCTGCCATCTATCCCCGGCTAACCTCTTCAGCCGGGTTTGACCCTCAGCGGGGTGTCAGACCCGGAAGTCCAGAATTTTTTAAGCGTTTCTTCCTTCTCGCTGTCATAGATGAAATCGAGGTGCAACAGATGGTCGTAGGCATCCTCCGGATCCTCCGCACCACCCTCCAAGATCGACTCGTAGAGGTGTTCCAGTCCGTAGGTCAGGGCATGCTGAAGACCCGATATGAGGTCGGGATCCAACTCCTTGTGTCCCACCCATACCGCATAAGTCCACGGATGATCCGAATCCAAAAATTGAGCCAGAGGCGCATTGTCCCCGTCGAAAAACTTCAGAATCGGCGAATGGGGATCGACAATCGGCAGATACTCGTCATCCTCGTCGTTGCCCGAATAACCCAGACAATACTCCGTGACAAGGCGCGCATTGTGCAATTCGGGCACAACGTGTACCGGAACCAGCGCAATGTCGGCGCGTCCTGTGTTGAAATCAGAAATGACAGTGTTGAAATCGGACAATAGCAGTTCGGCACGAAAGTTTCCTTCGTGCTTGATACCATAGAGAAACGGCATCGTATCCAAATACGACACAGCAGCTATACGGGGAACCATGACCATCGTCCATAGAAATTTCGTGAATTGATTTTAACCGAAACAAAGGTAAGCATAATTTATAAACTTTTCCAATTTTTTTAGAAAAAGTGCATCGGGGTCTTGACAAACCCGTAAGTTTTGTTGTATCTTTGCCACACCCGAACGAACGAAGCGTTCTGCTTCTTGGAGTTATCGACACAGATAACATTCGTTCAATCAATTCGTTATATTTTACCAAGGGGACTTATCCACAGATATTGACCCTTTATCGACAGGCTTATGCACAAATTTTCGGTTTGCATACGCCTCTCCCCTTTCCGAACGGGCAGATTCTTCCCGCCGCGCAATTTCTTCTTCGGAAAAAACCAACAAAAACCACACATATATGCCATCCCGTTTCACAAAACTCCCCGCAGAGGGTGCATCCGTATTCGGTGCACTGTGCTACATCTTCGAACCCGAAAAAACGGCGCAGACCCTCGATGTACGGATTATCGACACGGTGCGGAATGTGGTCGTCGGACAACTCCGATTCTACAACACCCGCCACCTCGAATGCGACATTTCGCCCTATCTTCGTCCGCTTGCCGACTGCTCTCCCCTGCCTCCGATCAGCCCCACGGGCGTCTATCCCGCCACCGACCGCGAGATCGGCATCGAGATGAAGATCTCCTACCTCTCCCAACCCGACACGCCCGGTCAGCCCTCGATGTTCCACGAGGAACGCTCGCCCCGCCGCCGCTTTGTCTTCGCCCGACAACGTCTTGCGGGCAACGAGATCCGCTCTTCGCTCCCCTCGCAACGCCTCGCGGGATTCACCGACAGCGAGGAGATCCTCTTTCACAACCTTTCGCCCGTCCGTATCACCCTCACCGCCACGGGACGCAAACCCAGTCTCGTCCGCACATTCGAGGTTCACGAAGCGGGACAGCACATCTTCTGTCTGAACTGCTCGGAGTTCCCCGATGCCGAGAAGATCACCGTCGAGATCGGAAAGACGGGAAGGATCGAATACACGATGATCCGCCGCCCCCGCGGATCGGTACGTATGGCATGGACGAGCCGTTACGGATCGGTCGAACACTATACCTTTCCCATGATACAGGAGATCGAATGTCGCCGGGGAAAAGTCTCCGCCCGACCGGAGATGCGTTATACGCTGCGTTCCGCCTTTGAAAATCGTGCCATGATGGAGGGTTTGAGCGAAATCATCTCTTCGGCAGGGGTATGGATGCTCGACAAAGACTCGCTCCGCACGGTGAACATCCTGACCGACACGGTCAAAATCCACAGACACGGCTCGCTTTCGGTGGCCGACATCGTGATCTGCGCTCCTCAAAACGACCCGACAAGATGGAACTGAAGATAGACTCCGCACGCTGCATCCTCCCGTCCTCCGAGGTGCGTCTTCCGGGTCTGGATGCCGTCCGCACCCGCGACCTCAACGCCATGCGTGAAGGACGCACGCTGAAACTCCGCATCCCCGCATGCCCCGGAAACAATGCGGTTTTCGAGTTCGCCACCGATCCCCACGCCCGTCAGAAATTTAACCTCTCGCCACACACGGCCGAAATCACGGAGCACGGCACGCCGCTTTTCAAAGGTTCGGTGCGTCTTTTGGAGATTTCACCCGAAGGCTACCTCGTCGAGATCCGCGAAGGCGGCATCGACTGGGCAAAACAAGCCGCCACCGCCGACCTCTCCGCACTCGATGTCCCCTACTTCGCCCTGCTCGATGCCACGACCGTCATGGAGAGTTGGTCGGAGGATCGCCCCGTGGTCTTTCTCCCGATCCACCGCGACAACTACATCCGACAAAACTCATCGGGCGATCTGATGCCCATGATCCGCGCCCTCTCGATCGACGACTACCATCCGTTCCTCCACCTGCGCACGCTGATCGACACGATGTTCAAAAAAACGGGCTACACGTTACAAAGCAAGTTCATGGATTCCGCCTTTTTCCGTTCGCTCTACATTTCGGGGGCTTATCACACCCGTCACAGCCGCAATGCCGACAACCGCATGGGATTCCTCGCGGGGCGCATTACGGAAGCAACCGCCACCGCCGATGCCAACGGGCGCATCTACACCGATCTGCGTCCCTTCTCCTCGATCGGCAATTTCGTGGAGACCGCCAACCCCCGCGCCACGGATGCCGAGGGGAACGAAAATCCCGATTTGAAGAACAACGGCAACTGCTTCAAGATCATCGACGGACAGATCGCCTATCAGCCTTTGGTCGATACTGTGGCGCAGTTCGAGTACTACATCAAATACACCACCGGGCACCGCATCATCGATCGCAAGACACTCGCCGGCTTCGACACCGTCTTCACGGGACGCGGCGTACCGATCCGCTTCACCCTCCCCAACCGCTACGAGGATCGCCGCACGGATCTCTCCACCAACTACCTCTATCGGATCTTCGTCTTCGGGCATCGTGACGGGGAGACCTACCGCCTGATCTGCAACATCGGCGACAGGGTTCAGATCGGCGAGGAGTTCACGACCCGCACCCACCCCTTCACAAGTCCGCGGGACACGATTCCGACCGTCCTGCAATTGCAGACCCGCAACGCAAAAGGCAAATGGGTACCCTACACCGAAGACTGGGCTCTGTACGACGGTTTTGTCGATGAACGGGGCGAAACGCTCGTCGAATTCCGTGTCCGTTCCGACTCCCTGCAACTCTCGGCCGACAAACCCTGCTTCTTCAACCGCATGTTCTTCGGAGGTGCAGATCCCGACACGCCGCTGACCCTCTCGAAGGAGTGCACCTTGCGGGTGTTGTTCACCGACATTCCCGGCTACGGGCAGGAGATCCGTTTCCGCGATGTGGCACAACTCGACTGCTCGCAACTCACCCTCATGGAGAGTATCGCCGGGATGTTCAACCTGCGTTTCTACACGCAGGAAGAGGCACGCAAGGTCTATATCGAACCCTACGATGATTTCCACCTACGCCGACAGCCGATCGACTGGCGCGACAAGGTGGTTCTCACCGAACCGATCATCCGCGAGGAGCGATCCGCCGAGGAGCAGGAGTACGAACAATTTGAATACCGTCCGGGACGGGGTGCCGTTGCCCGTTTCAACCTCCAAAATGAAACCACACTCGGACGCTGGAGGTATCACTCCCCCTCGTATGCCTCGCTGACGGGGACGCACAAACATCCGAATCCTCTGTTCGAGGCGACCCTCTCCTCCAAGGGGCATTTCAGAAACGCCCCCTCGGCATCCATCCTCGAAATCGGCGACCGCGATGCCTTCCCCGACGAGGAACATGACCGCACGGCACGCATTGTCGTCTATGACGGCATGCAGGATCTCCCGGAGGGCGAACAATGGAACTACCCGACGCTCGGACACCAATACCCGCGCGCATGGTTCCACGATGCGGAGCAGCATCGGACGCTCTGCTTCGAGGACCGCGACGGCGCACGCGGTCTGAACCGCTACCACCAAAACGCGCTTGACGAACAGAGCCGTTTGGAGCGTATCCCCCTCACCCTGAGGCTCTCCCCCGTGGAGTTTGCCCAACTCAAAACCGACCACGACCAAATTCCCAACCTGCGTTCGGTGTTCCTCGTTGCGACCGGCAGCGGCACCCTCTGCGCCACGCTCCGCAAAACCGAAGCCTACGACCCCGAAAACCGCACCGTCATCGCAACATTCGACCGAATCGCACAAGACTAATCCCGAATGACCCGACAACAAGAACGCTTTGCGGAGGTACTCCTTGCCCAGACCGAAGGCATGGACCGCAACACCGCCATCCGCACACTCATCGAAAAAAATCTGATCAATCATGTGCTTTGCGAGCGCATCGCCATCTGCAACCGTCTTTTGGAGATGGAGCGCGAAGGCATTCCGCGCTGCGAGGCGATGCTGATTGTCGCCGACACATTCTGCTGTTCCTACGAAAAGGTAAGGGACAGTTTTTACAACCACCTCAAATCCAAAAACTACTATGAATTCGGAAATCAAAATCCAAAACACGGCCGATGAAACCCAGATCGACATCGAGGGTACGATCGGCGTCCCCGAAGAGTGGCAGTTCGACGAACCCCGCCAGCGGGTGGCCACCTACGAGAAGTTCCGCAATGTGGTGGAACAGATCGCCGCCATCCGTTCGCCTGCGGTCGTCGTGAACATCCGCTCGACAGGCGGTGACGTAAACGATGCCCTGCTCATCCACGATGCCCTCAAGGGATTGCAGGCACACATCACCACACGCTGTTACGGCTACACGGCTTCCGCCGCCACGATCATCGCACAAGCAGCCTCCGAAGGGTCGCGCGAAATTTCGTCCAACGCCCTCTATCTGATCCACAACTCGATCTGCACCACGGAAGGCAATGCCGAGGAGATGTGTCAGAAAATCGACCTCTTGCGCAAGACCGACGAACGCCTTGCGGGAATCTATGCCGCCCGTTCCGCGCGTCCCGAAGAGGAGTTCCTCAGCCTGATGGCCGAAAACAACGGCAACGGACGCTGGCTTTCGCCCGACGAGGCACTCAAGGCAGGACTGGCCGACCGCATCATCGACGAAAAGCTCGCCCCAGACTCCGCTCCGGAGAAAAAGCACACGCTGAAGGACACTGTCCGCCGCAGTTGGGAACGCCTCTCGAACCTGATGCACCAACCCGCAAAACAGCCTCTTCCCCAAGATCGCAACGTGTTGCATTTCGATCTGATCGGGCAGGAGCGTCACCGCTTCTCCGCCACGCGCACTCTCCCGAAGGAAGACCCCTCCTACGGCGATCCGATCCGCCACGCCAACGATGCGGCCTACGATGCCGACGCCCAACTTTTCAAACATTAAACCCGTTCATAAACCTTTTAAAACACAAAACATTATGAGTTACATCGAAAATTCCAAGCAGTACACCGGTAAAGATCTGGCCAACACGTTTTTCATCCCCATGCTGACGGGCGAGTCGGCCAAGGATCTGGCGATCCGCGTCCTGTACAACATGCCCGTGCCTACCGTCGTCACCACGTGGACGTCGAAACCGGGCATCATGCACAAATTCACCTCGAAAGGCTGGGTCGGCGGTCAGTCGGCCGAGAAGAAGGACATGGAGATCCCCATGACGCGCATCAAGGCCGAAAACGCCTACTCGGCAGCCGAATATTTCTCGATGGTCTATGAGAAGGTCTCCGCAATCACCTCGATGAACATGGAGGATCTTTCGGGTACGGAACTCGAAAAGGCCGAGACCGAACTCTTCCGCAAGACCCTTCAGGAGGAGATCCGTGCCACAATGTGGTTGGGCGACACCACCCAGCCCTCGCTGAACACCTTCGACGGACTGCTGAAACCCATCTTCAAGGGCGTGGGCGACAAATCCGTCCGCTCGATCGATTTTCCCGCAGGAGAACTCAAATCCTACACACTCCAAAATATAATGGGCAAACTTTTGGAACAGGCTCCTGCAGCCTTGCAGCATCTGCGTTCGGAAGGTCATCTGGCCTTCTTTGCCACAAGCGATCTCAGCAACCTCTTCGAGACCGGTCTCAACGAAAACGGATGTTCCACCTCGTACACCGACCTTAAAGAGGGTATTCCGCAACTCTCCTTCCGCGGCATTCCGATCATCGACCTCAAAATAGGCGGCTACACCCTGCCTTCGACCCTTCCCAAGTCGTTCATCATCCTCACCGACCGCCGCAATCTGGTGCTGGCCGTCAATACGGCCGACCTGCCCGGCAACGAGGTGCGCATGTGGTACAACCCCGACGAGATGGAGAATCGTCAGCGAGCCGTCTTCATGGCAGGTTGCGGCCTGTTGTCGAAAGACCTCGTCATGGTCGCCAAAACCAACGCCTAACCCGATTCACAAACCTGCAAAAAGGAGCCGTCGGAGCGATTCGGCCGCTCCTTTTTTAATCCGAAAATCCATGACACGCAAAAAGAAAACCGCGGCCGTTGCCGTTACAAACCGTACCGATCCCTACCTGACGCTTTCGCCGCACCGTGTCGAAAGCGACAAGTTCTGGCGTTGGGGCGACGACAATCTCTTCCCTCAGGCACTGGCTCTGATGGCACGCCGCTCCACCACCCATCGCCGCATCATCAACGACAAGGCCGACTACATATCGGGCAAGGGCTTCACCTGCGACGAGGAACGACAACCCCTGCTCGCCGAATTTCTGCGCCATGCCAACGGCAACGACGAGACCCTGCGCCAAATCCTCAACAAGATTGCTTTCGACAAGGCATTGTTCGGCAATGCCTTCTTGGAGGTGGTCACCGACCACCGCCGTTCGTTCCTCTCGCTCTATCATCAGGATGCTTCGCGTTGCCGCATCGCACGCGACTCGGAACACGTCATCCTGCACCACAACTGGGCGGATTTCCGCGAAAAGGAGGCCGTGATCCTCCCGCTTTATCCGCGTTTCGAGGAACAGAGCGACGGATCGCTCCGCTCCGTCGTCCACTACAAGGACTACGAACCCACCTTCGAACACTACGGTGTTCCGCCCTACATTGCGGGATTCGGCGTGTCGGCCATCGCCTACAAGACCGACCGCTGGAACATCTCGCGTCTGGACAATTCGTTCCAGTTGTCGGGAGTCATGATGCTCGACTCGTCGGTCGATAACGAGATCGAGGCGGAACGCATCGTGCGCCTCGCCGAACGCAAATTTGCCGGCAATCCGGGACAGGTGATGTTCGTCCTGCGGGATGCGGGCAAGGAACAGGACCATTCGCAGTTCATCCCGATCCAGTCGGGCAACGAAGGCGACTGGCAGGCGCTCCACCAGCAGGCCGTCGGCGATATTGTGGTGGCTCATTCGTGGTTCCGCACCCTCAGCGGTCTGGACTACTCGACAGGATTCAGTGCCGAACGCATCCTCCACGAATACGAGGTGGCACTCAACACGGTCATCCTCGGCGAAGAAATTTATATACATTGATTATCAATATATTATATCAAAATCAATGAATTTTGCGCAAACAAACCGCACCGTCTGAGACGGGCTGA
>RCNH01001026.1_pt1 | contig 10286 bp, 5 predicted proteins | sample 2041161 | NCBI WGS metagenome assembly RCNH01 (sample SAMN09708215, study PRJNA481090) | Feces metagenome, whole genome shotgun sequencing project. | biome: feces | host: Leptonychotes weddellii | place: Antarctica: Sion Island | collected 2010-03-01
CATTTATGAATAAAAGATGTATACAGTACAATAAATTGCTGTTTACTTTGGTATTCGTATTCACGACCTTGATCAGTTTGGCCCAAAATGCACAACTGACGCTCAAGATGAGCAATGTTCCTTTGGAACAGGTCATGAATGCCATAGAGAAGCAGACCGGTTATCGGTTTGTTTACAATGAAAATCTGGATCTGCAACAGATTTGCAGCATCGATTGCCGGGAGCAATCCGTGAATCAGACTCTGAACTCACTCTTCGGAGATCGGGCCATCGCCTGGACGATCATCGGTAACGATGTCCTTTTGAAAAAAGCAGTCACGTCGGGTCCTGTGAAGGTCTCGGGTCGTGTGACCACCGAAAGCGGCGAGCCCGTTATCGGAGCCACGGTCGTAATCAAGGACACGACACTGGGTGTCACGACCGACATGGATGGTAATTACGAGATCTCGGTTCCTGCTCCGGCCGAAACCCATGAGTTCGTAGTGGACTATTTGGGTTATAAATCCCAACAGGTTGCGATCGGAACCCGCACCCGAATCGATGTTGTGATGAAGGAAGCTTCGACCGATATGGAAGCTGTTGTCGTTACGGCCCTCGGTATCAAGCGTTCCGAGAAGGCTCTTTCCTATAACGTGCAGCAGGTCAATGCCGAGTCGATCCTTACGGGTAAGGATGCCAACTTCGTCAATTCGCTGAACGGTAAGGTTGCCGGTGTCAACATCAACGCATCGTCCTCGGGAGTGGGTGGTGCATCGAAAGTCGTCATGCGTGGTACCAAGGCCATCGACCAGTCGTCGAATGCCCTCTACGTCATCGACGGTATCCCGATGTATACGCTTCAGGGTAGCGGTGACACCGAATCCGGATCGCGCGGCCGTACGGAGGCCATTGCCGATCTGAACCCCGAAGACATCGAATCGATCTCCGTGCTGACGGGTGCAGCCGCAGCCGCCCTCTACGGAAGCCACGCATCGAATGGTGCCATCGTCATCACCACCCGCAAGGGTAAGGCCGGTCAGACCTCCATCACCTTGTCGAGCAATACCGAGGTTGTCGCTCCTTTTGTGATGCCTGAATTCCAGAACCGTTACGGAACGGGTGATCTGGGTGCCGAGAAACCCGACCCTTCTATGAGCTGGGGCCCGTTGCTCAACGCTTCGAACCGATTCGGATACGAGCCCCGCGATGATTACTTCCAGACCGGTGTGATCGGTACCGAGAGTGTTTCTTTCTCGACCGGTACGGATAAGAATCAGATCTATGTGTCGATGAGTGCCGTGAATTCGCGCGGTATTATTCCCAATAATGGTTACGAGCGTTACAACTTCAACTTCCGAAACACGACTTCCTTCCTGGACGATCGCATGAAACTCGACGTGGGTGCAGGTTACGTCCGTCAGGAGGATTGCAATATGATCAATCAGGGTATTTACTCCAACCCGTTGGTTCCGGCCTATCTTTTCCCGAGAGGTAACGACTGGGAGCGCATCAAGATGTTCGAACGTTACGATCCCGAGCGTAAGATCATGAAACAGTACTGGCCGCTGATGGGTAAGGGCGGTCTGGAGTGGGATAACCCCTATTGGTCGAACTACCGTACCTTGCATGAGAATCGCAAGAACCGTTATATGATCAATATGGGTCTTTCCTATAAGATTCTCGATTGGATGACAATTTCGGGTCGTTTGAGAATGGATAATTCGGAGAATGACTACACCGAGAAATTCAATGCCTACACCAATCCTACTTTGGCTGAGGGTGCAAACGGACTCTACGGTATCGAGCATACCAAGGAGCAGCAGTTCTATGGCGATGCCCTGTTGGACATCAACAAGACCTTCGGTGAGAATTGGTCGTTGCACGCCAACCTGGGTGGTTCGTTCTCGAACATCAAGGTCGACGGTTTGAGCAACCGCGGGCCTATCCGTGAGGATGGACTTCCCAACGTCTTCAATGTCTTCCAACTGGACGACGCACAGACCAAGAGAAGCCAAAGCGGATGGAGAGAGCAGTATCAGTCGATCTTCGGTAGCGTCGAGGTCGGTTTCAGAAACGCCTACTTCCTGACTTTCACGGCACGTAACGACTGGCCGTCGCAGCTGGCCGGAGCCAACTCCGTGAAATCGTCCTTCTTCTATCCTTCGATCGGAGGTTCGGTCGTTCTGTCGGAGATTATTCCCAATATGCCGAAGAACCTCTCCTATGTGAAGTTCCGCGGATCGTTCGCTTCGGTGGGTCTTCCGTTTGCCCGATTCCTGGCTAACCCCACCTACGAATGGGACCCCAATACCAAGACCTGGAAGACCAAGAGCAACTACCCGCTCTATAACCTCAAACCCGAGCGTACCAATTCGTGGGAGGTCGGTCTTACGATGCGCTTCCTAAAGCACTTCAACTTGGATGTCAGCTACTACAACACCAAGACTTTCAACCAGACGTTCGATCCTCAGTTGTCCGTATCTTCGGGTTATGAAACCCTCTACGTGCAGACGGGTAACGTGAGAAACCGTGGTGTCGAGTTGTCGCTGGGTTACTCCAATACGTGGAAGAAATTCTCGTGGAGCACCAACTACACCTTCTCAGCCAACCAGAATACGATCCTTGAACTGTTGGATAACTACACACACCCCGAAACGGGCCAGCTCATCACGATGGATCGCCTCGATGTCAAGGGCCTGCAAAATGCCCACTTCATCCTCAAACCGGGTGGCTCGCTGGGAGATCTTTACTCGTTGGTAGATCTTCGCCGTGACCGCGAGGGTTATATCTACGTCAATGACAACGGAGAGGTGCAGCGTAACACCAAGGTAGGTGACATCAAACTCGGTAGCGTACTTCCCAAGGCCAACATGGCATGGCGTAACGACTTCAAGTGGGGCAATTTCAACTTCGGCTTCCTGATTTCGACACGTTTGGGCGGTATCACCTATTCGGCAACTCAGGCTCGTATGGACTACTTCGGAGTTTCGGAGGCTTCGGCCATCGCCCGTGATAACGGAGGCGTGATCATCAACGGAAACGACCAGATCGATGCCCGCAAGTGGTACGCCACGGTAGCATCCGAGAACGGTATTCCGCAGTACTACACCTACGATGCGACCAACGTCCGCCTTCAGGAGGCATCGTTGGGTTACACCATTCCCCGCAAGGCTTTGGGAGGCATTTGCGAGATGACCATTTCGTTGGTGGGCCGTAATCTGTGGATGATCTACTGCAAGGCTCCCTTCGATCCCGAATCCGTTGCCACGACGGGTAACTATTATCAAGGTATAGACTACTTCATGATGCCGAGTACACGCAATATCGGAATCAACGTACGTCTGAAATTTTAAAATGCGAGAATCATGAAAATAAGTCAATCGATAAGTCGGGCAATCTGCCTCTTCGGACTTCTTGCGACGGTTTCTTGTACGGGGAACTACATGGATATCAATACTCCTCCCTACAATGCCACGGAAGACGATTTGATTGCCGATGACTATAAGATACAGGGAGCCTTGAGCTCCATGCAGGGATGGGTTGTTCCCTTCGGAGAGCATAACTTCCAATTCGTGAATGTGCTGTTGGGTAATACGCTGGGCGGTTACCTCGCCGAGAAGAAGGGCTGGACGGAGAAAATATCGACGTTCAACGCCACGTATGATTGGACGGAGGTCGCTTTCAAGGATATGATTTCCGGCATTTTCATCGCTCATACTCAGTTGAAGAGCATTACCTCAGATGAGATTCCGCTTTCGGTAGCCGAAATCATCAAGGTGGCCGCCATGCATCAGGTGACGGATATCTACGGCCCGATTCCTTACTCCAAGGTCGGACAGAACGGCGAACTGACCGCTCCTTACGATTCTCAGGAGTCGATCTACGACCAGATGTTCCAGACGCTGACCGATGCGGTGAATACGTTGAATGCCCACCGCAGCGAGGCTCTGAACCCCAAGGCCGATCAGGTCTATGGCGGTGATCTGACCCGTTGGATCCGTTTTGCCAATTCGCTGAAACTGCGTTTGGCCATGCGTATCGTCTATGCCGATCCTCAGAAGGCTCAGCAGATGGCTGAAGAGGCCGTTAATCACGAGGTGGGTGTCATGATCGCGAATACCGATAACGCTTACGTGTATCACCCCGTACAGAACCTCTATTTCATGCTGACCCAGCAGTGGGGCGACTATCGTGCTTCGGCTGACATCGTATCCTATATGAATGGTTTCGAGGATCCCCGTCGTGAGGTATTCTTCACGGAGTCGACCTTCACCAAGGAGGATGGTGCGAATATTGTCAACGGATTCTACGGTCTGCGCTGCGGAATCAAGGGTGCCGATGCCGCTCAGGGTGCCAACTACTCCAATATGAAGGTTGCCAAGAGCGATAAACTCTCGTGGTTCAATGCCGCCGAGGTTGCATTCCTGCGTGCCGAGGGTGCTCTCCGCCAATGGAACATGGGCGGTTCGGCCGAGGATTTCTACAAGCAGGGTATCCGCCTCTCGTTCGAGGAGTGGGGTGTTTCGGGTGCCGATGAGTATGCCGCCAGTTCGGCAACTCCCGGTGACTACAAAGACCCGAAGATGGGTTACAGCCACTCGGCCTCCAGCCGTGTCAGCATCGCCTTCAACTCCGGAGATGACTTCGAGCAGAACCTCGAAAGAATCATCACCCAGAAATGGATTGCCAACTATCGCGTGACGGGCGTTGAAGCCTGGGCCGAGTTCCGTCGTACGGGCTATCCCAAGTTGATGAATGCCCCCTCCAACCAAAGCCACGGTGTGATCTCCTCCACGGGATTTGCCCGCCGTATGGAGTATCCCCTGGATGAATTCACCAACAACCCCATCTACTACCAGCAGGCCGTTTCGGAGCTGCTCAAGGGTGCCGATAATATGGCTACCCGCGTATGGTGGGATTGCAACCCCAACACCTCTAATCAGTAAGAATCATGAAAAATTTCAAAAACATATTCACTACGGCCTGTCGTCATATGATGTATGCCTCGGCACTCGTATGCTTGGCTGTGGCTCAGAGTTCGTGTGAGGATTGGACCGATGCCTCTTCGATCGGTATCGACATTCCGTCACAGTCGGCCGAGCCGGGCTATGAGGAGTATCTGGCCCTGCTGAGAGGCTACAAACAGAGCAAGCATAAGATCGTATATGCCGAATTCGAGAACATCGAGCGTCACCGTTCGCGTGCCGATCACCCGGCATCGCTGCCCGACAGTATCGACTACGTTTGTCTGAATAACCCCGAAGTCCGTCCTCAGTGGCTCAACGATGAGTTGGCAGCTCTGAAGGCCGATAAGGGCATGCAGGTGATTTATGCTGTCGATTTTCAGGCTCTTGAGGCCGAATACGAGAAACTTTCGGCTGATGAGGAAAATCCCTTGCAGCAAAACTTCACCGAGTTTGCCGCTCCGCGTCTGGATGCCGCTTTCGCCCTCTGCGATAAGATCGGATACGACGGCTTGACCCTGTGTTATAACGGAAAATCGACGCTGGTAATGACCGAAGAGGAGCGTTTGGAATTCATGTCGCGTCAGGAACTGATCCTGGAGAAGACCAAGACCTGGCTGGAGGAACATCCCACGAAAAAGTTCTTCTTTGAGGGGCATCCCGAATTCCTGATGGATCGCGCCTTCCTCAAGTCGGCCGACTACATCATCATCAAGACCGAAGAGGTGACCGATTGCCGCCAGTTGTCGCTGCGTACCCTGACGTCGTTGAAGCCCAACGTCCCGACGGATAACATCCTGGTGATCGTGGCCACTCCGTCGTTGGATCCGGCTGATACTTCCACGGGAATGTACCGCGATTCCTCGGGCAAACCGGTTCCAGCTCTTCGTGAGGCTGCCTATTGGGTGGCTACCGACGATGCCGAGTTCACCAAGGCCGGTCTGGTGATCAAGAACGTGAACAACGACTATCATAACACCGGGCTTTCGTACAATGGCGTACGTCAAGCCACGGCGATCATGAACCCCACTCCTAAAACAAAATAACTGTCATGAAAAGAATCATATCTTGTTTGGCTCTGGTGTTGACATTTGGCTTCACCTCGTGCGACAACGATAATCCGGGTGACACGGCTTTCGACAACAAACTTTTCATCAATCAGGAGACGATGGAAAGCACAATATTGACCAAACTGGACACTCACACGGTTAATGTGCGATTGAATGCAGCCATGGCGAAGACTTCGGACATGGATGTTACTCTGACCTATGCGGCAACGCCCGAAAATGTGGGTACTTACAACGAGGCCTATTATTCCGATGCGGTGATCCTGCATGAGAAATACTACAACTTCGTACAGACCGAGGATGTCATCCACGCCGGAGGTATTACTTCCGATGGTATCGAAATCCGATTCTCGGATCTCGACAAATTGGATCGTGACCTGCTGTATGTGCTTCCGGTTTCGATCGTACGTTCCGATATCGACATTCTCCAAAGCGGAAGAACCATCTATTATGTGTTCAAGGGCGCAGCTCTGATCAATGTCGTGGGTGATATCGAGGCTTCCTTCCTGTGGATACCGAAATGGAAAGATGCTACCCGTCTGAATGGTCTGACCACCCTGACCATGGAGGCTTTGATCCGTGTGAGAAACTTCGATCGTCCGATCAGTACCCTCATGGGTGTCGAGAACCACTTCCTGATCCGCTTCGGCGATGCCAACTATCCCGGTCAGATTCAGGTTGCCTCCAGCAAGAAGAACTTCCCGGAGAAGGATGCTGCCAAGGTGCTGCCTACGGGCCGCTGGGTTCATGTGGCCATCACTTATGCTTCGGCTCAGAACGATCTGAAGATCTATGTCGATGGCAAGTTGCAGTCGGAGGGCGGATTCCCCGGCGGAGCAATGCGTGCAATCAACTTGGGCAAGAGCCACTCCTTGGATCAGGAATCGGAAATCACGCGTGGTTTCTGGATCGGCCACTCTTACGCCGCCGACCGTTACCTTTCGGGTGAGATTTCGGAGTGCCGTATTTGGAATGTGGTGCGTACGCAGGAGGAAATTGCTCAGAATCCCTACTACGTGGCTCCCGATTCTCCCGGACTGGTGGCTTATTGGAAATTCGACGAGGGCAACGGCTCCGTAGTGAAGGATTACGCTTCGGGCAATGACCTCATGGTCTATGATGTTGCCAATGCCCCCATGCGTTGGACTCCCGTGGAACTTCCCCAAAAGTAATTCGCGGTTCATGAATCTAAAATTTCGAACATTATGAAACATATCAAAAACATATTCTGCACCATGGCCGTAGCTTCCTGTCTTATGGTGACGGGTTGTACGGACAATGTGCTGATCGATCAAACGTCGAACGATTATCAGGAGGCGTTGGAGGTTCACGGCATGTTGAAGTGCCCGGTTTCTCCGCGTGAACTGAGTTGCATCGAGGTTGCCGACGGCAAGGGCGAATCCGAATTGGTATTCCGCCTCTCGAAGGGAGCCAATCGAGGCGTCGACGTACAACTCTCCGTGGACGAGAGCCTCGTGGAGAAGTATAACGCCGAACACGCTACCGAATACAAATGTTTCCCCAAGGAGCAGGTCTCTTTGGAGGAGGACGGCCATATCCTTATTGCTCCGACCGACATCGTTTCGGATCCGGTGGCGATTACGCTCTCTGCGCCTGAGCAGTGGGAGAATTACCTGTTACCGATTCGTGCCGAGGTTGTTACCGAGGGTATTTCGCTCAGCGAGGATAATGCCTTCTATATCTTTAAGGTGATGGATGTCGACACCCGACCCAATTCCGACAAAGGAACGGGATTCATCACGACCTGCTATATCGAGGTCAACAGCGATAACCCGCTCAACACGGGTGAGTACACCATGACCAAGAGCGGCAAATCGTTCATCGACATCGTGAATATCTTCGCTGCCAACATCAATTACGACAGCAAGAACCATCGTCCTTATGTATCGTGCAACCCCAACGTACAGCACATCCTGGACCACCGCGATGAGTTCATCAAGCCATTGCAGGATAAGGGTATCCGCGTTTGTCTTTCGATCCTGGGTAATCACGACGAGGCCGGTATCGGTGGTCTGACCGATGCCATGGCCATCGACTTTGCCAACGAATTGAAGGCTTATGTCGATGCCTACGGACTCGATGGCGTGGATTTCGATGATGAGTGGTCGGATTACAATCCCGACGGAGTGATTTGGCCCGAGCCCTCGAAGGAGCGCACGACGCGTTTGATCTACGAGTGCCGCAAGCTTATGCCCGACAAACTGATCACGGTTTACGATATCGGAAACTCGCCGACGGGTTCCATCGACGGTATCGAGGTCGGCAAGATGATCGACTATGCCTACCAGGCCTACTACGGTTCGTGGTCGGACGAGGGTCTGAAGAACATTACGGGTATGAAACGTTCGCAGTACGGTCCCTATCCTCTGAACATCAACGGTGGATGTACCTTCAATGAGGACAATCTCAAGCGTCTGAGATACAACCGTTATTCGGGCGAGTTGCTGGGTGATCCTTACGGTGTGAACATGCTCTACAACATGACCCCCTGCAACTATCAGGAGGCATTCAGCAAGATTGCCGAGATCCTCTACGACGATACTGTGGAGTGGACGGGAAATGTCTATGACAAATTCTCCGTAACCCCGAGAAAATTATAGTCCAACGAGTTATTAAGATCTGTAAATCATGAAAAAACTGATTATATTTTGTGCCGCGGTGCTGATGATGGGAGCGTGCAGCGATGACAACGAGGTCGCACCCGAGATGGGTATATCCATCAGTTCCAACGGTGAAACTTTCGGAATCGAAGGCGGTAGTGCCAAGGTGATGGTTACCAGTACTTCGCATTGGCGCCTGACGGGTAAAAAAACTTGGTGTAAACCTTCCGTTGTGGAGGGCGAGAGCGGTGACGAGATCACCTTCACGGTGGAGAAGAACGAAAATCCCGAATCTCCGCGTGAGATTACCTACACCTTCATGTGTGGAGACAAGATCCAACGCTATGTCGTCACGCAGCAGCAGAAGGATATGGTGATCTTCAATAAAGATAGCTATGAGGTGAGTGCCAATGGCGGACACCTTTTGGTGGAGGTCAATTCCAACATCGACTTTGAGGTGGTTATTCCCGAGGAGGCCAAATCGTGGTTGTCGTTTGTTGGAACGCGTTCGTTGCAGCGCAACACCCTCGAATTCGAGGTTAAGGCCAATGACACCTACCGTCAGCGTGAGGTTGTCCTGGACTTTGGAGCCAAGACCGAAACCGCAACGAGAGAAAATCCCGAAAACGAGAACCGTCTGGTGATTCGCCAGCTCAAGAATAAGGGTATCATTGTGGAAGATGTCGTTGTCCCGGTAGAAGGCGGTCCGGCTGTCATGAAGGTAAAATCGAATGTTCCCTTCTCGCTGGAGGTTGATTACAGCTATCCGCAGTGGATCCGTAAGACGAGTGAACCTTCTCCCTCCCCCGGTGATACGCCCGAATTGGTCGAGAGTGAGATCCGGTTGGAGGCCGATGCCACCAACGAGACGGACGGAACCCGTATCGGAAAGGTTACGTGCCGTTCGACCGACGGATCGGATATCATTGTCAAAGGTCTGGTTCTGCAGCGTTACGGCGAAGCTGTCTTCCTGGACGGTGTGACCGATGAGAAATTCATCAAGGTACTGATCAGTGAGGGCTTTGCCTATCAGCACGAGGATGGCCGCATGGAGTTGATGGGTAAGGGTAGCTCGGCTACGTCGCTTATTTCCACTTCTTGGGCCGAAATCCACGACATCACGGGTATCGAACATCTGGTCAAGTTGCAGAGTCTGAATATCTCGAATAACTACATCAAACGTGCCGACTTGAGAAAGAATACGGCCCTGATGACTTTGGATATGTCACGAAGCGGACTTGAGGAGGTATTGCTGGGTGATGCACCCATCAGCGAGATCCCAGGTCGTTTCTCTTATGTCAATCCGTCGTTGACCGATGCCGACCGTGTCGGAGTCGAGATCTTCAAGATCTCGGGTAACAACCTCAAAAAGTTGAAGTTCAAGGGTACTTCGTCGCTGAAGAGCTTCGATGTTACGGGTTGTCCTCTGTTGGAGTATCTGGTTTGCTCGGATGGTAACTTCGAGGAGTTGGATATCACCAACAACCCCAAACTTACGACGCTTGATTGTTCGGGTAACGGAGCCTTGAAGAAGGTGTATATGAAGCAGGGCCAGCGCGAACAGCTTACCACGCTTTATATCGGAGGTGCCGAGGTGGTTTATAAATAGTCGTCCCTTAAGAACATCTTTATCTATTGATATTCTGCAAATTAGT
>RCNH01001027.1_pt1 | contig 10280 bp, 13 predicted proteins | sample 2041161 | NCBI WGS metagenome assembly RCNH01 (sample SAMN09708215, study PRJNA481090) | Feces metagenome, whole genome shotgun sequencing project. | biome: feces | host: Leptonychotes weddellii | place: Antarctica: Sion Island | collected 2010-03-01
GTCTGCAAACTGGATGTCCAGAACCGGGCCCATGACCTGAATCACATGGCCCACATTTCCCTTGGACATGGACTACACTCCTTTTTTGTAAATCTTTTGGTTTTATTGCTCGGCACCTGCCACAATTTCCGTAATTTCCTGGGTAATTGCGGCCTGACGAGCACGGTTGTAATACAAATTCAGTCGATCAATCATCTCGCCGGCGTTCTTTGTAGCAGAATCCATTGCGGTACGGCGAGCAGCAAGCTCACTTGCCACAGACTCGCACATTGCGCCGTAGATGATACCGGAAATATACTCCGGAATAATCTCGTTGAACACAGTTTCGCTGTCCGGCTCGTACAGAATCAAAGAATGGTTGCTGCGTGCAGCCTCTTTTTCTTCCTCGGTGGGGGCAGTGAAGGGCAACACCTTTAGTGTTGCGGGGCTTTGGCTCAGCATCGAAACAAAGTTGGTATACACAACATAAATTTCGTCAAACGCACCTGCAAGGTACTGTTCGCTCAAAATGCGAGCCATTTCAAAGCAATCGCTTACAGAAAGATCGGCAACTTCGCCGAACGCGGTGCTGACCACCGCAATGCCTTTATGCTGGTAAAGCTCCAGCGCCTTTTTGCCTACGGGCAGCACGCAGTAGTTTTTGCCTTCTGCGTGGGCTGCCACCATCTTAAACACGTTAGAGTTATAGCCGCCTGCCAAACCACGGTCGCCTGCAATAATTACATAGCAGGTATTTTTAACCGGGCGCTCTTTTACATAAGGACTTGTAAACTCCCGGTTGGAAGCTGCAATGTCCGTCAGCGTTTTATGCAGGGTTGTAAAATAAGGGCGGCTGTTTTCTACGCGTTCTTTTGCACGGCGCAATTTAGAGGACGCCACCAGCTCCATGGCCTTGGTGATCTGCATGGTGCCTTGGACACTTTTAATCCGCAGCTTGATATCCTTCATGGAGCCTGCTGCCATGCTTGTTCCTCCTTAGTGCGCTTTACAAAAGTTTGCAGTATAATCTGCCAGCGCTGCTTTCAGTTTATCTTCGGTTTCCGTATCCAGCTTACCGGTTTCACGAATAATCTGCATAACCTCTGCCAAAGCAGCATCGTTATCTGCTGCATTGTACAGGCCCACTTCGTACTCGTGAACATCTGCAACCTGCACATTCTTCAGGTAGCCGTTGATGGTAGCGTACAGAATTGCAATCTGCTTTTCTACCTCAACAGGTGCACTGCGGTTCTGCTTCAGCACTTCCACAATACGTGCACCCTGTGCCAAACGTGCCTTGGTATCGGCATCCAAGTCGGAGCCGAACTGTGCAAAGCCCTGCAGCTCACGGTACTGGGAGTACAGCAGCTTCAAAGTACCGGCAACCTTCTTCATAGCCTTAATCTGTGCGTTGCCACCAACACGGGAAACAGAAATACCCGGGTTAACAGCCGGCATAATGCCGCTGTGGAACAGCTCAGTTTCCAAGAAGATCTGACCGTCGGTAATGGAAATGACGTTTGTGGGGATATAAGCGGAAACGTCACCTGCCTGTGTTTCGATGATGGGCAGTGCGGTCAAACTACCGCCGCCCAGCTCGTCGCTCAGCTTAGCTGCACGCTCCAGCAAACGGGAGTGCAGGTAGAAAACGTCGCCGGGGTATGCTTCACGTCCCGGGGGACGACGAATCAGCAGAGACAGTGCACGGTAAGCAACAGCGTGCTTGGACAAGTCGTCGTAAACAACCAGCACGTGCTTGCCCTTGTACATAAAGTATTCGCCCATAGCGCAGCCTGCGTAGGGAGCGATATACTGCAAGGGAGCCATTTCAGATGCGGTAGCGGATACAACGATGGTGTAATCCATTGCGCCGCCGGCTTCCAAAGTCTGCACCAAGTTTGCAACGGTAGAACGCTTCTGACCGATTGCAACGTAGATGCAGATAACGTCTTTGCCCTTCTGGTTCAGGATGGTATCGGTTGCGATAACAGTCTTACCAGTCTGGCGGTCACCGATAATCAGCTCACGCTGACCACGGCCGATAGGAATCATAGAGTCGATAGCCTTGATACCGGTCTGCAAAGGCTCGGTAACGGGCTTACGCTCGATAATGCCGGGTGCTTTGGTTTCGATGGGGCGGAACTCGCTGGTAGCAATGGGGCCCTTGCCGTCAATCGGCTGACCCAGTGCGTTGACGACACGGCCAATCATAGCCTCGCCAACGGGAACGGAAACGACCTTGCCGGTACGCTTTACCGTGCTGCCCTCTTTGATGCCCTCATCGGTACCCAACAAAACGATGGAAACGGAATTTTCCTCCAAGTTTTGTGCCATGCCATATTCGCCGTTTTCGAACTGTACCAGTTCGCCGGCCATACACTTATCCAGGCCGCTGGCCCGAGCAATGCCGTCACCCACCAGGATGACCGAACCCGTTTCGCTCTGCTCGATAGCATTGCCGTAGTGCTTGATTTGAGCACGGATGATCTTGGAGATCTCTTCAGGTTTCAGTTGCATCTTTGTGTTTTCACCACTCAATTCTACAAATTTTGGTTTTGATACATTACAATACTGCGCTTGCAATGCTGCGGCGCAGTGCGTCCAGGCGAGCCTGAACTGTGCCATCCATACGGGCGCCCTCCATATCCAAACGGATACCGCCCAAAACGCTGGGGTCTACTTTTGTTTCCAGTTGAACTGTCTTTCCCGTCATGGCACACAGCTTTGCCTCCAGATGCGCACGATTTTCCTCGGAGAGGGGCACAGCAGCAATTGCCGTAGCCTCTACGATGCCGTGTGCATCATTGTAGCGCAGCCGATACTCCCGTGCACAGCCACGCAGCTCACGCAGGGTGCCGTTTTCGCACAGGATTTTCATAAAATTCACCACATAAGGATGGACCTGATTTGCAAACGCTTCGTCAATTAAGCCGCAGCGCTCCTTTTTGGGCAGGTTGGGCATACTGAGCAGATGCAGATAATCGGGGTTTTCGGCCATAATTTTGGCGCAGCCCTCCACATCGTTCAGAATGTCCTGCTCCAGGCCTTCCTCAGCAGCTAAGTCATACAGACTTCCGCCATAGCGTTTGGCCGTTTCGGTCATTCTGTTTCACCCACGTTCTTGATGAATTCATCGATCAAAGCTTGATGGTCCTTCTGGTTGATTTCACGCTCAACAACTTTGGAGGCAATCTCCATAGCCATATCGCCGATTTCGTCCTTGACCTGATTGATAGCCTTCTTCTTTTCCAAGGCAATATCTTCCTGAGCCTTTTCCTTCAGCTTTGCAGCTGCGGTGCGTGCTTCGCCCACGATGGCGTCGCTGCGCACAGCGGCAGTTTTTTGGGCAGCAGCAACAATATCGTTTGCCTCTGCCTTTGCGCTGGCCAGGTTCTGCTCATACTCTGCTTTCAAAGCCTGTGCGTCCTGGTTTGCCTTTTGCGCATCGGCAATCTCAGCGTCTGCAATTGCTTTGCGCTCATTCAGAACCTTTTGCACGGGCTCAAGCAAAAACTTTTTCAGGATCACAAGCTGGATCATCAGGTTACAGAGCTGGACAACAAATGTGCCCGGATCTACCGTGATCAAAGCCTGATACAGATTCATGTGTCTTTTCCTCCTGTCTTTGGGTTTCTCCTTCAGGAGCCTGCTTTACTGCAGATAGTTCATGAACATACCGGGAGCCAGGAAGATCAGCAGCAGGCCGGTAACGAAGCCGTAAATACCGGTGGTCTCAGACAATGCAATACCCAAAATCATGGTGCTGGTAACTTCGCTCTTGCACTCGGGCTGACGGCCGACTGCCTCACAAGCAGCTGCAGCACAGTTGCCTTCACCAATACCAGGGCCGATACCTGCAATCAGAGCTGCACCAGCGCCGATGCCACAACCAGCCAGAGCGATACCACGTGCTAAAAACTGAAAATCGGTCATAATAATAGTCCTCCAAAAATTTTTTCAATTGTTGAAATCCGGCAGGCGCATTATGCGTCGTCGCCGGCAGCTTGTTTGATGAACAATGTTGTCAGGGTACAGAAGATAAATGCCTGGATGCATCCGCCGAACCAGTCGAAATACAAACCGGTAATAGCAGGTACACCAATATCCAGCCAGGGGATAGCGGTTGTAATGCCGCCAACACCGGGCAGCTGGCTTAAGGCAGACAGTCCGCCCAAGGCCGTTAACACAACACCAAAAATTTTGCTGGGCAGCTTATGCTTTTTAAAGCCGCGAACCAGCAGCAGTACACCAAGCACGATAAAGGCTGCCGCAATCATAATGCTGGAGCCAAGGGCGCCAAACAATGCGTTGTTTGCCGCTGCCAGTGCTGCATAAATCAGGGTTGCAATAACTGTACCGGACAGGATGTTGCCAAAGTGACGGAACGACATACTTACCGGAGTAAAGCACTCGCTCATCACGTTGATAGGCGCCAGAATAAACAAAGGTTCCAAGAAGCCTTTCAGGTAATTCAGCATACCGCCGGCAGTAATCTTATGATAAGTAATCAGTACGAAAACCACCACTGCCCATGCAAGCTCAGTATTCAGGTCTGCTGTCGGGCTCCAAATGCCAAATACACTGATTAGGTTACAGAACACACTCAAGGAGAAAATGGCACCCACAAGCGGGATATACTTATCAAAGTTGGGGCCCATGTTTCCACGAACGAACTTATTCAGCATTCCCACAATTGTTTCGGCCGCAGCCTGACGCTTGGAAATATGATCCACCTTCAGGTTATGGCCCAGCCACCATGCCAGAATACCGGTGATTGCCATTACGATCCACGTAACCACCAAAGTCTGGGTAATTTTTAGTTCACCCAAAAGCGGCACATTGTGAATCACATACAGGATTTTTGCGCCATTCAGTGTTACATTCATTCTTTGCTTTCACCTCCTTTGTCATCGTGCTCGACCACAAGCTCGCCTACAGGCGCAACGCTTTCGTCAACCGATACGTCCTCGCCTTTGGGCTGCTCCTTGCGATATTGCCCGGTTATTTGCAAATAGTAAATGGTTAAGCGGGGAAACAGCAGCGGAGCAATGCTTGCTACTGCTTGAAAGCTGGGTACTAAAATGGCCACCACAATCCATGCAGCTTGCAACAACATCCGCCTGTTGTAGGACAGTTGAATCTGCATACGGCGCTTTTTCTCGTCTTGCTGTGCCAAAGCCTTTTGGGTCATAACACAGATGCCGTAAAAGTTTGCCAATGCAACTGCACCGCCGCATAAACCGCCCAGAATAACACGATAGTCAAACGGGGCAAGGCCTACCATTCTCAACGCAGCAAATAAAACAAACATAATCGCAGTGCAAAGAGATACACCTGCTGTCATGCGTTTCATTTCATGCTTGGATTCGGGTTGGAGTTTCATCTTTTTCCTCCATTTAGCTGTACTTTCAGCTATGTTTATTAAAGTAAACACGCTGTTTTTCATCTTTTTTAGGTTTTGCTTTATGCATTACCATTTTGCAGAACTTCCAAAAGCTCATTGCTCCGCAAGCAAGGCCAAGCGGCAAAAACAGCAAATACCATAAAGGCGATGCCCCTTTGCTGTTTACAAGCCAACTGCAAAACCAGGTTAAGCATACCGGTGGAACAAGCACCGACAAACCCAATTGTGTTAACCACACAAGATTTTCCATCGCACCAATCAGGTCTTTCATGGCAACCCTCCCCGTTTGCTAAAATGCATATCATCCACTGATTCAGTATAACGCAAAAAGCATAATGGTACAATCCATTTCTTCTCAACGCCGTGAATTTAACAATTTGTTCTTCATTCCTGCATACTTTTCATACGTTTTGCCTTGTTGGACCTTAACCTTGGAAAACATTATTATGCAACATTTTAGAATCGCTTTCCTGTTTGTTCAAAAAATTGCAATACTTTCTTGAAATAATAATATCAGAAAATGCTCGGGTTCTCCCGTGAAAGTGAGTGAAGCTATCTCTATGAGAGAAAAATTTCGTCGTTTTATGATGGGCCGCTATGGCACGGATTCTCTAAATCAATTTTTATCTGTCGTCAGCCTCGCCTTATTGGTGCTGGCACTGTTTACCAAGGTTCCCATTTTATACTGGATGGGCCTTGCTGTATTGATTTGGCAGTATTATCGTATGCTTAGCCGCAACATCTCGGCACGTACTGCCGAAAATTATAAGTTTTACACCATGAAGGATAATTTTTCCGCATGGAAACGCCAGCAAAAGGCACAGTGGAACAATCGCAAGCTGTACCATTATTACCGCTGCCCGCAGTGCCACCAAAAGCTGCGTGTTCCCCGTGGCCGTGGCCGTATTCAGATTTCCTGCCCGAAATGCGGTACGCAATTTATCAAAAAGAGTTAAAAGGCGGCTGCTTATATGTTTGGCTATGTAATTGTAAACCAAAAAGCTTTGGCGCAGCCTGCTTTTGAGCGCTACCGCCAAAGCTACTGCGGGTTATGCCGTCGGCTTGGCATACTGCATGGGCTGCGTGGGCGAATGACCTTAAGCTACGACCTGACCTTTTTGGATATTTTACTGTGCAGCTTATATGAGGACGAAGCCCCGGCACAATCCGGGCACGACCGCTGCCCCGTACACCCATTTCGCCCGCAGGCTTGGCGCAGTGCCGCCCCTACCGATTACTGTGCAGATATGTCCATTGCCCTACATTATTACAGTGCTGTAGATAAATGGCAGGACGACCACAGCTTGGCAGGCCGCACCCTGATGGCTGTTTTGGAAAAGCGTTTGCCCCAAATCCAGCAGCGCTGGCCGGTGCAGTGCAAGGCAATTCAGGACGAATTGACTGAGCTGGCACGTTTAGAAGCAGAAAATTGTCAGGAGCCGGACACTGTTTCGGCTTGTTTTGGTCGGCTTATGGCCGCTTTATTTTTGTATCGGCAGGACCACTGGAGCAACGAGCTGCAAACCATTGGTATGAAACTGGGACAGTTTATTTATCTGCTGGATGCCGCCGACGATTTAGAAAAAGATAAAAAGAAGCACCACTATAATCCCCTGTATCGTTACAGCGAAACGCCCGACTGGCAGATTGCTTTGCAGGAAAGCCTGCAAACCTTGATGGCGCAGTGCACCGCCGCCTTCGAGATTTTACCCTGTGTTGAAGATGGGGACATCCTGCGCAATATTTTATACTCCGGTATTTGGACACGCTGGCCATTCTCTGCACAAAACGCACAGAACAGCACCGGCAGCACACCACAGGATTGATTTTTTCTCTCTTATCACGTAAAATAGTTTCATCTGACTTTTAACCACTTTTATTTTAATATAGAGACGAGGACATACATGAACGACCCGTATCAGGTGCTGGGCATCTCCCGCAGCGCCAGCGATGAGGAAATTAAAAAAGCATATCGTGCCCAGTGTAAACGCTGGCACCCTGACCTAAACCCCAACGACCCTACGGCTGAGGAGCACTTCAAACAGGTGCAGGAAGCCTATGACACCATCATGAAGGGCGGCGCAACCCAGCAGCAGGCACAGTCGGCCTATGGGTATGGGTACGGTTACAATCAAAACTATAATCAGGGCTACCAGCAGGCAAATGACCCCTTTGGGTTTAACGACTTTTTCGGTGGTGGCTACTACAGCAATCAGCAAAGCACCTATCAGGGAACCGATACGCCCCAGATGCAGGCTGCACGCAACTTTATTGCTAATCGTCGTTATCCTGAGGCACGCCGTGTTCTGGACGAAATCTCGGAGCGCAACGCACGCTGGTATTATCTGTCCGCCCTGGCAAACCAAGGTCTGGGACGTCAGATTGACGCCATGAATGATGCACGCCGTGCCTGCCAGATGGACCCGCAGAATATGGAATACCGCAATTTGTATACACGTATGCAAAATCCGGGCAGTGCTTACCAGCAGCAAAGCTACCAGTATGGCGGCAGCTCCGGTGTAGGCAACTTCTGTTTCCGTCTGATTCTGTTGAATCTGTTGTGCAACTGCTGCTTTGGCGGCGGTGGTTGCTGCCCCGGTTATTTCTTCTATCCGGGCTTTTATATGTAACAAAAAACGGTACAGTCTGTTAAGCAGACTGTACCGTTTTCTTTTTCAAATGTTTTTCGCTTACTGTTTCAAAGACAAATTTTTTCCGTCCAGAACAGCCTGTACTAAGGTTTCCCCTTCGTACACAAGTTTCAGCGAGAAAAACGTGTCGTGTTGTTCCAGCAGCCGCAAAAAAATCTTATCGCCCTGCCAAATAGGCAAGTTATAAACCTGCTGCTTAGGCACCCACTCCAGTTTTCCCTCCGCACAGGCATCACCATCTATCATATGGCCTTGCCACTCGGTAGCGGAAAACAAGTGCATATACTCGGTTGGCCACCGGTCCGACACAAAGGTTACAACACCACGAAACCGATACTGCGTCAGCGTAAGGCCGGTTTCTTCCTGCACCTCACGCACGAGGCAATCTTCCGGGCTTTCCCCTTCTTCAAATTTGCCGCCGACACCAACCCACTTGTCCTGATTGGCATCGTTTTGCTTTTTGATACGATGCATCATCAGCCAGCAGTTGTCTTGTTCTAAGTAACAAAGGGTTGTATTTTTGTACATAAGCTCCCTCGCAATTACAGCTCCGGGTTGAATCCCTCAAAAATAGGCCACAAACCCTCACGCCAAGCCTCGTCCAGTTCTTCATGCGTGCGCAAAGTCCAGCTGGCGCCCTTCATGTGCCAGACATCACGGCAAATCACATTGGACAGGTTGCGGCGGTCCTTAAAGCCGTAGGCAATGAAATCCGGCTTTGTTAACGGATTCAGCAGCAGGTTGCTTGCGCCCCATGCCTCAAACCAGCTCAGATTATTTTGCTTACGCTCAGGAATCAAGTTGCAGGAAAGCTGGCCACGCACAATATCAGGGCGGTTTTCCTTCAGCCACTGAATCGCAAAGGGGTCAAAGCTTTCCATACAGTACAAGCCCTTATAGTCCTTCAATGCGTCGCAGGTGGTCTGACACAGCGCTGCCTGATTTTTATTTTTCACTTTCAGTTCGATAATCAGCGGCACTTTTCCGCCAAAAATCTCCAATGCGTCTTGGAAGGTAGGGATTGTTTCCTGTGTTCCTGCCAGATAGCACTGGGACAGCTGCTCGGTTGTCAGGTCCTCAATATCACCGTCCAAACCGGTCATGCGCTTCAGCTCACTATCATGAAATACCGCAAGGCCGCCGTCTGCCAGCAAATGCACATCCAGCTCAACGCCAAAGTTTTCCTTTACCGCAGCACGGAATGCCGCACGGCTGTTTTCCGGGCGCTTTTCTTCCCCTTCCAGCGTATGGTAACCACGGTGCGCATACAGCCAGCCATCAAATGCACTGCAATCCGGATTTCCTACACGACCACGCAGCAAAAACATATATGCCAGCAGGATTGCAGCTAAAATTAAGACTAAAACCAACCAAAACATAACTTAAAAACTCCTTCCGAACGATCAATCGTCCATTGCTTCAAAAGCCTCCAGCCCCTTGGCCGCTACCAGCTTGCTGTCGCCATGTTTGACGAATTGCATCGTAACAAAGGAAGCTGCCACAAACAAAGTTGCATAGGGGAACAAGGCAGTGTAGCTTACACGGTTTAGTAAAGCTCCTGCAACCACAGGGGTAACCGTCTGCGCTGCCATGCTAAAGGTGTAATAATAGCCGGTAAATTTACCTACGTCGCTTCCCTTGCACATTTCTACAACCATGGGCAGGCTGTTTACGTTAATCATAGCCCATGCCACGCCCACCAGTGCAAACAGCACCAGCAAAATCGGGCTAAAGCTATTTGCAAAGCAAGTATACAAAAATGCAGAGAAGAAACAGCAGGTAAGCAAAGCAACACCAACCAAAATGGTCTTTTTACGGCCAATCCGGCTTGCTACATTACCAGCGGGGATAAAAGTAACAATAGCACCTGCGGTTGCAACCGTCAAGCATATAGATGCATCGCCCAATGCCATGCCCCACATACGGTTTGCGTATGTAGTAAACCAAGTTGTTACACCATTATAACCAATAAACCACAGTGCAATGGACGCCAGCAAAAAGCCCAGACTGCGCTTGACCTCCGGCGAAAGCTCACCGCTCTCATCGGTCATTTCCGCATCATTGTTATGCTCGGGGTGTGCCTTTTCGTACTCCTGTGCACGTGCGTGCATTTTGGGCTCGTCCACAAAAGTCATAAGGATAAACAGTGCCACCAGCATAATGCCCGCCACAACGGCAAACAGCGTCACATAGCTTACGTGAGCCATTCCTGCTGTACGTGCGGAAGAATACAAAACGCTGCTGAC
>RCNH01001028.1_pt1 | contig 10245 bp, 6 predicted proteins | sample 2041161 | NCBI WGS metagenome assembly RCNH01 (sample SAMN09708215, study PRJNA481090) | Feces metagenome, whole genome shotgun sequencing project. | biome: feces | host: Leptonychotes weddellii | place: Antarctica: Sion Island | collected 2010-03-01
TGCGCTCAATCAATTCTGTATCGCTCATATTCTCCCTATCTATGTAAAAAAGGAAGTGGGAAATCCCACTTCCTTATTACAATTAAGCTTCTTTGTATCTATTGTAGCGCACAGGCGTACAAAGTCAATATATTGTGGCCCAGCGGAGGCCTAAGGCCATAAACTGTGGAAATCTCCACTACTTCACTACAATGTTGACCAATCTTCCAGGCACTACGATAACCTTGACGACTTCCTTGCCTTCAATCTGAGCGGCAACAGCCTCGCGAGCGAGAGCCTCAAGCTCATCTTGGGCAATATCAACATCTACGTCAATCTTTGCACGAACCTTACCCTTGATCTGAACTACGATCTGCTGGGTGGTAGCTTTGGCGAGATCCTCAGAGAACTCAGGCCAGCTCAAATCGTAAGCTGAAGAGTCTGCTTTGAGAGCCTCGGTGTAGAGCTCATCTGCCCAGTGAGGACAAATTGGAGCGAGCATAGCAATGAGGCTTTCAGCCAAGAGATAAGAAAGCTCACCTGAGCGCTGAGCAGCGTCAATCTTGAGCCAAGCGTTAATCTCGTTGGTAAGCTCCATAACAGCACTAATTGCTGTATTGAACTGAGAACGCTCATAGGAATCCTGGCACCTGAGACCGAGCTCATGGAGCTTGCGGAACATCTCGGCATCAGCCTTAGACAACTGCTTTGGATCGACAGGAGCTGCCTGAGCGTTCAAGGAAAGTTCCCAAACGAGCTTCCAAGCACGCTTGATGAAGCGGTTAGCACCAGCTACAACGTCCTCATCCCAGTCAAAGTCCTTCTCAGGAGGAGCAATGAAGAGAATTGCAAGGCGCATGGTATCAGCACCAAATGGTTCAATTACTGATGATGGAGGAACAACGTTGCCCTTAGACTTACTCATGGTCTCGCCATTGGCATCCTTTACCATTCCCTGGCAAAGCAAGTTCTTAAATGGCTCATCGACACTCAAAAGTCCAAGGTCACGAGCTACCTTAGTCCAGAAACGACTATAGAGCAAGTGCAAGATCGCATGCTCGATACCACCGATGTAGTTGTCGACTGGCATGAAGTAGTCGTTGGTCTTCTTTGCGAAAGGAAGCTCAGTGTTGTGAGGATCGGTATAGCGCAAATAATACCAAGAAGAGCAGGTAAAGGTATCCATGGTGTCAGTCTCGCGCTTTGCAGGCTTACCACAGCATGGACAGGTGGTCTCGTAGAACTCAGGGCACTGTGCCAAGGTCTGACCAGAGGTCAAATCAAGCTCAGCTGGAAGCTCTACAGGAAGCTGCTCCTCAGGTACAGGAACGATTCCACACTCATCACAGTGAATCATAGGGATAGGATTTCCCCAATAGCGCTGACGAGAAATGAGCCAGTCGCGCAAACGATAGGTGGTCTTGAGGTGGCCAGCACCCATCTTCTCCAAGCGCTCAACGATCTGAGAAGCGGCAAAAGATTTCTTTCCAGCCTCCATACCATCAAACTCACCAGAGTTTACAAGTACGCCTACTCCCTCATGAGCACTCTCCCACTTGGTGGTGTCTTGAGCGTCTGTATCCTCAAGCTGCTCTTTGGTAAGAACAACAGGCTTAATAGCAAGGTCATACTTGCGAGCGAACTCGAAGTCGCGCTGATCGCAGCTTGCAACGCCCATAACAGCGCCAGTTCCATACTCCATGAGTACGTAATCTGCAACCCAAACCTCAACGAGTGTTCCGTCGATAGGGTTGATAGCATAAGAGCCGGTGCGAATACCATGCTTCTCACGCTCAGAGCTCTGACGGTCAATAGAGGTCATATCCTTGAGCTCATCGCGCAAAGCCTGAACCTGCTTGAGGGTCTCGGCGTCTTGGCAAAGCTCGTCGACCATAGGGTGCTCAGGTGAAATGAGAACGAATGATACGCCATAGATCGTATCTGGGCGTGTAGTGAATACCTCGAGAGAAGATCCAGTCTTCTCCTGAGCAGCATCTGCAAGCTCAAAGGTAACGCTAGCTCCCTCACTCTTTCCGATCCAGTTCTTCTGCATCTGGCGAACGCGCTGTGGCCATCCCTCAAGCTTATCGAGGTCACGGTCGAGCTCGTCTGCATAGTCGGTAATCTTGAAGTACCACTGCTCGAGAGCACGCTTCTCAGGAACTGAGTCGCACCTCCAGCACTTACCATCAACTACCTGTTCATTTGCAAGAACGGTCTTGCAGGAGTTACACCAGTTAACTGGAGAGTCGTCGCGATATACAAGACCTTTCTTGTACATCTGCAAGAAAAACCACTGACCCCAGCGATAGTAGGAGCTATCACAGGTCTTGATCATGCGGTCATAGTCGTAGCTAAAGCCCATGTGTTTCATGGTCTCAATAGCCTGATCCATGTTCTTGTAGGTCCATACGCTTGCCTGGGTATTGTGCTTGATCGCTGCATTCTCTGCAGGAAGACCGAAAGCGTCAAATCCAATTGGATGCAAGACGTTAAAGCCAGCCATGTGAGCCTGACGAGCCATAGCATCGCCGATGGTATAGTTTCGAGCATGTCCCATGTGAAGGTCACCGGATGGATATGGGAACATCTCAAGAACGTACTTCTTTGGTTTATCAGAAGACTCATCTACGTGGAAGGTCTTCTCTTCTTCCCAAATCTTCTGCCATTTAGCTTCGATAGCCTTAGCATCGTATTCAGGAATTTCCTGAATCTCATTCTCTAAATTAGCTGTAGTCATTCATATACCTTTGTTCATAGACAACCGCCCAACAGATGTCAGGCGGTTGCTGTATTGTATTTAAACTCTTATTTGAAGTTTACTTCGGAAACGGTCTGGTTTGCGTTCTTTACCAAAACGTCGTGTGCTCCACCCTCAACGATAGAGGTTGAGGAAACGAGTGTAAGGCGAGCCTTCTCGTTGAATTCCTTGAGTGTCAAAGCACCACAGTTGCACATAGTAGAGCGAACCTTAAGCAAGGTTGTTGCTACGTTGTCCTTCAAAGGACCTGCGTAAGGAACGTAGGAGTCTACACCCTCTTCAAACTTAAGCTTTGCGTCGCCACCGAGGTCATAGCGAGCCCAGTTGCGAGCACGGCTTGAGCCCTCGCCCCAGTACTCTTTCATGTAAGAGCCGTTAACGTTTACACGACGGCTTGGAGACTCGTCAAAGCGTGCAAAGTAGCGACCGAGCATCAAGAAGTCAGCTCCCATTGCATAAGCCATGGTCATGTGTGAGTCATACTCAATACCACCATCGCTTGCAACTGGAATGTAGACGCCGGTCTCCTCGAAGTACTCATCACGAGCGCGGATAACGTCGATCAAAGCGGAAGCCTGACCACGTCCGATTCCCTTCTGCTCACGAGTGATGCAGATGGAACCTCCACCGATTCCAACCTTGATGAAGTCAGCGCCAGCGTCAGCCAAGAACCTAAAGCCGTCAGCATCTACAACGTTTCCTGCTCCAACCTTTACATCGTCTCCGTAGTGCTCACGGATCCACTCGATGGTGATCTTCTGCCACTCACTAAAGCCCTCAGAAGAGTCGATGCACAAAACATCAGCTCCAGCCTCAACGAGCAAAGGAACACGCTCTGCGTAGTCGCGGGTGTTAATACCTGCTCCTACCATGTAGCTCTTATTGTCATCCAAAAGCTCAAGAGGATTCTCCTTGTGAGATGCGTAATCCTTACGGAATACGAGGTAAACGAGGTTACCCTCATCATCTACGATAGGAAGGGTGTTGAGCTTGTTGTCCCAAATAATATCGTTAGCTTCCTTGAGAGAGCATCCAGCAGGTGCTGTAATGAGGTTCTCTGCAGGAGTCATGAAATCGCGAACAAGCTTATCCTGAGGATCGCGGCTTACGCGGTAGTCACGACCAGTAACGATACCTACGAGCTTAGAGTTGCTCTTACCATCTACGGTAACAGGCATGGTGGTGTGGCCTGTCTTCTCCTGAAGTGCAATAACCTCAGCGAGAGTCATGTCAGGAGTAAGGTTAGAATCAGATACAACGAAACCTGACTTATAGCTCTTTACCTGAGCTACCATAGCAGCTTCGTTTTCTGGGGTCTGAGATCCGTAAATGAAGCTCAATCCACCTTCCTGAGCCAAAGCAACAGCGAGGTCAGGACCGGAAACTGCCTGCATGATAGCAGATACCATAGGGATATTAAGGGAAATCTTAGGCTCTTCTCCACGCTTAAACTTTACAAGAGGAGTCTTAAGAGAAACGCGATCTGGCATGCACTCGGTAGATGAATAACCTGGTACTAAGAGGTACTCAGAAAATGTGTGGGAAACCCCTTCAAAAAAAGTAGCCATAGATAAAAACTCCTCCACATATAACGTGAACAATATTTGTAATTAACCAATTATACGATACTAAAATGCATTTATAAAGAATATAAATACTATACACATTTCGCACGTAAACATACGTATTGTAAGATGTGCGATTTTCTCTATATCATACGTGCCATATATTCGATCCTTGCGCGTACAATTCATCGCGCCAAGCCTGACCCACGGCGCCATCGAAGACATCGCGGTATACAAAAAGCAGCCTCGCGAAGAGACTGCTTTTGGATTATTCGTTCTTTCCCGCTTCGGTAATTGCATTGAAGTCAACTGAAACGGTGTGTTTGGTAGGTACCCACTCTACCTTCTTGAACAGTGCTACAACCGTAATTGGAATGTAGCTCATCATGAAGATTGGGAAGGTAAAGACGTTTTTTATCTTACACCATTTACTTGCGTAAATATGGTCGCTCTCAGCAATTGTCGTGATGACTGCAAGAAGGAAAAATACGATGTACATGCTCAAAAATGCCATGATAAGACTTGAGGCGCAAAGCAAAAGCTCGCGGCCGGTAGCAAAGTAGCCCTTACTCATAACACCAATCAAAAGGTAGATGAAGTTCACCATAAAGCTCAAGATGGTGAGAATCATACCTGGAGCGATAACCATGAACATATCGTATGCTGGGAAGTGACCCTTGCGAATACCGGTTAAAAGGTTTGCAGCATAGCTGAAAAACACCTGGTAGAATCCCTTAGTCCAGCGCATACGCTGAATCCAGGAGCTCTTGAAGTCGATAGGCTGCTCATCGTAGAACTCAGCCGGAGCATAGCCTACCGTGATTCCGTTTGCAGCACAGAAGGTTGAAAACTGAATGTCTTCGGTAAGCGTATGGAAATCCCATCCGTGCATACCACGAACGATACGCTGAGAAACCATCCATCCAGAACCCGAGATCGCACAGCTTGCTCCAAGCATCATGCGAGGGTTGTTCAAAAAGCGTGCCTCTCGAATAAACCAAAGAGCATTAGCAGCGCTGATCCAAGAGCTTCCAAAGTTCTTGGAGTTTCGATAGCTTGTACCTACAAGATATCCCATGTCAAAGAGCTTATTCATCTCCTGGACGTAGGTAGGGCTCAAAATATTATCGGCATCAAAGACGAAGTAGCCCTCGTATTTATCGCCATACTCATTCAAGATGCGGTTGAAAGCGTAGTCCAAAACCCAGCTCTTGCCCTTGCGTGCAAGGTCGTTTCGCTCCCAGGTTATAGCGCCTGCTCCCCTAGCCTCATCAGCGGTTTTATCCGTACAAGCATCAGCGATTACAAAGACATCGATGAGCTCTTCGGGATACTCCTGTCCTTTGATGGACTTTACGAGATTGGCGATAACCGGCTCTTCGTTGTGAGCTGCAATAACGAAAGCAAAGCGATGTTGCTCCTTTGCTTCAGGCAACACAACAGTACCCTTACGAGCTGCTACTAAAAGATAAATAACCTGATAGAAGTATGCAATTGTAAAGAAAATAAATACTACAATGTTAAAAATAACGATTGGAGTAAGGTCAATTTGAGTTAAATTCACGAAATACCTTTCCTAATTTGCAAGGTCTATTCCCAGACGATCGAGAATCTTCTCGCCATAGGTTGTAATACTTATAACATCATTTTTCATTGAAGTTATAACCTCTACCAAGTCTTCAGGCAAAGTATCGACAATCTCAATATCTTCACCTGTTACAGGATGCTCGAAAGACACATACCAGGAGTGTAAAAACTGCCTGGTTAATCCCTTATCGCGTGCAGGAATCTGCTTTCCATACAAAGGATCTCCCACACAAGCATGGCCAATGTGGCGCATATGCACACGAATCTGGTGAGTGCGTCCTGTATACAAAGAACATTCAAGCAAGGAATATCCAATGTCTTTATTTCCCGCCTTAAAGCGCGCAAGCGTCTTGAAGGTAGTCAGCGATGGACGTGCAGCATCGGAATCGCTCACAGCCATCATGAGCCTGTTTTTCTTAGAACGCGTAATCGCCGCATCGATTGTTCCCTCGTCAGCTGCAACATTGCCCTGAACAAGGGCAATATAGCGGCGTGAGAGCTGCTTGGTGCGTATGAGCTCCTGGAGGTCCTCCTGAACTGCATCGCTGTGGGCGGCAAGCATCAAGCCTGTCGTATCCATATCCAAACGGTGCACGATACCAGGGCGATCTTCGCCCTGAAGGGTTCCGAGATTATGGTATCCATAACGAGAGACGAGAGCATTGCACAAGGTGTCGGTCATGTGTCCTGGAGATGGGTGGCACACAAGCCCTGCCTGCTTGGAGATTACAATCAGGTGATCGTCTTCAAATACGACATCTAACGGAATATCGACGGGAACCAAAGAAAGCGGACCTGCCTGAGTCTCCTTGGACTCAAAGTAAACCTCGACGCGATCTCCGAGGGAAAGCTTCTCTTTTTTAGACGTAACCTTTGAGCCGTTAATAAGAACATTGCCCTGTTCAATAAGCTTGACGCACCCATTGCGTCCAGGAAGCTCAGAGATTCTAGCAAGAAGTGCATCGAGTCTCATGTCTTGAAAATCAGGACTGATGACCAGCTCGAGTTTCTTTTGAGGCATCTTCCCTCCTTTTATCCCAAATCAAAAATATGATAAATCCAATGATACAACCCAGACTAATTGCAATATCTGCAACGTTAAAGACGGGGAAATTAATGAAAGCACATGACAGAAAGTCTGTGACCTCTCCTACTACAACACGATCTAAAGCATTTGAAACTCCCCCGCTTGCAACTGCGCTTATACAAACGATAAGCGAAGTCGGGAGGGATTTTTCTTTGCGAATATAATCAATTGCCACAAGTAAAACAAGTACAGCAAAGAGTATCAAACCGAGCCTCTTGCCCGATCCAAGACCCCATGCTGCACCAGGATTATGCACAAGTTTTAGGTCTAACACATAGGGAATGCAGGCGTAAGATACGCCTGCATCCAAATACTTCAAAGCCATGGCTTTAGTGAGCTGATCGCACACGATGACGATCAGACTCACCAAGCCAAAGAGCTTAAAATTCTTATATGTTATAGAGTTATCATTCACTGAAAACTACTTCTCCATATCAGCAAGTACTTCGTGACAACGCTCACAAAGGCCATCTTCAGCCTCTGGACGCCAGTTCCAACAACGAGGACAACGTACACCCTCAGCAGGTACCACCTTGACAGAAAGCTCGTCGGACACCTCAAACTCAACGCTTGAGCATACGAGCATCTCAGCCATATCGACCTTATCCTGAAGCTCAGATACAAGCTTCTCAGGAGCACTTACGACAGCATGGGTTGCCTGTGTTGTCTTCTCTTCAACAACACCCTCTTCCAATGCAGTCTCGTATGCCTTGGTGTAAGCAGAGCGAACCTCAACCATCTCCTCGTATACAGGGAGAAGCTCAGATACCATAGCCTCGTCCATTGGGTTTTCGAACCAATCGAGAAGCGCTGCGTACTCCTGGCCTTCTTTGAGGCCCTCAGGCATAAACTCCATAGCCTCATCGGTGGTGTAAGCCAAGATTGGCTGCATATCATGAATGAGCATGTTTAAGATATATGCCCAGGTAGTCTGAGCAGAACGACGCTCGTGAGAGTCTACTCCACCGCAGTACATGCGGTCTTTTGTAGCATTGAGGTAGCCGTTAGAAAGCTCAGTTACATAATCGTAGAGAGTACGATAAACGCCGGTGAACTTATAGCTCTCGTAAGCTGCAGTTACCTCGTTGTGTACCTGACACATACGTGCCAAAACGAGCTTGTCATACATCTCAAGATCGTCAACAGAGAGCATCTGATCGACATCGAACTGACCCTCAAGCTCTCCGAGCAAGAAGCGAAGCGTGTTGCGGAAACGACGGTATGCATCTCCAACGCGGCTCAAGATTTCCATATCGCAAGGAACATCAGAAGATGAGTCTACTGATGATACCCAAAGACGGATAATGTCAGCACCCTGAGTGTCACATACCTGGTTAGGATCGATAACATTTCCAAGACTCTTAGACATCTTGCGGTTATTTCCGTCAAGAACAAATCCCTGAGATACAACAGCCTTAAATGGAGCCTCGTCATATGCTCCAACAGAGGTGAGCAAAGAAGACTGGAACCAACCGCGGTGCTGGTCAGATCCCTCAAGATACATATCAGCTGGACGACGAAGTTCTGGGCGGTTATCACACACTGCAGTGTGAGAAACTCCAGAATCCCACCATACGTCCAAAATGTCCTTATCTGCCTTCAAGTTGTGGCTGTGGCAGGCAGGACACTCGCAAGCATCTCCAAGGTAGCTTGCAGGCTCATCGGTAAACCAAGCGTCAGAGCCCTTCTCCTTAAACAATGCAATGACAGCATCGAGAGTCTCATCATTAAGAACAGTCTCACCGCAGTCAGCGCAGGTAAAGGAAGGAATTGGAACTCCCCAGCTTCTCTGACGGGAAATACACCAGTCAGGACGTCCTTCAACCATGGAAGAAATACGCTTAGAAGCGTGAGCTGGATACCAGGTTACATCGTTATTGATAGCCTCAAGAGCAGTCTGGCGAAGACCGGTCTTATCCATAGATACAAACCACTGGCTTGTAGCACGGAAGATAACTGGGCTCTTGCAGCGCCAGCAGTGTGGGTAGGAGTGCTCGATGTCGCGGTGAGCAACGAGAGTTCCCTGCTCCTTGAGCCACTCGATAATCTTAGGGCTTGCCTCGTCAGTATCGAGTCCACCGAAGATTCCACCAGTTCCGATGCCCTCGCCCTTGTAGAGCTTTCCATCGTCATCAACAGGCATGATGATTGGAAGATCGAACTTGTTTCCTGCATTGTAGTCGTCAACACCGTGACCAGGCGCAGTGTGAACACAACCTGTACCATCTTCCATGCTTACGTAGTCAGCTACGATGAACTTACCTGCGTAATCAGCAAAGATTGGGTGGGTGTAGGTCATGCCAAGAAGATCAGATCCTGTAGCTGTCCACTTCTCACCCTCAGCAGTCTGTGCGAACTCAACATCCTCCCAGCCTGCGATAGATGCAACGCGCTCAACGAGAGCCTCTGCCAAAATCTCAGCACGGCCATCGATCATTGCTGCAACATAGGTCTCTTCAGGATTCAAAGCAACACCAGCGTTTGCAGGAAGGGTCCAAGGGGTTGTGGTCCAGATGATAACATCGGTCTTGCCCTCGAAAGCCTCAAGGCCTGCAGGTACGTCGCGAAGAGCAAAACGTACAAAGATTGCAGGGCTCTTCTCGTTTCCGTACTCGATTTCTGCCTCTGCAAGAGCAGTGTGGCAGTGCTTACACCAGTGAACAGGCTTGCTTCCACGGTAGATTGCACCCTTGTCGAAGATTGCCTTGAAGATCTGAACGTCGGCTGCATCGTAGTCGTTGGTGAAGGTGAGGTATGGGTTGTCCCAATCTGCCAATACACCAAGACGCTTGAAGCCATTGCGCTGAACATCAACATTCTCAACAGCGTACTCACGGCAGATGCGACGAATAGTAGCTGCTGGAAGCGAATTGAACTTCTCAGAACCCAAAGTGGTCTCTACCTTGTGCTCGATAGGCTGACCGTGGCAGTCCCATCCAGGAACATAAGGGGTCTGGAATCCACGCATAGACCAGTAGCGGTTAATAATATCCTTAGAAATCTTATTAAGAGCGTGTCCGATATGGATAGGACCATTTGCATAAGGAGGTCCATCGTGCAAAACAAAGGTATCATGACCTTCGTTTTTCTTCATAAGCTGCTCGTATACGTGGTTTTCATTCCACTTGCGCAAACGCTCTGGCTCGCGCTGAGCGAGACTTGCTCTCATAGGGAAAGCAGTCTTTGGCAGATTCATCGTCTTCTTGAATTCATTTGCCACAATTAGCACCTTTCACATAAGGGACGCTTCTTTTGCTAAATAAAAA
>RCNH01001029.1_pt1 | contig 10237 bp, 9 predicted proteins | sample 2041161 | NCBI WGS metagenome assembly RCNH01 (sample SAMN09708215, study PRJNA481090) | Feces metagenome, whole genome shotgun sequencing project. | biome: feces | host: Leptonychotes weddellii | place: Antarctica: Sion Island | collected 2010-03-01
TACTGCAGAAGATGCTGCCAATCCCGAAGATAACCACGGCTGGATTCCTGCTCTGGAAAACGAGAAGGGCGATACCGATGGTTCTTCCCATCATGCAAGTGCAGATGGCGGCAATGCTGCAACCGCATCCTTTACCTTCACCGGTACCGGCGTGGATATCTACAGCCGCACCAATGGCCAGACTGGCACCGTTCTGGCAACTTTGACTGATGCAAATGGCGCAACGGTTGAAGCTCAGATCGTAGATACCATGTCTGCATCTGGTGAATATTATCAAATTCCCACCTTGTCGTTCCATAGCAATAAGGATGGCAGTCCGTTGAACTATGGTACCTACACAGTGAAGATCCAGGTTACGACTTTTGCTAAGGACAGATACGAGTACTATCTGGATGGCATCCGTGTTTACAATCCTGCACAGGGCAATACCGATGTTACAGACAAGTATGAACCTGAAGAGAAGAACGCAACTTTCGTTGAGGTCCGCGATGTGCTGCTGGATGCAGGTTCCTTCTCTGCTGAAAATGGCACCAGCAAGGGCTTTGTCTTCATTGATCAGATGAATGATCCCGCAGGCAATCCTGATCAGCCTGGTAATACAGATCAGGTCCTGGGTGTTGGTACCTATGAGGATCTGGGTCCCAAGAACGAGGTTTACCTGAAGAAGGGCCAGGGCATTTCCTTTAAGGTCAACCATACGGATGGAAACCACTACTATGTGGGCCTGAAGTCCCCCACCGGCGCTATGGTTGGTGTAACCGGATCCACCGGAGGGGCAGAAATGTACAATGTTACTCATACTGCAGATATGTACTACAAGATTGGTCCTACCCCTGATGGCATCATCACCATTACCAATATGAGTAAGGGCGATGAACTTCTCTCCATCACCAAGCTGAGAGTAACAAACGATACTGGTGCAGTTAATGCAGATCAGCTGTTTGCACCGGTTGAGCTGCCCGTACTGTTGGAGGAAACTCAGAACTTCTACAAGGCAGTATCCGAAGTTCCTGTAAACCCGGATGCTACCGAGCCTGAATCCACTGAGCCCGAGACTCAGCCCACCGAGCCGGAAGTAACCGAACCGGAAGTGACTGAGCCCACCACTCCCAATGTGGATATTATCAATCCCGAACCTGTCGAACCTGCTAAGCCTGCACTTCCCAGCATCGCAGAATTGCTGGAAAAAGTGTTCGGCGGATTCAGAGGCTGGTTCTAATTGAGAAAGGAGAAAACCTTTAGAATGAAGAAAACCTATCAGAAACCCGGAATTTATGTTGAGAACTTTGGCCTTTCTCAGTCTATTGCAGCTACCTGCGGAGCGGGAAAACCGGACTCCAGTCTGGGACAGCCTTTGCAGGATACCAAGCAGACCTGTGGCTGGGGCGGTAATGGTATAAGCGTTTGGCTTACAAATCCACCTTGCCAAACACCCTTAGACGAGGATTCTCGTTTTGGTGATTTTTGCTACAACAATCCCAATGGCGGTCTGACTATTTTTGGATGGTCCTAACTGACACCGCTAACCGATGAAACCCTCTGGGGCCGAGGCTTGTAAAGGCCACGGCCCCAGATTTTTTACGAGGAATTTTATGGAAAGCTTCCATTTTCAAATTGCTGATATTTCCGTCCAAATGAATATCTGCTTTCCCATTCAAATGACGGAAAATTACGAACCATTTTTGACGGCAGCATCAAAGATACACGATGAAAAAATAACCGTTTCTTTGACAGACTCTCTCCCGGAGGTGCCGGAGCCGGCATCCTGGAACTGGGGGAAAGGGGAGACTGCGCTGGATGGCAGGAAAGTTTTCCTGTACCGTCTGGCAAAAAGCAAACCCTATCTGATGGAAACTGTAAAGACACCCACAGAGCGGGAATATCTATACACCCTTGCAACCAACGAACAGCCCGACACGATTGTAAAGGTCTTTAACAATCTGGGCTTTGAGGATCTTCTTTTCCGCCATCAGGCACTGATCCTCCATTGCTCCTTTGTCCGCTGGCAGGGAAGAGGAATTCTCTTTTCCGCACCTTCCGGCACCGGAAAGTCTACCCAGGCGGACCTGTGGGAGAAATACCGCGGCTCTGAAACCCTAAACGGGGACCGGGCCGGTTTGCGTAAAATTGACAATACATGGAGGGCATACGGTCTCCCGTTTGCAGGTTCTTCGGGAATCTACCGAAATGAATCAGCCCCCATTTCTGTGATTGTTCTGCTGGAGCAGGGCGTGAGCAATCAGATATATCCCATGACACCTGCTCAGGCCCTTCGCAAGCTCCTTCCGGAGCTTACGCTCCACCACTGGGAGCCGGAATTTATGGACAGAGCGCTGGATCTGGTTCTGGATCTGCTGGGACAGGTCCCTGTATACCGGCTGGTCTGTCGCCCGGACCGGGAAGCAGTGGAGCTTTTGAAAGAAACTATCACACAAGAGGTGTAGCATATGATCAAGATGCCTATGGAGGCGCGGTATACAGAATATATCCACACGAAAGCAGCGCAAATGGGAGTTCCTCTGAACGGAACCTTTGAACTGACGCCATGCTGCAATATGGCCTGCAGAATGTGCTATGTCCGTATGACAAAACAGCAGCAGGAAGCCATCGGACCGCTGAAATCTGCCGAGCAATGGCTGGAGCTGGGCCGGATTGCAAAAGAAAAGGGAATGCTCTACTTGCTCCTGACCGGCGGCGAACCCTTCACGCATCCCCAGTTCCGAGAAATTATGGAAGGCCTGCACCGGATGGGACTGATCATTTCCATCAATTCCAACGGAACGATGATCAATGAAAAAACCGTCGAATGGCTGAAGAAATGTCCTCCCATTCGCATCAATATGACGCTTTACGGCGCTTCCGATGAGACTTACGGCCGCCTGTGCAGAAATCCTCAGGGATTTACACAGGTGACAAAGGCGATTCATCTTCTGAAGGAAGCAGGTATCCAGGTTAAGCTCAATTGCAGCGTTACTCCCTATAACTGCGACGACCTGACTGGAATTTTTGACTTTGCCCAGCGGGAAGATCTTCATATCCAGGCTGTCAGCTATATGTTCCCGCCGGTTCGCCGGGATGAGAGCATGATTGGCACCAATGACCGGTTTACCCCGGAGGAAGCGGCCTATCAGACGGCGCGAATTGATTGCCTTACCTATGGAGAGCAGGCTTACCTGAAGCGGATGGAAGAAGATGCGCCAATGTCGCTTTCCGGCGATGTGGGAGAGGATTGCCCCAACCTTCCCGATGAGGGGGAAGGCATCCGGTGCCGTGCCGGCAAGTGCAGCTTCTGGGTCACCTGGGAGGGAAAGCTTATGCCCTGCGGTATGTTCCCCACCGAGGGAAGTCCCAATGTGTTTGAAACGGATTTTATGGAAGCATGGCAGCAGGTTCGCAAGAAAACGCAGCAGATTCGCTTGCCCAAGGCCTGCGCAGGCTGCGAGATCAAGGATGAATGCAGAAACTGCGCCGCCATGAGCTATACGGAAACCGGCCGATTTGATGCAGTTCCCATTTACCGCTGTCAGATGGCACAGGCTTATTCTCAGGCGTGCAGACGGCTGGAAGCTGAAATACGGGAAAAACAGAAGGAGAGAGTGCAATGAGCCGAAAACAAATCATAATTGCGTCCGCAGCAGCGTTGCTGGTGCTGATTCTGGTGCTGGTTGCTGTTTTTGTTCCGAAAATGACGGGAAACAATGCAGGAACTGAAACGAATCCGTCTACATCGCAGGCAACCGATCCGCAGGCAACTGCAGATCCTTCAAAGCCCCAGACAACGAAGCCGGGCAATGCTGCAAATGAAACTGTAGCTCCGACAGCGACCACTCAGGCTGCAGAGCCTGCACAGCAGGCAGCTACATACCCTGCATCCGGACAAGAACCGGTACCGGCAGATCCTCAGACTCCGGATGTTCCCGATGCAACAGCGTCAGAGAAAATCGCTTTCCCCTATACCATTCCCAATACCACACTGCAGATCGTGACTATCAACAGCTACGACGGCATCTATGTGGAGGACGGATCGGATATCGAAATCGCCGGTGTTTCTGCCATCATTCTGAAAAATACAGGCGATCAGTGCGTGGATTACACCAAAATCCAGATGACCGGCTCAAAGACCAATCTGGAATTTGTGGCCAGCGGCATCGAAGCTGGTGCCACAGTGGCAGTTATGGAATCCGGAAAGGCACCTGCTGTCGATCAGGATTACGAACAGATCACGGCGGAGGTTGCTCTGACAGACAAGTTTGAACGCTCTGAGGGAATTATTGAGGTAAGGGAAACAGAAGAGAGTCGTCTGGAGATTACCAACAAATCCAATAAAGATATTCCCTGCGTCCGGATCTTCTATAAGTTCTATATGGAAGATGAGCAGATGTATGTAGGCGGCATTACCTATACGGCAAAGGTCACGGATTTGAAGGCCGGCGCTTCCGTAGAGGTGGCCCCGTCCCATTATGCGCTGGGCGGCAGCAAAATCGTCATGGTAAAAACCTATGATACAGCAGAAGATTGAGGTAAAGATATGAAAATTAACGGAGAATTTATCGTCCGGGAGGTTGTCGGTGAGTACATCCTGGTACCGGTAGGAGATACGGCACTTCATTTTAACGGCATCATCAGCCTGAACGAGGTCAGCGCTTCCATCTGGAAGGGCCTGCAGGAGGGAAAGGACAAAGACCAGCTGCTGGAAGGTGTTCTGGAAGAGTTCGATGTGTCACGGGAAGTAGCCGATGCAGACCTGGAGGAGTTCCTTCAGCTCCTGCAGAAAAATCAGCTGCTGGTGTAACGGCTGATCGGGCAAACAGTGGGACCTTCCCACAAAAATACAGAATCTTTGAAGCGTGAACCGTCCCTATTTTCCGGCTGGCAGATCAGCTGCAAACTGGGAAATGGGGACTTTGTTCTGCGCAGAATCGCAAAATTAGGATGAAAATGCGACATAATGGAAATGACCGCAGGGCAAGGGAGGAAACAGGAAATATGACACAGGAACAGTTGCAGCTTATGGAATGTCTGCGTGCCTATATCACCGATACCCCTGCAAAGCAGGTGTTTCTTCACGATGGTCAGCAGTGGGAGTCACTGTATGAGCTTGCTGCAGCCCACAAGATGACAGCGGTGGTCTATGATACCCTGGGCAGGTTTCCACAGTTTTGCCGGGAGGCTCCGCAGCTGAAAGCCCTGTGGAGAAAGGACACTATCGTCCAGATCGCCGCCCAGACTGCCAAAACCCGGCGGATTCTGGAGATTACGGAAAAGCTGAACGATGCGCAGATCCCTTATGCAGTCGTAAAAGGAATCGTCTGCCGGCAGATGTATGCCCGTCAGGATCTTCGTCCTTCGGGGGATGAAGATATTCTGATTAACGGGGAAGACCGACAGATATGCGAGGAAATTTTTCGAGATCTGGGACTGGAGTTTGTACAGGGCGCAGCAGAAGATGAGGTATCCCATTGGATGGACAATGGGACAGGACTGCACATCGAACTGCATCGGGCACTGCTGCCGGAGGACTGGCAGATGTCCAGAATCTTAAATCCGTATTTTACGCAGCATTTAGCCTTAGGGATCTATGTAACAGCAGATGGCAGAATGGTCAGAACACTGGACTCCACGGCGCATTTTGTATTCCTCGTGGTGCATGCCCTGAAGCACTTTGTTTCCGGCGGCTTCGGCATCCGGTCTATGGGAGACATCCTGTGCTTTGCAAAGGAATACGCTTCTGAGATCGACCGGGAACAGGTTCGGGAAATCCTGACAAGCATCCGTGGATGGACATTCTTTGAACAGCTGCTGTGGATCGGTGTGCAGTATCTGGACTTTGATCCGGAGGCGTTGGGGTGGAATCTGTCATCTCCTGCAGATTTTGAGCCCATGCTGCTGGATATGCTGGATGCGGGAATTTACGGACAGACCACCATGGATCGCAGACACAGCGCAGCTGTGCTGGTGCAACAGGCCAAAGGAGAGAAAAAAAGTTCCGTTACAGCAGCGATTTTCCCTTCGGCGGAAAGTCTCAGTCGACGGTATCCGGTGTTGAAGCGGATGCCGGTGCTGTTGCCTGCGGTTTGGATCCACAGAATCGGCAGCTATGCTGCGGAGATCATTGCCGGAAAGGGCAGGGGAAATTCTCCTGCGCAGGCGGTGTCCCTGGCAAAACAGCGCCAGAGCTTGATGGAGCGCTACGGGATCTTTCCAACCTATGGCAGAAAATGACTTTTTCCGGACAAAATATTGTTTCATACAGCCCTTCTGTGCAGATTTGTGCAGAAGGGTTTTTTATATAAAATGTGCAAATATTTTCCAATTTAATGCATATTTCGCTGTATAGGGGATTGCGATTGACACAAAATTACAGCCGTGGTATAATGTTCACAACTATGAAATAATGAAAAGTGCCATGAAAAAGGGCCGGAATTGAGTAATATGATGAGATTCTACCAATGGTTCAAACAGAAGAAGGATGAGGGACGGCTTCGGACTCTGGCGGAAGAATGTCGGTGGATATGGGGATATGTATGGCGGTACCGTGGTTCGGTGCTGATCCACATTCTGCTTAGTATGTCCGGCATTGTGATGAGTCTGCTGGGCGCAATTGCCAGCAAGCTTCTCATTGATGCGGTCATTGGTTTCAACAGCGGAGCACTGGGCTTTGCGGTGGCGATGACTTTGAGTGTACGGCTGGCTGGCATTGCCATGAATGTGGTTGCCACCAGAGTGGGCGCTGCAATCGGCGTGCGTATTCAGCATGAAATCCAGAGAGAGCTGTTCCACAGGATCCTGACCACGGATTGGGAGTCGCTGGAGCAGTTCCGCAGCGGTGATTTGCTGAACCGAATCGGCAGCGATGCATCCGCTGTTTCCGGCGCCGTTACCGGATTTATTCCCACGCTGCTCAGCAGCACGGTGCAGTTTATCGGTGCGTTCCTGATTATTCTTTATTATGATCCGGTGATGGCGCTGATTACGCTGATCGGCGTTCCGGTTACGGCGCTGGCTTCCCGCTTTTTGCTGCGGAAGATGCGCAATCACAGCCGGGAGATGAAGGAACTGTACAGCGATGTGATTTCCTTTCAGCAGGAAGCGCTGCAGAACATCACATCCGTCAAATCCTTTGGCGTGATGGACGACTTTGACAAGTCCATGCACCGTGTTCAGGATCGTTACAAGACCGAGCATTTGTCCTTCAGTCGGTTTGCTGCATGGACGGCAGCGCTGATGAATCTGCTGAGCCTGCTGGCGTATGTGTGCTGCTTTGGCTGGGGCGTTTACAGACTCTGGCTGGGCCACATCAGCTACGGCGATATGACCATGTTTTTACAGCTGTCCGGTATGCTGGGCAGCGCGTTTTCCAGTATCATCGGACTGGTGCCGAACGGCATCTCCGTGTCCACCTCTGCCCGGCGGATCATGACCATTGCCGACCTGCCCCAGGAGGATACCCGGCTTCCGGAGTCCTTCCTGCAGGAGAAGGAATACACACTGCAGCTGTCAGATGTGAATTTCCACTATCAGGGCGGAGAGGCTGTTTTGCAGTATGTGAATCTGCAGGCTCGTCCCGGCGAACTGATTGCCCTGTCCGGACCTTCCGGAGAAGGCAAAACTACGCTTCTGCGTATGGTTCTGGGACTGATCCGTCCCAGTGAGGGAACGGCGTGCCTGGTGGGCTCCAGCGGAAAAAGCTACCCGCTGTCTGCCGGAACCCGTCGGATTTTCGGCTATGTGCCTCAGGGAAATCAGATTTTCTCCGGCACCATTGCGGAAAATCTGCGTCTGACCAATCACAGCGCCACGGATGAGCAGCTGATTGAAGCGCTGAAAATCGCCTGCGCCTATGATTTTGTAATGGAATTCCCGGAGGGACTGAATCATGTCATCGGCGGACGGGACAAGCGCCTGAGTGAAGGCCAGGCCCAGCGTCTGGCTGTGGCAAGAGCGCTGCTGCGGGGTGCACCGATCCTGCTGCTGGATGAGGCTACTTCGGCTCTGGATATGGAGCTTGAAGAAAGACTGCTGGAAAATCTGATGAACAGCGGTATGGTGAAAACCTGTATCCTCGTAACCCATCGGCCTGCCGGCAAAAAGCTGTGCAGCCGTCAGTATTACATTCAGAACGGCATCGTGAAGGAAGAAGCCGTACCCCAGGAGCAGATCCGGGAGGCGGTACGATGATCGATATTCATGCACATATTCTGCCCGGTATTGACGATGGCTCCCGAAATCTGGAAAGCTCTCTGGAAATGGCGGCAATGGCTGTGGAAAGCGGCGTAAAAGTCATGGCAGCCACACCCCACTGCTGCACACTCAGCACGAGGGCGAATCTCTGGGGGCCGGAGCTTGAAGAGCGTCTGCAGATGCTGCGCACGGCCCTGAAAGAAGCGAAGATCCCGCTGCGGATCGTTCCGGGAATGGAGATTTTCGGGACAGAGGATGTTCCCGAGCTTCTGAGCTGCGGAAAGATGATCGGCCTGAACGGCTCCAGATATCCGCTGATCGAGTTCCCGTTTTCCGATTACGCCGGACGGGCGACAGATATTCTGGAGGAAGTGCTGAAACTTGGGATGCGCCCGGTGGTGGCTCATCCGGAGCGGTACTATTTCGCCCAAGAAGACCCCACAGTCCTGAATCTCTGGGTGGAGATGGGATGCCTGCTGCAGGTGAACAAGGGAAGCCTGCTGGGTCGTTTCGGACCAGGGCCTCACAGACTGTCCTGGGAACTGGTGGCAAGGCGATTTGCCTATATGGTGGCGAGCGATACCCACTCGCCCAGAATGCGTACCCCGTGGATGGGCGAGGTAGCCCAGCTGCTGCAGGAGAACTTTGGCCCTGCGGCACCGAGAAAGCTGCTTCAGGAGCACCCCATGCGGGTACTGAATGATGAAGAAATTCGGACGACAGAGCCGGATTGGTTCAGATAAGGAGAAATGTTTCGTGAGAAGAAAACGAATAACAATATTGGCTACGGTCCTGCTGGTGACGGTCGGCTCGGCAACGGCTTTTTATGGGGTCACCCATGTGATGCGCAAAGACCATGTTCCGCCCAAAATTACCATGGATTCTGAGGCTATGGATGTTTCCGTGTCCTACACCCAGGAAGATCTGCTCAGAGGTGTCACCGCCAAGGACAACAGAGACGGCGATGTGACCGGTGAAATCGTGGTGGAGAGCATTTCGGAAATCAACCCGGACCATATGGCAGTGGCTACCTATGCAGCCTTTGACCACTCCGGCAATGTATCCAAGGCTACCAGAACTCTGACCTTTACCGATTATCAGCCGCCTAAGTTTTCTCAGAAAGAGGCACTGCTTCTGCCGGAAGGAAGCACTCAGGATGTGCTGGGCTATATGGGTGCCCAGGATATGATCGACGGCGACATCAGCAGCCGCATCAAGGGCAATCTGGTCAGTGACACCACCAGCCTGGCCTATGCCGGCGTGCATCAGGTGGAATTCAGAGTCACAAACACCATGGGCGATACGGTGCGAATCACTCTGCCTGTGGATGTGCATCCCACCAGCGCCTATGATGCCAGCGTGGAGCTGAGCGAGTATCTGGTATATATTCCCAAGGGAACCGTGTTCCACGCAGAAAAATACCTTAAAAATCTGACAGTTGGTTCTGTCGATTATCAGATTGATGGACATGATCCTGATATCGATGTTTTCATCAACCGAAACGGACAGAGCGATGCACGGCATACGGTCCGTGTGGATATGATCGACAATGTGGATACCGGTACACCCGGCGTGTACAGCGTAACCTATACGGTCACAATGGATGACCTGCATACAGGATTTACCCGGCTGAATGTGGTGGTGGAGGAGTAAAATGGAACAGAATACTTCAGAAATTGTAGAAGACCGCTTTTCTGTTGCCTACCTGGCTGCTGTCATGCGGGATGTGCTGCGCCAGTGGTATCTGATCGTGGTGGTGGCACTGATTGCCGGTATGGGTGTATTTGTGCTGAAAGATATGTCTTATGTGCCTCAGTATGCCACATCTACCACCTATGTAATTTCTACAGGCGGCACCTCAAGCAGTACCTTTCAGAATCTGAATGCTACCAGAGATCTGGCGGGTGTCTTTACCGAGGTGCTCAACAGCTCTCTGCTGCAGAATAAGGTGATGGAGCAGGTGGGAATCACCAAATTTGACGGTACCATCACCGCCAGTGCGGTTCCCGAAACAAACCTGCTGACAGTGCAGGTCACAGGCTCTGATCCCCGGACG
>RCNH01001030.1_pt1 | contig 10222 bp, 7 predicted proteins | sample 2041161 | NCBI WGS metagenome assembly RCNH01 (sample SAMN09708215, study PRJNA481090) | Feces metagenome, whole genome shotgun sequencing project. | biome: feces | host: Leptonychotes weddellii | place: Antarctica: Sion Island | collected 2010-03-01
CTAGTTCAATAGTCTCTGGCTTGTACTGGTATTTGTTTTTCTTATAACCTTTCTTTTTATTGACATAAGCTTCAATGTCTGCGCGGGCTTCTTCAAAACCTGGAATTGAAAGTTTCTGATAGATTTCTTGTGTCATATCGAAAGCATTCTTTTCGTAATCTTCAAACTTTACTTCAACCTGATTTCCTTCAGGGATGAAGTGCTTGTCGGCTTCATATTTGTGATATAGCTTCGCATAGATGGAGAGGATGTTCTCTTGTAGTTGTTCGTTGCTGATATCCTGAAGTTTCAGAGGCTGGATTGTATTTGTGAAGAAACTGCGAGTTGATTCAAATACGGTATACGGATTACGCATTAGGTAGATGAATTTGGCATTCGGGAACATCTTTACGAGTTCTTTTACACGGCCTGTATGAGGTGGGTTCTTGCTTAAGAACTGAGTGCCATGTGTATTCCACAATGAAATCTTAATAAGCTTGGTGAAAGTCTCTTCAAATACTTTTAATTCTGCTTCGCTGATGTCATCAAATAAGAGGTATTTGTCGGCATATTCTTGCATATAGCGAGGAAGGAACCAGAAATTGTAGTAAGTGAATGGCATCATGTTTGTGAGTGCAAATTCTTCTTCTTGTGGAAGGTCTACGGCCAATTCCATATTGTCGGTCGGACGTTTGTCTGGCATTAGCCAGCTCATGTTCTTTTTGAAGAATGGTTGTCCGAACATCATCAGATGTGGAAAAACAGTCTGGTAAGTGGTGTTGTAGCCAAAATGTTTGTCGCATGAGAATACGTTGTGCATAAAGGTTGTACCACTACGCCAGTGACCGAGGATGAAGACAGGGTCATGCTCTAATGGCTTGTTAGCCAATAGTTTCTCGTAGCGTCTGTCTTGCAACGGCTTCATGGTAGAAAGAAGTCTGCAAACAGCTTTTGTAAGGCGATATTTGCCTCTGTAGTGCGAATCAATTGTACGGTTGGCTGTGACTTCTTTAAATGTTTTCCAGTCGGCACCTACCAGAGTGTTGATAGGAAGTTTACTGAATTCGAGTAGTCCCATTTATTTATCGTTGTTTTATGTTTCATCGTTGCATATTTCGGAAAAATATATGCAACGATGAAATGGTTTTGAATTTATTTGATGATATCAACAGCAATGCCCTGGCGTGAAAGTTCTTTCACTGCTTTTTCTATTGCGTCGTAGTGGTCTGGTGTAATACCCAATTTGGGTAGGTCAAGTACTGGATTGCTCATGGTGTTGTGCATATCCTTATCTTCCATACGGTTGATAATCATACCTACGGCGCTGGTGTTGTTGGTAATAGGGTCGATTAAAATAAATGCACCTGTTGCCTTGTTTTCTGTATAAGGGTCGAAGAACAACTCTTTAGAAGAGGTAAGTACGACGTGTGCAATCTGGTTCAACTGCATAGGAACATCTTCTTTTTTCAAGCGTCCGTTTTCTACGCTTAGGTGTTCCATGGTGTTGATATCTATCTTGTAATCGATGCGGTCGATACGTGTACGGCTGGTATTGGTAGTCTGTTTCAAGAAGAAAGATTTTTCCATATCCATCTTTTCTTCATCCATCCATACGAGCATAGCATCAAAGTTTCGTCCTATCATTGGTAAGTGGTCTGGATGAACCAGCATATCGCCACGAGACACGTCGATTTCATCTTCTAATGTCAATGTTACGGACATAGGAGGGAATGCGTAATCTAGTTCGCCATCATAGGTAACGATGCTCTTAATGCGTGATTCTTTCATAGAAGGAAGAGCCACTACGCGGTCGCCTTTATGGACAACGCCCGATGATACTTTACCGCAGAAACCACGGAAATCGAGGTTTGGACGAAGTACGTATTGTACAGGGTAGCGGAAATCTTTTAAGTTGTTGTCGTTGTCAATTTTTACTGTTTCAAGGTATTCGAGCAGTGAAGTGCCTTCGTACCAAGGAGTACGGTCTGATTTTTCTACTACGTTGTCGCCGTCAAGTGCTGACAATGGGATGCACTGTACATCTGGAATATTTAATGGTGCGATAAATGCGCGATATTCATTGACGATTTTATCGAATACTTCTTTTGAGAAGTCCACCAAGTCCATCTTGTTAACAGCCAATACTACGTGTTTGATGCCTAATAAAGAGACTAAGTAGCTGTGACGACGGGTCTGTGTGATGACACCTGTACGGGCGTCTACTAAGATAATGGCGAGGTTGGCAGTAGAACCACCAGTAATCATGTTACGTGTGTACTGTTCGTGTCCCGGAGTATCTGCGATGATGAACTTACGTGCATTTGTTGAAAAATAGCGGTAAGCTACGTCAATGGTGATACCTTGCTCACGTTCTGCTTTCAAACCATCTAGTAAAAGAGCATAGTCGATGTGCTCACCGGCATTACCCATACGTTTGCTGTCGCGTTCAAGGGCGTCCAACTGGTCCTCATACAGTTTCTTACTATCGAAAAGCAGACGTCCAATTAATGTTGATTTACCATCGTCTACAGAACCTGCGGTAAGGAAACGGAGTAAATCTTTTTTTTCGTCTTTATCCAAGAATTCCTCGATCGACATGTTGCCACGAGCTTCACCTTCCATCGGGTTTCCTGATTTGTTTTTATCTAATTCCATGATTTAATGCTAAAGTTGAATTTAAAAATAACCTTCACGTTTCTTTTGTTCCATGCTGGCTTCTTGGTCGAAGTCAATTACACGGGTAGTACGTTCGCTCTTGGTAGTGGTCATCATTTCTTCTACAATCTTTTCAATTGTGTCGGCTTCGCTTTCGATGGCACCTGTCAATGGCCAGCATCCCAAGGTACGGAAACGGATTTTTTTCATTTCAATCTTGTCTTTCAAATTTTCTGGAAGACGGTCGTCGTCTGGCATAATTAGCTGTCCGTCGATATTTACTACAGGACGTTCCTTTGCGAAGTATAATGGAACGATAGGAATATTCTCAAGACGGATATACTGCCAGATGTCTAGTTCGGTCCAGTTGCTCAGTGGGAATACGCGGATGCTTTCACCCTTGCGGATACGTGCATTGTAAATGTCCCATAATTCTGGACGTTGGTTCTTTGGATCCCACTGATGGAATTCGTTACGGAAAGAATAGATACGTTCTTTGGCGCGTGATTTCTCCTCGTCGCGACGAGCGCCACCGAAGGCAGCGTCAAATTTATATTTATCGAGGGCATTTAATAAAGCCTGTGTCTTCATCAGGTCTGTGTGAACTTTACTGCCATGAGTAAAAGGTCCGACTCCGGCTTTGAAGGCTTCCATGTTGCTTTCTACAATCAGATTCCATCCGTGTTCTTTTGCATATTTATCACGGAATTCAATCATTTCTTTAAACTTCCATTTTGAGTCGATGTGCATCAATGGAAATGGTACTTTACCCGGTGCGAATGCTTTTTCTGCCAGACGGACCATGACTGATGAGTCTTTACCGATACTATACAGCATCACCGGATTTTCGAATTCTGCAGCCACTTCACGAATGATATGGATAGACTCGGCTTCGAGTTCTTTCAAGTGGCTCAAATTGTATTCTTCGTTCATAATTCAGTTTACTCCTTTGTGGTTTTATAATTAATTATTGAACTTAACTCGTGGTAATATAAGCTCTAAGAGTTGGTTGACTGATTCTTCCAAACTCAGTTTAGAGGTGTCGAGAGATAGTGCTGGGTGGTTTGGCGCTTCAAATGGAGCTGAGATGCCAGTAAAGTTCTTAATCTCTCCTTTGCGTGCTTTGGCATACAAACCTTTTACGTCGCGACGTTCACATTCTTCGAGTGGAGTGCTGACGTAGATTTCCATAAAGTCGTCCTTGCCGATGATGTCGGCAGCCATTTCACGTAGTTCGTTGTTTGGGCTGATGAACGCAGCGATGGAAATAATACCTGTCTGTACGAAAAGTTTGCCAACTTCAGCAATACGGCGGATGTTTTCTTTTCTGTCTTCGGCAGTAAAGCCTAGGTTGTTGTTGATTCCGCTGCGTATATTATCGCCATCCAGAATCTGACAGAGCAGACCTCGTTTCTGAAGTTCGCGTTCCAAAGCAATTGCGATGGTACTTTTGCCCGATCCGCTCAAACCTGTGAACCAGATCATAACGCTGCGCTGGTTGAGGAGTTGTTCCTTGTCACTGCGTTGGAGCATCTTGTCGAATATCGGGTAAATTTTGTTTTCTTCTTCCATTTTAGGTTTTATCTTGTCTTGTTTAAGCATGTTTGTTCATGCTTGCATGTTAGTATTTTAATATCCTAATTAAAGTTTAAAAGGGCCAGATTTGCGGTATTAAAAATATCGAAATCAAAAAGGCGATGACGTTCAGTGGTAGTCCGATGCGTACAAAATCGGTGAACTTGTAGTTTCCGATACCTTGTACGATAAGATTGGTCTGGTAGCCGATAGGTGTACAGAAGCTTGCTGAGGCTGCTATACAGATGACTACGAAGAACGGCATAGGATCTACACCTAGCTGCTCGGAGATAGACAGGGCTATCGGGAACGACAATGCTGCTGCGGCATTGTTGGTTATCAGCTCGGTGAAGATATTGGTGATGATAAACATTACTGCCAGCAGCACGTAGGGTCCGTAGTTCTTACTGAGTCCTACGATGTATTGTGCCATTAGGTCGGCTACGCCCGAATTAGCCATTGCCTTGCTGATGCCAAAGGCGCATGCTATCGTGATGAGCACGTCCCAGGAAATGTATTTGGTATATTTTCGCGGAGGAAATATCTTTGTCCAAGCCATGATAACGGTTGTGATGGCTACAAAGAAAAACATATCAAGTTGCATGCCTGGAGGTAGTAAACGTTGTACAGCAGGTAATTCTCCGATGGTGGCTCCTATAATCATAATGAGTAGGAGTATGAGTGCCAGCCAACGTTTTTTCTTTCCTGCTGGTTCGAAATCTTTTCCGTTAGCCAACATGATAAAGACTGAAGAATCACCCCAGGTTTCTATGAAACTGTCATCTGCATAAACTACCAGTGTATCGTTTTCTCTGAAACGGAGGGTAGACAGGTTCGTATAGGTATAACCATTTCTACGTAATTCTTTTATCTCTGCACCATAATGGCGGTGGAAGTCGAAATCAATGATTTTTCGATTGATACCCGGGAAGCGGGCTCCAATAACTGCTTCTACCAGATGTTTTGAGGGGTCTTTCTCATCTGTGTCGGCTGGCGATAAATCGGGGCGGTTGGCAGGTAGCAATTTCTTTGAAAAGATAAAAAGATAGATGATACCTGCTAGGGCTACGAAGATGCCGACTTTCCCTAATTCAAACATGCCGAATCCTTCCATTCCTGCTTCCTGAATCATACTGTGTACCACTAGATTGGTTGACGTGCCAATCAGTGTACAGATTCCACCTAGGATGGTAACGTAGGAAAGGGGAATAAGGAAATATGTATCTGGCATTTTTACGTAATTTGCCCAGCGCTTGATGATAGGGGCAAAGATAACTACAACTGGAGTATTGTTTAAAAAGGCAGAGATGAATGCAATGCTTGGCAGCATGTGGAACTGTGCCCTGAATACAGTTGTTTTTTTCTGTGGCAAGAGTCGTTTGATTAACTGAGTTAGTGCGCCGCTCTGACGGACGCCTTCACTCACTAGGAATAACATGGCTACCGTTATCATACCTTTGTTACTGAAGCCTTCCAGCATTTCTTTGGGCGACAAGATTCCGGTGCATAGGAATACGACGATAACCGAGAACAAAATCATTCCCGGACGCATCTTGTCCATAATTAAAGCTGTAAGCATTCCAGCTAAGGCAATTAGTACAACGCTAATTTCAAATGTCATCAGTTATCTCAACTCTTTAATTGGTTATCAATTTCTTTGAAGTTTAATGCTGGCTATTTAGCAATAAACCAAGGATTTAATAAATCTTCCTTGTTGTAATGTAATGGTTCTAGGCCGTCTGTGTGGTATACTTCCTTACCTGCTGCACGAATGATAGCATGTCCGGCTGCAGTGTCCCATTCCATAGTAGGAGCAAAGCGCGGGTATACATCGGCTTTACCTTCGGCAATGAGACAGAGTTTTAATGAACTGCCGCTTGATAGTGTTTCAACGTGTTCATGTTCTTTTTTCATCTCTTCGATGAAATTTTCTGTTTCAGCACTAAGGTGGGAACGTGATGCGACTATTACGAAATTAGTACGTTTGCCGGTATGTGGAAGACGAACTCCACGACTCATTATGTCGTCAATTGTTTCAGAATCTTCAATAGTTACTACGTCTGATAGTTTGTAAGCACCCAGTTCGCAGTCGGCTACGTATAATTCTTTTTTAACGGGGATGTAGATAACTCCTGCTTCAGGAACTCCGTTTTTCACATACGCGATGTTGACCGTGAATTCTCCGTTGCGTTTGATGAATTCTTTTGTGCCGTCGAGTGGGTCTACAATCCATAATTCATTCCAGTCCTTACGATTTTCATAAGGGAATTTCTTTCCCTCTTCGCTGAGTACCGGATAAGGTGTAGAAGCTAAAGTTTCTGCAATCACCTCATGTGCCTTGCGGTCCGCAATAGTTAGCGGAGAATTGTCAGCTTTCTTTTCTATCTCGAAATCCGAATTCGGATCTGTATACACTTTCATGATTCTCGCACCCGCCTTCAAAGCAGCGCGGACTGCGACGATTAGTACATTTTTATCCATATTATTAAAATTGCCGTAAAATAACGGATTTTTTGCTAATTTTCACTAGTTTAATACGATGATTTTCTTGTCAATTTGTCGTATTATAACGATTTTTAAACATTTAGACTCTAACTTCTCCGTGTTTCCAAATGCGATACATAAAATATGCGCAATGGGTAAAGGCAAAGACAAATGATATAATCAGAAGGGTTTTGTCTTCATTCCAGCCCACTGTTTGTTGGTGCCAGAGTCCGGTTAGGATACTTAATACTGATAAAACGATACCGATGATATTAAGTGAAAAGTCTCCATGTCTGATTTCAACGCCTGTTTCAAGCTTGCTATGTTTTATTCCGTAAGCTGCATATACGTCAAGTCCAATAAGCATCCATAATATTAGGCGAATCCATGTGTCTGCTGCCAGGAAACACATCATACAGAGGCAGGTAAGAATGCCTAGAATGGGTACTAACGGAACAAAAGGTGTCTTGAACGTACGTGGTACGTCGGGCATCGTTTTTCTGACTATGAGGATACCGGCGCATACTAATGTAAATGCCAGCAGGGTACCGATACTTGTCATTTCTCCAGCAACTCGTGCAGGTACGAAACCTGACAATAAGCTTACGATAATCATAAACAGAACATTGCTGTGGATAGGGGTGCGGTATTTCGGATTAATCTTCGAGAAGAATGGTGGAAGAAGTCCGTCGTGGCTCATGCTCAGGAATACGCGTGATTGTCCCATGAGGGTAACCATAATAACTGAACAATATCCAAAAAGGATGGCAAAGACGATGGCTTTGTTCATCCACGGATAAGCTGGTTGTATGACACCTGCTGCATCTGGATATCCCATTTGTTCGATGGCAACGGCTACAGGAGCGATACCTACATGACCGCCAAAGCTGGTGTAGTGAGCAACTCCGGTCATTACATGTGCGAAACTAATGTAGAGAATTGTGCAGACTAAGAGCGAAGCCAATATACCAATAGGCATGTTGCGCTGTGGGTTCTTTGTTTCTTGGGCAGCTGTACTTACTGCGTCAAATCCTAGAAAGGCAAAGAATACGATGGCTGCACCGCGCAGAATGCCAGAAAAACCAAATTCTCCCAAATTGCCTGTATTCTCAGGTATATATGGCACATAATTGTCTGTGTTGATAAATTTCCATCCCAGTACTACGAATATCAGGATAACTGATATTTTCAAGAAAACAATGAAACCATTGAACATTGAGCTGCTCTGAGTTCCTCGCATGAGGATGAGGCTCATTATCACGACGATGACCATGGCTGGTATGTTTATGATACCACCGTCCCATGGACAGGCACTGAGGGCATGCGGTATTTCGATGCCGATACTTTCCAAAAAGACGACAAGGTAACGACTCCAACTGATGCTTACTGTGGTAGCTGCTACTGTATATTCTAATACTAAATCCCATCCGATAATCCATGCGATGAGTTCGCCCATGGTGGCGTATGAATAGGTGTACGCACTACCAGACACTGGAATCATAGAAGCAAATTCTGCGTAGCATAATCCAGCAAAACAACAGCCGATGGCTGCAATGATAAAGGAAAGGGTGATGGCCGGACCCGTGTGTAGGGCTGCAACGGTACCTGTAATTGAGAAAAGGCCGGCTCCAATGATAACGCCTACTCCCAATGCTATTAAGCTAATAGGTCCCAGAACCCTTTTTAGCGTGTTGCTGCCTGATGCTTGCGCTTCTGCTTGCAGGGTTTCGAGGCTTTTACGAATGAATAATCCCATGAGTTATAAAATTCTGATATGTTATGTTTTTAAACAGATTACAAAGTTAATCAATTATTCTGAGTATCTGCAAAAAAAGGCCGTATCAATGATTTTGTATCGATACGGCCTTGCTATATTCGTTTGTACTTTATGTGTTTGTTCTTATGTACGTTTTATTGGTACGTGATATATTAAGACTACTTTTTAGAAATCTAAATTAGCCATTTTCCACATTCCCAGGAACGATGCTTTAGTGATTTCAATACATTTTTCCCAATTGATTTTGTCTGGCTCGTCGTCTGGCATGTGATAACCTGAGTTCCAGTCGGTGTGATACCACATAATAGGCACGTTGTGTTTTGCGAATGAACCATTGTCGCTTCCACCTATAGGTTTGTCCCATGGGCGGTAGTCGGGTTTCAGTTTCAGACCATATTTAACGATATCATCTTTCAGCCACTGACCGAATGTTGGAGTGTTTTCTGTGTAGAAGTAAACTACGTGCTGAGCGTTCTTTGGGTCGTCATTTAGGTTACGACCTATCATGTCGAAGTTTAGGTAGCCTTTTACTTTGTCTAAATCTTTGAACGACTGAACAAAATATTTTGAGCCGAGCAATCCTTTTTCTTCACCATCCCAGAATGCAAAGATAACTGTACGTTCTGGTTGTACGCCTGTTGCTTTAAACGCACGTGCTATCTGAAGCACAGCCTGTACGCCCGATGCGTTATCGTCGGCTCCGTTGTAAATCTGGTCGCCTTCTAGCATTGGGTCTATGCCAAGGTGGTCAAAGTGTGTACCGATTACTACGATTTCGTCTTTACGTTTACCTTCCAGTTTTACGAGTACGTTGCGCATCTTATAATTCTGGTGTACAAAGTCTTTATAAGCGATGATAGAGTCTGGGTCTACCTGCAGACCTCTCATTTTTCTACGCTGTACTATATATTTCTGATGTGCTTCAAACGATTGGAAGTAACTGTCGAACAATGGTTCGTAACCCATTTCGTAAAGTACAGAAGCGATGTAGGCACTTGCTATTTTAGAACCTCTCCATCCTGCTTCTCGACCTTCCAGTTCGTCTGAGGCCAAAAAACCAACATAAGCCTGAGCACTTTTCATATTAATTGTAGCTAATCCTTTTTCTTCAGGAGTTGGCGACTTCTTCGACCTTGCATTAGCTGGTGAAAAAGATAAACTCAATGTGCATAGGCATGCTAAAGCATATAAAATCGTTTTTTTCATGAGTAATGTATCGTTTAAAAAGTGTATAGTTTCATAGATGGGATTAGAATGCTGAACGATATTTTCCTTCTTCTTTATCTTCCAGCATATTTAAGTATGAAGCATAGCGAGATTCACTGATGTAATGTTTCTCAACGGCTTCACGTACAGCGCATCCAGGTTCGTGACGATGGGTGCAGTCGCCGTACTTACAATTAGCAGAGAATTCAAAAATTTCTTTGAAATAATGTCCTACCTCTTCATCTTTCATATCGAATGTTCCAAATCCCTTAATTCCCGGGGTGTCGATGAGGTATCCGTCGTTGCCCACTTCAAACATTTCAGAGAATGTAGTGGTGTGCATACCCTTGTTGTGTGCAGTGGAAATTTCGCCAGTCTTCAAGTGTTGTTCTGGGAGGATAGCGTTGATAAGCGTTGATTTTCCTACCCCCGAGTGTCCCGAAAATAACGTAACTTTACCAGCTAATGCTTCTTTGATAGCTGCTACTCCTTCATTTTGGAGGGCAGAAACTTTGAAACAAGGGTAACCGATGTGGGTATATAAGT
>RCNH01001031.1_pt1 | contig 10211 bp, 8 predicted proteins | sample 2041161 | NCBI WGS metagenome assembly RCNH01 (sample SAMN09708215, study PRJNA481090) | Feces metagenome, whole genome shotgun sequencing project. | biome: feces | host: Leptonychotes weddellii | place: Antarctica: Sion Island | collected 2010-03-01
CAGCTGGGTATCGCCGTTCTTGTACATGGCAGTGGCAATATCGCCGGCGGGGCACACCAGATCAATGGCGTCCATGGCAGCGGTCAGGTCGGTGCTTGCGTTGTCACGCAGGTCAAAGATGATGCTCTTGGCACCGCCGCTCTTCAGCTGAGAAATGGCAAAGTCCAGGTCGCTGGCGGTCTTGTCCGTGAAATCCCAAATGCGGATATAGCCGCACTTGTCGCTCAGCAGGGCAAATTCCACCACGCTGCGGGAATAGCTGCGGCGGGTCACTTTGTCCTGGTGCTCTTCGGCAGCCGTGCTCAGCCAGCTCAGCTCCACGGTCGTACCGTTTTCGCCGCGCAGCAAACGCTGAACGCCTTCCGTGGAGGCCACGCTCTTGGTCTCGGTACCGTCGATTGCGGTGATATAGCAGCCCTTGGTGATGCCCAGTTCCTGAGCGGGGGTGCCGTTATCCACGCGGATCACCTTGGCATAGCCGGTGGAAGCGTCCTTGACCACCTTAACGCCCACACCCATCAGGGTGCCGTTCTGCACCTTCAAAAGCTCGTTGTAGGCATCTGCGGTGTAGTAGCGGGCATAGCGGTCGCCGCTGCCCAGCATATAGCCGGAGGCCAGCATGTCGTACAGGCTGTCCTCGTTCATGGTGTAATAATCATTGTCTCGCACGTAGCGGTCGATCTCGGAAAGCTTTTCGTACATGCTCTCCTTCTCTTTTACGCTGGAAACCGTCCGGTCAAAAATGTGCATTGCCGTGACCATCGTCATGGAGAACGTGACCGTCATAGCCAGGATCACCACCGTAACCAGCAAACTGAGGGATACTTTTTTATTCATGCGCTGTTTTCTCCTTTGCAGCTGTTACGCAGCCATCATATAGTATGCAACCTGCATGGCGAGGCCACCAACGACAGAAAAAGTCATGATTCCGGCGATCACCAGGCACATCACGCGTACCATTTTCTTATTGTTCATGTTGAATCCTTTCTCTCCTTGCACAGAGGCCACAATCAGCCAATGGGAATCCGGCTGGCCGGGTCGATACGGGTAGCCTTATTGGCCACGCTGTTGGCGGCCGTACTGCCCTGCCACAGCTCCAGGTGCAGATGCGCACCGCTGGTGCGGCCGGTCAGACCAACGTAACCCAGCAGGGTGCCGCGGGTGACGTACTGACCTTTGGACACCGAGGGCGTGTACTGCATGTGGGCATACAAGGTGGAATAGCTGTTGCCGTCCGGCATCTTGCCATGATACAGCAGCACGTAGTTGCCGTAGCCGCCGTTGTTAAACTCTGCTGCCGAAACATAGCCATCGGCTGCGGCATAGATGGGCACGCCCACCTTGCCCCAGGTGCCCATGTCCAAACCGGCATGGAACTTCTTCTTGCCCTTCCAGATGCGGTATCCAAAGGGCGAGGACACATGGAAGGTGCCGCTCTTCATGGGGCAGGAAAAGCTGCCGTTGAAGACCAGGTCGGCGTGATCTCCCGCAGAGCTGTTGATCAACGCTTCGATTTGCTTTTGCAGGGCGGCGTAGTTCAGCTCATCGCTTTCCACCATCTCCTGCACTTCCTGCTGCGCCGCTGCGGCTTCTTCCAGGCTGCGGCCTGCGGCAGTCAGCGCTACGCCCAGTTCGTCTCTCTTTTTATCCATTGCCTGCTTCTGCTGTTCCAGCTCCGCCTGCAAGGCTTCCAGCTCTGCCTTTTTGTCTTCCAGCTCTGCTTTTTCGGTACGCAGCTCGTCCAGGATCTGGGTGTCCTTGTCTGCGATGTCCTGCAGCACTTCCGGGAAGGTCAGCAGCTGGTACAGGTTTTTCACGTTGGCCAGCATCGCCATCGCGCCGGCGTCATGCAGCTCCTGCATCGCGGCCATGCGCTCTTTATAGTTTTCCCGCCGCTGGGTAATGCTCTCTTCCTTCAGGCGGATGTCTTCCATGGTGATGGCCACGTCGTTCTGCACGGTCGTGATCGACTCCAGCAGCACACCGATCTGGCTCTTCAGCGTTTCGATCTGGCTTTCCAGATTCTGCTTGCGCTTTTTGGCATCCGCGGTGTTCTTCTTCATGGCCTCCAAGGCGGCCTTGTCTTCTTTCAGCTTCTGCTCATACGCATCCATCTGATTCTGCAAGTCTTCCACGCTGATATTGGCCGCTTCTGCCGCCGGGACGATGGCAGGCATACTGGAAACGCTCAGGCACAGCATCACGCTGGCCAGCAGTGCGCTGCACACACGCAGGGTTCGGGAACGGATCATCTTTCTCATCAGTTTCTTCTCCTTGCTGCCGATTAAACATTCAGGTGCTTACGCACGCTGGTTACACTACCCAGGCCGCCGATTACGACGCCGCCGCATACAAAGCCGCCCAGCAGCCAATACCAGACCTGCGCAAAGGGAACCATCGAGGCACCCAGCAGGGTGCGCCAGAATCCGGTCAGATCCTGGGAGGCCAGGGTCAGGGCGTAATATCCGCTGAGCACCACCACGCTGGCGATGAGGCTGGCAATCAGGCCAACGCCCACACCTTCCACAAAGAAGGGCCAGCGAATGAACGCGTCGGTAGCGCCCACGTATTTCATGATGTTGATTTCCCGTCGGCGGGAATACACGCTCAGGCGAATGGTGTTGCTGATGACCACCAGCGATACTACGGCCAGCACTGCCACCAGGATGTAGCCTACCAGCACCACTACCTGCTGCACGTTCACAAAGACGTGCGTCATGCCGATGGGGGCCGAGACCTTGACGACACCGGGGATCTTTTCCAGCTCGTCCTTGATGGTTTCCATGCGATCCAGATCGCTGATCACCACACGGTAGTTGGCTTTCAGCGGGTTATCGTTTTCAAATTCATCCAGGGCATCGGCGTAGCCTTCTTCCATGTAGCCGCGGTAGGTGTCCAGCGCGTCTTCTTTGGAAACGTAGGTTGCGCTCTTCACGCCCTCGATTTTCAAAATGGCTTTCTCTGCGGCCTGGGCGGCATCATCGCCGGTCTCCGGGTCCAGATAGACCACCGTTTCGTTCTGGTTGCCCATGTAATCCACCAGACTGTTCACGTTGACGGTGAACAGCCAGGCAATGCCGGTCAGCATCAGGCAGGCCGACAGCACGGCAATACCTGCCAGGCTCATCAGGCGGTTGCGGGCCAGGTTATGCAGGCCCTGCATGGACAGGTACTTCATACTGGAAATGTTCATTCTTCTACTCCTCCCGTGTACTCTACACCGGCAGGTGTATCACTGAACACATGTCCTTTATCAATGGTGATGACACGCTTTTTGAAGCGGCGCACCAGTTCGTGCTCATGGGTAACCACAACCACGGTAATGCCCACGCTGTTGATGGCGGTGAGCAGTTCCATGATCTCATAGCTCAGTTCCGGGTCGATGTTGCCGGTCGGCTCGTCAGCGATGATCAGCTGGGGGGTATGTACCAGGGCACGGGCCAGGGCCACACGCTGCTGCTCGCCGCCGGACAGCTCGTCCGGGTAGGAGTCCAGCTTATTTTCCAGGCCGACCAGGCCCAGCACATAGGGCACGCGATCGCGAATGGTCTTTTCCGGCACATTGGTCACGCGCATCGCAAAGGCCACGTTGTCGTAGGCCGTCATATTGTGGATCAGGCGGAAGTCCTGGAACACCACACCCATCTGGCGGCGGAAATAGGGCACTTCCTTTTTCTTCAGCTGGGACACGTCATGTCCGGCCACCGTTACGGTGCCTTCGGTGGGAACTTCTTCCCGCAGGATCATTTTCAAGAATGTCGATTTGCCTGCGCCGGAACGACCCAGCACAAAGACGAACTCGCCCTGATCGATGTGCAGGTTCATGTCGTCCAGTGCCAGGTTCCCACCGGGGTAGGTCTTAGAAACATGGTCAAATGTGATCATGGGTTCTCCTTGTTCTTTCTGAAATGAATAACGGTACTGCGGCCAAAGCCGCACCCAAAGCATACTGACAGCCGGCAGACCTGTCAACGAACTGCCTACAAAAGGAAACAGCCGCCGCCTGGTTGGCAGCGGCTGTAATGGGTTGATGCGTTTATCAGTCGGCCCGGCTTATCAATACTTTGCAGGATTGTTGGCCAGATATTTCTTTACCATCAGGGCCACCTTGAAAATGATTGCGTCATCGAACTGGCGCAGGTCCAGGCCGGTGAGCTTCTTGATCTTTTCCAGACGGTACACCAGCGTGTTGCGGTGCACGAACAGCCCACGGCTGGTCTCGGAAACGTTCAGGTTATTTTCAAAGAAGCGCTGAATGGTAAACAGAGTTTCCTGATCCAGGCTCTCGATGCTGCCCTGACGGAACACTTCCTTCAGGAACATCTCGCACAGCGTGGTGGGCAGCTGGTAAATCAGGCGGGCAATGCCCAGATTGTCGTAGCTGACGATCTGCTGTTCGGTGTCGAACACCTTGCCCACTTCCATGGCGATCTGGGCTTCCTTAAAGCTGGTAGCCAGATCCTTCACGTTGGCAATGGGGGTGCCGATGCCGACAACTGCCTTGATATAATGCTCGCCGGACAGGTTGTCCACGATGCTGGCAGCCAGCTTTTCCAGATCCTTGTGGTCGATGCCCTTGCGGATCTCCTTGACCAGGACGGTATCGGTCTCACTGATATTAAAGACGAAGTCCTTCTGCTTATCCGGGAACAGGCTGTTGACCACCTCGTAAGCGGACAGGTCGTTACCGGAAGTGACGCGAATGATCAGCACCACGCGGGACACGTCGGTGGCAAAGTGCAGCTCGCGTGCCTTTGCGTAGATGTCGCCGGGCAGGATGTTGTCCAGCACCACATTCTTGACAAAGTTGGCCTTGTCAAACTTTTCATCGTGGTACTGCTTGATGCTCTGCAGGCTGATGGCCAGCAAAGCAGCAAAGCGCTCGGCTTCCTCGTCCACACCTTCCACAAAGACGGAGAAGTCGTTGTGTTTGGTGCCGGAGAACTGATGGTAGGTAAAACCGTCCTTGGTGAACTTATCACCGGCAGTCAAGCGCTCCTGTGCAAAGCCCTCCCGCGTTTCGCCGATCTGATTCAGCTCCGAGCAGGAAATCACTGCGCCAGTCTCGTCCACTACGCCGACCTCACGGTCGATCGCTTCTTTCATCTGATAGATGACACCCTGGAACACTCTATTGGCCATATCGTAATACCCCTTTTTTCATTCTCACCTGCATAGCAGGCGTTTGCTAGGTCATATTGAACAATTCCTCAGCTTTACAATCTATATTTTACACAACACAATTGTATTTCGCAACATATTTTCACAAAATCACGCAAAAGTTCTTGTATAAAATACAAATTAAGGGGAGAAAATGCCTTTTCCGGCCATTTTCCTCGCCTATTGTAACGCGTAAATGTGTTGTTTTTTTGTAATCAGGACATTTTTTCCTGAGATGCCAGGCGAATCCTGTCCACTTCTGCCTCGGTCAGCGGGCGGTACTGTCCCGGCGCAAGGGCCTGGTCCAATACGACGCCGCCAATGCCGTCCCGGTGCAGGGTATTCACCCCCGCGCCGTACACACCGAACATGCGCTTGATCTGGTGATACACGCCCTGACGCAGCTCCACGCGCACCAAAAGCCCGTCCTCTGACAAAGGCTGCACGCTGGCGGGGGCCAGTTTCTGCCCGTCCGCCAAGGTGACGCCCGCGGCAAAGCCCCGGATCATTTCCTCGGTCAGCGGCGTGTCGATGCCCACCACATAGGTTTTGGGCACGTGCCGCTTGGGGTGCAGAATATCGTGGGCAAAAGCGCCGTCGTCCGTGATGAGCACAAAGCCGGTGCTGGTCTTGTCCAGCCGTCCGGCCGGAAACAGCTCCCGCCGGGGGAAATCTGCCGCTACCAGGTCCACGACGGTTTGGTCGTGGGGGTCCCGGCTGGCGGATACCACGCCCTGGGGCTTGTGCAGCATCAGGTATACATGCTCGGCCGCAGCCGTTACCGGCTGGCCTTTTACGGTGATGTTCTGCGCCGGAGATACTTTCGTATCTCCTTTTTTGCACACCACACCGTCCACCGTAACCTTTCCCTTGCTGAGCAAGGTTTTTGCTTCGCTGCGCGTGACAGCCAACGCCTGGGTCAAAAATTTATCCAGACGGATGGTTTCCATGCCGTTCCCCCTCTCGGCTCACGGTTTTGCCGTTTCCGCCAGTTTTTTGATTGGATTTGCTACTATTCTACCAGAATGACACCACTTTTTCTACTGTTTTTTGCTTTTTTGTTGAAGTCCATTGCCCCCATGTTATAATAAATGCGCAAACGCCAACGCTCTTCCATGCCGGCATTTTCCCGGATCGACCCCGATGTTTTATTTTTTCGTTTGCGCCCTTCCGATTTGCCGTATCATTCTATAATAAAAAGGAGTTATCCTCTATGACAGAACGAGAGAAAATGCTTGCCGGTCAGCTGTACGACTGCGGAGACCCCGAACTGCTGGCCCAGTGGCACAAGGCAAGAGATTTGACCCGCGACTACAACCATACGGATTCCCGCGACGCAGAAACCAAGCGCCGCATCCTGGACGAGCTGCTGGGCGGCCACGGCAAGAACCTGTGGATCACCCCGCCGTTTTACGCCGACTACGGCAACAACATCTACTTTGGCAACAACTGCGAAGTGAACATGAACTGCACCTTCCTGGATGACAACACCATCACGGTGGGCGACAACACCCTGATTGCACCGGGCGTGCAGATTCTCACCGCCTTCCACCCCACCAACGCGGCAGATCGGTTTGGTGATCCCAAGCCCGACGGCTCCTTTGCGTTCTGCAAGGGCTACACGGCCCCGGTGTCCATCGGCAAAAACAGCTGGATCGGCGGCGGTGTCATCATTCTGCCGGGCGTGACCATTGGCGAAAACGTGGTCATTGGCGCGGGCAGTGTGGTCACGCGGGATATCCCGGACAATGTGGTTGCTTACGGCAACCCCTGCCGCGTCATGCGGGAAAACAACTGACCCCCTGATTTCCAGGGAAAAGCGAATTGCCCTGAAAGCCGGACCTGCTCTATTATCGGGACATTAGTTGTGCCGTTTCTCCCTGCACGCTCTCACGCAACAAAAAAGGCGCCCCGCAGAAAATTCTGCGGGGCGCCTTTTTATTCTGTTTGTCGGAACCAGTCAGGCGATCTTACAGCTTGAAGTAGTCCACGCCTGCCTCGAACAGAGGCTGATACTTGTTGCCGGGAACATTCTTGTACAGCTGATCGGCGCTGCGCTCGGAGTGGCCCATCTTACCAAAGACGCGGCCGTCCGGGCTGGTGATGCCTTCCACAGCCAGCACACTGCCGTTGGGGTTGAAGCGGCGATCCATCGTGGGATTGCCCTCCAGATCCACGTACTGGGTAGCGATCTGGCCGTTTGCAACCAGCTTTGCCAGCAGCTCGTCGTTGGCCACAAAGCGGCCCTCGCCGTGGCTGATGGCGATGGTGTGCTCCTCACCCAGCTGGCACTTGGACAGCCAGGGGCTGCCGGTGGAAGCCACACGGGTGCGCACCAGCATGCTCTGGTGACGGCCGATGGTGTTGAAGGTCAGGGTTGCGTCGTCCGGAGTGATGGGGCGGATATCGCCGTAAGGCACCAGACCCAGCTTGATCAGAGCCTGGAAGCCGTTGCAGATACCCATCATCAGGCCGTCGCGCTGCTGCAGCAGGCGGCGCACTGCCTCGGTCACAGCCGGGTTACGGAAGAAGCTGGCGATGAACTTAGCGCTGCCGTCCGGCTCGTCGCCGCCGGAGAAGCCGCCGGGCAGCATCACGATCTGGCTTTCGTCAATGGCCTTGACCAGAGCCTGGCAGCTCTCTGCCACGGCTGCGGGGGTCAGGTTGTTGATGACCAGGATCTTTGCGTCCGCACCGGCACGGCGGTAAGCGCGTGCGGTATCGTACTCGCAGTTGGTGCCGGGGAACACCGGGATGATCACCTTGGGCTTAGCAATGCCGATGTGGGGTGCAGCGGGGTTCTTCAGCTCGCCGCACAGCTTCTCGACCTCGTGGCCAGCCTTGCGGTAGGGGAACACCGGCTCCAGCTTGGACTCCCACAGCTCCTGCAGAGCAGCAGCATCCAGAGTCTCGCCGCAAGCGGTGAAGGTGTAATCGGAAACGGTCTTGCCCAGGATGCTGCCCACGGAAACACCGTCAGCCAGCTCCAGCACAAAGCTGCCGTACAGGGGACGGAACAGCAGGTCCTGGTTCACGCTGTCCTCTGCGGCAAAACCGATGCGGTTGCCCAGGCCCATCTTGAACAGAGCCTCGGCCACGCCGCCGTAGCCCACGCTGGCTGCGGAGCGAACCACACCCTGACGGATCAGGCTCTCCACTTCGGTGTAGACCTGCTTCTGGCTCTCCAGATCAGGCACCAGGCCGTCCACGTAGTTGGGGCTGATCAGGCAGACATTGCTGCCGGCCTGCTGGAAGGCTGCGGTGGTCACATACTGGGTCTTGCCCACAGCGGTGGCAAAGCTCACCAGCGTGGGAGGCACGTCCAGGCCCTCGAAGCTGCCGGACATACTGTCCTTGCCGCCGATGGAGCCAACGCCCAGGCCGATCTGTGCATCCAGTGCGCCCAGCAGAGCAGCCAGAGGCTTGCCCCAGCGCTCGGGGGTATCGTTCAGACGCTCGAAGTATTCCTGGAAGGTCAGGTAAGCGTCCTCATAGCGGAAGCCGGAAGCCACCAGCTTGGTCACGCTCTCCACCACGCTGATCAGCGCACCGCGATACTGGTCGGCGCTCATCAGGTAGGGGTTGAAGCCCCAAGCCATGCCGCTGCAAGTGGTGGTCTCGCCGTCCACAGGCAGCTTGGCAACCATGGACATTTCGGGGGTCAGCTGGCGCTCGCCGCCGAAGGGCATCAGCACGGTAGCTGCGCCGATGGTGGAGTCAAAGCGCTCGGACAGGCCCTTCTGGCTGCAAACGTTCAGGTCGCTGACCAGATTTTCCATCTTTGCCTTCAGGGTCTCACCTGCCCACTGGGGCTGCCAGGTGGTGCCGCGCAGCACGTGGACATTCTGGTGCTTCTCTGCACCGTTGGAGTTCAGGAACTCACGGCTGATGTCCACGATGGACTTGCCGTTCCAGTCCATGACCAGGCGAGCTTCTTCGGTAACGGAAGCCACGGGGGTAGCCTCCAGGTTTTCTTCGTGTGCCAGTGCGATGAAGGCGTTCACGTCTTCCGGAGCCAGGGCCACAGCCATACGCTCCTGGCTTTCGGAGATGGCCAGCTCGGTGCCGTCCAGGCCTTCATACTTCTTGGTGACCTTGTTCAGGTCGATGTGCAGGCCGTCGGCCAGCTCGCCGATGGCAACAGAAACGCCGCCTGCGCCGAAGTCGTTGCAGCGCTTGATCATCTCGCAAGCATCCTTGCGGCGGAACAGACGCTGCAGCTTGCGCTCCACAGGAGCATTGCCCTTCTGCACTTCTGCGCCGCAGCTCTCCAGGCTCTCCAGCTTGTGTGCCTTGGAAGAACCGGTTGCGCCGCCGATGCCGTCACGGCCGGTACGGCCGCCCAGCAGCACGATCACGTCGCCGGGTGCGGGGCACTCACGGCGCACATGGCTGGCGGGAGTAGCGCCCACAACAGCGCCGATCTCCATACGCTTTGCCACATAGCCGGGGTGGTACAGCTCGCTGACCTGGCCGGTTGCCAGACCGATCTGGTTGCCGTAGCTGGAATAGCCGGCAGCTGCGGTGGTCACCAGCTTACGCTGGGGCAGCTTGCCTTCCAGAGTCTCAGAGACGGGCACCAGCGGGTCGCCTGCGCCGGTAACGCGCATTGCCTGGTAGACGTAGCTGCGGCCGGACAGGGGGTCACGGATAGCGCCGCCGATGCAGGTTGCTGCACCGCCGAAGGGCTCGATCTCGGTGGGGTGGTTGTGGGTCTCGTTCTTGAACAGGAACAGCCAATCCTGGTCCTCGCCGTCCACGTCGCACTTGATCTTGACGGTGCAGGCGTTGATTTCCTCGGACTCGTCCAGGTTCTTCAGGATGCCGCGGGCCTTCAGGGCCTTGGCACCGATGGTGCCCATGTCCATCATGCAGCGGGGCTTGTTCTCGCGGCCCAGCTCGGTACGCAGTGCCATGTAACGCTCGAAAGCAGCCTGGACCACTTCGTCGTCGATCTTCACATCGTCCAGAATGGTGCCGAAGGTGGTGTGGCGGCAGTGATCGGACCAGTAGGTGTCGATCATCTTGATTTCGGTGATGGTGGGGTCACG
>RCNH01001032.1_pt1 | contig 10209 bp, 8 predicted proteins | sample 2041161 | NCBI WGS metagenome assembly RCNH01 (sample SAMN09708215, study PRJNA481090) | Feces metagenome, whole genome shotgun sequencing project. | biome: feces | host: Leptonychotes weddellii | place: Antarctica: Sion Island | collected 2010-03-01
GGAAAGAGAGGGATTCGAACCCTCGGAGGGTTTGTGGCCCTCACACGATTTCCAGTCGTGCGCCTTAGACCAGCTCAGCCATCTTTCCACGCGCCTTACAAGGTGCTTATTTATAATACCGGATTATCGTACAAATGTCAACCTTTTTTTGAAAATATTTAGCCTTTTTAAAAGTTTTGCGTTCATTCTTTCATAAGCGCTAAAAAAGCAGGATGCATGCATTCTGCATCCTGCCCGATATTTGCATCAATACCGCACAAAGCCCGCAAGCTCTGTATCATCGGTAATGCCCATAGCCATTACCTTGGCCCGTAAAGCAGCGTACAGCTCTGCGTAAGTTGCCTGAATATAGGGGTCCAAAAACCAGAAACCTGCATTTGACAAAAAGCCCACAGTAACCGCTTTTGCCAAAAGAGCTGCAACCATACGCCACCCGATAAAGGACAGGTGCAATACAAAGATATTCCACTTCTCGCCCTCTGTCATGGCCGCGCTGAGCTCACGAGCACGTGCCGGGGACATATATGGATTTTCTGCCAGCAAATACGGAACCATGCTGTACTTCAGTGATGCATAAATGCCGGGAACAACCAGCAGAAACGACCACAGCATGATCCGCACTGTAGACGAAAACATACCCTTAACCACGTTCATGTAAGGGCCCTGAAATGCGGAAAACAGCGTTTCAATAGGGCTGTCGCCGTATCTGTTTTCCATCATAAAGCGGCACTGGCCTACGTGCAGCACATTTTGTACAAAGAACAGCAGCGCAAGGCCAACAACCGTAGCGAACACAAGCATCACAACAACCCACAGCATTGACATCCCGGAAAAGAACCATCTTCTTAAAAAGAAGCCATGACCAAAACCACCCAGGCCATAAAACACACTCTTAACCACGCCATCAATTACAGCAACCACAGCAGCTGCACCGCCGCACAGGCTGATAAGCAATGTTGCAATCAGGCAGACAGCAAAGCTTTTCCAATAGCGCTGATGCAAAATGTTCTTGGCGTTGGTTTTCAGCAACAAGCGGGTCCACATAAATAGATACCCCTTTCTCAAATATTATGGGCTTATTATAACATATCCCCACATCAAACAAAAGTCGCTGCCGCAAATATGGTTTTATACAATAAGTGTTGTGCTTTTTGTCGGGTTTATCCTTATAATCTCTTTCTATCCTGACTCTTCCCTATTGTTTCCAGAATAAAGACTCATTACGTATGCACTATAACAAAAGTTCAGATTACCACAAATAAAAATCTTTGGTTACGCTGAATCAATTACAAGCTATTACTGACAGCAGAAAACAATGGTTTAGCGGCAATTACACATAAAATCTTCCTATCAGTAAGCAGTACTTATTCCCTCCGGATTTCATAAGATCATTTTTCAGCGTCTTGAAAAGTTGTATCGCGGGGAGTATCATGAAACTCGTACAAAAATGTGCAGGGGAACTTGTGCCGACAGGCCAAGAGGGACCAAGTCGTTTCGACCCTGACACCCGATTCGGATAATACCGACACAGGTTTTTGCCGGGAGGATACCAATCAGGTGTCCTCCTGTTTTTTGTACAAAATCGGAAGATCTTCTTCCGGGCGGCAGACCGGGGACACCACTCTCTGCCGCCATAGAAAAATAGTGCTGTCAGGAAAGGAGTAAAAAATGCAGACAGTATTATCAGTGACCCGTTGGGTCCCAGGCGTCGGTATTTCATGGAATCAAGGGCCACTTGCGCCTCCGTGCCGACACCTGCCGCTATCCGATCACCCGATTTATCTCATGAAATATCATAAAAGGAGCGCTTAATCATGGAACAGAGAAATTACGCAACCCAGATGGATGCTGCCCGCAAGGGAATTGTGACCCCGGAACTGCAAAAAGTAGCAGAAAAGGAACATATGCGGACAGAAGACCTGCTGCCTCTTGTAGCGGCCGGTAAGGTAGCCATTCCCGCAAATAAGCGGCACACCTGCCTGAATCCGGAAGGAATCGGCTCTATGCTGAGAACCAAGATCAACGTAAATCTGGGTGTATCCCGTGACTGCAAAGACTACGACATCGAGATGGAGAAGGTCATGTCTGCTGTCAATATGGGTGCAGAGGCAATCATGGATCTGTCCAGCCACGGCAACACGCAGCCTTTCCGCCAGAAGCTGGCCCGGGAGTGTCCCGCCATGCTGGGTACCGTCCCTGTTTATGACAGTGTAATCCATTATCAGCGGGACTTGGCCACACTGACCGCCAAAGATTTTATCGATGTCATCCGGATGCACGCAGAAGACGGTGTGGACTTTGTAACACTCCACTGCGGCATTACCAGAAAAACCATTGATCAGATCAAAACGCACAAGCGCAAGACCAATATCGTTTCCCGTGGTGGTTCTCTGGTCTTTGCCTGGATGTGTATGACCGGCGAGGAGAACCCCTTCTATGAGTATTACGACGAGATTCTGGACATCTGCCGGGAGTATGATGTGACCATCTCTCTGGGAGATGCCTGCCGCCCGGGCTGTCTGGCTGATGCCACTGACGTCTGTCAGATTGAAGAACTGGTCCGGCTTGGAGAGCTGACCAAGCGTGCCTGGGAGAAGGATGTTCAGGTGATGGTGGAAGGTCCCGGTCATATGCCCATGGATCAGATTGCTGCCAACATGAAGCTTCAGCAGAGCATTTGCATGGGTGCGCCTTTTTATGTGCTTGGACCCATTGTGACAGATATTTTCCCCGGCTATGACCATATCACTGCCGCCATTGGCGGCGCTATTGCAGCCATGAACGGTGCTGCCTTCCTGTGCTATGTGACCCCCGCTGAGCACTTGGCACTGCCCAATGTGGACGATGTAAAGCAGGGCATTATTGCCAGCAAGATTGCAGCCCATGCTGCCGACATCGCCAAAGGAATCCCCCACGCAAGAGACATTGACGACAAGATGGGTGATGCCCGTCGTGCACTGGACTGGCAGGCTCAGTGGGATTGTGCTGTAGATCCTGAAACAGCGAAAAAAGTGCGTGCGGATCGTTCCCCGGAGCACGAGGACACCTGCTCGATGTGCGGTAAGTTCTGTGCTGTTCGCAGCATGAACAAGGCGCTGAGCGGTGAGTATATCGACATTCTGTAAGTATCATTTTTAATTAAATCATTCATAACTGCCTGCCGTACCGGTGGGCAGCATCAGCCCCTTGGGGGTAAGTTCTGTGCCGAGCCTGTAAGGCCTATTGGATTGTATTTGTAAGACCTGCACAGACTGCCTCTGAGGGGCTGATTTTGTTCATTGTATTCTGATAACTTAACCGGGATATTTCTTCCCTCTCCCCTGTTGTTATTCGCTCTGCACTTGACGGCAGTGTGTTAATATGCAGTTCATTCTAAAGCACAGCTGTATCAAACTTCTGCGTGCCTCCAGCCCCGCTGCGCGGTGCCTGGAAATGGAGGTTTTAGCATGAACTATGGGGAAATAGCCTTTCGTTCAAACACCTCCTGAGGAGTTGCTAATTGAGCAAGTGCATGAAGCTATCCATACAATATAGCAGCGTCCGGATTTTGCCGATGCATTTTTGTGTGATAATGTGTTCTTCATTCCCATCTGTGGAACAACCTGCTTGATGAGGAATACGATCCGTTTGAGAATACCATCGACCTGTTCTCTTTCTGGAAAGTCACAGAAATCAAACTCCTCCCCAATGAAAACTCATCGGATAACAGAAAAGAGCCGTACCAAAGGATTTTACTCCTTCAGTACGGCTCTCTTTAGCCTTTTGTTATCCGGTTTTTATCCCGCATGATAATATGGGGGTCCGGGTGACCAAAAGCTTCTTACTTGTTCATGCCGGCAACTTCAGCAGCGAAGTCGTCTACGCGCTTCTCCAGGCCTTCGCCCTTCTCGTAACGCACAAAGCTCAGGATCTTGATATCGCCGCCCAGCTCCTTAGCGGTGTTAGCGGTGTACTTAGCTACATTGATATCGGGATCCTTAACGAACTCCTGATCAACCAGGCAGTTCTCCTTGTAGAACTTGCCAATGCGGCCCTGAACCATCTTTTCCTTGATGTTCTCAGGCTTGTTGGCGTTCTTGGGATCGTTAGCGATCTGAGCCAGCAGAATGGTCTTCTCGTTCTCGATAACCTCAGCAGGCACGTCCTCGTCGCGAACGTAGCTGGGGTTGGAAGCAGCGATCTGCATAGCAATGTCCTTGCCGTAAGCAGTGAACTCGGGCTTTGCGGCAACAGCCTCGTCAGCCTCGAAGTGCACCAGAACAGCATGAGTTCCGCCGCCGTGGATGTAAGCAGCGCAAACACCCTCGATGCGAGCAAAACGACGAACCTGGATGTTCTCCTTGATGACCAGGATCAGGCCCTTCAGAGCGTCATCAACAGTGCCTTCGCCCATCTTGCAGTTCATCAGAGCTTCCACATCAGCGGGATTCTGCTCGATGACAACCTGAGCCAGCTCCTTAACGAAGTTGACGAACTTCTCGTTCTTAGCAACGAAGTCGGTCTCAGCGTTAACCTCAACCACAGCGCCCACGCCGTTGTTCACGGTAGCGTATACCATGCCCTCAGCAGCGATGCGGCCAGCCTTCTTAGCGGCAGTAGCCAGGCCCTTTTCGCGCAGCAGCTCAACAGCCTTTTCGAAATCGCCGTTAGCGTCAGTCAGAGCCTTCTTGCACTCCATCATGCCACAGTCGGTCTGCTTACGCAGTTCCATAACGTCCTTTGCACTAATAGCCATTGTGATTTTCCCCTTTCCTGTTGGTTCGAGTTCGATCAAGCCTCGGCAGCAGCCTCAGCCTCGGGAGCGTCCTGCTGGCCCTGGTGGCCCTCCAGAACAGCGTTAGCCATAGCACCGGCGATCAGCTTAACAGCGCGGATAGCGTCGTCGTTGCCGGGGATGACGTAGTCGATCTCATCGGGGTTGCAGTTGGTATCAACGATAGCAACGATGGGAATGTTCAGCTTGATAGCCTCGGAAACGGCAATGCGCTCCTTGTGGGGGTCAACGATGAACATAGCCTTGGGCAGGCCGTGCATGTTCTTAACACCGCCCAGGAACTTCTCCAGCTTTTCGATCTCCAGCTCCAGCTTAGCAACTTCCTTCTTGGGCAGCAGAGCGAAGGTGCCGTCTTCCTGCATCTGCTTCAGCTGATCCAGACGGTCGATGCGCTTACGGATGGTGCGGAAGTTGGTCAGCATGCCGCCCAGCCAACGAGCGTTAACGTAGTGCATACCGCAGCGGGTAGCCTCGTCACGGATGGACTCCTGAGCCTGCTTCTTGGTACCAACGAACAGAACGTCGCCGCCCTCAGCTGCAACGTCGCGCACGAAGTTGTAAGCCTCATCCAGCTTCTTCACGGTCTTCTGCAGATCGATGATGTAGATGCCGTTGCGCTCGGTGAAGATGTACTTTGCCATCTTGGGGTTCCAGCGGCGGGTCTGGTGACCAAAGTGCACGCCGGCTTCCAGGAGCTGTTTCATAGTTACGACTGCCATAATAATTTTCCTCCAAATATTGTTTTTACCCTCCGCATTGCCTGCATGTTCTCCAACCCGGAGGGCACAAGAGAACAAAGCAATGCGTGTGTATTGCCGAATTAGTATATCACATCTGCCATCTCAATACAAGCATTATTTGCATCGAATTTGGCAGAAAAGCAGCTGTTTGTGCGGTTTTCCGTCCAACCGCTCCGTTCCGGCTTACTGCTGGGCGGATTTTTCCTGTTTCAGCAGATATTCACGGCCGAACATCAGGTCATACTGAAGCATCCAGTGATTGCGGAACCACTGCTGCTGCTCCGGGGTCATATCGCTGACTTCCTGGGTCACAGCGGTGTCATCCGGCTGCATTGTCACACCCAGAGTGCGGCTGCGGTAAACATCCAGCTGCTGATTCAGATAACGGAACAGCAGGGGCTGATCCAGGCCGTAAAGATCCATCACCATGGGTGCGATTTCATAGGCGCCAATGGTACCAAAGTCTACGGGTTCCTTCCAGTAGTTGCTCCAGATCAGCAGATCCATGCGATGCAGCTCCGGATCATTGCTGTTATCGCTGGCATATCCAGTGGAAGTGTAGACCTTGTAGCTGCTGCCGATGGGGTTGTAATGGTCGCCCCAGAACACCAGGATAACCGGCTCGTCCTGCTGATCGAAGTACTCGGTCAGACGTGCCATCATCCGATCCGCATCACGCACGCCGGTTGCAAAGTCTTCCAGTGCACCGATGGTCTTCTCATCCATTCCCTCAGGTGCTTTTACAACCCGTACACGCTCATCGTCCGGATAGTTTTCAGGGTGATAGTTGGTGTGGTTCTGCATGGTCACAGCGTGCAGGAACATGGGCTTATTGGGATCGCGCTCTTCAAACATACGAATGATCTCATCCGCCATGGCATCATCTGTTACCAGACCGCCGCGCCACTCGAAATCACGCTTTTTCTCCGGATTGTTCATGTCATCCAAACCAATGAACTGATCAAGACCCAGACGGGGATATGCCTTATCGCGGTTCCAGAAACGCTTATAGTAGCCGTGAACGGCAGCCGTCTGATAACCCTGGCCTTTCAGGAAATTGGGCAGCGAGAACATTTCACGGTTGATGTGCTGCTGATAGGGCTTGCTGCCAAAGGGCAGGAACTCCTTGGAGTAACCGGTGAGCGCCTCAAATTCCACATCGCAGGTACCGCCGCCGAAGCTGGGGCTGTAAGCGCGGCCGGATGCACATTCCTGTTCCAGACGATGGATGTTGGTGGAGATATCCTCGCTGTACTCCACGCCTTCCAGACGGCTGGCGTCCCAGTAGCTCTCATCCATCACATAGATAATGTTGGGCTGCTTGACCTTACCATCGCCTGCTGCTGCATAGCTGTTATCAAAGTGCGGGACAGGATTTTCGTCCTTGGTAATTTCCTGTGTAATCTTCTGAATTTCCTTCTCGCTGTATCCCTGCGGCGCAGCGATCTTGAGCATCTGCAGATTGCTCATAAAGCCGGTGACTACGCCGTTGTTGCGATAGTAGCGATCCTGAAGCCACATATCTGGCACAATGCCGAATGCGCGGGTTGCTGCGGGCTGCAGGTATATGCCAAACACCATCAGCAGAGTACCTGCCGCAGGCAGCAGAATGGCTGCAATCCGCTTTTTCACATTCCATGCAGGACGACGCACAAAGCACAGTGCCACCGTTATAAGCACCAAAATTACAATGCTTCCCACCATGGAGGGCTGGATTTCGATACCGGCCTGCCCCACAACCTGCATTGCCTCGCCCGCCTGGTAAATATCCCAGGGCAGGAAGGGTTCACCGCGCAGGGTGAGCTTGAAGTATGTAACCGTAGCAGGCACGCAGCACAGAACACCGCTGAATGCAGCTGCCAGAGGAGCCAGCCGTGTAAGGCCATAAACAAGGTAGTAGATTGCCATAACAAACAGCCATGCCAGCAGGTAGGAGCCAAAATGCGGAATGAAGTTCTTGGTCCAGAACTTACCATCCAATACGCCGCGATGTATCCACTCTGTGCAGAGCAGAACAATCAGTGCCACCAGCGGGCAGGCTGCACTGCCCACCCAGGCGGGCAGGCGTCGCTGCTTTAAAACAGCGCCTGTTTCGGCTGCTGTTTCAGGGCGCGGATTTTTAAATGTGATCGCCATAAAAATAAACCTTTCCGTTCTTATTTTGCGATGTGCACCGCAAAAAGCAGTTTTCATCTGCGCGGAGTCACAAAGCTGAATATCTTCTTTCCTATTGTATTATATCCCACGCTGTCAAGTAAACCACCTGCCCAGCAAGCCGCTGCCGCCATGCCCGCCGGGCGCAGGGAGCATTGTTTTTACCAGCACCACATCCACGCCAATCTCCGCCACATCCGCCCACGGAATTGATACGTCCGGTTCTCTTCCCAGCAGTCCAAACAGCCGCGGGCGCCCAAACAGCACCAGTGCTTTGATCTGGGCACTGCTTTTGTCAAATTCCAGGTCATCCACCCGGCCAAGGTCCACTCCGGTCGCCACCTGAATTACTTCTTTTTTGCACAGTTCGGACAATGTCATATTCCCACCTCCCCTTTCTTTCATTATATATACGGCCTCATTTCTCTGCTTATTTCCCGGGCACTGTAAAACTTTCACTTCGCTTATGACTTGGTATCATTGTCAAAATCGTGTATAATATAGCTGAATATTATTTTTGCTTACCACGATACAGTCAGCAATAGGAGCCAATCGTATGTTTAAAAATGTTATCTTTGACCTTGGCGGCGTCCTGGTCAATTTCAATCCGCACAACTTTCTTCTGGAGCGCTTTTGCAACGCTTCTGTGGAAAAAAAGGTGTATGACATCACCTTTGGCAGTGAGGAATGGAAACAGCTGGACGCGGGCACTTTAACCCGTTTGCAGGGCAATTCCATTATGATGAAAAAAGCGCAGGCCGCCGGCTGTGCCTTTGAGGTTCAGTGTGTACTGGACGACTGGATCCGTGCACTGCACACCAAGACCCATACTGTAACCATTCTGCGGCGGCTGCACAAAATGGGCTTTCGCATTTTTTATCTTTCCAATGCCCCGGAAGATGCTTTCCAGGAAATTCAGCAGCGGGACTTCTTCTCTCTGTTTGAAGGCGGCATTGCATCGTATCAGGTGCACATCAACAAGCCCGATCCCCGCATTTACGAAGCTTTGATGCGCTATTACCAGCTGTCCTATGGTGAAACTCTGTTTATCGACGACACCAAGGAAAATGTAACTGCTGCATTTGAACTGGGTCTGACCGGCATTCACTATCAGGGAGAACATTCTCTGATCCAGTCGCTGAATGCCTGCGGCATTCCCCTGAAAGAGCGCACGCTCTGGTAAAAACTTCATCCGGTTTAAAAAGCAGCCCCTTTCTGCGTTGTTTCTGCGCGAAAGGGGCTGCTTTTATAATTGATTTTTTATGCGTTTGAGCGCTCCCTTTTCCAGACGGCTTACCTGAGCCTGACTGATCCCGATTTCCTTTGCCACTTCAACCTGTGTTTTCCCCGAAAGATAACGCATCGCCATGATTTTCTTTTCTCTCTGCGAAAGGCTGTGCACTGTGTCCTTGAACATAATGCCGCTGATCCAGCTGTCCTCACCGTTATCGTCACCGATCTGGTCCATGACATAGATGGGATCTCCCCCATCGCTGTAGACCGGCTCATACAGGCTCACAGGCTCCACCACTGATTCCAGTGCTAAAGTCACCGTGCTTTGCGGCAAATCTACCTCTGCCGCAATCTCAGGCATTCGCGGTTCACGGCCTAATTTTTTTTGCAGCTTTTCTCTGGCCTGCATAGCTTTATACGCCACATCACGCATGGATCGGCTGACGCGCACCGGATTATTATCGCGCAGAAACCGACGAATCTCCCCTACGATCATGGGCACGCCATAGGTGGAAAAGCGTACATTCAGATCCGGTTCAAAATTATCAATGGCCTTAATCAGTCCAATACATCCAACCTGAAACAGGTCATCCATATTTTCTCCGCGGCCGGAAAATTTTTGCACTACGCTCAGAACCAGGCGCAGGTTTCCCTGAATCATCTTCTGCCGGGCCTCATGATCTCCGGCTTTTGCTCTGCGCAGCAGCTCATTTTTTTCTTTTTCTTTCAGCACCGGCAGCTTGGAGGTATTCACCCCACACAGTTCTACTTTGTTGTAATACATCCATTCACACTCCGCTTTACACTTTGATGTGTTCAGGTGGAGTATGGTCAGTGCATTGTGTCAGCAGTCCGGCAGGAAAAATTTGCACACCCAAGGCCCCTTTACGGCATAGGATAGGGCGAAAGGAGGCACAGTCATGGATGAGCAACTGATTTTAATTTTGCTGTTTGCCGCGCTGCTGATTGCGGCTGTGTGCATTGCTGTATTCAAAAGCGGATGGTATCGGCATCGGATCCCCTATGCCACACCGGATTTCCGGGATCGGGCCGGTTTTCGGGTTATTCGCCTGCCCGGGCGATCCATCATCGAATACGGAAACATCTGGCTGTTACAGCGCACGGTGGGAGAACTGGAACTCGTAATTGACCCCGACTGGGACGCTGTTTTGCGTGTGGTACGCGGCGGGGGCGATCTGTTTTTGGAGGATTTTGACAGCAATTACGATACTCGATCTGTGTTTGATCAGGATGGAAATCGTGTAGTGCTGATGCAGTCTCCCAATGGTCCCTGCCTGACAACCTGGA
>RCNH01001033.1_pt1 | contig 10195 bp, 8 predicted proteins | sample 2041161 | NCBI WGS metagenome assembly RCNH01 (sample SAMN09708215, study PRJNA481090) | Feces metagenome, whole genome shotgun sequencing project. | biome: feces | host: Leptonychotes weddellii | place: Antarctica: Sion Island | collected 2010-03-01
TCCGAATACCTCAGAAGACTGGGCTTCGGATACGCCGTTCAGGTGCTTCCCCAGAAGGAACTGTTCCGGATTTACAAGGCTGTCAGCTATCTTGAAAAGGATTTGGACGAGCTTTCCAAAGAGCAGATTCACGAAAAGCTGCGGGACATTAAGGCCAAGCTCTTGGAGGTTTATCTCTCCGTAAGTCAGGAGGATGACGAGGATTTTGAAGCCTATTTCAACGATTGAGGAGAGCAATCAGCCTCTGAAAAAGGAAACAAACAAGCGCTTGCGGCGGGCATTTACTCTGCCGCAGAAACACAGAAAGAGAGGTACTATACGATGACAAAAAGAAAATCTGATTTTACTTTGCCCACTCTGGATGATTTATTCACCACTCAGGAAATGCGGGATGATGCCAAGCTGGAACGGATTCAGGAGCTGCCTCTTGCGGAGCTTCATCCCTTTGAGGATCACCCCTTTAAGGTGCAGGACAACGAGGAAATGGAGAAGATCGTAAAGTCCATCCGCAAGTTCGGCGTACTTACTCCGGGCCTTGCAAGACCTATTGAGGGCGGCGGCTACGAGCTGATCTCCGGCCACAGAAGGCTGGCTGCGTGTCAAAAGCTGGGGATAGAAAAAATGCCCATCATCGTCCGGGAAATGGATGATGACGAGGCTGTGATCGCCATGGTGGACGCCAATCTGCAGAGAGAAACCATCCTCCCCAGTGAAAAGGCATTCGCTTACAAAATGAAGATGGATGCGTTAAAGCATCAGGGTTTGCGGGCAGATTTAACTTCGTCCCAACTTGGGACGAAGTTACGAGCAGACGAAGAAGTAGCTCAAGCAAGTGGTGATAGCCGCAATCAAGTTCAGCGCTATATCCGTCTGACCTACCTGCATCCTGACCTTTTAATCAAAGTGGATGAAGGCAAAATTGCTTTCAATCCTGCGGTGGAGCTGTCCTTCCTCACCATTGAGGAACAGGCAACTCTGCTGGATGCAATGGCGCAGAATGACTGCACCCCCTCCCACGCTCAGGCCATCCGGCTCAAGAAAATGTCCCAGGACGGGATGCTCACCGACAACGATATTTATGATATTCTGGCCGAAGAAAAAGCTAACCAAAAAGAAAAACTGAAAATCCCCACCGATCGAATCCGCAAATACTTTCCTGCAAGCTATACCACAAAGCAGATGGAGGAAACGGTCGTGAAGCTTTGCGAGGCGTACTATCGGAAGCGCAATCGGGATAGAGATTCAAGATAAGAGGTACTTATGGAAAATACAGTGAAAGTCAATCAGAACGAGATCGAACTGCCGCAGGATCTTTTAATATCCTTTGCGAAGTTCCTCTCTCCGGAAATCGCAAAATTCTATCAGAGTGATGAGGGCAAAGCATATTACGAAACATGGATGAAACAGCATCCTGAGTATGCTGCCTAAGCTCACAGTGAAAGCAATCGATGTACGTCGGCTGCTTTCCATACATATGACTTTCACAAAACAGAAAAGTATAATCATAACAGAACATAGGAGGATGAAAAAATGAATGTAGTAATTTATGCTCGCTTTTCAAGCCATAGTCAGACTGAGCAGTCCATTGAAGGACAGCTGAAAGTCTGTTATGAATATGCTGAAAGTAATAACTATACCGTAGTTGGAGAATATATTGATCGTGCCCAAACCGGCAAAAACGATCACCGCTTTGAGTTTCAGAAAATGCTTGCTGACAGTGAAAAGCACACTTTCGAGGGTGTGCTGGTGTATCAGCTTGACCGCTTTGCCAGAAACCGCTATGACAGTGCCATTAACAAGGCCAAACTGAAACGAAACGGTGTCCGAGTGATCTCTGCTAAAGAGAATATCGCTGATGATCCTTCCGGCATTCTGGTGGAAGGAGTTCTGGAAAGTATGGCAGAATATTATTCCGCAGAGCTGTCCCAGAAGATCAACCGTGGCATGGAGATCAACGCAGAAAAATGCCTTTCAAACGGAAGCAATCCCGGTCTTGGTTACAAAGTAGACAGCGACCGTCGCTTCTATGTTGATCCGGATGAGGCATTGATCGTTCGTGAGATTTTTGAGCGTTATGCTACCGGTGAAACAAAGGCTGATATTATCCGTGACTTACAGCGCCGTAGAATCAAAACATCCATCGGAAAAGAGTTTAGTCCCAACAGTCTGAGCCGCAACACTTATCATGTTGTGACGGAGCTTACATACAGAAACGATGACGACGAGTTTCGCCCTGACATTACCTTGCTAATCAACGGCCTTCCTCTGGCATTTACAGAAGTAAAAAAACCAAATAACCGGGACGGTATTATTGCGGAGCATAACCGGATTCAGGCCCGCTTCTCAACACAGGTATTCCGTCGCTTTGTAAACATCACCCAACTGATGGTCTTCTCCAATAATATGGAATACGACGATACCGAAGTAGAACCAGTTGAGGGTGCCTTCTATGCGTCCAGCAGCTATGAAAAGCTGTTCTTCAACCGCTTCCGTGAAGAAGATCCAAGCATCCATACCACTCTCCCTCCCATTGATCCTGCCATAGAGGACGAGATTTTGAAGGACAACAACCTGGTTTCTATCAAGGGCACTCAGGAATACGCTATGAACCTGGAGCCAACCACCCCCACCAATCGTATTCTGACATCGCTCTTTTCGCATAAACGATTTCTTAAGCTTCTCAAGTATGGATTTGCCTATGTTGAGCGTACCGATAGAAATGGTATCAAATTTCTGCAAAAGCACATCATGCGTTATCCGCAGTTCTTTGCAACCATGGCTATTGAAAAGAAACTGAATTCCGGGGTGCATAATGGAATTATCTGGCACACGCAGGGCAGCGGCAAGACGGCTCTGGCTTTCCACAATGTCCGTTATCTGAGGGATTATTACCAGAAGCAGGGGAAAATCGCAAAGTTTTATTTCATTGTTGACCGTCTTGATCTACTGACTCAGGCCAGCGAGGAATTTGCTGCCCGTGGCCTTCATGTAGATAAGGTTAATTCCAAGGAAGACTTTATTAAAAATATCCGAACCATCGGAAACGATAATCTCAGTGGTAAGGACTCCATAACTGTGGTCAATATCCAGAAATTCTCAACGGAAGCGATTTCCCGCAAAGCTGACTACGATGTAAATGTCCAAAGAATTTACTTTCTGGACGAAGCACATCGCAGCTACTATCCCAAGGGTTCCTTCCTGGCGAATTTGATGAACTCCGACCGGGAAGCGGTAATGATTGCCCTGACTGGTACGCCTCTGATCGGAGAAGGCTATAATACCAAGGATGTGTTCGGCGATTACATCCATAAATATTATTACAACCGCTCTATTGCAGACGGTTATACATTGAAACTGATTCGGGAGGGCATCCGAACTGAGTACCGAACAAAGATGCAGTCCGTCCTGAATGAGCTGGAAACCCGTAAAGGTTCTCTCAAAAAGAAGGATGTCTATGCCCATCCCAAGTATGTGGAAGCCCTGGTCGAATACATTGTGGACGATTTTAAGCGCAGCCGTATCGCTCTGGGGGATTCTACCATCGGAGGTATGATCGTCTGCGATTCTTCCGATCAGGCACGGACTGTGGAAGAAAAGCTGAACAATTACCCGGATATCAGCCATGTGCTGATTCTCCATGATGTGGACGACAAGGAAACCCGGAGGCATCATCAGGACGACTTCAAGAAAGGGAAGATCGACCTGTTGGTGGTCTACAATATGCTGCTGACCGGTTTTGATGCTCCCAGACTGAAAAAGCAGTATCTGGGCCGTGTGATCAAGCAGCACAACCTGCTGCAGACTTTAACCAGAGTAAACCGGCCCTATAAATCCTTCCGCTATGGGTATGTGGTGGATTTTGCTGACATTCGGGCCGAATTTGACAAAACCAACAAGGCCTATTTTGAAGAACTGCAGGCAGAACTGGGGGATGAATTTGAGCGTTACCGTGATATTTTTATGTCCCAGGAGGAAATTGAGCAATCCCTGACGGTTATTCAGAACAAGCTGTTCCTTTACTCTACCGACAATGCGGAATTGTTCTCTCGGCAGATAAATGCACTGGATGATAAACAGGAGTTGCTGGATCTGCGCAAGGCCCTGGACACCTACAAGGAGTTATTGAATATCATGAAGCTGTTCGGCTATGACGAGCTGGCGCAGCGTTTCAGCATGGATAGCCTCCACGCTATGTCCACAGAGGTCAATAACCGAATTGCTCTGGTAAACCTCAAGCAAAATATGCAGGACGGCGAGGATGTTTCCGGCCTTTTGAATCTGGCCTTTGACCAGATAGAGTTCCACTTCACCAAGGTGTCCGAAAGTGAACTGGTGATCGCCGATAAATTCCAGGACATTCTGGAACGAACCCGGCAGGAGATACAGCGCAATCTGGACCCCAAAGACCCGGAGTATGTCACCTTGCTGGAAGAATTGAAGCGAATTTTCAAAAAGAAGAATATCGAAGAACTGACCGCCGACGAAATGACAAAGCATATCCAGGAGCTGGAGCGCATCCGCAAGGCCGCTGCACAGCAAAATCTGCGGGATCAGATGCTCTTGCCAAGTATGGCGGCGATATAAAATTCATGCGTACCCATAAACGGCTGAAAGAAAGCCCGCCTCCGATTGGCAGTGATCCTGTAATTTTTGGAATTCTGTCTGACATCAAGCGGGAGATAGACCGGAAAGTCCTGAGCAATCAGCACATGATGGATAATCACGCTTATTTCACCAGGGAAATTATGCCGACTATCATCCAGTCCTGCCGGGATAAGGGCGTGAAGCCCACAGCCTCACAGGTAAGATTTATAGATAACTGCGTCTCACAGGAGTATTTCGCAGAAAGGATATAGAGAACCACTATGCAAAATGAAACGACCACCATCAAGACCAAAAGAATGATCGACGATCTGAAATCCATCTGCGCCAACTATGGCTTGGGCGGCTCTCCCGGAGAGTATAAGATCATTACCCAGGTTTTCCTGTATAAATATCTCAGCGATAAATTTATTTATGAAGCCGGAAAGGTGGAGCCTTCTCTGGAAGGTGCCAAAAATCCGGAAGAAGTTCTGGCCACTATGCCAGCGGATGACTATGAAATGATGCTGATGATGCTGGGTGGAGATACGGCCAAGCTGAAAAAGGAGCATTATATTTCCTATCTCTTCAACCACCAGAACGACGACACCATGCGCAAGTCCAACGGCTCTCCTTATCCGTTCTATGAGCTGTTTGACGATACTTTGGTGGATATTGCAAACTACAATCTGGATATTTTCTCTGTCCAGGCCGGTGATAACGAGAAAATCAAACTATTTGAGCCGATTTCTCAGTATGTCATCGAGACTGCAAAGAAAACGCCCTTCTGCCGTGCCATCATCAACAAGCTGGTGGAATTCAACTTTGCAGAGGTTTTTCAGCAGAAATACGACTTTTTCTCCCAGATTTTCGAATATCTCATTAAGGACTACAATAAGGACTTCGGCAAGTATGCAGAGTATTACACTCCCCATACCATCGCAGAGATCATTGCCCGGATCATGGTGCAGGGAGACGTTCGGAATGTGACGGTGTATGACCCGGCTGCTGGAACCGGCACCCTGGTTTTGGCCCTGGCCCACCAGATCGGTGAGGATAACTGCACCATCTATACCCAGGATATTTCCTCCAAGTCCAACGAATTTCTGCGGCTGAACCTGATCCTCAACAATCTGGTTCACTCTCTGGGAAATGTAGTTCATGACGATACCCTGATGAATCCCAGACACCTGAATCCCCAGAAAAACGATCTTGCACACTTTAACTATATTGTTTCCAATCCGCCTTTCAATGTGGACTTCAGTGAAAACCGGGATGCTTTGGCAGGCGAAAAGCACCATAAGCGGTTCTTTGCCGGCGTGCCCAATATTCCGAACAAGGACAAGGATAAGATGGCTGTGTACCTGATGTTCATTCAGCACATCATCTATTCCATGGAAGACAAAGGTAAGGCTGCCGTTGTGGTTCCGACAGGCTTCCTGACTGCCGGTTCCGGTATTCCGAAGAAGATCCGGGAATATCTGGTGGCAAACCGGATGCTCCGGGGTGTGGTTTCCATGCCCTCCAATATTTTCGCAACCACTGGCACAAATGTTTCCGTTTTGTTCCTGGATAAGGAAAATAAGGATGGAAAGGTCATCCTCATGGATGTGTCCAAGCTGGGTACCAAGGAAAAGGTGGACGGTAAGAACCAGAGAACTGTTCTGAGCAAGGAAGAAATCGAACGCATTGTGAATACCTTCAATGCAGGCGAGCCCGTGGAGGACTTCTGTGTGGCTGTCAGCTATGAAGAAATCGAACAGAAGAAGCTCTCCTTCTCTGCCGGTCAGTATTTCGATATCAAGATTGAGTATGTGGAGCTGACTCCGGAAGAGTTTACAGAGAAAATGAATGGCTTCACCGCCCGGCTGGACGAGCTGTTTGCCGAAAGCCACCGTCTGGAAGGGAAAATCAAGGAGCAGTTGGGGCGGGTGAAGTATGAATAAGAATTATAAACTAGGGCAACTATGCTCTATAAAGCATGGTTATCCTTTTGATGGAAAGTTTTTTTCAGATCATGGAGAATTTATTATTCTAACACCTGGAAATTTCTTTGAAGAAGGTGGTTTTAAGCGAATTATTGGAAAGGAAAAATACTATACCTCTGATTTTCCTGCCGAATATTTATGTAAGCAAGGGGATCTTATTGTCGCAATGACGCAACAAGCGGAAGGTTTATTAGGAAGTACAGCGTTGGTTCCTGAAGATAATTTATATTTGCATAATCAGCGAGTTGGCCTGATTTTTCCTAATGATATGCTGGTTGATAAAGTATATTTATATTACTTGTTTATGACTGAGAGTGTCCGGACTCAAATTCGGAATTCTGCATCTGGTACGAAAGTTAAACATACATCTCCAGAGAAAATCTATGATGTAACGGTTCAGATCCCAGATAAATCTATCCAAAAATCTAATGCAAAGCTTTTATACAATATTGAGCAAAAAGTCAATAATAATATTCGTATTTGTTCCGAACTGGAAGCTATGGCAAAAACACTTTACGATTACTGGTTCGTACAGTTTGATTTTCCGGATAAAAACGGAAAGCCCTACTGCACCTCCGGCGGCGAAATGGTCTGGAATGACCAGCTGAAGCGGGAGATTCCCAAAGGGTGGACAGTAAGTCCGCTACTTGACCTCTGCTCATGGAACGGAGGTAGCCAGCCTCCTAAATCGCAACATATTTATACAGAAAAACCAGGATATGTGCGGTTTATTCAAAACCGTGATTATGCCGCAGATAACCATCTGACATTTATTCCAATATCCGATAACAACAAACTATGTGACAAATTAGATATTATGGTGGATAAATATGGTGAAGCAGGAAAAACCCGTTACGGTATAGCCGGAGCGTATAATGTAGCCCTTAGCCGTATTGATGTTAAATTTCCAGATACGCAGGAATATATCCGAAGTTTCTTGAGTTCAGATGCAATAAAAAATTATCTTGCTAATTCATGTATGGCATCTACTCGTGCTTCCCTGAATGAAGATAATCTATCTATGTTGAATGTTGTCGTCCCGACTTCGAAAATTTTGAAGCAGTATGAGCAGTTTGGAAAACTCATTATATACAAGACGCTTTCGTTAAAGCAAGAAAGTGAAGAACTGATCAAACTCCGTGACTGGCTGCTGCCCATGCTCATGAACGGCCAGGCCACTGTGGAATGAAGGTGAAGATATGAGACGAAATTTTGCGCAGATCCTTGCAAATTCTTCAGTAGATATTTCTAAAGAGTATGATAAACTGTTCGATGCCCTTTTCTGCTGCCAGTACCAAGGATTTGATGATACGTGTTCCATGTATGAGTTGTTCAACAATCAGTTTTCAAGGCTCAGTTTTCGAGACACATGTCTTTCTTTGGGGGAATTTGACCAAAAATTTGGCTTTGAATTTCCAGATGCGATAGGGGCAGATGATATAGATACCCTCGTATCCTTTTGCGAGTATTTCTATAACTTACTTGTAGAATATAATCCCCAATTCAATCCAAGAAGTTTATTGGGGATATCTGTGGACAGCTATCTATATAGAACACAAATTGACAGGGTTATGGAAAACATCGGATATATGAGATCCAAAATGAACGGTCTTATTATTTATGTTGAGCGCTCGGCACAAGCTATAGGTGTTGCTGAATCCAATTTGATTCCAGAAGATCTATCTTATACGGTTATTTCTTATAATCACCATTCTATGAAAGGAAATTTGCAGGAAAAGAAAAATACGCTCATTCAATTGGCTGATTTACTTGAACCGAAAAGAAAAGATTTGGACAAGGTAGACAAAGAGTTTTCTAGCGATTTATTCTTCCTGTTCAATAATCTGAATCTCAGGCATAACAATATTGATCCCAATGGGAAGAGTTATAAAAAAGTCGTAGCCGAAATGGCATCGGATCAGCTTGAGAAATGGTACGATGAAACCTATCAAATGTGCCTGCTGGCTTTTATGCAATTGGAGCATACAGAACGAAAAAAAGAATTAGATACACTGAAAAACCAAATCTAAACAGAGTGACGACAAAAGCGTTGTCACTATTAATATTACATTACGGAAAATGAGAGGAAAGACATGTCAGAGTTTTTTAATACTTTGCTAAGAGAACTTTCTTCCTGTATAAAACCATAAAGACCAATAATCTGTATCATCTCAGCGAGCATACTGTTTGGATATCCTACGGAGCCAAACAGTGCAGCTCTGTTCAACGATATCCCTCGTCTGAACGAGCAGTGTGCTTTTGCTCCAAAGCACCTCGTTAGGGGAGTCCCCTAAAACCTCCCAGTGCAGCCGAATATCAAAGGTAAACAGAAAATAATTCATGTGCCACACAGAAAATAAAAAGCCCCCACCGGGCAGCAACTTAAACTGCTGCCCGGTGGGGGCTCTGTGTTACTGGGCTTTCAGCATCTGCTCAAGCATAAGGGAGAACCGATGCAAAATGGTGATCAGTTCCTCTCTCGTGATAGGTTTCTCCCAGCCAAAGTTGCCAGCTTCGTGGCCGTTGACCAGTTTGTTATCTTTGGCCCACTGGATGGCATCATCCGCCCAGCCACTGTGTTTGTCCTGAGTGCCCCAGATAGACAGTGCTCCGTTCACCGCATTCTGAGCAGCATTTGCAGCAGCTGCATCGACATTGGGCATGGGAATCTTGATGTTGCCAACAGCAGTCTTGATTTCTTTGCGGATAAAATCTTCAATTTCTTTTTCCATAGCGTTCTCCTTTTCTTTCATTCGCCGGGCGACGTCCCGACGGAAATTATGCATGCTGTAGCCGAAACGACTCCACCAATGAGTCACATCCCCATGGTTGGACGCAATCCCCATAGCAGCACCTTCACTGTGGTCGATTAGTACACCCGATTTAAGGGGATTAAGACTATACTGGATGCAGAGATTCGAAACAACATCCAACGCCTTGTCTCGTGTTGCACGGAAATACGCAGGGTTATCCAGACCATCCTCGCAAATTTCAATAGATAGGTGTGTGTCATTGGCTTCAGCGCCGCAGTGCCAGCCACGGTAATTCCACGGCATGGTCTGGTAGCATTCCACGGTGCCGTTATCCGTTTTGCCGATAAACGCATGTACGCAAACATCCAAGTTTGGGTTGTTCCAGTGGTTTCCGTAGATGTTATCACCCAGGATGCCGTCATTCGGGCCGACATACCGGCTCAGATTGGGGTTATTGGCGCCGGTGGAGTGCATCATGATGCCCGTGGGGCCCCGCTCCTGGAATCGGATGTACCGGCTGTCAGCCTTATTCACGTTGCGTTTGTAGCAATCGTTATTTGTGAGATACAGTTGTCTCATTGCTGATACCTCCCTTGATCTGCTTGACTGCCTGATGTGCGCCGGTGGCCGCCAAACCGGATGCAATGCCAATGGCAGCGGCCGTCAAAGGGTCTGTGGCCGGGAAGTCGGGCATTACATACATGGCTGCGATGCCCAGGATACCGCCCAGGCCACCGACAATACAGGGAATCCATTTGCTGTCCAGCTTGCTGGACTTTACACCCATGCCGACCAGCAGACAGATCATAGTAATACTTACGATCGTGGGCAATTCGAGATTCATAATAATTCCTCCTCGTTGATTATTTACGG
>RCNH01001034.1_pt1 | contig 10179 bp, 8 predicted proteins | sample 2041161 | NCBI WGS metagenome assembly RCNH01 (sample SAMN09708215, study PRJNA481090) | Feces metagenome, whole genome shotgun sequencing project. | biome: feces | host: Leptonychotes weddellii | place: Antarctica: Sion Island | collected 2010-03-01
TCCTGACTGCTTATAGTTTTCATAGGATTTCCTCATAAAAAAGATGCAAACACGGATCTGTGTTTGCATCTAATTATATCGGGATTTGAGTTTCTGCGCAAGGGTCTTTCTATCGTAGATGCCCCAGCTGTAGGCTGAGATCCGGTTGACTCTCAGCCTTTTACTTTAGAGGCACAAATATGTTCCAGCTCTCTTGCAGTTTCTTGACTATACTTTTCATCACTGGTATTATAAATGCATTAAGTAATAATTATTATTGCAAGGAAGTGCATCCACTTGAAATTGCTGTTTTCCTTAATTTGTATTCTGTTCTTATTCTCCGGATGCGGACACGAGGAGGCCCGATCGGAATCTTCTTTACTAATTGAACCTGTCACAATTGAAACCTCCGTACCAGCAGAAATTATTTCAAATACTATCACTGAAGAGATATCCCCCAACACAACAATTTCTGTATCTGATACTGATGAACCTGTAGACTCCACATATGAAATTAGGTCCACCATTCCTGATACTGAGACCAATCCTACTGAATATTACCCTGAATTCGAAAAAAATCCTCCTGTAGTGACCAAGCATCCTACCAGTGAAACTGTCACAGAAGGTGGAAAAGCGCTGTTTGTAGCTCATGCGGACAGGGCCTCAGGAATTACCTGGTGGCTCATTCCCAATGACGGCAGCGACCCCATCTCTGCATTTGATACCTCTAAGATTCCCGGATTAATTGTATCTAACCCTCTTTCAGATACTTTAACATTAGATTTCATTCCCTTAACTATGAATGGATGGCATGTAAAAGCTGAATTTGGAAATCCTGCCGGTTTTACTTCTACAGAACCAGCTGAGCTGACTGTGTGTAAAAAACCTCAGGAACAGTTACCCCCTGGAAATCTCAGCGAGATTCCTGATGTATATCTTCCCGTTATCGAAAACTGCAGGTACGTACAAAATCATTTTAAAGAATGTGGCTTCTGGAAGGAAGAATCAGAGGAATCCAGAAATGAGTTTTTCCAGAAAGATATTTACGGTTTAGGAGATGGTATAGATCTACTTCAGTATGAGTTGGGATACACCTTGTTAGATCTAAACTCAGACGGTATTAAAGAGCTCATAATCGGGTGCTATAACTCTCAAGATCAAAGTGATTATTTTAATAATGTCATTTTTGCACTTTTTACCATACAGGATAATTCACCTGTAAAAGTATTTCAAAGCTGGGTTCGCAATCGTCACTATCTCGGGCCTGACAATCTAATCCGGAACGAAGGTTCTGGTGGTGCTTCCAATAATGTGCTCTCCTTTTTCACCCTCGGTACGAATGCCGCTCTCAACTCCGTTGAAGCTGTATGGTCAGAAGATTTCGATGGTGATGGAAATGTATCGTTACATTATTCTAAAGATGGCTTTGCTTCGGAGGACAGCAACTCAATTATTTCGATGTCTGAATACGAGGAACTTTATGACCGTCTAAATAATATTCCCATTATCGCACTTCCAAATTTACGTTCCATTTCATAATGGCTTTTTCGATATAGTTTCAGTCTTGAATGCCGCATCACCGGCTCAATAAAAAGCTGTTATTCCTGTACTCCCTGATGGCATAACTGAAAACGGAAGGCAGAAATCCAACTGGATTTCTGCCTTTAGTATTCTGACTATAATCTCAGACTTTAGCGATCCTTCCATATCTTTTTGTTATGTCGTAGATTCGCTCTGCAAGCTCCTGCGTAAGTGCATCTTGGTTCATTCTCCAGGACCAATTATCCTGTGACATAGTGCCTGGCTGATTCATGCGTGCTGACTTTCCAAGTCCAAGAAAGTCCTGCATTGGGATAATGCAGGTATCACTGACAGAAACCATACAGCCTCTTATCATTCCTTCAATATAGCCTTCCTCTTTTGAAAGTCCCAGATATTTCTTTGCCATTGCAATATCCGCGGGGTTTGCCTCATGAAGCCACTGTACTGTCGTTGCATTATCATGGGTTCCTGTATAACAAACTGAATTACTGGTGTAGTTATGAGGAAGATAATCACTTTCTTCTCTGGAATCAAATGCAAACTGCAGAACCTTCATCCCCGGATATTTCGATGCTTCCTGCAGATCTTTCACTTCTTTAGTCATATACCCCAAATCTTCTGCGATACACCGAAGGCCTGGATTCGCATTGCGTATGGCGTTTATGAATGACAGGCCAGGTCCCTTAATCCACTTTCCCGCTGCAGCAGTTTTAGCTTTTGCTGGCACTGACCAGTAGCTTTCAAATCCTCTGAAATGGTCCAGACGCACGATATCATAAATCTTCGATGCCGCTGCTATTCTCCTGTTCCACCATCTATAATTCTGTTCTTCCATAAGATCCCAACGATACAGCGGATTGCCCCACAATTGTCCATCTCTGTTAAAGGAATCAGGAGGACATCCTGCTACAGAGGTTGGACTCAGATTCTGATCCAGCTGGAATATATCCGGATTTGACCAGACATCTGAAGAATCATAGGGGACATAAATGGGAACATCACCGATAATTTCAATCCTGTGTTCTTTTGCATATGTGTGTAATTGGGACCATTGTTCATAGAACTCGTACTGCAGAAAGCTGTAAAAATATATGGTATTCTCGTGGACATGATAAAAATCCGTAATTGCTTTCTTGTTACGGACTTTAAAGTCTTCCGGCCATCGATCCCATGAGATATACCCGAAGTGCTCTTTCAAAGCCATAAACAAACAGTAGTCATTCAGCCAATCTCTGTTTTTATTTATGAAACTCTCCAGCTTATCTTCCTCTGTAAATCTGGAGTATGCTTTTTTCAGCAGTCTGATTCTCTGACAAAATAACTTTCCAAAATCAACTCTGGCTTCATCCACTCCCCAGTCAATTTCTTTGACTTCTTTCTTCAATAACAGGTCCTTCTGAACCAGTAAGTCCAGGTCAATGAAGTAAGGATTCCCGGCAAATGTGGAGATCGACTGGTATGGGGAGTCTCCGTATCCGGTAGGTGTCAGAGGTAGGATCTGCCACAGTGTCTGTCCTGCATTTGCCAGAAAATCCACAAATTCATATGCGCTTGTTCCCATCGTCCCGATTCCATAAGGGGCCGGCAACGAAGAAATATGCATTAAGATACCGCTTTTTCTCATATTTTCACCCTTTCTTTTTTTAACAGCCCACCAGCTGATTGACAACTGGTGGGCTGAGGATGTGTCTGACCGTATTTTGCTTTTTACCCTTTTAAACCGCCTGACTGTAATCCAGAGACAAAAAACTTCTGGCAGCATATAAACACAATCAGGACAGGAATTAAGCTCGCCATAGACATTGCAAAGACGTAACCCCACTGTGTGAACTGATGCTGTCCAAAGAAGCCGGAAATGGCTATGGGCAGTGTTCTCTTTACATTGTCATTGATGACAGTCATAGCCCAGGTGAATTCCTCCCAGGCAGTCAGGAAATTAAAAATACTTACCGAGGCAATGGCAGGACTGGAAAGTGGAAGAATAATCTTGAAAAAAACAGTAAAGATGCTTCCACCGTCAGCAAGGACTGCTTCATCAAATTCTTTTGGAATACTTTCTATATAGCTCTTAATCATAAAGGTAGAAAAAGGGATCACCCAGGCTACATAGAAAGGAATCAATCCTGTCAGCTTATTTGTAAGTTTAAAAGCCGTTGCCAGCTGGTACTGCGGAATAATGAGTGTTGTTCCCGGAATAATCATCATGCCGATGACCAGCCCGAAAACGATCTTCTTCCCGGGAAAATTGAATCTTGCCAGACAGTATGCCAAAGCAGCTGAGATAAATGCAGCAATTACAATTGTCACAACCGCGACAAAAACACTGTTCAGGAAGTTGATATAGAATTTTTCCTGGTGAAAAATATACTGATAGTTCTCAAATGTGATCTCACTGAATCTGGGGAAAAATCTGGGTGGGAATTCGTACAGGGCACCATTGGGGCGAAGAGATGTACTGATCATATAGATCAGCGGCATCACCGAAACAGCACCGCCCAGCAGAAGGACCAGGTATTTCACCACATTCCATGCACGGTTTTTTCGATTCTTCATACCGGTTCCTCCTATCTTTCCTGATTACGCATTGCCTTAAACTGCAGAATTGCCAGCAGAACCAATGTAACCGCTACAATGAAGGAAAGCGCTGCCGCGTAGCCGAATTCTCCACTGTTAAAGGCCTTATAGTACATCCATGTCAGAATCGTTTCTGTTTTGTGCATCGGTTTTCCGTCTGTAATCATTTTGATTGACGTAAACACATTAAAGCCACCGATGGTCAGCATAATCAGAGCAAACAGAATCGTTGGCTTAATGCTGGGGAGTGTAATATAAAAGAACTTCGTTCTTGCGTTACAGCCGTCAATAGCCGCTGCCTCATACAGATCTGAGGGCACCGACTGGAGTGCCGCCAGAAAAACCACCAGGTTCCAGCCAACCCCCTTCCATATTCCTAGCATCATGGCGACTCCGAGGCCGCCGGCCCGGGTATTCAGCCAGGCAATATTTTTACCTGCCAGATGGAGGACATTCACCAGAAAATAGTTCAGCATACCTTCTGTATTAAAAATATAACGAAAGACAAGAGAAACTATTACCCAGGAAGTTATAACCGGGATATAGTAAATAACACGAAATGTCACCTGGAATTTAGGGATTGAATGAATCAATACTGCTGCCAGCAAACCAAGTATCATTTGTCCAGGTACAGTTACCAATGTATAAAGCAAAGTGTTTACAAACGCCGTTCTGAAAGTCTCATCGGACAATACCGCTTTGTAATTCTCAAGGCCAGCAAAGCTCTTATCAAAAACAGAAGCTACATCCCAGTGTTGAAAACTCATGATAAACAGCTTTATAATAGGATAGATTGTAAAGAGGGCAAACATTGCCAGGCCTGGAAACAGCAGCGCAGTGAATTGTGCTTTATCTCGTTTCGATTTCAGGTCCATAAAATTCAGCCTCCGTTCAAGTTTATGCAGACACCTCAGATTACAAATAGTGCGCCGCCGTACAGCGGCGCACTATCCGAAAGGTATTGCCTAAAAAGTTGTTATCTGTTATACTGACGTTATTGAGCTAACAGTGCATCGATTTTTACTGCAAGGGCATCCAGAGAAGTCTTTACATCTGCACCGTTTGTAATAATATCTGTCATGGCAGTGGTCAGTTCGTTGTCAATCTTAGGCCAGGAAGCCACAGGAGGACGTGCCTGTGCATTGCCGATTGCACCCAGGAAGGGAGCAAACGATGCATTTTTGACTGTCTCACTTTCAAGTGCCTGACCGTTTACCGGGATCTGCCCGCACTTTGCCATTTCTTCCTGTGCAAACGGGCTTGTCATGAACTTCATGAATTTCCAGGCGCCATCCTTGTTTGCGGTATTGAACATCGCAATGTCCTCACCGCCAAGGACCGAAATGGATCCGGCAGAACCGGCAGGCAGTTCTCCCGTAACATATTCAAAATCAGGATATGCTCCGGCAAGTTCCGCTGTCTTCCACGGGCCTTCCAGCAGCATCATATATCTGCCCGTTCCGAAGCCGTCCGTCATGGGGATATCGCCACTGTTAAATCCAGTTAACTGACCATTGGCATACATATCTGCCAGCATCTGGACTGCAGCAACTGTGGCATCACTGTTGATGTAGCCATCAGCTTTCGTATAATCTTCGTTGGTAATTGCACCGCCGTTGCTCCAGATATAGGGCAGCACATTCCAGCCGGACAATGCCGGTTCGTTCAGTCCCCACACCTGCTGACCGTTCTTGTTCATTCCGGACAGGACTGCAATGGCGTTCTTAAATTCGTCCATAGTCTCAGGCACTTCCAGATTTGCATCTGCCAGAGCCTTTGCATTGTAGAACATGATCTTGGTGTTCGTGTTCAGAGCCATAGCATAGTAATTTCCGTTTACAAAGCCGGTGCTCATGGCACTTTCCAGGAGATTACTGGTGGTATCCTTAAAATCAGGCATCTCCTTGTCCAGGGGTACCAACAAATCCATCTTCTGGAACTCAGGAACCCACGCAATGTCGAGTCTTGCCACATCGGGAAGTGTATTCGACTGGGCACTGATCAGAATCTTATCATGCAGATCTGCCCATTCGTGGGATACTGCATTAATTTTATAACCCGGGTTCTCTTTCTCAAACTGTGGAATGAGAACATTCATAAGAGTTTCGTTTTCTGCGGACTGGGCGCTGTAATGATGCCAGAAATTGATCGTAACAGGATCTTCAGGTGCCTCTACAGCTGCGGTGGTAGCATCGGTAGTTTTCGCTGCTTCTGTCTGTGGAGTGGAACTAGTGTCTGGCGCTTTTTCAGAGGAGCACGCAGTGAATGCCGTCAACATCATTGCAGCTACCAGGAGAAGCGCCAACATTTTTGTCGTTTGCTTTTTCATTTTTTACACCTTCACTTTCTTTTGATATATTTCAGCAGAATCTGGAGCACACTCTAAGTAATGCGTTCCCTCTCCTGCGGAAATTACGTTCTCAGGACTCTCACTGCCTGTCAGACGAGTCCAGATGCCCATATCTTTTAAAGTTTCCGGAGGTAGTACATACCTTTCCCGGCCCGCATTGATGATCGTAATTGTCGTTTCATTTAAGGTGCTGCGACTGAAGCAAAATACATTTTTCTCACTATCCGCAGCAATCGTGTGATATTTTCCGGCTCTTAAAGAATCCGATTCGTTTCTGATTTTTATCAGTTTTCCATACCAATGGAGCAGCTCTGTGTTCTGTTTGTCCGTATTCCATTCCATTGCCATTCTGCATCCCGGATCATTGTCTCCCGATAATCCAATTTCATCTCCGTATAGAATTGCCGGACAGCCGGGCATTGTCATCTGCAGAGCTATCGCCAGCTTATGCTTTTCTTTGTCCTTACACAAATATCGGAAACGTGCCGTATCATGGCTGTCCAGCGGATTATACATCCTCAGCATAACCTCTTCGGGATACAGAGACAGCATTCTGTTAATTAAATGATCATATTGGGTACAGTCAATCGTTTCCTGGGCCAGCCACGCACAGGTCGCATCCCGGAACAGATAATTCATTGCACTGTCTAACCGATTTCCCAGCACAAGTTTGCGGGCATCCCCCCATGTCTCACCCAGTAATAATATATCTGAACGACACTTTTTCATTTCTCTTGCGAATATTTCCCAAAAAGAAGTGGGGATTTCATCCGCAACATCCAGCCGCCATCCATCAATATCAAATTCCTCAATCCAATATTTTCCCACATCGATAAAATACTGGGCAGCCTCGTAATTAGCCAGGTTGATCTTTGGCATCCATTTATAATGGCCCACGCAGTCGTAGTTACAGCGATCTGAGGTTACAGGATAATCGTGAATGAAAAACCAGTCTCTGTATGGAGATTGCTTTCCTTCTTTGACCACGCTTTGAAATGGGGGCCAATAATAACCGCAATGATTAAAGACTCCATCCAGAATCACTTTCAGTCCTTTTTGATGTGCCAGCGTCACCAGCTGCTGTAAATTCTGTTTGGTGCCAAAGGCAGGATCAATCTGGTAATAGTCTGTTGTATCATATTTGTGATTTGACGGTGCTCTGAAAATCGGGTTCATATATATGCAGGAAACACCCAGCTTCGCAAGGTAATCCAGCTTACTTACGACGCCCGGAAGATCGCCGCCCATAAAGCATTCTCTGGTAGGCTCGGAACCCCAAGGTACTGCATTTTCTGGTGTCAGACTGCTGTCGCCATTACGGAACCGCTCTGGAAAAATCTGGTAATAAACCTGATTTTTCTGCCATTCCGGTCCCTCGTATCCATCTGTCTGATTCGGCCATAGATACTCATAGAAATTGCAGGCAATCAGATTTTCCTCCGTAAAAGGGCCTGCGTTTCCAAGCCATACGCATTCCGTGCCGGAGGTTAAACGGAAACAGTACCGTGTATACGCAGAGATCTCATCTGTTTGGATGACAGCACGGTAGGTATCACAATAACGGTCCCGAAAGGACACCGGCACCTGCATGACGCTACGCTTTCCGGCATCTGTCTCATATCTGGGCCAATACACCAGTTCAACCGTATCGATATCTTCCCGTGCTGTTTTCAGCTGAATCACTAACGCATTTCTGCCTCTTGGATAGATATACTCTTCTGTCGGCATATGTACCAACGCAGCTAAATTCACTGTTTATCTCCCCTTTCTCTTTGTGGTTTCTCTTTCAATGATGGATGTTGTAAGCAGGATCTGCTTTGCACTGCTGTTCTGCCCATTAATTTGCTGAATCAGATTAAGGGCTGCCTGATTTCCCAATTCAAAAGTGTCCACCTCAATACAGGTAATGGGAATTTCCGCCAGTTCTGTAACAGCCGTATTGTCAAAACTCAGTATGCCAAAGTTCTCCGGAACATTGAAGCCTGAAGCGTTAGCCACCCGCAATGCTGCCAGTGCCAACCGATCATTGCTGCAAATGACTGCATCCGGGGGATTTGCTCCTGCAAGCAGTTGTCTCATTCTCGAAGTACCGCTTTCCAAGTTTCCATCCTCGTGCACCACCAGTGCCGGATCTGCAGCGATGCCGTTTGCTGCCAACTCCTGCTCATATCCCAGGATTCGATCCCTGTTAAACATCTTGGCCGCACCGTCTGATAAAAATGCGACTCTTTCATAACCATTACTTAACAGATGCCTGGTCGCTGCTGCACCAGCCTGTATATTGTTAATATCCACCCAACTGACATCGGCAGCAGAGTTTTCCACTCTTCCCAACACTACAAACGGGAAATTCAGGCTCTTGAGCGCATCAATTCGCTTTTGATCTGCCATAGAGACCGGCAGAACGATACCATCTATCTTTTTTCCCTTTATAAGCTTATCCAGCGCAGATAGCCCCTTATGTTCTGCTGCACCATTGGTAATGATCAAATTGTAGTCATGCTGGTGCGCCGCAGTCTCTATTCCAAAAACCATATTGTTAAAGAAATTGTTGGCATAGTCTCTGGAGTTATCTACATCCACTGCTATGGCTATGGCATGTGCAGCTCCACTGGCAAAGCTTCTCGCAATATCATTGGGAACATACTCCAGTTCTTTCATGGCTTCATATATTCTGGCTTGGGTTTCCTCCGAGATTACATTCTTTTTATTAAGTACTCTTGAGACTGTGGAGGGGGAAACCCCAGCACGCCGGGCAACATCTCTGATTGTAGCTGACATTTTGCACCTCCATGCAACCGGTTGCATTATATCGGATCAAAAAAGCTCTGAAAGGCCAGAGCTATATACGATAATTTTACAAATTCACTTTTCAATTTGAATTGCAGCATTTCTATATACTTTAAATGTGTGCAACCGGTTTCATGTCTTTATACTAGCATTCCTGTTCATAGATGTCAACTCATTTATCATTTTTTCTTATTTCCTTACCAAAAACCAGCAGATTGATAAAATTTACTGTTCCATTTTTGTATAGTTTTCTTTTCAGGTTATCAACATACTCGTAGTCTTTAGCTTCCCATTTTCATTTTTCGTAATGCTAAGATATATTTCCACGAATAACGTCGGCTTCCCATATTTCCTTTCGGCGCTTCCGGATCTTCCCTTTATCTTAGTATTCATTTGAGATATATATTGCTTACATCTTCCATGTATTTTACCACTCAGTTTGAAGGTAAAATACTATATATCAGAAATACATGGGAGATGTAGCTATGGATACTCGTCAGCGAATCAAACAGCTTATGGATCAGCGGGGCTGGACCGAATACCGTCTGGCACTGAAATGTGGGCTGTCTCAGTCTACCATCAGCAACATCTTCCGGCGCAATACCACTCCCTCCGTGGCTACTCTGGAAACGATCTGCCAAGCGTTCGGCATCACCATGTCCCAGTTCTTTGCTGAGGGCGAGATGATTGACCTGAATCCGGAGCTGAAGGAAGTCTTCGAGCATTGGATTGCTCTGACTCCCGAGCAGAAAGGCCTGGTTCTGCAGATGCTGCGGACTCTGAACAACGGCAAATCCTGAGCTTTGAATCTATCACCCATACGGATAGTCAGTTTGGCTATCCGTATTTTTCTTGCATTTCCAGCCTGAGAATTCTATAATACTTTTACTTTCTCTTCGGGAGGATTCATTCGTGCAATGTGATTTTCTGAGCGGCCCCATCCG
>RCNH01001037.1_pt1 | contig 10161 bp, 8 predicted proteins | sample 2041161 | NCBI WGS metagenome assembly RCNH01 (sample SAMN09708215, study PRJNA481090) | Feces metagenome, whole genome shotgun sequencing project. | biome: feces | host: Leptonychotes weddellii | place: Antarctica: Sion Island | collected 2010-03-01
ACGACCAGCTTCAAGGACAAAGTGAAAAACAACGAGGTCTGGCAGATTCATCAGCGGGCCTACAAAAAATACTTTGCCCGCACCCGTAAGAAAACCATGAGTGTGACCGATTTTGAAATCTGGTCAAGAGCTGCCGAGCAGCTTCGGGATGACGCACTGAAACGCTATGCCGACGCAGGGACAGAGGACGAACGGAAAGAGATTGTGGAAACACTGAGGGCAGAACTCAATCAGTTATAAAAATAAAACAGCCGCTGCGGGAGTAATTCCTGCAACGGCTGTTTTTTGCTGGGAGTTTCGTTTTCGCAATGTGTACAGAACAGGGTTTAAACAAAATTACATTCCAGCAATTTTCCTTACGGTGTTTGATGTTCTGATTGTCAGTTTACTGCCAATTTTCGCACTTGCTGTCTTTGACCACCAGTTTGTTTTCTGATAGTGCGATCCGGCCAAGTAAATCTTATTGCTCAGCCGAATCTTTTGTTGGGCTATTTTCTGGCAACATAGCTAATATTTTTTGTAAAAGCAAATACACAGTGGTTGCAAAATACTTAGGGCACAAATCCTGCTTGTCCATATGTAACTGTTCGGCACGATGAACTGCCATTTGAATTTTCTCATCGCTATAATCCGAAAAATTAATATGCTTTTTCTTTTTCAAGGGAGCATTCAGACTTGCAAGTCTTGTACGAAAATAATCAGTTTTTTCATAAGGGTGCTCATCTGATACGCCAAAAGCCTTATCTTCTTCTGATGGGTTGTCATGATGAAGCAGTAACCATATCTCAAAAAACGGATTACTTATAGCATAGCTATATCCCTTTTTTTGGCATTCAGCGATTGCGTCATCCCATTCGTTTTTATAGGTTTTACCTTTTTGGGCATCAATAATCTGATTTGACCAATTCTGATCAACATCAGTCACAATCCAAAATTCGTCATCTGGATATTCAGAAAACTGATATATATCATTTTTCTCTTCTTTAAACCGATCAATTCTCTCCACTAATTGTATGGGGCGAACTTTGCTGAGCAGCAAAGCCTGATCATCAGTCCTGCATTTCGGATCAGTATGAACAGCATCTTCAGCGACTGAAACGAACTGTATTTTGCTCTTTATTTCGCTGAAAAGATTTGATACTCCCTCAAAGTATTCTTCTTCTGTTATACTACCTTCACAAGATAAAAATATAATTTTGCTTGTTTTGGGTCTTCGAGAGCGATACGGATTTTGAGGGCTAAAAGAAGTGCGCCTTTTGATAAGAGGCATTAGTACTCCCTCCTTATTGTTGGCACAGCACCAAATCTACCATTCAGATAAGCTTTTAATGTGTCTTGACCATCTTTCACCTCAAAATCAGAGAAAGGTCTTAAGGTAGATTCTCCCTTCCGATTTTTTTCAATAAACCATATTTCATCTTGGCGGAAGTTATTCAAATTAATCAAGTTTACATCATGCGCAGTAAAGATAATTTGATTACAGCTATCTGCTGCACTACAAATAAACTCTTCAAGCAAAAACTGAGATAGTTTCGTGTGTAAACTGCGATCAATTTCATCCACAAAATAGATGAATTTATTATCTTCTTGCATTGAAAAGAGCATTGGGAGAAGATCGACCAAACGCTGTGTTCCATCAGATTCTTCATCAATATTAAATTTAACCGTTTTAGAATTGAGTGTATGATTAAACTTTATCTGCAATAACTTTCCATCAGCAAAAATAAAGCTCTTTCCATTGATATTAATTATTCCATTTTCAATTTCTTCCATATCTCTTATGACTTCGGTTGGAATATCATATTTTTCAGCAAAATCCTCAAATGTGATTTTATTGCTGACTACAGAGACATCAGATACACCCGTATCTAACGAGTTAAGCTTATCTGCAATGTATGTCCTCAATTTCTTATCCTGTTTCATACGAATGGGCAGTGATTGTATCGAACTACTTGGAAAAACAGTCTGCAAATGCTTAAACCAATCAAAAATATTTTCAATCTTTTTTATTCCGTTATCATAAAGTTTATAAATAAAAAGCTGGTTTTTTTGATTTTCTTGAATTGACTGTTTTAAGACTTCTGCAAGTTCCCTCTGTGCAGAACCTTCTGGTGCAAAATCGGACTCAATCTCGATTTCAGTCTTTCCATTCTCATTTGTGACACGAGTGAACAACGGCTCAAGGTCTTTTTCGGTCAACTGCATTAGCCATTCTTCATGTACTTGACGCCGATCCACGGAGAAGCCATACTCATAAACTTCACCATCGAGGTAAAACATGAACTGGAACGAGGAAATACCCTCAAGCTCTTCAAAATCACCTCTAAACTGGTTGATGCCCGTTCCTTTTCCACTTTTCTGTCCATCAACAATGTAATCTCGTGCAAAGTCAATCGACTCAATAAAGGAAGATTTACCTGATGCGTTGGGGCCAAAAAAGCCTCCACGCCGCAATATCTTCCACTCACCAGCTCTTGTTGTGATTGTTTTCAAAAAGCGCTTATCGGTGCTTCCCTCTGTTGGAAACATACTAAACTCTACCGGATGTCCAATAGATTTGAAATTACTTACAATGTACCGTAAAAGCACTCTTATCCCTCCTTCGCTAAACTAGTTGTAATTCGCCCAATCGATATCCCATAGCCTCCATTGACACCTGAAAGTGTTCACTTAGATACCGCTGCAATTGATGTTGCTGTTCCTGCTGCTGATCTGCTGAGAACAGCGATGTCTGCTGCGGGCATTTTCGAAAGAACTCTGCTCGCTTTTGTTTAACTAGATTTTCCGGCATCAGGAAACAAGCTGCAAAGTAGTCCGCTTCTTTTTCCTGTTCCGGTTTATTTTGTCCAAAAACAGCGTTCTTATCGCAGAGAATCGTGCCATTCTGCAAGGCATGACCAAGAAAATGATGTCCCAATTCGTGAGCCGTCGTAAAGTTTTTGCGCGATAATCGAAGATTGGCATTCACAAAGATGATTTTTGTCTTCTTTACAACCATATATACGCCGCAGAACTCTTCATCATCCTCATCACGTTCTTCAAATATAATTTCCCGCTGTTTCATTATAGCAGGAATCAGTTCTATTGGTGGTCGATGCAAGGTATTTTGTTCCAGAATCCCATCGACTAAATTCCTAATCCGCCGTCGTCTTCTCCAATCCATCAGCTTTCCTCGCCAGCAATCTCCAAAGCCCGCTTTCGAAGATGCTCCCAAGTATCCTCCCGAATGTTACCACGGGCCGCTACCAGCAGTTCTATTTCTGCTGCTTTGTGATCGGGATGGCACTCAATAACCTGTGCAGCCTTCTCTGTTTCCTTAATGCTAAATGCTTCTTGCAAGACAGCCTCCATTAGTTGTGAGGCATAATTTTGCGCTTTAGAAATCTCTTTCTCCAAAGCACTACACAATCTCATTAAATTATCAACCTTAGAGACGATTCTTCTTTGTTCATTTACTGGCGCAAGTGGGATCAATGTTGCGGATACTTTCGTTCCATTATAATTAGCTTGACCGTTTTGTTGAACTATGTGTGGTTCGATTTGGGTCGTTCGATAGTACTTGGCATTCATACACTTGTGCAAATATGCATTCTCAGTTCCATAGGGACGTAATCTTATTAGATATGATGCGAATGTATATTTCCCATTTTCTTCAAATAATCCTGTCTTTCCAACTAATTCATAACTATTAGTACGGTTAAACAGTAAATCTCCTTTTTGCAAATAAAGTTTAGGGAGATCTTTTATATCAGAATCGACATATTTTAAATTTGTGTAGCACATTTCTCCATTAGCTGCAATGTTGTTCATTCGAAGTACTGGTATTGTCTTAGAAGAATCTGCTTTTTGAGATGTTCCATATTCATTTACAATTAAAATATCCCCTAATCTGCACCATTCCCAACCTTTAGGAAGATCAAACGGCTTTTCTTCTTCACTAATTGGGGGCAGTGTTTTTTGCTTTTTGATTTTTTTCTCTGCAATTAATCGCTCTTTTTCTGCCTTGATTTTTTCCAATAGAACGCTGGCAGGTTCATCATTTGGATCTTGCTCGCAAAGCTTGCCTTCCACTGCTTGTTGTAAAATGGATTGCCGAAGAGCTGCAATGTTATCAACAGATAAGTTTTTATTCATATCACAGAGTAACTTATCGAGTCTTTTTATTTTGATCAGGAGCTTATTTTGCTGTTCTAACGTAATATCAGGAAAATCAATTTTTTTCAGGTCAGAAAACCGTAAAGCAGAGCGCACACCGCCACGGTCACCATACCATTTAATTAGATTGATCCCCAAAGAACTTTTTAGGTAATACAGCAAAAACTCATTGTTAATCTGCCCGTCAGTTTCAAAAACGACATAAGCAGGACTTACCGCACCAAAGGTGCCTGGCGCAGATAATCCTATGGAACCCACATTTACTCGATACGGATTATACGCAAACTGATTTTCTCTCAAAACGGTATAGTTGCTCAAATCATCACTTGCTTTGTTATTCGTAACAGTAATACCGCCTATATTTGTCACTCCGTAAACAGTAAAGTCATCTTGAGAAAGGTCTGAGTTTTTTACTTTTTCTTTTACTTCACGAATAAAGTTTCCCAATTTCACTGTTGGAAAAGATAGTTTTTTCATTTTAACAACTCCTCTATTTCCAACAGAATTTGTCTGCTTCTGGTGAGACAATCGGATGTTTTTCTGATTACCTCTTTCGGAGAAGGGATACTTTGCTCTAATTGTATAGAAGGGTTTTTGAAATCAAGATTATATTCTCGAGCCTTAACCTCATCAATACTAACTTTCCATGCACAGTCTGTTTCTTTTCGATCATTCCACCATGCCTTTTCCGCTTCAAACTCATCCAATTTAATTGGCTTTGTCTTAGTATAGTTCTTATAGCCTTCCGGAAGCTGATGCTCATAGAACCAGATTTCCTCGGTTTTGCCACGCTCCAAGAACAGAAGATTGGTGTTGATTCCGGTATAGGGAGCGAAAACGCCATTAGGAAGCCGGACAATTGTATGCAGGTTAAACTCACTCAACAGTTTTGCCTTAATGGCAGTTTTGATGCCTTCACCAAACAAAAATCCATCCGGAAGAACGATTGCCGCTCTGCCGGTTTGCTTCAGTTTATACATCAACAAAACCAAGAACAGATCAGCAGTTTCTTTCGTTTTGTAGTTTGTGGGAAAATTATCTTCAATTCCGTCTTCTTCATTGCCGCCAAATGGAGGATTGGTTAGGATAATATCTACCTTATCTTTTGATTTAATATCCTTAACCGGGTAGCCCAGCGAGTTATCATGTCGAATTTGCGGATTATCAATGTTGTGCAGGATCAGATTGGTGGTACAAAGCATGTGAGGAAGCGGCTTTTTTTCTACACCTAAGATTGAATTTTGAAGCTGGGCTTCATCGTCAATGTTGTGAACCTGTTTACGCAAATGTTCCAATGCACAAACCAAAAAGCCACCAGTGCCACAGGCAAAATCCAACACCCGCTCGCCAAGCTGCGGATTGACCATATCCACCATAAACTGCGTTACAGGACGAGGGGTATAATATTCGCCGGAATTTCCTGCGCTTTGCAAATCTTTGAGAATATTTTCGTAGATATCATTAAACAGATGACGGTCAGAAGCTTTGTCAAAATCAATCTCGTTGAGTTTATTGATCACGCTACGCATGAGCGTACCAGATTTCATATAGTTATAGCTGTCCTCAAACAGAGATTTAACTAATATTGCTTTAGGGTCACTTGCTTCGTTTAGCTGCCATTCCTTAAAAGTCTTAAATAAGGTATTATTAACAAAATCAATCAGTTCGTCACCAGTAATGCCTTCGTCATCTTCAGCCCAATCTGACCAGCGCAAACCATCAGGAATGATATAGGTGTAGTCATCTGATAAAGCGTCCCATTCTTTTTCCTTCGAATCAAACACTTTTAGAAACAGCATCCATACAAGCTGTGATATTCTCTGTGCATCGCCATCTACACCCGCATCCTGGCGCATGATATCCTGCACTGATTTGATTGTAGATGATATACTCATTGTCTATTCTCCATTTCTCCTGCTTGCTTTTGAAGCACGTGCGTTAGAAGTTCCATTCCCTGATACTGCATATCTACAAATTTTCTTTGTTTCTCACCATCTTCTGCAAATCCTTTTGGAACATATACTCTCTGCAAGTCCTGAGCAGTAATGTTTTTATAATTTACAGCCTTACACATTGCTAAAATTAAATCCAACTTTTTGTCCAGTCTTACTTGGTATTGCAAAGATTCGTTGCAAAGAGCTTCATAGTATAATTTCCACTTTTCACGAACATCTTTATTATCCTTGAAAACAATATCAATCAAATTGTAGGAACGTATAATTTCATCACTATATAAATAATGACCTGTACTTAACAGAGACTTAATAATAGCTATCTTTTCTTTTTTCTTATCTGATCTGTTTTGCAAATATATTGTTACCAAAACAGCAATTATTGGCGAAAGCACTATCGCTATAATATTTATAATATCTTTTGTTTCCATCCTAACTCCCTTAAGCTACATACAGTTGGTTTTCCAGTTCTGCAATAGCTTCCATAAATTTTTTCTTGTTGCCAAAGCACTTCAATATTTCCACCGGTGTACCAAACCGTGCAATATCAGGCACTTTCAAAACTTCCATACTTTCAAGATTGGAAAGTCCCTCATCTGCATATTTGTCCAACAGAGTTTCTAACACCTGCTTCGCAATCTCGTTGTATTTTCCAAAATAGCCACGCTTTTTAACGTTATTTGCTCGCTCTTTTCGGGTCAGCGGTGGCATATCAAATGCAATATGACAAATAAGATCAAAGGGATCTAGATCTTTAGATATCTCTTCGCGTAGTTCGTCAAAGAAAATGCCCTTTTGCTCCAGTTCCTCAACAATAGCCGATTTCTTCTGTGCGCTATTCCACCGCTGCAAGAATTCATTCAATGTGGCATACTCCTTGCGGATATTTTTTCTCGTATAGTCCACAAGGCTCTCTGTGATCAACTTACCATCCGCATCTAAATACTGCACTCGCTCATTGATAATAGACACAGGAACATCATTGACATAGTATTTCACCCGTTTGGGTGTATCATCGTCTAGATCAAAGGTAACATCTGGTGGAACCTCCTGCTCATCTCCCTTAGGGACCTCATCCTGAGGAATATTTTCGGTTGGAGGGTCTTCCGTTTCTTCCGTAGGAATGTCACCATCGGTTTCTTTGATCTTCACCGGATCGCCGTCAAAATCCTTATCAGCAAATAGCTTGGTCACATTTCGAAAATCAATAATGGTGAAATAAAGCTTATCATGCTCTTCGTTTATTCTTGTTCCACGACCGATGATCTGTTTGAATTCTGTCATGCTGTTGATATTGCTGTCCAAAACAATGAATTTTACTGTATCTGCATCCACACCGGTTGTCAGCAATTTACTTGTAGTCACCAACACAGGATAGGGCTCATCTGCAGTCATGAAGTTTTCCAGTTCTACGACGCCCTCACTGCCACTGGTCATTTGCACCACATACTTGGAGTTTTGCCTTACCAAATCTGCATTTTCATTTCTAAGTGCCTGCGCCATACGGCTGGCATGATCAATGTCAACACAAAAGAATATTGTTTTAGCAAAACGAGAATTGTTTTTCTTCAAAAAATCAGATACTTTTTTAGCTACCAGTTCTGTACGTTTCTCAAGTACCAAATTTTTGTCATAATCCTTGATATTATATTCTCGATCCTCAATCTCGTTGCCGTATTTGTCCTTTTTTCCCTTTGTCGGGCGATATCCTTCCAAATCCTTGTCAATCCCAACACGTACAACCTTGTATGGCGCTAAAAAACCATCCTCGATACCCTGCCGTAGGGTATAGGTATAAATAGGCTCCCCAAAATATTCAATATTGGAAGTATTCTTTGTTTCCTTTGGCGTTGCAGTCATACCAATCTGTGTAGCATTTTTAAAATACTCCAGAATTTTTCTCCACGCAGAGTCGTCTTTCGCACTACCACGATGGCACTCATCCACGATAATCAAATCGAAAAAATCTGGTGAGAATTCTCTATATGTATCAGCAAATCCCTCTTGCCCAGTTACACCCTGATAAATAGCGAAATACACTTCATAGGCTTTATCTACTTTTTTACCACGAATCTTCGTCATCTTACGATTGTTGCTATCTGCGTTAAAAAACTTAAAGTCCTTACGCATGGGATCATCTACAAGCACATTACGGTCTGCTAAAAAGAGAATTCTTTTTTTCGTACGAGATTTCCAGAGCCTGTATATGATCTGAAACGCTGTATAGGTCTTACCTGTTCCAGTGGCCATAGTTAGCAATACTCGCTTCTGCCCATTAGCAACAGCTTCAACGGCTCGATTAATAGCATTACACTGATAGTATCGGGGTTTCCGATCATCGTTAGGGTTATAGTAATAATCCTGTGCCACAACTTTCTCGTTTTCTTCGGTAATTCCCTTAAATTTCTTATAGCGAGTCCATAGATCAGTTGGTGACGGAAATTGATCCAACGCCAATTCTGTTTGAATCTCTTGTTCTGCTGTTTTATCATAAAATGAGAACCCGTCACCGTTTGAGGTGAATACAAAGGGAATATCCAAAATTTCGGCATAGTTGAGAGCTTGCTCCATACCATCAGCTATATTGTGATTGTTGTCTTTGGCTTCGACAATAGCAAGCGGAATATTCGGTTTCCAGTATAGAATGTAGTCAGCACGTTTCTGTTCCCCGCGCTTCACGACTTTTCGGCGTACTGTAATTTTACCTTTTGTGAAGGAAACTTCTTCACGCATTTGCAAGTCGCGATCCCAACCAGCATCTAAAATTGCAGGAGTAATATATTTAGTTCGGATGTCTTGTTCAGACATTTCTTTTTTGTTCATGCTTACCCCTCGCTTTCCTCGCTTCTATTGTTCTTCCATCCAGAGGTTTTTCAGCGTCTACTGGAATTAGCCACAGATTTCCCTTTTTAACTGCGCCTTCTATCTGCCCATTGTTACAATACACTGTAACCATACGACCAGATATATGCCACTTCTCACCAGCCTCTTTTACAGTAAGATAATCGAGCACAGAAACCCCTCCTAACTACAATAAACCAAGTTTATTATATTGCAAGAAATCGAAATTTACAATCCCTTTTCTGTTCGAAAACCAGTCATAACTGTATTCGATTTTAGAAATATAGAATAGCTATCTTTTTTAGGCTTTATGATAGATGATGTTTTTCACTAGATACATTTTTTGATTGAAGAGCCGTCATTTCAGAGCGGATTATAAGGATAGAAGGCTATCGAGTACCTGTGCTGCCTGCTGCTGTTCTTCTTGAAAGCATTGTTGTTCACTTACTGTTTTCTGTGTTTGCTCCTTTTTCGTCTGATATATATGTTCTGCATAGCTCTGCCGGGTCAGTGTGGTACGGCATCGTCCCTGTAAGTGAGTTAATTCTGCGGCAGTCATACCGTTTTGTAATGCAAGGATTGCACATGTATGGCGTAGATCCTCGAAGCGGATGTGCGGGATCTCTGCTTTTTCCAATATCTGATTGTGCCGCAACCGTACCATATTCGGAGAGTAAGGATTTAAGGTTCCAGGATGGATGAACAGCACCTCACTGCTGGGATGCTTGGCGTGCTCCTGTTCCAGCAAGGCAGCATCTTCTGGAGATAGCTGCAACTCCCGAACTTTGCCTGCATACTCTACTAATTTGCCCTCTTTCACCACACGCCCTGCGTGGACGGTGAGAGAGGACTTTTCCATGTCTACATCGCTCCATTTCAGAGCAATCAACTCTCTCTGTCGTAGTCCGTAATGGATTGCCAATGTGAACATGGCACCATAGCCAAGCTGCCCGGCGGCATCCAGATAATCTGCCGCCGCCTGCATGGTCAGTGTTTCCGCTTTGACTGCCTTTGTTTCATGGAAGCTCCAGTCTGCCATTGGCTCTGCTTCCAACCAGCCATCCGCCACTGCTTGTCGGAGAATTTTCCGCAGAAGTACCATGATGTGCCGCATGGTCACATTGGAAAGCGGCTGATTGGTGCGATGATTTCCGTTCTTTCGACATTGCGTATAAAAGCGGTGGATACGCTCATTGGTCAGTTCATCCAACTC
>RCNH01001038.1_pt1 | contig 10155 bp, 7 predicted proteins | sample 2041161 | NCBI WGS metagenome assembly RCNH01 (sample SAMN09708215, study PRJNA481090) | Feces metagenome, whole genome shotgun sequencing project. | biome: feces | host: Leptonychotes weddellii | place: Antarctica: Sion Island | collected 2010-03-01
CCTCACTGGGCTGATGCGGCACACCCTCCTTTTTCGTGCTGCATAGGATAAAACGGGGCGGAAATGGTGGATAACAGCTTTGCCCGCAACGCAGCGGCATAAATAAGGAAACGGCAGCAACCCAGTGAGGGGTTGCTGCCGTTTTTACGTTTTCTTGGAAATGCCGCTGTGCCGTCAGTTCAGTGCCGAGCGGATATCGTAGTATTTTTGAATGCTGGAAGCGGCGTTCCATGTCATGTAGCCGCCGGTGTTGCCGGTATCCCGCAGTGCCCGGATCTGATCGGCGATCTGGTCGGGGCCGTAGTAGGTGTAAGGCTCCCGGATGGCACTGTAGGCCTGCAGCCAGGTGCGTACGGCGGCGGGAGAGACGGTCTCCTGCTGACGTGCCGCTGCCTTTTCCCCGAAGGTGTGGAGCATTTCGTAGGGGTGCTCCCACGGCAGCCAGTCTCCGACGGCGCTGTAGTGGTCGGGATAGGGCATGGCGGAGATGGCATCCACCACGGAACTGATGGCGGGCCAGTACTGGCCGTAGGCGCACACATAGCTCTCGGCGCACTCACCGAACACGTCGGCGCTGACATAGGCTCCGGCAGAGTGGAGACGGTCACAGGCATACATCAAAAAGCGCTGGATGGCCTGCGCCTTGCTCTCGCCGTAGGTGTTGCGATAATCAATTTCCCCGTCCTCGTATTCCCATGTGCCGTCGGGGAAGCGCACATAGTCGAACTGGATCTCGTTGAAGCCCATCAGCTCCACCGCCTCCAGTGCCAGATCCACCTTGTACTGCCAGACGTAGCGGTTGTAGGCGCTGGGCCAGTACATTCCGCCGATCTTCATGGGCTGCCCCGTGGCGGTGGCGGCAATCAGCGCCTCCGGATGATCCACGGCGAAATTGGGATCGTTGAAGGTGGTGATGCGTCCGACCACATAGTAGCCGGCATCCTTGATCTTCTTTACCGCCGCCTGATATTCCTCCAGCGTGTTGTAAGCGCCGGCGTAGGCGGAGGGAGAGTATTTCTCCATCGTAGGAGAGGCGTAGCCGATAGCGCCGCCGTCCTGAATGTCGATGACGAAGGCGTTGACGCCGCATCCGGCGGCAATGTCCAGATACGTGTCCACCTTTGCCGGAAACTCATTGTTGAGATAGAGCGCCTTTACCTCGTCGGGCATGGTGTTGCCTTCAATGGGCGTTTTCTCACGGGGAAAGTAGTCCAAGCCTGCGGCATCGCCGCCGCCCCAGCTGTCGCCGCGGCCGGCGTGGAGGGCATAGAGCTTCTGGTCATACTGGGCCAGTGCCTCCTCCTCGGTATAGACGAGATAGCCTGCCCGGACAAAGCCCTCTTCTTCCCCAAGGCGGACACGGTAGCGCGCCACGGAGCCGTCGTCGGCGAGCCCCTCGTAGTCCAGTACCTCCAGAGCCTGCCCCTTGTCGGCCAGCATCCCGGCCACAGCACCGCTCTCGTCCGTGAGGTTCACGGCTGTGCGTACATATAGGGCCTTGGTGGTGACTATGGCGTGGGGGTCGTCCGTGAGGTTTTCCTTTTTAACCCAGCCGAATTCCTCCTCACCCAGCACCAGCTGCACCATGTCGGGATGCTCCCCGTCCTCCCCCACCACATAGGTGACAGAGCTGCCCCGAACAGCCTCCAGCAGCACATTTCCCTCTGCGTCATATATAGGAGCGGTCTGGCGCTCGGCGGCAATATAGCCCTCTGCCGTCACCAGAGGATGGGGCCACAGCAGCCATGCTGCAGTTGCCACGATTGCGATGACAGCCAGAACCGCCACGATGATCGGCCAGTGCTTCTTTTTCGTCTCCTGAGAGACTTCGCTTATTACAGTTGCCATAGAACACCTCGATTACAGTTGTTGTACGCCTATTATAGAGGGAAAAGGAACAGATTTCTACAAAAATCTTTTTCCAACCCCAAAAATACAGCATTAACGGCAAAAAATAGCCGCTCTTTATAGACAAAGAAAAAGCTGTGTGATATACTGCATTTACTTATAATTATGTAAAGTAGTAATGCGTTTTAGATAAGGTGAGTATATGAAAATTCTACGAAAGAACTTTTTCCCGACGCTGTGTCTGCTTCTGATGACCGCCGTATTTATCGGTGCGCTGTGGTTGTCGGCGGGTGCCACGGCGGCGGATGATCTGGAGGCGGATATGCTGGGGCAGCTGTGCCGAAGATATGAGTCCGGCGATCCCGGCAGCATTTCCACCGGCGTGGGCGATGCCGGCGGCAAGTCCTACGGTGCCTATCAGTTTTCCAGCGCCTACGATAAGCCACGGGATTTCTTCCAGTGGTGCCAGAACAGCGGCAGCTATACCTATAATGGCTTTGGTGTGCGGCTGAGTGAGGCCTATGAAAAGGACGGCGGCTATGGCGAGAACTTCGACAAGACGTGGAAGAAACTGGCTCAGGAGAATTACGAGGGCTTTTTCCGTGCCCAGCAGACCTATGTGGGCCTGAACTACTATGAGCCGACAGTTGCCGCACTGGAGCAAAACATCCCCGGCTTTGACATGAGCAACTACAGCATTGCGCTGCGTAACGTGATCTGGTCCCGCTCCGTGCAGCTGGGACAGGGCGGCGCCTGCAGCATGATGGACTATGTGGTGGATGCGCTGGGCGGCTTTACCAATCAGCCGGAGGCCGAGCTGATCGACGCCATTTATCGTGAGAGCGGCGAGGTGCGCCCCATTCGAGACGGAGATCAATACTGGATGTCCGGCGCTACAGCGGAGCGCTATGGCGTTTCCAACATGGTGCTTTCGTGGTTCCGCGGCAGCAGCGGCGACGTGCAGTTGGGTGTTTATCTGCGATTGCGGGTCAATGAGGTATCCGAAGCCCAGCAGATGCTGGCGGAATACGGCTACCAGGATGCCCCGCTTCTGGAGGGAAATTATTACCTTTCCCCGGCCTCCAATGCGGGGCTGGCGGCACTGGTCAACGGCAATTCTCTGGAACTCAATACGCTGGAGAAAAGCGAAGCACAGAATTTCCGGCTTACTTATTATGCCAGCGGCTACTATACGATAGAAAACATTGCCACAGGAAAGCGTGTGACCATGGACAGCAGCGGCAGCGTCTATCTGGCAGAGCCCACGGCGGGCAATGATCAGATGTGGAAATTGGAGCGGTTTAACAGCGGCTTTTCCCTGCAGAACCGTGCGTGGGGACAATATCTCTCCGCCAGCAGCCCCTCTGCCGGCGGACAGCTCAATGGCAGCAACACGGCGATGCAGTGGCAGATGCAGCCCGGCACCGGTGCGTGGAAGCTGACCGGCGCCAGCTATCCCACCTACGCCAACAGCCTGCAGGAGGGGAACTCTGATTTCAAGTTCCGCGGCACGCTGACCAACAGCTTCTCTCCCATCCAGACGGTTTCCGTCTCTGCTGTCAACAGCAGCGGGGAGGAGGGCTTCCCCGGCGGAACAGCAACCGCCAGCGGCATCAATGCATATTCCTACGATCTGAGCAATCTGGATTCGCAGGTTTCCTTCAGCAGATTGAAGGCGGACAGCTATACCCTGCGCATCACGGCCGAGAGTGCCGATGGCAGTACCTTTGAGCTGGAGTCCCCCTTCTATGTGACCTCCGGCGGCCACGAAGTCATCTTTGACGCCTGCGGCGGAACTACTTCGGAGGCACGGCGTATCGTAGCGGCAGGTCAGGCCTACGGCAAGCTGCCTACGGCGCAGAAGCCGGGATACGCCTTCAGAGGCTGGTATACCGCACCGGAAGGCGGCACGAAGATCGAGTCTACCACACCCGCCGGAGCGGATAACATTACGCTTTATGCCCAGTACGGCACGGCGTTCACCTATCAGTTCGTCAACTATGATGATACGCTGGTGTCCAGCGGCGAGCTGGCAGAGGGCTTACCCATCCCCACGCCGACACAGAAGCCGTATCGTCCTGCAGACGAGAACTACTACTATGTATTTACCGGTTGGGAAGGATATACCGAGGGAATGACCATTTCCGGCGACGTGACATTCAAAGCCCAGTACCGTCAGGAGCCGCTGCACGAGGTGCAGGAGCTTGTCAGCTTGGTCTATCCCATCAGTGACGGCTATCTGCGCGCTATCCCCACGGGAACCGCTGCATCGGATCTCATCAATACGCTGCAGCCCAGCGACGCCATTACGATCCATAAGGGATCTTCTGCCGGCGGCGACCTTGCCGGCACGGGAATGATTGTGGAATATACGGTGGGCGGCGAAGTGAAGCAGTCCCTGACGCTGGTGGTTACCGGTGATGTCAACGGCGATGGCAGGTGTACGCTGACCGATATGGTTCAGCTGCAAAGCCATATTCTGGAGCGGCAGATCCTGACCGGGGAAAAGGAACAGGCGATGGACCTCAACGGTGACGGTAAGGTAACGTTGACAGATATGGTGCAGATTACTTCTGTCATTTTGGGCAAGAGTGAGCTGCAGCCCAACTAATCTCGATTTTAGGCGGTATCATCTATGAAAAAAAGGATTTCCTCAATTTTATCTCTGGCGCTGGTGCTGTTGATGTTGACGGCACTGCTGCCCCAACGGGCAGAAGCGGCTGGAGTCAGCTTCTCCGGTGCAGGCTCTCTGCGTGAGGGAGAGCGCGTGACCGTGACCTTCTCTCTGAGCGGAGATAATGTGCTGGCTGTGGAAGCGTATCTGGATTACGACAGCAGCCACCTGACTCTGGAAAGTGTTTCTCAGGAGATCGGCGGCGGCTGGGTCATGGACAGCAACGGCAGTAAAATCGTGCTGCGCGATACGACGCTCAATGACCCCATCAATTCCGGGCGCTCCCTGTTTTCCGCTACGTTCCGGGTGGATTCCGGTACGGCGGCAGGAACCAGCGTGTGGGCCAGCGTCAGCAACGTGGTGGTGTCCGACGGCAACTCGGATATCTCACTGGGAAGTGCCAGTTGGGGGGCTGATATTCTGGCGCCCCTCTCCGGCAATAACTATCTCTCCTACATCACCTGCTCCAACGGTACGTTGGAGCCTGCCTTCGATCCGGATATCCGGGAGTACAGCATGACCGTGCCCTATGAGGTGGATTCTCTGGGGCTGGATTGGGGCCGGGATTCCGGCAGCTCGTGGGTAGATGTCTCCGGCAACAGCCTGTCTGTGGGCAGCAATACCGTCAGCCTGACGGTCACGGCAGAAAACGGAAATACCCGCACCTACTATATCTACGTCACCCGGCAGGAGGACCCCAACTATGTGCCGAATACCGATGCAACGTTGTCGGGATTGAGTGCTTCCGTGGGTACATTGAGCCCTGCTTTTGATCCGACCAAGCAGGATTATGTGGTCTATGTCCCCTATGAGGTGGAGAGCATCTCCGTCAGCGGAACCGCTGCGGACGCCAAGGCCAAGGGCGTGGCGCAAGCCACCAATAATGCATTGCAGCCGGGCGAGAACCTTTTGGAGGTAGTGTGTACCGCAGAGGACGGCACCACGACCCAGACCTATCGGGTTCATGTCGTCCGTATGCCGGCCTACGCCGGTACGCTGCCCACCATCACAGGAATCGACACAGCCATACCGGCAGGCCCGGCAAAAGAGACGGCCAAGCCTGCGGATATGTTGGAGATCCCGCTGACGCTGACACTGCCGCTGATCGGTGAAGTGCCCACTTGGGCGGCTGGCGCTGTGGTGCTGGTCTTGGTGCTGCTGTTGCTGTTCCTGCTGGCTTGGTTCTGGGGTCGTCACAGCGGTAAAAAGAAGATTTTGAAGCAGCTGGACAATGCAGAATCTGCGTTCCCGGAGGAAAAGTTCATTGTGAAGGACGAGGACGCCGTGGAGAAGGCTGCGGACGAAGGCGCTTTGGAGAAAGAGACTTCCGACCAAGAAGTGCCGGCGGAGAAGATTCCTGCGGCAGAGGAAGTTGCGGCAGCGCCCGAAGCAGACGATGCCCCGGCACAGCCCGAGACGGCACAAGCCCCCGAGCAGGAGCAGACCCCTGAACAGGAAGCACCGATGCAGGAAGTCCCTGCGGAGGAAGCACCTGTGAACAAAGCCTCTGCAGAGGAGAACCCTGCGGCGGAAACTCCCGTGGAGGAGCCCGCACAGGAGGAGACTCCGGTGGAGGAAACACCTGCACAGGATGGTTCGGACGCGGAAGAAGCGGCGGAGAAGGTCTCTACGCAGATTGCCGAGGAAGTTTCCGCACAGCTGGAAGAGAAGGCTGCGGCGGAAAAGGAAGATGAGAAAATGTCCCTCACCGAGCTTCTGGAGGATATCCGCAATATGTAAAATAAAAATCACCCGTTCTTGAGAACGGGTGATTTTTTATACACGGATGGATTTAATAGTCCACTTTCATCAGGCACAGCCCTTCCGGGGGCGCGGTGGGGCCTGCCTGCTTGCGATCTTTGGCCTCCAGAATAGTGGCTACATCTTCGACATTCAGATGGCCGCGGCCCACTTCCAGCAGTGTGCCCACCAGAATCCGCACCATGTTCTGCAAAAAACCGGTGCCGTGGAAGGTGAAGATCACACGATCCCGCCGCCGCTCAATGGTGATAGAGTCCACGGTACGCACGGTGGATTTTTTCATCCGGGGATTGCCGCAGAACGAGCGGAAATCATGCTCGCCGGTGAGGATGGCGGCGGCTTGGCGCATCCGCTCCACATCCGGCTGATAGTCCAGCATCGTCACATATTTCCGGTCAAACACCGGCTTTACCGGCCCGTCGAAGCAGATGTAGCGGTAGGTCTTGCCCAAGGCGTTATAGCGGGCGTGGAAGCGCTCGCCCGCCTCCTTGACCTCCCGCACAGCGATGGCGTCGGGGAGATACCGGTTCATGTAGTCCCGGATCTCCTCCGGCGACTCCGCCACATCCAGACGCACGGAGGCCACCATGGCACGGGCGTGAACGCCGGCATCGGTGCGGCCTGCGCCGATCACGTCCACTGCCTGACCGCTGAGCCGGGAGAGGACACTCTCCAGCTTTCCCTGCACGGTGTCCCTGTCCGGCTGGCGCTCCCAGCCGAAAAAGCGTGTGCCGTCATAGGCAATGGTCAGCTTGTAGTTTTTCTCCATGGTTGCACCTCCGAAGTTGTTATGTCTATTGTAGCAGAGATTTTCCCCTTTGCACAGAGGAAAAACGCCGCAGAGCGTGTCCGCGGCGTTTTTGCTATATGTTACAGCCACCCCATCAGCCGGATAAAGCTCCGCAGGAGCTTTGCGCCGTAGAAGATGATCACGGCGCCGCAGACCTTGTTGATGATGGTGAGAATCTTGTCGTTGAACCGGGCGGAGAACAGGGAGATGATGGTGGAGATACCTAAGAACCACAGCGCGGAGGCCGAAGCGAAGCCGCCAATGAAGAAGAGATCCGTTCCCGCCGGGAGGCTGGCACGGAAAGCGCCCAGTATCATGGTGCCGTCAATGATGGCCTGGGGATTGAACCAAGTGACCACGCAGGCGGTGGTAATGACCTTCCAGATGGGCAGGTTCACGTTGGTGTTCTCGTCCATGGCAGCCTTGGCCCGCAAAAGTCCGATACCGATCCAGATGACGATGAGACTGCCCAGTGCCAGAATGACTTTTTGCAGCCACGGCAAAGCCTGCATCAGCGCGCCTACGCCCAAAAAGCAGGCAAGCCCCAGCGTAATGTCGAAGAAAATCACGATCAGCGCCGTGAGATAGACGCGCCGGCGCTTTTGGGTCAGTGCGGTGTTGATGACGAAAAGGTTCTGGAGGCCGATGGGTGCCACATAGGCAAGCCCCATGGTCAGTCCCTGCAGATAGATATGCATAGGTGTCTCTCTCCCTTTTTTACATTCGATAGCTCAAAGTATACCAGAAGTTGCAAGAATCGCAAGGCGTAATGGTGAATTTCCACAAAAAAAGGTTTTCCACAACGGAGAAAAATGCTATAATGGAGCAACGAAAGAAAACGGGCGACGAAAGGAACGAGGGCTATGTATCGCATCGGAATTGATTTGGGCGGCACGAATATTGCCGTTGGCGTTGTGAATGAAAACTATGAGATCGTGGCACAGCACAGTGTACCCACCGGCGCGGAGCGTCCGGCGGCAGAGGTGATCGCCGATATGGGCAGCGCCGTGGAGACGGTGCTTGGCAAGGCAGGATTGACGGCTGCGGATTGCGAGAGTATCGGCATTGGTTCCCCCGGCACCTGCGACAGCGCAAACGGCGTGGTGGTGCGTGCCTATAACCTCAACTGGTTTGATGTGCCGGTGTGCCGGATGCTGGAGGAGCGCTTCCATATCCCGGTGCGTCTGAGTAACGATGCCAACTGCGCGGCGCTGGCCGAGACGGTGGCCGGTGCGGCCCGTGGCTGCCGCAATATGGTGCTCATTACGCTGGGCACTGGCGTAGGCGGCGGCATCATTATCGACGGGAAAATCCATGCCGGGATGCGCAGTGCCGGCGCGGAGATGGGCCATGTCCTGCTGGTGCTGGATGGAGAACCCTGCACCTGCGGGCGGCGTGGCTGCTGGGAGGCCTACGCCTCCGCCACGGCACTCATTCGCCAGACGAAAGAGGCGGCAAAGGCGCATCCTACTTCCCTGCTGGCGAAAATCCCGCCGGAGGAGATCACCGGACGTACGGTTTTTGACGTCGCCGATCAGGGGGACGCCGTGGCCGAGGAGGTCATCCGGCGCTATTGTGTGTATATCGCCGCGGGCTTTACTGATCTGGTCAATGCGCTGGCCCCGGAGATGATCCTGCTGGGCGGCGGCATCAGCCGCCAGGGGGAGCGCATTTTGGAGCCCATCCGGGCGTATGTGGCCGACAACTGCTTCGGTCAGCATGAGGGTGCCATCCCTGTCATTCAGGCGGCACAGCTGGGCAATGAGGCCGGTATCATCGGCGCTGCTGCGCTGTAAGCTGCAAAGAATCCCTTCTTTTTGAAAAAGAGGGGATTTTTTGTCACAGATTTCCACTTCATCCGTTAGATAAGCAGAGAGGGGGGAGAGCAATGCAGGGAGATCTACTGGAGGAGTTGTATCGCCAGTATTATGGCGGCGCTCTCCTCTATGTGCTGAGCTTGTGCCGTGATGCGGCGCTGGCGGAGGAGATCGTGCAGGACGCTTTTGTAAAGGCATATCTGTCTCTTCCTGACGATGTGCCGTCTTTCCCCTTCTGGCTCATGAAGGTGTGCCGCAACCTCTTTATTGACCGCTGGCGGCACGAGAAGTTCCTGACGGACGATGCGCCGCCGGAACGGGGCGGCACGGACACGGCGGAGACGGCACTGCTGCAAAAGGAAGATGCGGCGGCGCTGTATCGCGGGATGGGAAAACTCTCCCCCGGCGACCGGGAGCTGCTGGCGCTCCACTACTTTGCATCCCGCCCCATAGGCGAGATCGCGATGCTGCTGGGGCTGACACCGGCGGCAGTACGGCAGAGGATGCACCGGGCAAGGCTGCGCCTGCGGCATATCATGGAGGAGGATGGCTATGAAGTTTGAAGAGCTGTTGAAAAAATATGAGAACGGCACGGCAACGCCGGAGGAGCGGCAGCTGGTGGCCGACGAGATCGAAAAGGTGCGGCTCATCGAGGAGCATCTGGCACTGCAGGAGGAAGAGCTGCCCTTTGCCGCAGAGCCGGAGCCAGCGCAGGCGGAGGTAAAGGATGTCCGCAGACGGGTCAAGCGCAATACCCGGCGCACGGCGCTGGCGGTGGCGGCGGCAGTGCTGGCGGCACTGGCACTGCTGCAATGGGTGGTTTTCCCGTTGGTGAATGCCCGGATTTACGACCACGGGGAGGAGTATACCGCCGAGGGCGGACAGCTGTCCGAATACAAAATGTTCATGGATGTCTACACCCAGCTCCATATGCCTCTTTACAACTATGTGGGGACGTATAAGGAGAGCACGGGCTTTGGGAGATGGACGCTCTATAACCAGTTTTGGAACGAGCAGGGGCAGCGTGAACAGGCTGCTTTCACACTCCGGTGCGGCTTGCTGCTGACGAAGTCGCAGGAGTTTTGGGACCTCTTCCCGGCTGTGAATCTGTTTGCAACCTCTGCCGATGAGGGCACAGCGGAGGAGGAATGGGCACAGATGCGGACAACCTACGATGCGGCGCTGGAGAAGATGGACGACTCCGTGCAGGTGACCGCTGCCGTTAGCTTCACCCGCCCCCTGACAATGGCAGAGCTGGTGGAATT
>RCNH01001148.1_pt1 | contig 10149 bp, 7 predicted proteins | sample 2041161 | NCBI WGS metagenome assembly RCNH01 (sample SAMN09708215, study PRJNA481090) | Feces metagenome, whole genome shotgun sequencing project. | biome: feces | host: Leptonychotes weddellii | place: Antarctica: Sion Island | collected 2010-03-01
TGAGGGAATGTAAATGACCGCCTGCGCCCGGAGAAGTTCCTGTTAAAGCGCTTTCGGACACGGGTTCAATTCCCGTCACCTCCACCAAACAGATATTGGACGAACACCTTCTTCTTTAACGGCGGCTTCGCCGTGAGGGTGTGGCTCTAATGTCAAAGCAGAAAAGCCCGGCTTAGGTTTAATCCTAAGCCGGGCTTTTGTTATGCCCAGATTCGCACATTCGTCTTTTGGGTAATCCTTCTGTAAAATGAAAGTACAATCAATTTACAGGAGATCAAGACTATGAAACAGACATTATTTGAGCAGAGTGGCGGTACCTATACCCAACAGGGAGATTACATGCTACCGGATGTCAGATTACCTGACCAGCCAGAGTTTGAGATTGGTGTCTGGGCCAACCGCCGCAGACAGTTTCTCAAGCAGCACCACCGAATCAAGTATTACAACATGCTCACCCAGTGTACCCTCTATCCGCACCTGGCAGAGGTCGAGCAGCAGGCTCAGAAGCTGTTTGACGAGTTGGTAGATGAAATGGCAAAACAGGAAGATGTTACAGAACGGCTTCAGATGCAATGGGTCAAGAGAATGAACAATATCCAGAATCGAACAGCTGAAATAGTGAATGCACAATTGATTTACCGATAAACTAATTCTATTAGCAAAATTATTTCAAAAATCCAAGTTGATAACATAGAAATTGGTGGTAAAATTATTTCTTGCTGCCAATTACTACTTTTGCTGCCGTTAAAGAATTAGCATTTTCCATTTATTACACAAGACTTAATACATCAAAACGCCAAAGTTACTTTTTAAGAAAATTGTGTTGAGATTTAGATGCATTTAAAATGCTCAAGTCTTGTGATACATTCCCCCATCTTTCTCCAAGTTTCTTCTGTAATTCGCAGTGATCATTCGAAAATCCGAGTTCTAATAAAATATAATATTCCAAGATCTGCAGTAATGATCGATTATAGATGGGTAACTCTCCTTCAGATAGGATTCTATATTTTTCTTTAATTCTCTCGTCGTAATGAATATAGTAATTTCGAGTGTGTGCAATTACTGAGGGAAAGTCGGCGTGGTTAATTTCACCAGTATCAAAAAAGATCTGCCAGTTTGCAACCAAAAGATCTGCCAACCTGCTTTCAAGTGTAATAAACTTTTTGCTGTTTGCCATTAAGTATTTTCTATGTTTTTCTGCATTCTCTGGGGATTGTTCATTTACCATATTCTCTATTCTTGTTTTGAACTCATCTAAACTATTGGTAACAAATCTAGAATGGTAAGTTTCTAACGCTTGAACAATATTCAGGAATGTCCTTGTAGGTGAGTTACCCTCTACATATAATGGCTCTAAAAACAATTCGATGATGGGGGCTAGCTTTTCGTGTTTTCCAAAATAACACTGAAAAGAATTCTGTTTTATTAGTTCTGATAGACTTATCCATTTCCAGCTATGTCTTCTTTCAGCATGCTCCATAGAATTGTTTTCTTCAATATTTTTACCATAAACATCTATAGCCCGTTCGTGTTTAACTTCTCCCCAATCGTAAACAACATCCTTGGAATAGCCTTCGACTTTTGCAACATTGACTTTACTTAAAATTGCAATCTCAATTAATCTTTTCAGTTTTTTGAATACTTGAGAAAATTGATTGAATTTTTCTTCTTTCTTAAACTCAATTTCAAAAATTCCATGTTGCTCTAAAGCAATATGCTCTTTTAGCAACTCATAAGGTGCTACAGGCAAAAAAGAACCAAAAACAGAATAGGTAATACTAAAATCCTGTCCTTCATATATAGTCTTTTGCGTATTTTCATTTTTGCTGAATAGTTCGTTCTTTTCTCCTATGGCGTAAATAGATTCTTCGCCCCATTCAACAATGTTTGATAATACATAGCTTACTTTATAAAATGTCTGCTCTTGCTGTATCAGCCCTCCGATACCGCATAAAATGTATTCAGCCCAAAATGTATACTCTGATATCCCATATGATATTAGATCTTGCATACCTGTTCTTGTGAGATTAAGAAGGGTAAATTTAAAACCAGTCTCTAACTCACCACACAAATAAGGAATTTCAAGTGGAACCTCCAAGAAGTTTCCAAACCCCTGCTCGTGCTTTACGTTAATTTTTAAGAGGATTCCACCTTCTTTTTCGTTATAGTATAAATCGCATCGATATTCTTTTTCGTTAAATATGGTTTTTCCGCTTCCCCTATATGGTAATTCCAAAACTTCACCTCATTCATGCTACCTTTGTTATTAATACATTGTGAAAATATAATAAATTAAAATATCTATGAGGGGGCCAAACAAGGAAACAGGTGGTAGCTTTCTTGTTAGTCATGCTGTTGGTTTTATCAGATTGTGTAAATCAGCTCACGGTCTCTACAGATACTCAACTGACATCATCACAGGCTGTCAATTTTTCAACTGTGTACTACCGGAGTTTGTATCAACGGTAATGGCTTTCTTTTCTTTACGCTTTTTACCTGTCATAATACTGTCTCCCTGTATTACAGTGCTTTCAAAATTTCCATAAACTTATTCATGCTGACAGCGCCTTCGGGCAGATTATTTTCACTCTCGAAGATCATGTAATAGCGGAACTGACCACCTGCTGCATTTTTCCATTCTTTACCGATTGCAATCTTTTCACGGCTATCTTCGTTTTTGAGCTGATCGCCCTTGGTTTCTGCCATGACGATTTTCCCGGAGTTCGTCATAATAATGAAGTCAGGGTAATGATTGATAAAGCCGTTGATGCAGAAACCGCTCTGGGAAAGATTGCGATGCCACCAGCGAACATTCTCAACACCGGTCAGATTCATGGCCAGCTTCTTCTCTGGGGCAGTCAAATCGCCATCTTCAGCCTGATACAGCGTACCACTATACATATCCGTACTGGTAGCAGGATGGATAGACTTCGGAAGCGCATAGGACGGCTTGCATACAATACGTCCGGTTTCAATCCAACGCTGGAATGTGCTTTGGCAGTGCTCGTCCAGCAACGCCTTGATTTTAGCCTTGATTTTCAAAGCGAATCCCATAGGGGACTTTTCCATGGCATCAAGCTGAGCCTTATCCATGTTACCGACAATCAGATCCAGATAGTCTTGTAATTCACCGGCATCCACCTCGTTGATTTTGTTAAGCTGCTTGAACATCATGCTCTTGCACTGACGGACACGGCTCTCAGGGGGCAGAGAATTGAAGTATTGCTTGAAATACTGCTGATCTGCACTGGACATCTTGAACACCTTGGGCAGACCGCCTTCTCCCTGCTGGACATCGACTTTGGCAATTTCATCATCTGCGGAATCAAAGTCAATATCGTAGGCCTTACCCTTTAGGGTGAAGCCTTCTGCCAACTGCTCCTTTTCCAGAAGCTCGTCCATCCCATCGGTAAACAGCGTATCCGGGATGGAAATGAAGAACTGAGGGATTCTCAGAGTTTCAATATCTTGCTCAAAATTGGATTTCACATAGAAAGAGTTCAATTTCTCACGCACCTCCCAGGAAGTATCCTGCATAAAGGGGTCGCCTGCGGCCTCTTCCATCTGCTGATGGTGGGATTCATAGGCAGCTGCGCCCTCCTGCAGCATGGTATCTACCTTGCTGGCGGTTTCGCCGGCTTCAGCACTCTGGTCGGCCGTCTGGCGTCGCTCCAGCTCCTGGCTGACAGCATCCGGATCGAAGTCCAAAAATTCTTCAGCGGGCTGTTCAGCTGCAGGTGTTTCTTCAGACGGTTCCGGGATTTCCAGCTGAACAGGATCGGGGTCGGGAGCCAAAGGCGCTTCGGGCGCAGCAAGCCGATAATCCTTGTCTGTAAAGCCGGCATTGTTCAGACCCTTGATGATTTTCTGAACCGTTTCGTTAAAGTGGTTAGAAGAGGTCAGCACATAGGACATATTCAGTGCTTGCTGTCTGTGCTGCACCGTGTGGGGCAGGCGCAGAATACGGCCCAGAATCTGCTCCACATCTACCTGACTGGTCTTATTAGCCAGAGAGGACAGGATATAGGCAAAGGGGCAGTCCCAGCCCTCTTTCAGTGCATTGACCGTAATAATGTAACGAATTGGACAGTCACGGGACATCAGATCCACATTTTTCAGCTCGTTCACATCAGCGGTACGAATGGCAATCTGTGCAGCTGGAATACCGGCGTCTACCAGTTTCTCACGGAGCTTTTCAAAGGTGGTACTGTCCTCCTTACCGTGGGGCTGCGCTTGGAATAGTGCAATCGGGCGGATGTAGCGCCCGGTGTGGCTTTCTTCAGCCATAGCCAGTTCTTCCAATTTGCAGCGCAGGTCAATGGTATCCGCCAGAACTTCGCCCTGGTTATTGCGGTTATAGACGATCACCGGCAGTTTAACCATGTTTTCTCGTTTCAACTGAACGGCATCCACATAGGAAATAATATTGCTTTCCTTCTTGGGGGTAGCAGTCAAATCCAGCACAAAGCAAGGATTAAAGTTTGTGAGCATTTCCAGACTCAGATTGGATCGGGCGTGATGACTCTCGTCCACGATAACCAGCGGGGACAGCTGGTTGATAATCTGGAACAGAGCCGTGTCGTCTGCATTTTCAATCTTCTGCTCTGGCGCACCCAGAACCTTGGCAAACTCAGCCAGATTGCTGTTCTCCTGATAAGCCTTCAACCCTTCCTTGCCACGGCCCCGGAAAGAGTCGTAGGAAAGAACCATGATAGACAGCTGCTCTGTCACCGTGGTGGGATTGAAGTTCTGACCGTTCAGCAGTTCCTGCTTGGTATAGACCTCTACACGGCCCCCAAAGTCCACGTCGATCTTCTGACGGTAGGGATGCTGGGGGTTCTTCAATGCCTGGATGGTCTGGGTCAGAATGGCATCAGACGGTACAAGCCAAACCACCGCTTTCGTTTTTGTCACGGGGAGCGCATCAAATACAGGACGGATGGTGTTACAAGCCAGAAAGGTTTTGCCTCCGCCGGTAGGAACCTTGAAGCAGAGGTTCGGCACACCGGGCATAATGTCCTGATAATGGCCCAGAGCGGGGGCGCTTTTTTCATTCCAGAAGAACTGGAATGCATATTTGTAATTACGTGTCTGGTTCATCAGCTCCAGGTAATGGGATAGATCCTTTAATACCTGTTTCTGGTAATTTTTAAGTTCCATGGTTCACCGTCCTTATCGGGGAATTTCCGTCGGGAAATAGGGCGATAGCGCTGCGACAATTGCATCGTGCTGATTACTGTGCAGCAGTTGAATTACAATCTGGCAATATGCCGTATTCTGTAAGCCAAGAATTTTTCCAGTTGTCCTGGTGACAGACTTTTCGTTAAACACCTTCAAAACTGTTCGATAATCATTTTGAGCCAACGCATCCTGGAATTTTCCTTCTTCAGCAGCCTTTGTTTTATCATAATCAATATTGGCAAGGACTGCATTTAGGCTGCTTTTGGCTTCTGATTCATTCTTCTTGGAAATATCAGCACAGGAAAGCTGATACTTCAGATTTGCAACAACGGCCTGGCAAATTTGCTTGTCAATTTGCTTCGCAAAATTTTTCTGAATGACATAATCTTTCACATCTGCAAAAGCTTCGTCAGGGTTACCTCCCAAGTGAGAAGCCATAAAACGGATCAACTCTTCTACAAGAAACAGATTTTCAACCTCGGCGACTTGAAGCGGATAAATATGATCGTCAGCCAGTCGTTGAAGCTCATAATCAGAGCGATAGTCCCGGTCAATAATACCGTACACATCAAGATGATGCAGGAATGCACTATTCTTAAATGTTTTGGTCCGCTCGATCACTTTGGAACAGCTTCCACAGGGGATCACATAATAGTCGGGATAAATCTCCGAATAAAGCTGCACATCGTAGCTTCCTTTTTCACCCTCTACAAATAAGACGTTCTTTCGGTTGCCAAGGATGTCCAGGAGCAAATCTTCAGGAAGATCATTTCCTTCGATTTTCTCTAATTTCCAGTTCTGACCGTCATATTCCTTGATCCAGATTTTGTCGGCATTACCGTGCAGGGCAGCAAACTGGGTATCATGGGTAATATAGATAAACAGGCAGTCCGGACGTTTCTGTTCCAGAGAGTGCCACAGACGATTCATAATGGACCGATGCAGATGAACTTCTGGCTCATCGATAATAAGTGTTTTGTTCTCAGGAACGCACAGTACCTGAGCAGCCAGATAAAGAACAGCTCGCTCACCATCACTCATTTCAGTAGATGCGTATGTTACTTTTTCTTCACCTTTTGTAAATGCAGCCATAAATTTTGCATCGGAGTATTCTAATTTGCGCTGAGGAAAGACACTGTCCCACACATCAAATAGTTTGTCAATGGAAGTAAGGGGCGTGTGAGGCTTATCCTTTTTCGAAGCTTCGGCTTCTTTACACCTCTGAAAAAAATCGTCTTTTTCTTTATTAGCAAGTGCGATCAGTGCCGCAAGGACATCGTCGAAGTCTTGCAACATTGTTGTGGTATATGCGTTTCCATGGTTCCATCTTTGAGATTTACTTGATTGCCATACAGGCTGTGTAGACCCCCAAAACACCATATCTTCCGCTTGAGAGTAGCTTTTTAATGGAATGTTTTCACTAAAGTTTAGATTTCTTTGAGCTCCAATTCGATGAACTAATCTAAAATTTTGCTGTTCAATCCATGCACCGAGCTTACTTTTGCCGGCCCCGTTGGCGCCAATGATGATAACGGCATTGCTTTCCGTACAATGTTCAACTGCTTGCCCCCGTTCATCGGGCAGATAATAAATAAAGGACATCTTTCTCTACATCTCTTTTCATTTTATAATCTGGAAATATCTCTGGGGATTTTCTTAAAGACAATGCCCATCTTTGCCAGCTTATCGTCGCTGATGGCGCAGCGGTCGGCATAGATGATGGTGGTGTCCGCTTTTTCTTTGATGGTAGACAGAAAAGCGTAGTCCAGAATCGTGATCTGCTGCGGCTCATAGTAGAAATAGTAAGCAGCATGGTTGTGGGTGCCCAGTAGATAGGGATGACCGGTTTCTGCGGGAGCATAGGGAGCCTTGGTTTCCATGAACCAGATGTATTCCCGGATCTTTTCCGGGGCAACAGCTTCATTCAGATTCTCACCTTGCAGCAGCGGCTCACCCAGGTCATAGAAGCTGAAATTTCCGCCGGTGCCCTGCACAGCATTTTTCCCTTCACCATAGCCGTCAATGACACGCTTTACTCTCTCAGCAGTAAGGCTATCGGCATAGTCCATCATTTCCACCAAAATAAATTTACGGTTCCCGCCATCAGTTGCGTTCATCTTCAGTACAGCATGGGATGTGGTGCCAGATCCTCCGAAGGAATCCAAGATAATATCATCCTTTTCGGTGACCATTTGAATAAAATACATAATTAAATCAGGCGGCTTTGGAAAATCAAAGGCTTTTCCATCACCCATGATTTCCTTGATTGCTTTTGTACCAGCCTGTGTGTAGATACCAGTGATTAATGAATAAGGTTTGCTTTTCCGCTGTGAACCATCGGCACTATTTAGATATTGCTTGTAATTGACGGTCCATTTACCATTCTTTTCTGAAAAAACAAGTTCGTCCCGTTCTTGCGCTTCTATGGCTCTTTCCTTTGCCCAAAGCCACTGTTTGGCTGGCCACACTTCATGTCCGTTGTAATAAAGCGGATATTTTAAGTTCGGGCGATCATCCATACTTGTCGTAGCCAACGGCTGTAAACGATAAGGGCCTCGAGTTTCATATTTGTCGTCTTTGTATTTATAGTATTTCAAGACCTTTTCATCAGGTGGAAGCTCAATCTTTCCAACAGTAGAAATATTTTTTGCAAAGCAAAGAACATACTCGTGCAAATGGACTACGTGTTTGCTCTTAGCGCCACCGCCATAGTTGTTTTGCCATACAAAAGTATCAATACGATTGGATGCGCCAAAGATTTCATCCATAATCAGTTCAAGATAGCGATGCTCAATTTCATCAATACTGATGAAGATGACGCCATTTTCCGCCAGCAGCTTTTGCAGCAGCTTCAGACGGGGATACATCATGCACAACCACTTATCATGGCGGGTGAGATCTTCCCCCTCTTTGCCAACCACTTCACCCAGCCACTTTTTGATTTTGGGGTCATTGACATTGTCGTTGTAGACCCAGCCTTCGTTGCCGGTGTTGTAGGGCGGATCAATATAGATGCACTTCACCCGTCCCTCATAGCGGGGCAACAGGGCTTTCAGCGCTTCCAGGTTGTCTCCTCGGATAATCATGTTCTCGCTGCCGTTATCTTCGGTATGCTGTCCCTGCTCGTCATAGCTGTATTTCCGATCCAGCACCCGAAACGGCACGTCCTGGTGATGGTTGATCACTTTCTCTTTTCCAATCCATTCAAGTGTTGGCATGGGTGATGTCCTCCTTAACCCAAATCGTTTTCTTTCGTTTGACAATTCCCCATGAATACAGAAAAACAACCTTGTCGCAAGAAGTTAGGTTGCCGCTGACCGGGACATGAATTTGCTTTCGCACACTGGATTTTGGCGGAATATCAAGATACATCATAGATTCATATACAGAACTGTGAGCAATACTTTTTCTCGTTTCATTATCATCACAGGCGTACACTCCAAGTAATTGGGAGCCGCCATATAACTCGCAGGTGGGATTTTCCAAAATCAAACTTTTCCCTTTCTTGTTGAGAACAGTTACTGTAAAGTCAAGGCGTGAACCATGATAGCACCCAATCTCATCAAGTTCACCTGTATCCCAGGAGGCTTCTATATCTGTAATCGTTAACGCCTTTCTGCCAAAACTTTTCCCCACTGTCGGAAGCAGAAAGCCAACAATTGTTCCAATCACGGTGCCGCCGACACCTATGATTGCACAAAGAATATTTTCGGATAAATTCTCCATTCAATTAACCTTCCTGATGTTTAATGTAATGTCCGCTTTTTATTCGGGCATCTTTTGGCTTTTCGGCATCGCTGGGAATTGCCCAGACAGAACCAATTCGTGTGGCCCCTGGTATTCTGTTCTCACGGCATAGTATTTGAATACGTCTTGTGGAAATTTTCCACTTTTCAGCGGTTTGTGCAACAGATAAATACTCCATTTTTACCTCCGTAGGCATGGTTCTGGCTTTGAGTGAATATCCAATATTTCAATTTCAATTATAATCGTATTGACGAATAAAATCAACTGCATTCGTCCCTGTTGTTCTTTGTCCGATATTCTTTACATAGAGATACCAAGAAACATAAACTTCATTACACCGAGCAAGTTGGGGCCTTCCCAAAATTGTGTCAAGAAAATGCCACGCATTTTCTCATAGGCCTTGAACCGCTCTCTAATCTCCGGCTGAGAAAACTCCTTAAAACTGAACAAGATGCTTTAAGCCATCAGCGAATTTTTTCGCTGGTGGCTTTTTATTTTCAAAACACCTTCAAAAATAGCTGACTTCTGTCCCTATATAGTGAAGCACAAAATATTTTTATGTTTTCCGGATTTCACCTCAAATTTGGGTGTCCATTTCGCACCCCTTTGTCCAAATGAGTGAAGGGGTAAAAATATTTTCTCAACTTGGGTGTCCATTTGCCCTTTCCCAGTAGGAACAAGTGAAAGGACTTTTAATTTCTTCAAAAAATTTTCTCAAAACACCCCCCGTTTTGCCTCTCCCAGTTCAAACAAGTGAAGGGTATTTTTCAAAGCACCCGGAAAACGAGCCGACTTCTGTCCCTATATCGTGAAGAGCAAAAATATTTTCTCAATTTGGGTGTGCATTTGGCCTCTCCCAGTGGGAACAAGTGAGGGGATAAAAAATATTTTTCGGAAAGGCCCGATTTTGGGTGTGCATTTCGATACCCTTTGTCCAAATGAGTGAAGGGATAAATTTATTTTCTTATCTTGGGTTGCCATTTGGCCGTTCCCAGTGGAAACAAGTGAGGGCATCTTCAACAAAAATAAAAAAAGTAAAGTTTTGAGAAACAGGGGGGGCAAAACCCGGTTTTTGAAGTAATTAGTGAAAGGGTTTTTATTTCCTCAAAATATTTCTTCAAATAGGGGGTACAAAAGACCTCTCCCGGTGGGAACAAGTGAAGGGACTTTTTATTTCTTCAAAATAATTTCTCAAAACACCCCCCAAAAAGGCACCCCCTG
>RCNH01001042.1_pt1 | contig 10116 bp, 9 predicted proteins | sample 2041161 | NCBI WGS metagenome assembly RCNH01 (sample SAMN09708215, study PRJNA481090) | Feces metagenome, whole genome shotgun sequencing project. | biome: feces | host: Leptonychotes weddellii | place: Antarctica: Sion Island | collected 2010-03-01
CGGTTGAAAATCCGAACATTTTCCAGATTCTCCATGCCCAGCAGATTCCGGGCATCTCCCAGCAGGGACTTAGCTTCGGCTTCCAGGCCGGGCTTTTTCTCAACATAAATACGATATACCATGAATGATCCTCCAATTATTTCAGGGCCTGCAGTGCACGCTGACCAATGTCGCTTCTGCGGTAGGAATTTTCAAAGGAAACGCCGTCACAGATTCGGTAGGCTTCGGCAATGGCCTCTTCCAGGGTGTTTCCAATGGCAGTGGTGCCGGTGACACGACCGCCGGAGGTGACCAGCGTGCCGTTTTCCAGCTTGGCACCGGCAACGAAGGTGTGCTCCTTGGCCTCACGGGTCATGGTGATGGGGAAGCCCTTCTTGTAGGCGGTGGGATAGCCGTCGGAGGCCAGAATCACGCAGCAGGCGTGCTTGTCGCTGAAACGGACTTCGGTTTCTTCCAGGGTGCCGTTGGTGGTTGCCTGCATCACGGTGAGCAGGTCGCTTTCCAGCAGAGGCAGAACCACCTGGGTTTCGGGGTCACCGAAGCGGCAGTTGTACTCAATGACCTTGGGGCCGTTGGGAGTCAGCATCAGGCCGAAGTAGAGACAGCCCTTGAAGGTCCGGCCCTCGGCGTTCATAGCCGCAATGGTGGGCAGGAAAATTTCCTTCATGCAGCGCTCTGCAATCTCCGGGGTGTAGTAGGGGTTGGGGGCAACAGTGCCCATGCCGCCGGTGTTGAGACCGGTGTCATTGTCCCGTGCCCGCTTGTGGTCCATGGAGGACACCATAGGCTTGACGCACTTTCCGTCGGTGAAGGACAGAACGGAAACCTCGGGGCCGGTAAGGAACTCTTCAATGACGATATGATCACCGCTGCTGCCGAAGACCCGGTCCGCCATCATGGAGCGGACGGCATCCTTGGCCTCTTCGCGGGTATTTGCAATGATAACGCCCTTGCCCAGAGCCAGGCCGTCGGCCTTGATGACGGTGGGAATGGGGGCAGTGTCCAGATAGGTGAGGGCGGCTTCCATGTTGTCGAAGACCTCATACTGGGCAGTGGGAATCCCGTATTTCTTCATCAGGTCCTTGGAAAAGACCTTGCTGCCTTCGATGATGGCGGCGTTGGCCCGGGGACCGAAGCAGGGGATGCCCTCGGCTTCCAGGGCGTCAACAGCACCCAGAACCAGGGGATCGTCGGGGGCTACCACAGCGTAGTCGATGTGGTTTTCCTTGGCGAAGGCTACGATTTGGGGAATCTCCTTAGCACCGATGGGCACACAGACAGCATCCGCAGCGATGCCGCCGTTGCCGGGGAGTGCGTAGATGGTCTCTACAGTGGGATTCTTTTTGAGAGAGCGGATGATGGCGTGCTCACGACCGCCGCCGCCTACAACGAGAATGTTCATATGGACCTCCTGCTACTTGTAGAATATATTTGCGATAACGCACCCATAGGGGACAGTGAAAATCGCTGTCCCCTATGCGGAAAAAATCTTAATGATGGAAAAGACGCATACCGGTGAAGGCCATGACGACATTGTTCTTGTCGCACTCCTCAATGACCAGATCGTCACGAATGGAGCCGCCGGGCTGAGCAATGTAGCTGACACCGGAGCGGACTGCCCGCTTGATGTTGTCGGGGAAGGGGAAGAAGGCATCGGAGCCCAGGGCAACGCCATGGATTCCTGCCAGGAATTCCCGCTTGTCCTCTTCCGTGAGGCGCTCGGGCTGCCGGGTGAAGTAGTTCTGCCAGATACCGTCGGCGCAGACATCCTCTTCGTTGCCGTTGATGTAGCCATCAATGACATTGTCCCGGTTGGGACGGCCCAGATCTTCCCGGAAGGGCAGAGCCAGGGTCTTGGGATGCTGACGGAGGAAGAAGGTATCTGCCTTGGAGCCAGCCAGCCGGGTGCAGTGGATCCGGGACTGCTGACCTGCACCCACGCCCACAGCCTGTCCGTCATAGGCAAAGCAGACGGAGTTGGACTGGGTGTACTTGAGGGTGATCAGGGAGATAATGAGGTCAATGACAGCACTCTCGGGAAGCTCCTTGTTGACGGTGACCCGGTTTTCCAGAAGCTCCCGGTTGATCTTAAAGTTGTTCCGGCCCTGCTGGAAGGTGATGCCGAAGACCTGCTTGGTCTCCTGCTCGGCAGGCACATAGTCAGGGTCGATGGCAACCACGTTGTAGCCGCCCTTGCGCTTGCTCTTGAGAATTTCCAGAGCTTCGGGCTCGTAGCCGGGGGCGATGACACCGTCGGAAACCTCACGGGCGATGAGCTTTGCAGTGGTCACGTCGCAGATGTCAGACAGAGCCACCCAGTCGCCGAAGGAGCACATCCGGTCCGTACCTCTGGCACGGGCGTAGGCGCAGGCCAGGGGGCTGTCGTCCAGCTCGGGAACATCGTCCACGAAGCAGGCCTTCTTGAGATTGTCGGACAGGGGCTTGCCCACAGCAGCAGAGGTGGGGGAGACGTGCTTAAAGGAGGTGACGGCACACAGGCCGGTGGCTTCCTTCAGCTCCTTGACCAGCTGCCAGGAGTTCAGGGCATCCAGGAAGTTAATGTAGCCGGGACGACCATTCAGAATGGTGATGGGAAGCTCCCGATCGTCTGCCATGTAGATTCGGGAGGGCTTCTGGTTGGGATTACAGCCGTACTTCAGAGCAAATTCCTTCATTTTCAGCATACCTCACACATTTTTATTGATAATCCGGTTTTCTTCGCCGCCGGTGGCAAGGTTTACATAGCGAACATAGAGGGAGATCTTGTTGTTCTCGTCCAGAGCGTTCCAGATCTCCTGGGTGAATGCGTCAATGTCGTTGGGGATGGACACCCGCTCAGGCTCACCCTGGAAGGTGGGGATGGGGTTTCCGTCGCAGACATAGGTGTGGATGAAGTGACCCAGACCTGCCTTTGCACCGTAGCGATAGAAGAAACGGTTGCAGAAGGAGCCTTCCTCGTCGCCGGACTTGAGGATGCTCATCTGGTAGGAGAAATCCTCGCCCTGGAAGGTCAGCATACCGCTGATTCGGGGGGTGAAGTTGGGGCCGTCAGGCTCAAACTCCCGGCGCATCAGGGCTTCGTCGAAGGTCTCGCCGGAGGTGAGACCCTGGTAGATGGTGTCGGTCTGGTCGCCGTTGGTGACGATGAGCTTGTTTTCATACTTCCGCAGAGCGGCGTAGATGATGAGGCTGGGATCCTCTACCTTGCTGGCATCAAAAGGCTCGGTAAATACGGCCTGATCCCGCTGGACAAAGACCCGGTTGCGGCTGTTGGCGCTGCGGCCCATGATGAAATAGGCGGCAACAGCGTGTCTGCCGTCGGCGGTTTTGCCGATGACGATGCCCCGGCCGGGGTAGGTATTGCCCGTCAGACGCTGGGCCATGGACTGAATTTCATACACGTTCATTGGTTATTCTCCTCCTAACATGGATGCACAGACCGTTTCTGCAGCCTGGGGCAGAAGAATCCACTCTGCCTGCTCCATGACTCTGCGCTGTAAAATTTCGGGGGTGTCGCCGGGAAGAATCTCCACGGCCTTCTGGGCGATGATTTCACCGCCGTCGGGGATTTCGTTGACAAAGTGAACAGTGGCACCGGTGACCTTGACACCGTAGTCAAGGGCAGCCTGGTGAACCCGCAGCCCATAGAATCCCTCGCCGCAGAAGCTGGGAATCAGGGAGGGGTGGATGTTCAGAATCCGCCGGGGATACCGGGCGGTGAAGTTTTCCGTCAGGATGGTCATGAAGCCCGCCAGGACAATCACCTGGATTCCGTGGGAATCCAGAACCTGGGCAAGCTTTTCTTCAAAAGCGGCCTGAGAGCCACATTCTTTTTTGAGAATGGTCTCGGTGGCAATTCCGGCTTTTCTGGCCCGCTCCAGGGCATAGGCTCCGGCGGTGTTGGAAACCACCAGGGAGATCTTGCCGCTGTGGAGGATGCCGCTTGCCTGGGCATCGATGAGGGCCTGCAGGTTGGTGCCGCCGCCGGAGACCAGAACAGCGATGTTAATCAAGCCAGAATCACCTTTTCTTCGCCCTTTTCGATGGTGCCGATGACATAGGCATCCTCGCCGTGGGCAGTGAGAATCTGGAGAGCGGTCTGGACCTGGTCAGCAGGAACGATAACGCTCATGCCAACGCCCATGTTGAAGGTGTTGAACATATCCCGCTGGGGAATGTTGCCGGTCTCGGCAATGAGCTGGAAGATGGGCAGAATCTTGACAGAGGCCAGGTCAATCTTGGCGCACAGGCCGTCGGGGATGGAACGGGGAATGTTCTCGTAGAAGCCGCCGCCGGTGATGTGGGAGATACCCTTCACGTCCACCTTTTCCAGCAGAGCCAGGATGCTCTTGACATAGATCCGGGTGGGGGTCAGCAGGGTTTCGCCGATGGACTTGCCGCCCAGAGCCTCGCAGGGCTTCATGAGGTCGGGGTTGTTCTCTACGTCGAAGACCTTGCGGACCAGGCTGAAGCCGTTGGAGTGAACACCGGAGGAAGCCAGAGCGATGACCACATCGCCCTCTGCCATGCGGGTGTTGTCGATGATCTTCTTCTTGTCCACCATGCCCACGGAGAAGCCGGCCAGATCGTAGTCATCCTCAGCCATCATGCCGGGATGCTCTGCGGTTTCGCCGCCAATCAGGGCGCTGCCGGACTGGACACAGCCCTCAGCCACGCCGGAGACGATATCGGCAATCTTCTCGGGGATGTTCTTGCCGCAGGCGATGTAGTCCAGGAAAAACAGGGGCTTTGCACCGCAGCAGATGACGTCGTTGACGCACATAGCCACGCAGTCGATGCCGATGGTGTCATGCTTATCCATGAGCATGGCGATTTTCAGCTTGGTGCCCACGCCGTCGGTGCCGGAGACCAGAACGGGCTCCTCCATGCCGGTGAGGTTCAGACCAAAGCATCCGCCAAAGCCGCCCACGTCGTCCAGGCATCCTTCGTTGCGGGTGCGGGCCACGTGCTTCTTCATCAGCTCAACGGACTTATAACCTGCGGTGATGTCTACACCGGCAGCAGCATAGCTGGCGGACTGGGAGTTCTTGTGATCCATGATAAAGCTCCTTTTATAGTTAAATAGTAGAAACGAAAAATGATAGCTGGGCTGGAATTCTGATTATTCCTTGCCGGTCCAGCAGTAGGTGCAGACCTTATCCCGGTCCAGGCCGATGGCCTCCAGCAGACCGTCCAGGGTCTGATAGCCCAGGGAGTCAAAGCCCATCTTGTCGCAGATGGCTTTCAGCATACACTGACCGCGCTCAGTGGTGGCGTCAGAGTACTCATCTACATGGTTCTGACCCACATTCCCCTCCAGCTCCTGAATGATTCGACGGCCCAGCAGCTCCATTTCGGAGTTGCTCCGGGAGAAGTTCAGGAATTTGCAGTTGTACATAATGGGGGGGCAGGCGGAGCGCATATGGACTTCCTTTGCGCCGCAGCTGTAGAGGAAATCCACCGTCTCCCGCAGCTGAGTGCCACGGACAATGGAGTCGTCCACAAAGAGGAGCTTCTTGTCCTCAATGAGCTCGGGCACGGGAATCTGCTTCATCTCAGCCACCATGTTCCGAATCTCCTGGTTAGAGGGGGTGAAGGAACGGGCCCAGGTGGGGGTGTATTTCACAAAGGGACGGGCAAAGGTCTTGCCCGTATAATTGGCGTAGCCGATGGCATGGGGTACGCCGGAGTCGGGCACGCCTGCCACGTAGTCTACATCGGGCAGGGTGCCGTTCTCAATCTCATTTTTAGCCATGATCTCGCCGTTGCGGCAGCGCATGACTTCCACGTTCCGGCCTTCATAGTTGGAGTTGGGGTAACCGTAGTAGCTCCACAGGAAGGCACAGATCTTCATTTTATTACCGGGGGCGGACAGCTGCTCCACGCCGTCCACAGTGACCTTTACAATCTCGCCGGGGCCCAGCTCGTAGTAGTCATGGTAGCCCAGCTTCTGATAGGCAAAGGACTCGAAGGAGACGCAGCAGCCCTGGATGTTCTTGCCGATCTGCACCGGCAGACGGCCCACCTTGTCCCGGGCGGCGATAATGCCGTCCTTCAGAAGGATCAGAATGGTGCAGGAGCCGTCGATCACTTCCTGGGCGTGGCGAATACCGTCTACCAGATTGTCGCACTGATTGATGAGGGCGGCGGTGAGTTCCGTGGCGTTCACTGCCCCGGAGGACATGGCCATGAACTGATGACCGGGGCCGGAAAAGGTGCTCTGCACCAGCTCTTCGGCATTGTTGATAATGCCTACGGTGGCGATGGCGAAGAGACCTAAGTGAGACCGCACCAGCAGAGGCTGGGGATCGGTGTCGGAAATGCAGCCGATGCCGGAATTTCCGCAGAATTTCGTGAGGTTTCCTTCAAATTTAGTACGGAAAGGGGTGTTCTCGATATTGTGGATCTGGCGCTGAAAGCCCAGCTCCTGATCGTAGTATACCAGTCCGCCCCGGCGGTTGCCCAGGTGGGAGTGGTAGTCTACTCCAAAGAACACATCATTGACACAGCTTTTGCGGGAAACAGCCCCGAAAAAACCACCCATAATCAAATTCCTCCTTGCATAGGTATATGCGCGTTCCCTGTTCGGGAAGGGATAGGTTTAAGCGAAGAACAGCTTATTGAGGGTCATGGGATCGATGTACTTGCCGTCCTTGTAAACACGCATATTGCCGGAGGCGATTTCGTCGATGAGCATTACGTTGCCCTTTGCGTCGTAGCCGAACTCGAACTTAATGTCGTAGAGATCCAGGCCCTTCTCCTTCAGGTCGTCAGCGACGATCTTGGTGATCTTCTGGGTCATGCTCTTGAGGTCATCGTACTGGGAATCGGACATAACACCCAGAGCAACCAGTGCGTCCTTGGTGACCAGGGGATCGCCCTTTGCGTCGTCCTTAAAGGTGGTCTCCACGTAAGCGGGCAGATCAGCACCCTCTTCAATGTAATCACCGTAGCGGCGGAAGAAGGAACCGACAGCCTTATAGCGGCAGATAACTTCCAGGCCATGACCGAATGCCTTGGCGGGGAGAACTTCCATGGTGGTGGAAGCCAGGTCTGCGCTTACATAGTGGGTGGGAATACCGGCGGCGTTGATCTTCTCGAAGAAGTAGATGGACATCCGCAGATTCACATCGCCCACACCCTCGATGGTGAGGCCAACAGAGTTTTCGCCGGGATCAAACACGCCATCCTTACCGGTGCAGTCGTCCTTGAACTTCAGCAGATAGTTGCCATTCTCCAGTGCGTAAACATTCTTGGTCTTTCCGGTGTAAACAAGCTTCAGGTTTTCCATAATTGCGTGTACCTCTTTCTATAAATGTAAGATAGATATATGTGAGGGGATCTTGGGATCCCGGCTTACTGATTGAGCTCTGCCTGGAGGGCAGCGTCCTTTTCCAGGACCTTCTTGGAGTCGGCTTCCCGCTTGGCGTCCAGCTTCTGAGCCAGAGCATCGTCGGAAACAGCCAGAATTTCAGCGGCGAGAAGTGCAGCGTTGACGCCGCCGTTGACAGCGACGGTAGCCACGGGGATGCCGGAGGGCATCATCACAGTGGACAGCAGAGCGTCCATGCCGTCAAAGCAGGAGGATTTGCAGGGGATACCGATGACAGGCAGGGTGGTGTTTGCAGCAATGGCGCCAGCCAGATGGGCAGCCATTCCGGCAGCGGCGATGAGCACGCCGTAGCCATCCTTGCGGGCGTTTCGGGCGAAGTCCCGGGCTTCTTCCGGGGTGCGGTGTGCGGAGTAAATGTGGCACTGCCAAGGAATGTCCAGAGAGGACAGAGTATCCATTGTCTTGCGCAGGATCGGCAGATCGCTGTCACTGCCCATGATGATTCCAACTTTTTTCATGATGACCTCCGTAAAATGACAAAATAAAAAGGGCGCACTTAGTCCCTAACAAGACGTAAGTGTGCCCAGACGGTCGGCGATTAGGATATTCCCTTACTCCATGTGGTGCTCCACTTTGTCCTTTGACAACTTCCGTCAGTAATAAGGGTTTTCATTGATCACAACCGCATTATATCATGCCGCACCTAGAAGTGCAATCTTCAATCCAACAATTTCTTTAGAATTTTCAGAAGTTTCCATGTATATCTTCGACAAATCGATATTATTGTACGAAATGCGCGAAAAAGGTCCCCAGGAAAGCGCAGTCACTTTCCTGGGGACCTTGGATTTTATCCGGCGAAGAAGGTGTAAAGACCCAGTACCAGGATCACCGCGACGATCACCGGCAGCACATAGGTCATGTAAGGACGCATCCACTTGGCAAGCTTCAGGCCCTGGCCCTCGTTGGCCTCTGCCATGAACTTCTCCCAGCCCCAGCCGTAGCGGGTGGTGCAGAAAATCACGAAAAGCAGAGAGCCCATGGGCAGCAGCAGTGTGCTCACCAGGAAGTCTTCACTGTCCAGCACATCCCGTCCGGCAATGGGATGGAAGTTGCTGAGGATGTTGTAGCCCAGAATACAGGGCAGGCTCAGCAGGAAAATGCCGATGCAGCAGATGAGGCAGGTTTTCTTCCGATTCCAGCCGGTGAGATCCTGGATGCAGGAGACAATGTTTTCAAACACTGCCAGCACCGTGGAGTAGGCAGCGAAGGTCATAAAGACAAAGAACAGACTGCCCCAGAACCGGCCCAAAGGCAGGTGGTTGAAGACGTTGGGCAGCGTGATGAAAATCAGAGCGGGGCCGGCGTTTACATCCACACCGTAGGCGAAGCAGGCGGGGAAGATGATGAGGCCGGAACACATGGCAACCAGCGTATCGAGACAGCTGACCCGAACGGATTCCCCCAGAAGGGCGTGATCCTTGCCGATGTAGCTGCCGAAAATTGCCATTGCGCCGATGCCCAGGCTCAGGGTGAAGAATGCCTGGTTCATGGCACCGACACATACATTGACAAAGCCAATCTCCTTGGCCCGCTGCAGATCAGGCAGCAGGTAGAACTTGAGACCCTCCTTACCGCCTTTCAGGAAGATGCTGTTGGCTGCCAGCGCCAGCATCAGAACGATGAGGGCCATCATCATAAACTTGGTCACACGCTCCAGACCCTTCTGGACGCCCTGGGAGATAATGGCGAAGCCGGACACCACGATGAATCCCATATAGACGGTCATGCTGGCAGGATTTCCCAGCATAGCGGCAAATTTTGCCTCCACACCGGCAGCGTCCAGTCCTACAAAAGCGCCGGTGGCAGTGTTCACAAAATACTGGAGCATCCAGCCGGACACGGTGGTGTAGAACATCATCAGAATGATGTTGCCCAGCAGACAGACAATGCCGTGCCAGTGCCATTTCTGCCCTTTCTTTTCCAGCACCTGGTACAGATGCACCGGGCTCTTCTGTGCGGCGCGGCCCATGGCAAACTCCATGGTCATTACCGGGACACCCAGAATCAGCAGGAAGAACAGGTAAATCAGCACAAAAATGCCGCCGCCGTATTTGCCTGCCATCCAGGGGAACTTCCAGACATTGCCGATGCCAATGGCGCATCCCGCACTGAGCAGGATGAAGCCTAACCGGCTGGCAAGATGTTCTCTTTGCATATTTTCTCTCTCCTCCAAAGTAAAACTGTCCATTATTATAATCAAAACCATAGGGAATGTCAACAGGAGAAAGAAAAGTGTCTCCAACTCGTGGAATTACATAGATAAGAACGTTGAAACACTATGGTACTGGTGATATTCCACAAGAGAAAAGATACGACGGTGGAGAAAACAGGAAAACAAAATACCCGAGAAAATTGTAAATCAATTTTCTCGGGTATTTACAATTTTTGCCTTTCCGGCGTTACAGGGGCTGCATCATTTCCAGAATGATCCCGTCGGGGTCCCGGAAATAGAAGGCCTTGCTTTTCCCAAAGCCGTTGGCGGTAAAGTCAAAGCTTTGAGGCGCGGAGAGGCAGTCCGCCTGATGGGACTGCAAATGCTGATAGACGGCCTCGATGTCCTCCGTATAGAAGTGCAGCTCCGATACCGAGGTGGTGAAGAGGTCCCCCTTAAAGGATCTCTACCAGTTCCTCTTTGGATCTCCGCTTGAAATGACGTTCGGAAGGAGCGGCGTCCTCAGCGGCATAGCCGATCGGGAACAATGCGATCAGATGATATGCCTTCA
>RCNH01001043.1_pt1 | contig 10101 bp, 8 predicted proteins | sample 2041161 | NCBI WGS metagenome assembly RCNH01 (sample SAMN09708215, study PRJNA481090) | Feces metagenome, whole genome shotgun sequencing project. | biome: feces | host: Leptonychotes weddellii | place: Antarctica: Sion Island | collected 2010-03-01
GAATTAGAAATCCACAATATATAGTTTTTCTGATATATCAGGCGTGTTATTTCCAACAAATTCTTTGGTTTCAATACTCTGTTAGTCTGTGAAGTAGCGATTCAAGTCATAAGGAGAATAAATTCCTTTGTTAGTCACGATTCCGCTGACCAGGTGGGGTGGGGTGATGTCAAACGCGGGGTAGATTGCCTTGACTCCCTCCTTCGCGGTACGGGTGCCCATAGCGTCCAGAACCAGCTCCGGATCCCGCATCTCAATCTTCACGCTGTCGATGGTGGGATGGCCTTTGTCCGGCGCGCCAGTGGTAAAATAGGGCAGGCCAAAATACTTGCACAGGATGGCTAACTGGAAGGTGCCGACCTTATTCACCACATGCCCGTCGCAAGAGATAGCGTCCGCCGCGGAGGTGAACAGATCCACCATCCCGTTGGACATGGCGTAGGCGGGCATATTATCGGTGATCACGGTCACATCGAAGCCCTGATCATAGGCAACACTGGCGGTGAGGCGGGCACCCTGGAAATAGGGCCGGGTCTCTGCACACATGACCTTAATGTCCTTTTTCATCTCTCTGGCCTGGCGGAGCATCAGGCCCACAATGGTTTCCCCGAAGCACTGGGTCAGAACGGTGCCGTGGGCGGGGAACAACTGCGCCAGATAGGCGGCGGTCTTGTCGATGCGCAGGTACTTGTTGTTAATCTCCTCCAGCGTATGGGTAAAGATTGCCTCATCCACCGGCTTACCTTCCGCCAGAGCCTTCCGACCGACTTCCAGGCAGGCGGCAGTGATCGCCGCCATACGCACCACAGTAGTGGGCCGAGCATGGCTCAGGGTGTAGGCCGCCTTTTCCAGGTAGGCGTCTGCCTGCCGCTGATCCATACCGCGACACTCCCAGCCGGCCAGCGCCATGCCCATTCCAGCCGCCAAATAGGGACCGGCGCTCTGGGTCACCATATCCGCAATGGCCTGCGCCACCTCGGTATGGTGATGACACGTGACGAATTCCACCCGTACAGGATAGATGCGCCGATCTAGGATGCGCACAGCGCCCTGTTCATACCAAGCAACGTTTTCATACTGAAGCATAAATGCAAGATCGTGGTCTGCACGGATCATAAAAACTCCTCGCTTTCAATCAAAAGATTGTTTCATATATGGCCATCACGCCGGCCTTGTCGGGAATTGCGGGTGACGTACCGATGCAGCCGTCTTGCAGGGCCTTTTCGGCCATCTCGTCAAAGCTCTCCCGGGTGACGCCCAGCCCAGACAGGGGCACATCCGTACCCACCCGGGCACTCAAGCCGCGGATCAGCTCTACCGTGAGACGATCTGCCTCTTCTGGCGTTTTGCCTTCGCACTCCGCTGGCACCAGCAGGCGGGCGATCCGGCCCACCACGCCGGGGGCAGCGGTGCAGTAGTATTCCAGAACCGCCGGCAGCAGCACCGCATTGCTCAGGCCGTGGCCCAGATGATGGACTGCACTGAGCTGATGAGACATGGAGTGTACCAGGCCCAGGCCCGCGTTGCCAAAGCTCAACCCGGCCAAATACTGTGCCAGCGCCATGCCATCCCGGGCTTGTTCGTTCTGCCCGTTTTCCACCGCGGCCGGGAGCCATTTCCAGATCAGCCGGATCGCGTTCTCCGCCAGAAGCGCCGTAAACTCGGTGCTGTTGGTGGCGCAGTAGCTCTCCACCGCGTGGGTCAAGGCGTCCATGCCTGTTTGGGCAGTGATGGATGTGGGCAGACCAAGCATCAGCTCGGTGTCGTTCACCGCGATGTCCGGCATAGCAAAATCATCCTTGAAGATCAGCTTGCGGCGCGCCTGCTCATCACTAATCAGGTATGCGCGGGAAACTTCGCTGGCCGTACCAGCGGTGGTGTTCACCGCCACCAGGAAGGGACCCCTCACCCGGCTTTTGTTCGGTCCCTGGTATTGCTGTAGCTGGCCGCCGTTGGCTGCCAGCACTCGGATTGCTTTGGCACAGTCATTGGCAGAGCCGCCGCCGACCGCCACAATGAAATTACAGCCTTCCCGCTGATACAGCGCAAGACCCTCCTGCACATTTTCCAGGGTGGGGTTGGGACACACACCGCTGAACACCGCAAAGGGGATCTCCCCCAGCGAGTCGGTCACCTTCTGGCGTATGCCCAACTTTTCCAGCGACGCATCGGTGACCACTAACGCCTTGCCCACGCCCTCCCGGTGTAACAGGGTAGCCAGCTCTCGGCGGCAACCCAGGCCGAACAGGCTGATGGGCGCGGCAGCAAATTTCAAAAACATAGCAGCTTCCTCCTTAACACTCCCGGGGGGGCAGATTGTACTTTTTGCGCAAGTACGCCTCATCCTCGGCGGCGATCTCAATGGGCTTGCCCATCAGGCGGGCAAAGTGGTACGCCTTGGCGGCGTCTTCCACATAAACTGCCCGTAGGTAAGCCTGCTCGCAGCGTGCGCCTGTGGCCACCACACCGTGGTTTTCCAGCAGCGCTGCATTACGTTCCTGCAAGGCGGCCGCCGCGTTGATTCCCACGGCGTCGGTGCCGGGCAGGCCAAACTTGGCCACAGGTATATCGCCTCCCAAAAAGGGCAGCATTTCCACGAGGATCAAAGGAATACCCTCGTGAACAATAGCAAAGCCCGTGGCATAGGGGGAATGGGTGTGGATCACCGAGCACACCTCCTGCTTGGCCTTGTATATCTCGGCATGCAGGCGCCACTCCGACGAGGGCTTATGTACCCCTTCCACCACATTTCCGCACAGGTCTGTGACCATGATATCCTCCGGGGTCATGACGCTGTAATCCAGATTGCTGGGTGTGATGTACATCAGGTCATTTTCCCGGTCAAAAAAACTCACGTTTCCACTGGTACCGGCCACCAAGCCCTCCTGATACGAGCGCCGGGCGGTTTCCTGAACCATCTTTTTGTATTCGTACACAGTATTCATAATCGATCTCCTGTCTTTAGCTTAGAAGGGGCCCCAGTTGATTTTTACTGCCAGAAGCAGGAACGCCCAGCAGACGATGTAAACGCTGAGCACCACCTTGATAGCGAACTTGAACCAGCGGCCGAAGGGAACTCGGGCAATACCACACATTGCCATCAGCGCACCCATGGTGGGATAAATGATGTTGGTGATGCCGTCGCCGGTCTGGAAGGCCAGGATGCTGGTCTGATCCGTCAGACCGACCATTTGGCCCACCGGGAACATCAGTGGCATGGTAGCCGCCGCCTGACCACTGCCAGACGGGATCAGGAAGTTGACCGCACCATGGATGAGAGTCATCAGGATCGCGGCCGCATAAGGCCCGAAATTAACGATGGGAGAACTGAGGGCATTCACAATGGTGTCCATCACGTGGCCATTTTCCAGAATCACCTGGATGCCGCGGCCCATGCCCACCATCATGGCGGCACCGAACATTTCTCCCGCACCCTTGCAGAAAATGTCCAGGGCCTTGCTCGTGGAATAGCGGGCGATAAAGGCTGTCAGGAGCGCCGCAATCACAAACACGGCCATCATCTCATCCAGATACCATCCCAGCATGGTGGGGCCGACGATTAGACAGACGAACAGCCCCAGCAGCACCAGCAGCACCAGCTTGTCGGTACTGCCGATCCGGTAATCCTCCAAATCCTTGGAAAAGCCCAAACCCTCGGTGCTGATGTCCCGTACATAGCTGCGGGAGGGGTCCTTTTTCACCTTTCTAGCATAGGCAGCGATCACCAGGCTGGACACGAGGGTGCAGACAAACCAAGTGGCGGTGCGCAGCCCCATGCCGGAAAACAGAGGCAGCCCGCAGATGGCATCGCAGGTGCCCACGGTGGATGCGCAGATCGGCCCGGTGGCAAACCCGATTCCACCGCCCACAACGATCATTGCAAGGCCCACGATCAGGTCGTAGCCAAGGCCCAGCGCGATAGAAACGCCGATCAGTGTAAAGGGGATTTGGATCTCAGGCCCGACCACAAGACCCAGCGCGGAGAACAAAAAGGTAATCAGCACGATCACCGCGGTGGAGGGCACTCGGGAGCGGTTGATACCCCGGAGCATCACGCCAATACTATTTTCCAGCGCACCAGTGGAATTGATTACCTTGAACGCGCCGGAGGAAAGCAGGATCATGAAGATGATGTTTGCCGATCCTTGAAGCCCCTTGGGAATAGCCAGGAAGATGTCGAGCAGGCTGGCAGGTGCCTGCTCCACCGCATGGTAGGTACCTGGCTGGATCAGTTTCCGGCCGGTTTCGTCCACCACACGCTCAAATTCGCCGGCGGGGACCACCCAGGTGAGGACCGCCGCGAAAACGATTAGCGCAAACAGGATCACATAAGTATTGGGAATGCGCTCGTACCATGGTTTTTTGCCGAGCTGCAGATTCGCCATAATAAATGTCAGCTCCTTTTCAAATCAGAAATCAGAACAGAGAATCTCTTGTTGACGATAAAAAAACAAACAGGTACAATAAATGAAACAAAAAAACACAGAAAGGGGATGATCAGGTGCTAGCCGCTTTGCGAAAGGAAAAAATCAAAAGCATTCTGTTCAATCAAAAGGAAGTCTCGGTTTCCGCGCTGGCCGCACACTTTGAGGTGAGTGAGGAGACGATCCGCCGGGACCTTACCTCGATGGAGAGCGAGGGTATCCTAGTCCGCAAGCACGGTGGCGCTATCATGGCCGACAAGGTCCTAGGCGACACGGCCACCAACCACCTGCTCCACAATGTGTTTGTGGAGAACAAGGAAAAGATCGCAGCAGTATGTCGGCCGTTCATCCAGGCAAAGGACTGCCTGTTTTTCGATTCTTCCACCACTGCCTACCATGTATGCAAGGAAATGCCGGATGTGGAGCTCACCGTGCTCACCAATTCCCTGAGCATCATCAACCTGCTGGCTCAGCGGGAAAAGATCAACCTGATTGCGGTGGGCGGCACCATGCTCAAAAACAAGGACTGCTTCATCGGGCGCAGCGCCATCAATTCCCTCAGCCTGTTCCATGTGGACAAAGCTTTTCTGTCCTGCCGGTCGCTGAACATGACCGACGGAATCACCGAAGCCAACGAGAGCATCGCCGAGGTCAAGCAAACCGTTGTGGAGCGCGCAAACCGGGTGTTCCTGATCGCCGATTACTCAAAGTTCGGCAAAGCATCCTTCACGCGGATCTGCGGCTTCGACCGGATCAACGATATCGTTACCGACAAACCCCTTTCCCCCCAGTGGCAAACCTTTGCCCAGGAGCACGGGATCCGACTGTGGAATCCCGAATCGCCGTTCACCGACGACGTATGATCCCAGGCAAACCATCAGGCCGTTTCCTTTTCTGTATAGAACAGGGAACGGCCTTTTCTTTATTGGTTTAGAAGGGGCCGTAACCGATCTTAACAGCCACAAGAATCGCTGCCAGAGAAACAACGAATACGATCATCACAAGTTTCCAGACGAAGCGGACCCATTTTTCAAAAGGCACACGGGCCAATCCGCACATGGCCAGGCAGGCACCGATGGTGGGCATCATGACATTGAACAGGGTACCGCCGATCTGCATGGCCAACACCATGGACTGCTGGGTAATACCCAGGACGTCCGCCAGGGGGGCATACAAAGGCATCACCGTAACCGACAGTGCGCTGCCAGAGGGGATGAAGAAGTGGATGATGGCGGTGATCACCGCTACGCCGCAGGCCGCAATTCCAGGGGTGAAGTTAGACAGCGGAGCGCTGAGGGCGTTGACGATGGTATCCATGATCTTGCCGTTTTCCAGAACAATTTGGATGGCGCGGGCAATACCGATGATGAGGCCCAACTGCGCCGTGTTACGGGCGCCTTCCACAAAGCCGTCGATCACTTCCTGCAGCTTCAGGCCGTATACCAGGCCGGCCACCAAGCCGCCGATCAGGAAAATGGCGCTCATCTCATCCAGGTACCAGCCCAGCTTGACCGCGCCGTAAACGATGGCGATAAAGATACCAACCAGAACCAGCAGGACCACCCACTGGCGACCGCTCACCTTATAGGTGTCCAGATCGCGGGAAAGGCCTAGCCCCTCGGTGCCGATGCCCTTTACCAGACTCTTTTCGGGGTCCTTCTTGATCTTTGCGGCATATGCAGAGATGAACGCGGCCACGATGCAGGTGGTGATGAACCACAGCACCATGCGGAAGCCCACACCGGAGAAGGTGGGCAATTCGGCGATGGAATGGGCCGTACCGATGATGGAAGCATTGATGGGTCCCATGCCCCAGCCCAGGTAGCCGGCACCCATGACCATGGCCAGGCCGACCACCAGGTCATAGCCCAGGCCCAACGCAATGGAAACGCCAATCATGGTGAAAGGGATCTGGATCTCAGGGCCAGCGATCAGGCCCAGCGCCGAAAACAGGAAAGAAACGATCCAGATCACCGCGGTACCGGGGATCTTGCTCCGGTTGACCCGGCGCAGCAGCGCGCCCACGCCGCTTTCCAGTGCGCCAGTCTTATTAATCACGGTGAACGCACCGGTGGACAGCATGATGATGGCGATGATGCCAGCCGAGGCGCTGAATCCCTGGGGAATCGCCTTGAAGATGTCGAACAGGCCGGCGCTGTTCTTTTCCACCAGATGGTAGGAGCCGGGCACAACGGCCGGGCGGCTCACGCCCTCCATGGCCACGCGGTCATATTCGCCCGCTGGCAGAACCCAGGTGAGGACGGCGGCAATCAGCACAATGCAGAACAGGATCACATATGTACTGGGCATGCGCTGATACCACTTCTTTTTTGTCTGGGAATCGGTGCTTGTTTTCACGATAATTCCTCCTTAAAGTCGAATTTACAGATCATACGGCCGTTTCGAATCAATCCGCATAAAACCGATAGACCGTTTGATTATGGAACGGAACATTTTTCTTTAACACTGGCGAGGGGAACTGGGGCATGTTGATGCTGTTGGGGTAGAACTGGGGCTCCAGGCATACACCGGAACGCTGCCCGTACGCTGCCCCCTGCTTGCCCCGGGAAGCTCGCAGATAGTTGCCACTATATAGTTGCATGGCCCCGCTCCCGGTGAAAAAGTCCATACGGATACCGCTTTCTTCCCCGATTAGGGTGGCTGCGGGGCCCTCGTCGCTGGCAAAGATCAGGTTGTGATCGAAGCCACCTACCGCCTCCAGCTGCGGATCCGACTGCTCCAGACGGGATTGCAGCGTTACCGGTCGGGAGAAATCGAACACGGTGTCGGCGGTTCTCTGAACGGTGCCGTCCACAATGCCGGCCGCGTCCACCGGCGTATAGAAGGGGGCATTTGCCTGAAGGAGCTGCGCGCAGGCGCTTTCCTGCGTGAAGTGACCGTTCAGATCGAAGTAGCTGTGATTGGTCAGGTTGAATACGGTGTCCGCGTCACTCACCGCGTCGGTTTCAAAAACGAGCCGGTTGTCGTCGGTAAAGGTGATTGTCACCGTCACCCACAGATTTCCGGGGTAGCCTTCCTCCCCATCCGCGCTGAACAGGGTCATCCGCAGTTGATCCTCCCGCCCTGTGCAGGAAGCAGTCCAGAGCCGCTTGCTGAAGCCAACCCGGCCGCCGTGCAGATGGTTTTTTCCCTCATTGCAGAACAGCGCGTACTCTTTGCCGTTCAGGCGGAAGGTTCCACCCACAATCCGGTTCGCGCAGCGGCCTACGGTAGCCCCGATGAATCCGCCCGCTGCTTCATAGCCGGCAGGATCGTCGAAGCCCATGACCACATCCTGCGGGGCTTTGCCCGGCAAGCAGGGCGCCACCGCCTGCAGAATGCATCCTAGATCCAGCACGGACACATAGCCGCCGGCCTGGTTGGTGATAGTCCAACAGGTAACCGGTGTGCCATCTGTGGTGTGGCCGAAGGGGCGCTTTGTGATCGCCATTGTTTCCTTCCTCCCTTGTTACAGCTGACCTTCCAGAACGTTCTTCCAGTCGTTTGCCGTGAGGATCGACGCCCGGTTCAGGATCAACTGCTTGGCAATGACCAGCAGCTTCTTTTCCAGCTCGGCCCGACGTGCCTCGTCCTCGATCAGGGTGATGTCCTTCACTTTGGCCACACCCACGATGCGGCGGATCAGCTCCATGCCGGCGGTGGCCGCAGTATCGGCCATCACGCCGTCCAGGTAGTATTCGCAGAAGCCCTCGGTCTGGGCCAGCTTGTCGGTGACCACCTTGTCATATTTCCTGGTGAACTTTTCCCGGAACAGCTTCACCACCTGATACACGGTGTCCAGCGCCCAAGCACGGAATGCAGTGCGATGGGGGTCATCCTGCTCCAGCGTCCCTTCTGCATGGACCAAGCTGAACAGGGTGTGCGCAATCACGTTGCCCACATCATAGCCCATGGGGCCGTAGAATGCAAACTCCGGATCAAAGGCCTTCGTGTCGGTATCGGTCACAAAAATGGATCCGGAATGCAGGTCGCCATGGATTAGCGCCTGGGCATGCTCCATAAAATCAAATTTCAGCTTGGCAACTTCCAGTCGAAGGGCTTTGTCCTGATAGATTTCCCGTTCCACATATTCGGCCAGCGCATCCACCACATAGTTCTTGCCGGTGAAGTTGCCCACCGCATCATCGTATACCAGCTGCTCGGTAATGCTGCACAGATCCGGATTGATATAACTCTTCACCAGAGCCTTCTTTTCCTTGTGATCCATGGCCACGTCTGTGGTGGGCAGCAGAATGTTTACCATATAGGTAGTGATCTGATCGGCAAATTTGGGGAAAGTCTGGTAGTTCAACAGTGCGGTGCGCAGAATGGTGTAATCCTTCAAATCCTCCATCGCGCAGCAGCACATGATCGGATCATACCCGTAGATCCTTGGAACGAAGCCGGGGGCCAGCGCGTCCTGGCGCTGCAGGATCTCCGCCTCGATCCGGTTGCGATCCACATCTACCTTGCGACCGGAACGGGCCCGGGTCTCGATGCCTGAATGCTTCAGGATCACAGATTTCCCGGTAGCAGAGTCCGTAACACGGAACACATAGTTCAGATTGCCGTCGCCAATTTCCTTGCAGGTCAGCTGGGCATCCTTGGGGAAAAAATCATATTTTTCTCGGACATATTCCAGGATGTCTGTTTCCTCCATCAAAAAGTACTGGTCAAATCGGCTCATGGTGCATCCTCCTTCAAACTTCAAAACAACCAACATAATCCCATGTGGGAACCCACGTTAAAACCGTTGGATTTTGTGGTTTTATGTTAGCATTTTGATGTTTTCAAGTCAATACAATCAAAAAAAATCATCAAATTACCAAAATATTGTAAACTATTTTTTCGCAAAGCAACATGAAAATGTTGGAAGTTGTTTGTGTTAGGAGGTCATGCTTTCCTTATGACTGTTTTTTCGTTTTTATCCAGAACTATGCTCAAAAAAAATCATCCGGTTTATCATAAACGCTGATGATTTCTCCAAAACAACCAGCTAAATCAACATTCCACGAATTTGTTTAAAGATCTGTAATAACGATTATTGAAAAAAGGGCCGCTGCAAAACCGAAGTTACGCAACAGCCCTCTTATGCTTTATTCTTCTTACTCAATTATATCCATCACAGACTTTTGCACAGCTTTCATTCTATAGCTGTGTACCCTTACGATCTAGCAATCTTATTTCCTTTTTGAATCAATCTATTTCACTCGATTCACTTCACACCGCCGGTCTGCCGCTTCTCCACAATCGGCCCTTTGTTCCTCTCCACTTCGTAACTGATTCCACACGCCCACAGTCATCACAGAATTATATTTTTTTCGTTCTGTGTTGTTGCAAGCGTTAAGATCAACAGCGATTCAACGTACGCCCAGAAAGTATTTCAATAAGCTCTGTTGAGCTGCCTTCGTTCTCCAAATCCAAGACATACACACAAACATCCAGCACCTCTGCCATCCGTCTGTTAGCCGTAACTGTTCAAAATATGGAGTACCACGATGCAGATAAAAAAGTAGAGGCCTGGTGGAATCGAGCTGTAAACGCGCAGCGGAATGGGGAACGAAAACAAAAAGATCCTGCAAACCATCGAGTTTGCAAGATCTTTTTTGGTGGGCGCGGGTGGATTCGAACCACCGAAGCATTAAGCAGCAGATTTACAGTCTGTCCCCATTGGCCA
>RCNH01001044.1_pt1 | contig 10097 bp, 10 predicted proteins | sample 2041161 | NCBI WGS metagenome assembly RCNH01 (sample SAMN09708215, study PRJNA481090) | Feces metagenome, whole genome shotgun sequencing project. | biome: feces | host: Leptonychotes weddellii | place: Antarctica: Sion Island | collected 2010-03-01
GATGTTTATAGAAAAGTGCTCTATCTCAAAGCGGAAAGATATGATACACTAGTAAGGATAAAGAACTGTCTGGAAAAATATATAGACGTAAATCCGGGATATTTAAAAATGCGTATCCAGTTTGATTTTAATCCAATGAGTATTTTTTAGTGAAAGTTTTAAAAACAAAAATGAAATCTAGATGAGACAGAACGTTAATAGGAGGCAATTATGGCAATTAGAGAAATCAGAGTAATCGGTGATGATATTTTAACAAAACCATGTAAGAAAGTGACAAAGGTAACAGAACGTACTCGAGTATTGATTGATGATATGTTAGAAACAATGTATGAAAATTTTGGAGTGGGACTAGCCGGACCACAGGTTGGAATATTAAAACAAATAGTTGTGATTGATGTAGGTGATGGACCGATCATCCTTATTAATCCAGAAATTATCGAAACACGTGGAGAACAGACTGGAGAAGAAGGCTGCTTAAGTATACCTGGAAAATGGGGAATCGTTACAAGACCAGAATATGTTAAAGTACGTGCATTAGACGAAGACATGAATGAGTACGAGATAGAAGGAGAAGGTCTTCTTGCAAGAGCATTCTGTCATGAGATTGATCATCTGTCAGGAGAGTTATACACAGGAAAAGTAGAAGACGGACTTCATGATACACCATCAGGGGAGGATGAAGAATAAGATGAAAATCATTTTTATGGGAACACCAGACTTCTCAGTTGGAACACTAGAGGCTCTTATAGAAGCAGGACATGAAGTGTGTCTTGTTGTGACACAGCCGGATAAGCCAAAGGGCAGAGGAAAAGAAATGCAGTTTACACCTGTGAAAGAAGCAGCGGTAAAGCATGGAATACCCGTATTTCAGCCGGTAAAAATAAGACAGCCGGAATGTATTGAGGAGCTTAAAAAATACGATGCAGATGTGATGATCGTAGTAGCATTTGGCCAGATCCTTCCAAAAGAAATTCTCGAGATGACACCTTATGGATGTATCAATGTTCATGCATCACTGCTTCCAGCATATAGAGGTGCAGCACCTATTCAGTGGGCGGTTATTCGAGGAGATAAAGTATCAGGAGTCACGACGATGCAAATGGATGAAGGTCTTGATACAGGGGACATGATCATGAAAACAGAACTTGTGCTTGCTGAAGATGAAACAGGAGAAAGCCTTCATGACAAACTTGCAGAAGCAGGTGCAAAACTTTGTGTAGAGACGTTAAAAGCAGTTGAAGCAGGAACTGCTGTACGTATACCTCAAACAGAAACGACAACACCTTATGCTAAAATGTTAGATAAAAAAATGGGAGATATCGACTGGAACCAGTCGGCAGAGTCTATTGAAAGACTGGTAAGAGGACTAAATTCCTGGCCAAGTGCTTATACACACTGGGGAAAGAAAGTCGTGAAAATCTGGAAAGCGAAAGCAACAGATGAGGATAAGAATACAGCATTACCAGGAACTATTATACATGTTACAAGAGATTATTTTTCAGTTCAGACAGGAAAAGGCATACTTAATGTATACGAACTACAGATTCCGGGAAAGAAAAGAATGGAGACCAGTGCATTCTTAAGAGGTTATACACTGGAAGAAGGAACAGTTTTCGGTAAGGAGGAGTAACATGTTTTACTATGACCCAACTTATATTTTTGTGCTCATAGGAGTGGTAATCTGTGCAATTGCATCAGCAAGAGTAAATGCAGTGTTTGATCGATATGCAAGAATTAGAAATTATCAGATTCTGACAGGAAAAGAAGCGGCTGAGCGAATATTACACGCCAGTGGAATTTACGATGTGACAGTGCAGCATATTTCTGGAAAATTAACAGATCACTATGATCCAAGAAATAAGGTATTAAGATTATCAGATTCCACGTATTCATCAACTTCGGTTGCTGCAATTGGTGTGGCGGCGCACGAGTGTGGTCATGCGATACAGCACCAAACAGACTATATTCCGTTAAAGGTGAGAGGAGCGTTGGTTCCGGTTGTAAATTTTGGATCAACTATTTCATGGCCGCTGATAATTATAGGGTTATTTTTAAATGGAAAAAGCTCTTTATTTTTGATTAATTTAGGGATTTTATTATTTTCACTGGCAGTGTTGTTTCAGATTGTTACATTACCGGTTGAATTTAATGCATCTAGAAGGGCAGTCAACATTTTACAAGATACTAGGATGCTTGGAGCAGATGAGATTAAAGGGGTTAAAAAAGTTCTAAAAGCAGCAGCTCTTACGTATGTAGCAGGAGCAATATCTACAATGCTACAGTTCTTAAGACTTCTTCTCATTACATCAAATAGAAGAAATAAGGAGTAATTTATGGGAAAACCAATAAATGAAAGAGAAATAGTTTTGGCAATCTTATTAGAGATCACAGAACATGATGTATATAGTCATATTGCTTTAAAAAATGTGTTAGATAAATACCAGTATCTGGATAAAAAAGAACGTTCATTTATCACGAGGGTTACGGATGGAACGTTGGAACACATGATAGAAATTGATTATATTCTTAACCAGTTTTCGAAAGTTAAAGTCAAAAAAATGAAACCAGTCATCCGTAATATTTTAAGAAGTGCAGTGTATCAGTTAAAGTATATGGATACAGTTCCGGATTCTGCTGCGTGCAATGAGGCAGTAAAATTGGCGGTCAAAAAAGGATTTGCTCCGCTTCGAGGATTTGTAAACGGAGTACTTAGAAGTATCATAAGAGGGAAAGATACGATTATCTGGCCTTCAGATCCGTTACAGGCATTGTCAGTAAAATATTCTATGCCTGAGTGGATCATTGAATTGTGGTTAAAAGAATATGATAAAGATACAGTAGAAAAAATGCTTGCAGATTTTCAAAAGGAAAAACCAGTGATGATCCGATGCAATACGAGCAGAATTTCAACTGGAGAATTAGAAATCAATCTGGATAAGGAAGGAGTTTTATGGGAACGTCATAAATATCTTCCTTACGCCTATAAAATCAAAGGCTATGATCATTTGGGTGAGTTGGAAAGTTTTCAGAATGGTTGGTTCACAGTCCAAGATGTAAGTTCAATGCTTGTATCTGCAGTTGCCAAGCCAAGAAAAGATGCACAGGTGATTGATGTATGTGCAGCTCCAGGGGGAAAAGCAATCCACATGGCAGACCTTCTTGCTGGAACAGGACATGTTGAGGCAAGGGACCTTACGGAATATAAAGTAGGGCTTATAGAAGAAAACATACAGAGAATGCAATTTAAAAATATTTCGGCCAGGAAAGCGGATGCATCTGTAGTTACAAAAGAATCTATAGGAAAGGCAGATATTGTGATTGCTGATCTTCCATGTTCAGGACTTGGCGTTCTTGGAAAGAAAACAGATCTTAAATACAAAACGACAAAAGAACAGACAGAAGAATTAGCAGTGATCCAAAAAAATATCCTAGATGTTGTATGGAAATATGTAAAACTACAAGGAATTCTGATTTACAGCACATGTACCATCAACAGGCGGGAAAATATGGATAATGTACAATGGTTTTTAGAAAAACATCCAGAATTCACATTAGATAATATAGAAAATTATTTATGTGAAGAATTAAAAGAAGAAGTAAAAGACGGATGCCTTCAGTTACTTCCAGGGATTCATGATAGTGATGGCTTTTTTATTGCAAGATTCAGAAGAAACTAAAAAGGTAATAAGTAAGACAGTGATAGAAAGAAAAAGGAAAATAATTGTCAGATGAAAAAAGATATTCGAGCATATACATATGAAGAACTGATAAAAGAAGTGGAAAACTTAGGAGAAAAAAAGTTTCGTGCCAAACAAATTTATGAATGGCTACATGTAAAACTGGCAGATCATTTTGATGAGATGACAGATCTTTCAAAAAATCTTAGAGAAAAATTGAAGGAGGAATATGAAATACTTCCGGTGACTATGTTAGAACGTCAGCAGTCCCAAATTGACGGGACAAACAAGTTTCTTTTTCAATTGTATGATGGAAATGTTGTTGAGAGTGTACTCATGAGATATAAGCATGGAAATTCCGTGTGTATTTCTTCACAGGTTGGATGCCGCATGGGATGTCGGTTTTGCGCATCAACAATAGGTGGACTTGTTAGAAACCTGTCATCATCAGAAATGGTTGGCCAAATTTATCAGATACAAAAGATCATAGGAGAAAGAGTATCCAATGTTGTAATCATGGGAACCGGTGAGCCGTTGGATAATTATGATAACTTTTTAAGATTTATCACACTACTTACAAACGAACATGGATTGAATATCAGTCAGAGGAATATAACGGTATCTACTTGTGGTATAGTTCCTAATATTTTGAAACTGGCAAAAGAAGATCTTCAGATCACACTTGCACTTTCGCTTCATGGTGCAACACAGGAAAAAAGAAAAAAATTGATGCCAGTGGCAAATAAATATGAACTTTCAGAAGTGTTAAAAGCCTGTGATGCATATTTTAAAGAAACAGGAAGAAGGATCACATTTGAGTATAGTCTGGTACATGGAGTGAATGATACAGACGAAGACGCAAAAGAACTGACAGAGATTTTGAAACCAAGAAATTGCCATTTAAATCTTATACCTGTGAATCCAATAAAAGAACGTAATTTTGAGCAGCCAAGCCGTAAAAGTGCTTTGAATTTTAAAAATAAACTTGAAAAAAGCGGAATAAATGTTACTATAAGAAGAGAAATGGGCGCAGATATAGACGGCGCCTGCGGTCAGTTAAGACGACGTTATGTGCAGACATGCAATGAATAAAGGAGAAAAATGATGAAGACATTTGCGGTTACTGACGTAGGTATGGTAAGACAGGTGAATCAGGATTATGTCTACACAACGGACAATCCAATTGGTCCTTTAGACAATCTGTTTGTAGTAGCAGATGGAATGGGAGGACATCAGGCTGGAGACTATGCCTCTAAATATACAGTAGAGACAGTGATCAGAGAATTAAAAAATTCTAATATTGAGGATGTAGAAAAAGCGCTTGTTTCTGCAATTAAAGTTGCAAATAGAGAAATTATAAAAAAAGCAAATCAGGATCCGGAGCTTAAGGGCATGGGAACTACGATTGTAGTTGCTACGATCGTGAATCAGATGATGTATTTTGCGAATGTAGGTGATAGCAGGCTGTATTTGATTAATCAGGGAATCATTCAGCTTACAAAGGATCACTCTCTTGTAGAAGAAATGGTTCGACTAGGGGGAATAAAACCGGAGGAGGCAAAGTATCATCCGGATAAAAATATTATTACAAGAGCAATCGGTGCAAAAGATGAGGTAGAAGTTGATTTTTACGAGCATCGTTTGAAAAAAGGAGACATCATTCTTATGTGTACAGATGGACTAAGTAATATGGTCGAGGATGATGAATTATTCCATATTGTGCAGGGTGGAAGAGATATTGTGGAATCAGCGGTATCGCTTGTAGACGCTGCAAAAGAAAATGGTGGAACTGATAATATCGGCATTGTATTGGTAGAACCATTTGCAGATGAGGTGAGTGTATGTTAAAAGAGGGAATTTTTTTAGGAAAACGATATGAGATCATTGGCAAGATCGGTGCCGGTGGCATGGCAGATGTTTATAAAGGAAAAGACCATAAACTAAATCGTTTCGTCGCAATCAAAGTCCTAAAAAGTGATTATCGCTCGGATGAAGTTTTTATTCAGAAATTTTTGAGTGAAGCACAGGCAGCGGCAGGTCTTATGCATCCAAACGTGGTCAATGTTTACGATGTGGGACAAGACAGAGGTCTTTACTATATGGTAATGGAACTTGTTGAAGGAATTACGCTGAAAGAATATATAGAGAAAAAAGGCAGATTGACACCAAAAGAAACAGTAAGTATTTCAATTCAGATGGTGACAGGTATTCAGGCTGCGCACAAGCAGCATATTATTCACAGGGATATCAAGCCGCAGAATATTATTATTTCTAAAGAAGGAAAAGTCAAAGTTACAGATTTTGGAATTGCTCATGCAACGACGACTACAAAGACCATAAGTGCAGGTGTAATGGGATCTGTTCATTATGCATCACCAGAGCAGGCAAGAGGTGGTGTAGTGGATGAAAAAAGTGATATCTATTCTGCAGGTATTACCATGTATGAAATGATTACCGGACATGTGCCATTTGACGGAGATTCCACAGTTTCAGTTGCAATCAAGCATTTACAGGAAAATATAGTTTCGCCAGCAGAAGAAGTTCCAGATATTCCGTACAGTCTGGAGTGCATCGTTATGAAATGTACACAGAAAAATCCAGACCGAAGATATTTAAATTGTGAAGATCTTATTCAGGATTTAAAACATTCATTGACAGATCCTGAGGGCGGTTTTGTAAATATGTCGCCGTATGCAAACACATCTGATGAAACAGTTGTATTATCTGAAGCAGAAGTGGACAGAATCAAGAATCACAGATATGCAGATGATGACTATGACGATGATGACTATGATGATGAGTATGACGATGAGTATGATGATGACGATTACGATTATGAAGACGAAGGCTATGATGGAGATCAATCTAGAAAAAGCAAAGAGGGCGTAGATCCTAATATGAAAAAAATCATGAAAATACTGATGATCGCAGCGGCTTTAGTTATAGCAATCGCAGCTATTTTTATGATTGGAAAAGCAACCGGAATTTTTAAGATCAGTGGAAATAAAGTGGTTGAAGAACAAGAAGAAAAGCAAATCAGTGTTCCTAAGGTTGTTGGAAAATCAATCGACGAGGCAATTGCTATGTTGAATGATGCTAATCTTGGATACCAGATCGTTAAAAGAGAGTCATCTGATCAATATAAAAAGAATCAAGTCATAAAACAAACACCAGAAGGAGGAAAAAAAGTATCGAAAAATACAGAAGTCAAGCTGGTGGTCAGTACAGGAAAAGAAGTAAGCAAAATAAAGATACCAGATGTTTTGAATCGAAGTGAAGATGAAGCGCAGGAGATTCTTGCAGATGTTGGACTGATAGCGGACTCCAAGTTCGAATTTGATGACACGATCGAAGAAGGAAAAGTTATTTCAACTTCTCCAAAACCTGGAGCAGAAGTAAAAGAAGGATCTAAAGTTGTTATAACTATTAGTAAAGGTTCCGAAAAGGGAACAATTCCAAAACTGGATGGAATGACAGAAGCTGACGCAAGAGCAGCTTTGATAGAAGCTGGATTTACCTGTGGAAATGTTTCAGAAGAATATAGTGACAAATATGAAACAGGAACTGTAATGTCACAATCAGAGAAGGCCGGAAAGAAAATGGATAAAGGTGCTACTGTTAATATTGTGATAAGCAAAGGGAAAAAAATTAAAATGTCTACTGTTCCTGCACTGTATGGAAAAACAGAAGCTGATGCAAGAGCCGCTTTGGAAAGAGCTGGATTAAAAGTTGGAAACGTATCAACTAAGTATGATAGTAGCGTGATGAGCGGATATGTAATTACCCAGTCAGCAGGAAGTGGAAGTCAGATGGAAGAAGGGTCTACAGTTGATTTTGTAATAAGCATGGGACCAGAACCAACACCGGAACCACCAACACCTGAACAGCCAAATCCACCAACAGATGGAGGAAATCCAGTAGGATAGTTGAATTTATGCAGGGAAAAATATTAAAAGGGATTGCCGGATTCTACTACGTGTATGTAGTAGAATCCGGTGTTTATGAGTGTAAGGCAAAAGGAATTTTTAGAAAAGACAAAATCAAACCGCTAGTGGGTGATAATGTTGAAATAGAAGTTTTAAGCCAGGAAAATAAAATAGGAAATATTGTTTGCATATTACCCAGGAAAAATGAATTAATACGTCCGGCAGTTGCGAATATAGATCAGGCACTTGTGATATTTGCTGTAACAGAACCTATGCCCCATTTTAATTTATTAGATCGATTTCTGATCATGATGGAACGAAAAGAAATTCCTGTCACACTGTGTTTTAATAAAAAAGATATTGCACAAGAACCAGAAATCAATGAATTAAAAAATATATATCAGTCATGTGGGTATCCAATTATATTCTCTAGTGCTTTGCAGGAAGAGAATATTGATGAGATCAAGAGACAGTTAAAAGGGAAAATTACAGCAGTTGCGGGACCTTCAGGTGTAGGAAAATCTTCGATAATCAATCGCCTTCAGTCTTCAATACAAATGGAAACGGGTGAGATTAGTAAGAAGATTGCCAGAGGAAAACATACTACAAGGCATTCTGAATTTATAAAAATAGATGAAGATACTTTTATCATGGATACTCCAGGGTTTAGTTCTCTTTATGTGAATGATTTTGAAAAAAGTGAGTTGAAGTATTATTTTCGAGAATTCGAGCCATATGAAGGAAAATGCAGATTCCAGGGGTGTGATCATGTGCATGAGCCGGGATGTGCTGTAAAAGAAGCGCTTGAAGCAGGTGAGATTCATAAAGTAAGATATGAAGATTATCTTGAAATGTATAAAGAACTACAAGAAAAAAAGAGGTATTGATTTATGAAAAAAAAATTAGCTCCGTCAATTTTGTCAGCAGATTTTAAAATTTTAGGAGAACAGATTCGTACAACCTACGATCATGGTGCAGAATTTTTACATTTTGATGTAATGGATGGCCTTTTTGTGCCAAGCATTTCTTTCGGAATGCCAGTCCTAAAATCTATTCAGGGTGTGTCAGGACAAGTGATGGATGTACATCTTATGGTTACAGAGCCAATTCGATATGTAGAGGCATTTAAAGAAGCCGGTGCAGATTTTTTGACAATCCATTTAGAAGCGTGTGAAGATGTAGTTGCTACTATTGACAAAATTCATGAATGTGGAATGAAAGCCGGCGTATCTATAAAACCGAATACACCTGTTAAGGAGTTGCTCCCAATTATTGATAAGGCAGAAATGTTTCTTATCATGAGTGTAGAGCCAGGATTTGGAGGACAGGCGTTTATACCAGAATCTTTAAATAAGATTCGCGAACTGAAAGAAATTCTTGTTGAAAGAAACCTTGATGCTTTGATCGAAGTAGATGGTGGTATTTATCATAACAATGTAAAAGATGTGTTGGACGCAGGTACTGATGTAGTGGTAGCTGGATCTGCAGTTTTTAAAGGCGATATAAGCAATAATGTAAAAGGGTTTGTGGAGATTTTTAAAGATTATGAGTAAAAGAACAGTAATCGTCAGTGGGGGAAAATTAGAATCGGATTTTGTGCTGCCGATTTTAAAGGATGAAGATACAGAATTTATTATAGGTGTAGACAAGGGACTGGTTTTTTTATATGAACATGGTATTGTCCCGGATTATGTTGTTGGTGATTTTGATAGTGCTCCGGAAGAAATTATAAAGTACTACAAAGAAGAGACACATGTGTCAATCAGAGAATACAATCCAGTTAAAGATGCATCAGATACCGAAATTGCATTAAGATTATGCCTGGATCTTAGAAGACAAAATATTCTTATTCTTGGTGCAACAGGAAAACGACAAGATCATTTTTGGGCAAATGTTCAGTCATTGAAGATTGCTTTAGACGCAAAAGCAGATGTCAAAATTATAGATAAATATAATAGAATTCGCCTTTTGGACAGAGATTTTACACTTCCAAAAGAGGAAGCATTTGGAAAATATATTTCTGTATTTCCGTTAGGAAGCACCGTTGAGGATTTTAGTCTACAAGGGGTAAAATATCCTTTGAGTCATCATGCACTGACACCATATAATAGTCTATGTGTGAGTAACGAAATTGTTGAAAATGAACTTAAGATCACCATTCCGTTTGGAACGGTTGTCTTGATGGAAACACATGATTAACAAAAAGAAAAGATAGAAAAAGAGAGGAATAAAGAACATGAAATTGGGAATTGTGGGACTTCCAAATGTAGGAAAAAGTACACTTTTTAATTCACTGACAAAAGCAGGAGCAGAATCAGCAAACTATCCATTTTGTACCATTGATCCAAATGTGGGAGTTGTAACTGTTCCAGATAAACGTCTGGATGTACTAGGAGAAATGTATCACACTAAAAAAATAGTACCGGCAGCCATTGAATTTGTGGATATTGCGGGGCTTGTGAAAGGTGCATCTAAAGGAGAGGGACTTGGCAAC
>RCNH01001046.1_pt1 | contig 10082 bp, 8 predicted proteins | sample 2041161 | NCBI WGS metagenome assembly RCNH01 (sample SAMN09708215, study PRJNA481090) | Feces metagenome, whole genome shotgun sequencing project. | biome: feces | host: Leptonychotes weddellii | place: Antarctica: Sion Island | collected 2010-03-01
CTTTAAAAGATTCGGCGACAGAATACTGATGACCAATGATTTTGGCAGCTATATCCTTGTAACCCCAGATGACTTTCAAAAAATACTGCAGCGAGAGATAAGTCTGGACTCAGAGGTCGGCCAGCAGTTACTGGAAAAGAATATGATATATGATGATACCAATCTGGAATATTCATCCAACTTAATGCACGAAATGCGCCGCATAAAAGGGTATGTTACAATGGGTACCTCATTGCATATTTTTGTGGTCACCACAGCCTGTAATATGCGCTGTGTGTACTGTCAGGCCAATAACGGAATCTCCTGCCCTTCCCTCTTCATGACCGAGGAAATGGCAGAGAATGCAGTTGAAATTGCCTTGCAGTCACCGTCCCGATATCTTAGTTTTGAATTTCAAGGCGGTGAGCCTCTTCTTAATTTCAAAATCATCCGGCATATTGTTGAGTATACCGAATTACATAAAGGCAATCATGAAATCCAATACAACATTGTATCTAATCTGACACTGCTTACCGATGAGATCCTGGACTTTTTCCTTACATATCACGTGGGAATTTCCACTTCTCTTGACGGTCCCAGACTTGTTCATGACGCGAACAGACCGTACAGTGACGGAGCAGGAACTTACGATAACGTGATCAAAAGCATAAACAGAGTCAGAGAAAAAGGGATTCATATCGGAGCAATCCAGACCACCACAAGAAGGTCCCTGTCTTTTCCCAGGGAGATCGTGAGAGCTTATAAAGGCCTGGGCTTTGAGAGTATCTTTTTACGGCCTCTTACACCCCTGGGAAAAGCAACACGGAACTGGGATCAGATCGGATATACCCCGGAGGAGTTCATTGATTTTTACACCCAGGCATTGGACGAAATCATTCGGATCAATCAGGAGGAAGGCTTCTTTAAAGAAGATCATGCCGCTATTCTCTTAAGCAGAATGAACGGTAACTTTGTAAATTATATGGAACTCAGGTCACCCTGTGGAGCTGGTATCGGGCAGCTTGCCTATTATGCTGACGGAGATGTTTTTACCTGTGATGAGGGCCGTATGCTGCACGAAATGGGCGACCATACTTTCCGTCTGGGGAACGTCTATCAAAACACGTATGCTGAGATCATAAATAACAGCATCTGCAAAACTGCCTGTGCGTCGAGCATTCTGGAAAGCATTCCAACTTGCTGTGACTGTGTATATCAGCCTTATTGCGGAACCTGTCCTGTTGTCAACTATGCGAAAAACAACGATATCATCGAAAAAAATCCCAGAGGATACCGCTGCAAAATATATTCCGGTATGCTGGACTATTTATTTGAGCAGTTGCTCCATGGAAGTCCAGATGTGGTTAATTTACTGAAAACATGGGGTAATTGATATGAACAACACAATCAATGAGAATTCCATTATTGATAAATCAGATCAGTATTCAGCCCAGGCAGGCAGGAGATCTCCGGTTCTGGAATATCAAAGGGGTCGCAACCGCCGTATAAACAGGAATTTACTTTTATGCCTGTTATTTGTTCTTGAAATATTGATCGGCCTTTGTGCTGTCAGGGGAATTCAGGTTTTGAACCTCAACTATCGTTCACTCAGAGAAATCGAAAACACCTTAACAGGTAAAAACCGTTTTTCCACCGGTACTTATACCGGAAATACCAATTTTGGTTACTTTCTTGGTAAGGGAAAATTTGATTTTTCCACCGGAACCACTTATGACGGAAACTGGGCTGACAATCAGATGCAGGGTCTGGGAATTCTGTCCGTTCCCAACGAAGGAATCTATGAAGGTGATTTCTCTTCTTCTGTGAAGCAGGGCCAGGGATCTTACACCTGGGACGATGGCAGTATTTATACAGGCGGATGGAAAAATGACCAGATGGAAGGGCAAGGTACTTACATTACTGCCGATGGTATCGAATACGCAGGCACCTTTGACGGCAATCGCTTCCAGAATGGTAGTTGTTCCTTTTCAAATGTAACCGGATCTTACATTGTTCAGTATAAAGACTTTAAAATTCATAATATAACTGCCAAATTTTCTGATGGAACGACTTATGACGGTTCGGGAGATGAACATTTCCTGAATGGTACAGGTTCCATGGAATTTTCCAACGGAGATCACTATATCGGTTCCTTCAAGAACGGTACCCGCAATGGGCAAGGCATTTATACATGGAGCAACGGAGATGCGTATAACGGCACCTGGAAAGCTGATGCAATGAGCGGGTCTGGTATTTACACATACGCAGACGGCAGTTCCGCAGAAGGAACTTTCGAAGCAGATCAGTTCAAAGACGGCTCCTATTCCGTGGTGAATTCCTTTGGCGAATACATCTTTACCTTAAAAAAAGGTGAGGCTGTCTCGGTCGATATGAAACTCAAGAACGGTACCCGATATTCCGGAGATTTAACGAACGGAGAGCTGACCGGCAATGCGCAAATCTCCTACAGCAATGGAGATAATTACAGCGGTCAGGTGGAGAACGGATCTAAAGCTGGTCAGGGAACCTATTACTGGATCAGTGGAGCTTCCTATGATGGCCAATGGTATGAGGATCAAATGGCCGGTCAGGGCACATACTTCTATTCCAGATCAGAAGACGGATATAAGCTGACCGGCAACTTTCAGAAAGGCTTACCGGAAGGTAAATGCAGATACTATACAAATTCATCCAAGTCATACGAAACTGACTGGAAAAAAGGACGGTGTGTAAAGGTTTATGAGTGATCACGAAGGATTATTTCCAAGGATCGTGAAAAATATTGGAGACTTAATTGAAGATGAGGAAGGAAATATTCCAGGTAATAAACTTTTGATGTTAGGTACCTTGGTGATTATCCTCGGTAATATGCTGTCACTTGATGTTTTCGCAGCTCATAGTTCTCACAGATCTCACAGTTCTCACAGATCCCACAGTTCAGGCAGCTCAGGCCGCTATACGCATGGCAGCCATGGAAGTCACGTAAGTCACGAAAGTCACACTTCTCACTCGAACAACGCCAGCCACTCCAATTCCTTGTATAGCGCAGAAGGTGACGTTCGATATCCTGCTCCTGCTGCGTCTAAAATACCTGGAATTAAAGTCCCCGCTGTAGTTACTTCAGAAGATACGTTTACTCTGCCTGAGGTAAATCAAAATATTGAAATGCCTAACGGAACGCCCAACTCTGGTATCATGCCCGCCTTTGGAATTCCATCGACGAGTGCCGCTGCTAAAATTGATGTTGGTGAAGTCCGGAAACCTTCTGTAACTGAAAAGATAAATAAGGAATGATATTATGGGCATAATTGACAAACTGGTACATCACTCGGCCATCAAGACTCCCCATAAAGAAAATGTAATGCCGACAACGGAAACCGGATATCTCGAAGAAGCAGAAAAAATCGCCAATGTCGTTGCTGCTGGTTTGGAGGACGAAAACTTTTCGCATATGAATAAACTGCTGAAAAATATGCAGCCATTCGATCACGAGAAGAAAGAATATGTTTTTGATGCTCCGGGAACTGCAGGCGTTTTCGCAGCGATTCTCTTTTTCTCCCTTATCACCCTGGCGTATTTCTATTTTCTGTTTATCGGACTGGTGACTTCTTTCTCCTCAGCTGAATACCGTTTGATTGGTCTGGCCGTTACCGCAGGTACGGCTGCGGTCATTGCTGCAAATATTTTTCTGCTTACACGGTTTATTTCCACAATAAAATACAGAACAAGATACGATACGTATACCGAAATTTTAGGATTTAAAAATCTGATTTACATTGATGATCTTGCCTCTTGTTCCAAACAAAATTCAGATATGGTGCTGAAAGATCTGAAGTCCGCAATAAAGGATAAACTGATCCCCCAGGGCCATTTCACAACAGGCAACCTGGTCTTAATTGTTTCAGACACAATCTATAACCGGTATCAGGAAAAGCCGACTGTATATGACAGATATTTCCAAGAACAAATCGAAGAAAGACACCGTGTAAAATCCCGTACACCGCTGATCCAAGAGATTATGTCTTCCGGTGAACAATACATCAAGAAGCTCAACGGCTTCCATACGCTCATAAAAGGCAAAAGCATTTCTCATAAAATCGAGCGGCTGATCAAGGTGGTTTCGATGATCTTTCACGAGATTGACGTAAATCCCGACCAGGTACATTCATTGGGTGTTTTTCTGAATTACTATCTTCCCACTACAGAAAAGCTGCTGGATGCATATGTCTCTATCAATGAAAAGAAAATCCAAGTTTCCAACCTGGCACACGCTCAAAAAGAAATCGAGGACTCGCTGAACATGATTATCCATTCTTATGAGAGTATTTTGGAAAAACTCTACGAAGAACAGGAAATGGATATTTCCAGCGATATTTCCGCAATGGAGATCATCATGAAAAAGGAAGGGTTAACGAAATAGTTTCCTGCTCTACTGTTTGTTATGCAAGGAGGAGAGAATTTGGAGCAGATACTGCAGCAGGTTAAAATTTCAGTGGATTTGTTTACCGGAGATCTGGTCGTCGGCAATCATGATACGATCACATTGTTCGGTGTACATCCCCAAACGCAGCTGCAAAAGGACATAAGAAATATTGCCAGATATTTTCTCAAGGATAACTCAGTATTAGATGCTTATATTGGCAATATAATGGCAGAAATCGATAAGTTCGATGTGTTATCTTTAAAAAAAAGCCGAATTCTTTCGCAGCGACGGCATCACAAGGAACTGATCAAAACCTATCAGAATCTGGTTTCTTATATCAATGAGGAAACCTTATATTTCAAGATGCAGCAGGCACGGTTATTAAAGGAAATCAAGTTGCTGGAAAGGCTGGAAGCGGATGTTGCAGGCAGCGCTACCGCCATCGACGCATGCCTGAATATGGGAGATCAGTTCCTAAAAAACAGGCTGAGAAACTCTTCAGATCCAAGAGATTCGGAGAATCGTTTGATGCATACGCCAGCAAATCTGCAGGATCTTGAATACTGGTATTCCAGACTGGCTAACAGACTGGATGATCTGCGGGTTTCCTATACGATTGCACTGCAAACTCAGGCACAGATACAGGTTCTGAAAGAAAATGACCAAGCACTGCTAAACAGACTTTCAACCATAGTCACCAATACATTTCCCATATGGCAGACTCAGATGGCAATGATTCTCAAAATTGAAAAAACGGAGCATCGAGCCAAAGAGTTCCATCTTATGAAGGGACAGGAACCTCAGAAGGCTTCGGAACATATCATGTACCTAAATTCTCATTTAAAGCAAGTCATGTCAGCAACAAAGTCCCTGGAAATAAAGGATATCAACATTCGAAAAGAATTCCAGAATAAATAAAATCACAAAGAAAGAAGATGCGTTCATGATTCATAAGGAAAATCAGCACTCTGTAACTTTAAACCCGGAACTGTCTGGCTCCATTCCTGAACTATCCTCTGTCAAAGTCTCATCCCAGTCCCGCCCAGATCAATATACGGTAGGTACCATCGAAGAGAATATGCTTTCTCCGGAAGAGAAACGGATTGTTGAGGAATATGCCAATGAGATCGACATTACCGATGTAACCCAGGTTGTTAAGTACGGTGTAGATGCACAACGAAATATTTCCGATTTTTCTGTATCCATACTGCAAAAAGTAAAAACATACGATATGGGACAAGTCGGTGAGTCTCTAAAGGAGCTGACCAATGCTCTGGATGCAAGCGTAGAATCTGAGAAAAAAGGATTCTTTGGTTTGTTTCAAAAAGCGAAACGCGGAGTTGGCACCATTCGTGCCAATTATGCCAAAGCAGAAAATAACCTGGTTAGAATTGAAGAAGATCTGCTTAGTCATGAATCCGTCCTGATTCAGGATATTTCCATGTATCAGCAGATGTATGATCTGAATCTGCAGTATTATAAAGAATTGACCATGTACATATTTGCCGGCAAGAAGGCCCTGGACGGGGCCAGAAACGGCAGACTTCTCGAATTGAAGAAGATTGCTCAGCAGACGAACAAGCAAGAAGATGCTCAGGCATACCGCGACTACGAAGACCTGTGCCACAGATTTGAAAAGAAGCTCTCCGATCTTGAAATCACTCGGGTGATTTCCATGCAGTCTGCTCCGCAAGTCAGACTCTTACAAAATAACGACCGTGAACTGCTTGATAAGCTTCAGTCCGCAATTGCAAACACCATTCCACTTTGGAGAAATCAGCTGGTTCTTTCCCTGGGAATAGAACACACCAAAAGGGCTCTCGATGCTCAGAATGGTTTAACCGATAAAACAAACGAACTGATGCGCAAAAATGCCGAAATGCTAAAAATGGCCACGATTGATACTGCCAAAGCTGCCGAGCGTCCGATCATCGATCTGGAAACTCTGAACAAGTGCAATCAAGACCTGATCTTCTCCATCAACGAAGTCGTTAAAATTCATGAGGACGGCATAGAAAAGCGGGCAAAGATCAGAGAAGAATTGCTCAAGATTGAAAACGAACTGAAGCAGGCCATGCTGGAGAACGCCAACTGATTTTCTCCCGCAGAATTTTTTGGAGTTTTTTTATGTGCAACAGAAAGCATAAATTCAAGATCTCATATAATTCTCCCGCTGTTCTCAGTTTTGTACTCCTTTGATTTGGAGCAACTATACTCGGTATGGCAACGCAGGATCGAAGTACGGAGCTGATTTTCTCCGTTTATCGCAGTTCCATCTCAGATCCTCTCACATATATCCGTATTTTCACCCATGTTTTCGGACATTTCGGATTTGAGCACTTTATCAGAAATGCAATGTTCCTGCTGTTACTCGGCCCCATGCTTGAGGAGAAATACGGTTCGAAAATGATCCTGAAAATCATTCTTATAACAGCAATGGTAACAGGAATCATACACCTGCTTCTTTCGGGCAGGACCATGCTCTGTGGAGCAAGCGGTGTTGTATTTGCCTGTATCGTTCTATCTTCCTTCACAGCCTTCAACGACGGGGAGATTCCTCTTAGTTTTATACTGGTAGCTTTCCTCTATATTGGCAAAGAACTGTATAACAGCATTGTTGTTGAGGATAATATATCCAATTTCACGCACATCTTAGGCGGAGTCATTGGCAGCATTTCCGGATACACTCTTAATGTAAAAAAATAGCTCCCTCTCCCAGGAGGACCGACCATGAAAACTGTGGCAATTATTGGCGCGGGACCTGCAGGTTTATCTGCAGCATATTCCCTTTTAAACCACTCAAACGAATACTGTGTTACTATTTTTGAAAAAGAAACCACTGTCGGAGGGCTGTCAAAAACGTTTACATTCGACGGAGGCAGAGTAGATATCGGTGGGCACCGATTTTTTACGAAAGACAAAGATGTGCAGCAGCTTTGGGACAGGATTCTTCCACCCGGTGATCAAGGCATGCTGGTTCGTGATCGGAAATCCCATATACTGTGGAACGGAAAGCTGATCCAATATCCGGTTCAGCTGAATGCACAAACCGTGAAATCTCTTGGATTTTTCAACGGTGCTAGAGTCATTCTCAGCTATATTCAGGCAAAGAAAAATCAGTCTGTTCATACTTTGGAAGAGTTTTATACTCAGCGTTTTGGAAAAGAACTGTACTCTCTGTTTTTTAGGGATTACACTGAAAAATTATGGGGTATTCCGCCAGATGCACTTTCCGCAGATTGGGGAGCACAAAGAGTTTCCGGAGTTTCCATGGCGGTACTGATAAAATCCCTGCTCAGAATCGGAGGCCGTACAAATACAAACGAGCGTTCTCTCATCACGCAGTTTCAGTATCCAGCCTATGGATCAGGCCAGCTATGGAATGCTCTAGCCAAAAATGTCATAGAACACGGCGGAAAAATCGAAACCGGGTGCACCGTGCAGCGCCTGATCATGCAAGATTCCAGGATCGAAGCCGTGGAATATACGAAAAACTCCCAGATTCAAATCCGCAGCTTTGATTATGTTCTCTCGTCAATGCCACTTGGAGAACTAATCCTGTCTATCGACAATGCACCTGACTCAATCAGACAAACAGGCAGACGACTTCTTTACAGGGATATGATTATTGTTGGCATCGAATTACCGGCATATGATATGGCTTCCACTTTTGAGACTGCAAAAGAAGATAACTGGCTCTATATGCAGGATAAAGACCTGACTTTTGGCCGAATTCAGATTCTGAATAACTGGTCACCCAATGCGATTTTTTCCAAAGAGAGCATTGTACTTGAGTTGGAATTCTTCTGCACTAAAGGGGATGCGCTGTGGGAAGCCTCCAACGACAGACTGATTGAAATTTCTCTTTCGGAGCTTTCTCAATGCGGAATATGCAAAAGAGGGGCAAAAGCAGTCAGTCATATCGTGAAAAAAATCGAAAAAGCATACCCAATCTATACAGACGGCTATGATCAGCTGGATACCATCATAAACTGGGTCGTGGGAATCCACAATCTACGCTGTATTGGCAGAAACGGCCAGCACCGCTATAATAATATGGATCACTCTGTAGAAACAGGTCTGGAAGCTGCAAAGAGTATTCTGAACCCAAATTACGATCAAAAAAATATATGGAATATAAACAGGTAATGGAAGTATCATGAAAAAAAGCCATCATAAACCATCAGGACTTATCTGGGTAAGAGGATTTGCTGCATTCTATTTCAGTATTGTTGCATACATGACGCTGTGGAATACCTTGCGTCACATTCTCTTTTTTCCACTTCTATTTTTTACTTTCTATTATATCCTGCATAAAATTGGAGAAAGCACATTTTCTCTCATTCCCTGTGAGGAAAACCCAGACATATCAAATCAATCCTGTTTTCTAATTACTTTTCTCATAATTTTTTTCGGTCAGCTACTGTATTGGTTTGCATATTATCCGGGTGGATTCAATCTTGACGCCTATGGACAGTGGGATCAGGTTCACGGTCTGATGGAACTGACTAACTGGCATCCTGTTTTTACAACAGCATGCTATTGGGTTCTGACGAGAATCTGCGATAGTTTTGCATTTTGTATTTTGGTGCAGCTTTTACTATTTTCACTGTCTGCGGCTTATCTGATACAGACGTTATATCGGTTGAAAATTTCCAAAGTATTGCTATTCCTTTCAGCAGTTTACATCTCACTGTGTCCAGCCATTTCCATGAATAATGTGTGTCTTTTTAAGGATGTTCCCTTTACAATTACGCTGATCTGGGCAACTATTATTCTTATTAACATTATTCAATCAAAAGGAGACTGGATCAAATCCAGCGCACATATGGCAGGTCTGGTCGCTAACCTCCTGATTTTATCACTGATTCGACACAATGGTATTTTTATTACAGTTCCCCTGCTGATTTGCCTTCTCCTTATCTACCGGCAATTTTTCAGAAAAATTTTGTCAGCATTTCTTGCATATGTGCTTCTGTTTGCCTCTATCGAAGGCCTGCTGTTCCCGGCGCTTTCCATAGAGAAGCACAGCAACTTTACCGGAGAATCCGTGGGTATTCCAATGGCAATGATGGCAAACAGCCTTATTTCAGATAACGAGAACACCCCCATTGAAGTGAAAGAATTTCTTCTGTCTGTCGCAGATCAAAGTGACTGGGAAAAATACTATGAACTGGGAGAATGGGACTCATGCAAATGGGAATTCGGCGGTGCAGAGCTGTTTCAGGAAGAGTCCTTAGAGAAATTTTTTGAATTGTCACTGCTGTCTCTACAGGCTTCTCCAGAAACTGCATATCAGTCATTGCGAGAAAATACCAGGGTGGTATGGCAGATCGTTGGTTTTGCTGACTGGGACACCTGGATATACATAGAAGATAATGATTATGGTATTCAAGCCCACCCAAATAAGATTTGTGCTGGCATCGTTGAAAGCATCTTAAAAATAAGCATGACATTTATAGGGACCATATTCTCCTGGAATATCGGTCTGCCAAATGCCGTAATGATTTTTCTGATCTGGTTTACTGTCCTTCGCAGGGATTATCAGAACCTTCTGTTGATGGTTCCGTTGGTATGTTATAACTTGCTGACAATGCTGTTGCTGGTGAACCTTACGTTATTGTTGAAGGCAATGCCCAAAACATGGTTCAAAGAGATCGCATTTCCTTTGAGGATTTAG